>Ga0209345_10000819_pt1 | contig 39945 bp, 40 predicted proteins | sample Cruoilmetagenom7_FD_187294 | JGI IMG/M metagenome (GOLD analysis project Ga0209345, IMG submission 187294) | Oil polluted marine microbial communities from Coal Oil Point, Santa Barbara, California, USA - Sample 7 (SPAdes) (version 2) | ecosystem: Environmental > Aquatic > Marine > Oil seeps ...
CTCAAGTTTAGATTATAGAAAACCGATGAATGTCTATCTTGAATATCTTAAAAGTGTAGGATAAAGTAGCAGTTGCTTATGAAATTAAATCTTTAGAATTGTTGTCTTGATTTTTAGGGGCATTATACAAATCATAGACATGGAAGCAAGCATATAATAAAGCAGTATACTAAAATGAATACTAAAGAGGCTATAGATAGAGTTCAGAACAGATTAAATATACATAATAATGATAATGATTTTTTTATGAATAGATTAGAAAAAAGTCATTTTAACACTAGAAAACCAAAAAACTTAGTTATATTTGTTCAAGAGAGTCTTGGTTATCAGTTTGTCGAAGCTGTCGGTGGAGAACATGGAATAACACCTAATTTTAATAAGCTAGCAAAAGAGGGAATTTTATTTAGAGATACATATTCAAATGGCACCAGAAGTATCCGTGGTTTAGCTGGTATGAGTGCAGGAAATTTTGCAGTTCCAGGCAAGGGTGTATTAAAAAGAAATAAATCGCAAAGTGATTTTTATACAATCGCCTCTTCGTTAAAACCACTAGGCTACCATACAACATTTATGTATGGGGGTGAGAGTAGGTTTGATAATATGCGTTCATGGTATATTGGCAATGGATTTGAAGAGATTTTAGATCAACCTAAATATAAAAATCCAACTTTTGTCGCACCATGGGGTGTGTGTGTGATGGTGATGTAGTTACGCGTGCTAATGAAGAGTTTAAAAAGATGTATGCTAAAGGACAAAAATTTGCAACTGTAATGTTCTCTCAGTCTAACCATTCACCATTTGAATACCCTTATGATAAGATAAACTTAATAGGTGGTGTAGATAAGCATAGTGTTAAAAATGCAGTGAAATATGCAGACTATGCTATAGGAAAACTTTTTGAGTTAGCTAAAAAAGAAGATTATTATAAAGATACTGTTTTTGTAATAGTTGCTGATCATAATACAAGAGTATTTGGGGCTGATATAGTTCCTGTTGATATGTTCCATATACCAGCACTCATATTAGGTGGAGATATTAAACCAATGAGTTATGATAAGATCTCAACACAACCTGATGTATTGGCAACTGCACTCGATTTAATTGGCTTAGATTTAAGCTATCCAATAATGGGGCACTCTATTTTCAGTGATAAAAAGCAAAATATATCATTGATGCAATTTCATACTTCTTACGCTCTTAGAGTAGATGATAAAGTTGCAGTCATTAGACCCAATAAAGAGGCATTGACATTTATATATAAAGATCCCGAAACTTATTTAGATAAAAGTAATCATTTAACCCCAGTAGAACATGATAGAGAGTTAGAAAAAGATGCACTGGCCTTTATAGTAGTATTAGACAAGTTATACAATGATAAGCTGTATACTATTAAAAAAAGAAGCCAATGATATAGAACTTTATTTCATAACCTGATTTATAACAGGAGCGATAAGAGACATTGGTGAGTCATCTTCGAGTACTTTTCTAAGCTCCTCTGCTGTTGTTACAGTTTTAATTTCAGTAATATTTTCATTGATAACATAAACAATAACAATTTTCTCAACATCCATATCTTTTCTATATGGTGCAGCGGTATTTTCATCATCTAAAAGAAGTACTGTATGTTTAAAATCTTTAAGACCTGGTAAGATGAACATAGTTCTGATTAAAGAAGGTGCAGCACTTACATCTGCAATAAATTGTGCGTGATGATCTTCTAAGTATGTTGGTACTTGTGTGTTGAAAAAGTCGTTACATATGTGTGCAGAGTCTTTTGAAAAAGCAAATATAAGTTTATACGTATCTGCATTTAATGTATGGCTTTTTTCAAACTGATCATTTAATTTTAAATCGGCAATACTTTTGCCAACAACTAGTTTTGGTGTAACATTCTCTTCTACCGCGCTTGAACTACATCCTATAAAAACAAATGTAGCTAATACGCCTAATAATATTTTTGTCATTGTATCTCCGTTGAGTTTGATTGTGTAATAATACATAAGTAAAGTTAAGTGATGAACTTTAAACTATTTATAGTAAAATTTTACAAATTATTTTAAGGAAACAATATGGCATGGGCAACAGCAAGACACATTTTAGTAGATAGTGAAGAAAAATGTAATGAGTTAAAAACTGAGATAGAAAACGGAACTGAGTTTGGAGATGCGGCAAAAGCAAACTCAACTTGTCCTTCATCTGCTCAAGGTGGAGATTTAGGTAAATTTGGACCAGGACAGATGGTACCTGAGTTTGATAAAGCTGTATTTAGTGGAGATGTTGGTGTAGTATATGGACCAATTCAAACACAATTTGGTTACCACTTACTAGAAGTAACTGGTAGAGGTTAATAGGTATTCTATAATGGTAAAAGTATCTGCAATCCAAATGGCTATGAGTGAAGATAAGTCTTCAAACATAGCTAAGGCTGAGAGACTTGTTAGAGAATCAGCTTCTAATGGAGCTCGTATTATACTTTTACCAGAACTTTTCGAGTCTCTTTACTTCTGTAAAGATGTTGATGAGAAGTATTTTTCATGGGCTTCCCCTTTAAAAAACAACTTACTAATAAAACAGTTTTCAGATTTAGCTAAAGAGCTAAAAGTTGTTATATTAGTAAGTTATTTTGAAAAGAGTTATAATGAATTATTTAACTCATTGGTTGTTATAAATGCAGATGGAACTGTGATGGATAACTACCGTAAAACACATATACCTGATGGACCGGGATATGAAGAGAAGTTTTACTTCAAGCCGGGTGATACAGGCTTTAAAGTATGGGAAACTGCATATGGAAAAATTGGTGTAGGCATCTGCTGGGACCAGTGGTTTTGTGAAACAGCAAGGGCTCTCAGTTTGATGGGAGCTGAGATTATTTTCTATCCGACTGCTATTGGAAGTGAGCCAGAGATTCATCTTGATTCTAAAGAGCATTGGCAGAGAGTACAAATGGGTCATGCAGCTACAAATACTGTGCCGGTGGTAGTAGCAAATCGCATAGGGAAAGAGCTGGGGGAGAGTTGTGAGCTAACTTTTTATGGCTCCTCTTTTATCACTGAGTATACAGGTGCAAAAATAGCGGAAGCTTCTCGTGATAAAGAGGAGATTATTTATGCTACATTCGATTTAGAAGAGAACGCTAAACAAAGAGAGTATTGGGGACTTCTTCGTGATAGAAGAGCATCAACATACTCTCAATTATGCCAAGAGTAATCTTTGAGAGCAGACTAAAAAGGCATCTTAGACATAATAATCTCTTTTTGGTCAACATACTGCTGGCAATCATCTCCTCCAAGTTTCATACAGGTCTCTTTTTACATTTGACCAATAATTAAACAGAGGATGAGGGTTTTAATAAATTCTAAAACTCATATAGCAAGTCGCCTACTTTGTGAAATAGTAACTTAATTCATTCTTAGTAAATTAATTATATGTTAAGTTCTCACTTGTTACACTTATCAATAAAACTAATATATAGGTAATATAAATGTCAATCAAAGATAAAATGCAAGAACTTAAAAAAGAGTTGTTATTGCAAGAAGCCTCTAAACAATTTGAAGAAATTGGTTATGAGCATATGAAAGTTGCTGATTTAGCAAAAACTGCAAAGGTTTCGATTGGGACTATTTATGCACTATTTAAATCAAAAGAGGGTTTATATCTCTCTTATTTAGAGCACCAGATAAATAATTTCTATGTTGAGCTAGAAAATATAGCTTTATCTAAAAGCACTCCTCAAGAAAAGATACATGTATTTATAGAATTAAAGTTTTCATACTACAGTCAAAAACGAAAAGCGATAGAACAGAGTGCTACAAATAATCCACTGTTTTTTAATACGTTAATACAAGAACACTCAGAAGCCTTTAATAAGATTTACAATTATCTTGAAAAATGTTTTATGGAACTAAATCCAGAAATAGATAAAGACAAAGCTACAAGAATGGCGTTTGCGATAAATGGTTTTAGCGATGCTTACATAAGCCTATGGCTTGAATTAGATGACAACCTTATGGAAAAAGTTGATGAAGTTTCTAAACTATTTGTAGGCATGCTAAAGGCTTATAATGAATACTAAAAACTATAAAAAAAATATAGCTGGAAAATTGGCAGATACTTTTATAGAGCATCCGCTAACGCTGATGCTTAGTATCTTTATTATTGCTATGGGCTATATAACCTTACAAATTTCACCAAGAGAAGCAAATCCACAAATTGTTGTAGCTGGTGGTGCTATCATAGTTCCTTATCTAGGAGTTAAAGCAGGTGAAATTCAAAAAGTCATAGTTGAACCTCTGCAGAGACGACTACGTGAAGTTGAAGGTGTTGAAGATATTTACGGTATTGCTCAAGATAATGTAGCGATATTAAATGTTAAGTTTTTTTTAGGAGAAGAGAGAGATAAAGCTAATTTTAGACTTTATAATAGTGTTTTGAGGAATATGGATGTTTTGCCAAAAGAGATACTACAACCCATAGTAAAAACGATGGATATTGATACAGATATTGCTATAGCTTCTATAGCTTTTTATCCAAAAGATTCTTCTATCTCAATGACGCAACTTCACAAAAAAGTTTCTAAGATTCAGACAAAAATTAATCGAATAGAAAATGTAGCCATTACTGATTTAATCGGGGAGAGAAAAGAACAGTACAACATTGAAGTTAATCTTCATAAACTTACTGCCTTTCATCTCTCTTTAGGACAAGTTTTAAAAGCAGTAGAGGGCTTAACTTCAAGAACTCCAGACATTACGGGAAGAACAAGCGATAATAAGATAGTTGTTTTTGGAGTTACTAAAGCAATACAAAATAGTGATGATATAAATGACTTGATAATCACTACTTATGGTGGCTCTCCGATATATGTAAGAGATATAGCAAAGGTTACAAAAGCTGATGATATTCAAAATATGAAATCGGCAACATTGACATATGCACAAAATGGTCTTGGCAATGAGATACCACAAACAACGATAAGCATCACTAAAAAGCGTGGTGCAAATGTTGTAGAAGTGAATGAAGCAATCTTTGCACTTATGGATTCTCTAAAATCAGGATTAGATAAAGATAAAATTGGATTTATTATCACAAGAGATGATGGTTATACAGCAAACCACTCTGTTAATGAACTTGTGATGCATATTGTAATATCTGTCATAATTATAGGTATTTTACTCATAATTACACTTGGTTATAAAGAAGCATTTATTGTCACACTTACCGTACCTATGATTATATCGTTAACTCTATTTGCAGGTTATATGCTAGGGCAAAGCATCAATAAAATCTCACTTTTCGCTTTACTACTCAGTCTGGGTCTATTGGTTGATTCGGCAATAATTGTTATAGAAAACATTCATAGACATTTTCACGACCATGATGCAGGAGATAAAACAGTAAAAGAGATAGCTATTGCTGCAACAAATGAGGTTGGAAATCCTACAAACTTAGCAACCATAGCAATAATTATGACTTTTCTTACTATGTTTTTAGTTGGAGGTACTGTTGGACAATACATTAGACCTATCGCTATTTTTGCCCCTTTAGCGATGTTTTTTTCACTCATAGTCGCATACATATTTACCCCATATTTTGTAAATAAAATTATGAATAAGGCTGACTAAAATGAAAAAACATAAAATTATAGAGTCTTATGTTTATGGACTTTTACAAAGTAAAACTAAAAAAATATTTACAATGTTATTTATGCTTCTTGCTTTAGTCTCATCTGTCTTACTTGTTACCTCAGAGTTAGTTAAAGTCAAACTGCTCCCAAATCAATATGCAGATAACTTTACCATCTATATTGATTTACCTGAGGGTAAGTCTGTTTATGAAACGAAAGAGGTCACAAGTTGTATAGTTCAAACTCTTAAAAAAGAAGAGATTATTACAGATATGTCTATCTTTTTAGGAGAGAGTGCTCCAGTTGATTTTTCTGGAATGTTAAAAGGTCGTCCTTTTAGTATGGGTGAAAATATTGCAAATATGCTTATTAACCTTAAAAAAGAGTATGAGAGAGAAGAGAGTTCAGTTGCCGCTGTTCATAGACTGAGACCTATTATTCAACAAAACTGTTCTATGCATAATGCAAATATCAAATTCGTTGAAGCTCCTGCAGGACCTCCTTATTTAGCTGCTATTGTTTTAGAAATTACAAGTGATAATAATCTTTCATCAATGGAAAAATTAGCTTATAAATTAGAAAAAATATTTAAAATGACACAAGGGTTAGTTGATATTGATGTATTAACAGATGAAAATTTTACAAGATTTGATGTAACTTTTAATAGAGAGAAAATTCTAAAATCAAATTTGCAATTAGACCAAGTAAAAAAGATATTATATCTCTCATTTGAAGGTATGGATATAGCATATAGTAATGATGCAGATGCTCAGAATCAAATACCTATTCATCTTGTACTAGATAAAAAAACAAAACGCTTTGGTTCATCAAGCAAAAACGTGCTTTTAAATAAGTTTTCACAAATCAAACTGATGAATTCATTAGGTATGCTTGTGCCATTGAGTGAACTAGTTAGTATAAATCCAACAACAAACAAACATAAGATAACTTCTAAAAACTTATCTCCACTAATAAATGTTGTTGGTGAAACTGATGGGGTTAGTCAAATTTACGCACTCCTTGAAATAAGAGAAAATATAATTCAATTACTATCTGATGAATACGATATAGAAAAATCAAGTATGTTAGATTATACTCTAGTAGATAAAAAAACAAAAGAGAAATTCAATCTTCATTGGGATGGAGAACAGAAAGTATCTATGGACACCGTAACAGATTTAAGTATGGCCCTTGGTGCTGCAATAGTCTTAATATTTTTTATGATGGTTGTTTATTATAAAAATTTCTCTATTGCAACTTCTATCATTTTAGCTAGTTTTATATCTATTGTTGGAGTTATATATATGCATTTGATTTGGGACATATTTACTCCAAAAGCTTTTTATATGTCAGGACCATCTCTTATTGGATTTATCGCCTTAATAGGAATAAACTCTAGAAACTCTCTGTTGATTATAGATTTTGCTTCGCAGCTAATAGAAGAAAAACATTTAAGTGTTGAGAGAGCAATAGCAATCTCTGTAAATACCAGAGCTAAACCAATATTGCTTACCGTGCTTGCAATTATATTTGCAAGTGCTTTATTAACTGTTGATGCTGTTTTCAGTGGCCTTGGGGTTGCACTCATTGGAGGAACATTAGCAGCTTATGCAGTTTCTTTATTTATTGTTCCTATTATTATTCAAAAGCCTTTATTAAAACAATATCCTATATACAAGGAGATTGATGAAGAGAAATAAATTGTTTTAGTGGTCATCATAGTAGAGTTTACATTTGTATTGTAGACTTAAATATATATAAAATTAAAGGAAATATTATGTCTAAAAATAGATTAAACGAATTAAAAGAAGAGTTAAAGTTGGCAAAAGAAGCGAATGAACTTACTGTTGAAAACATAGGTAAGATTGTAAGCAATGCAACTACTAGCATACTTAAGGAGTTGAAGTTTAATAAAGATATGACAGCCGACGCTCTAAAAGATGTTTTAGACACTACAACAGATTCGTTAAAAGAGTTAGGTGAATTGACCGCTCAAAATACTAAAGCTAGTAGTGATGGTGCTCAAAAAGCATTGAAAAAAGAGTTAAAGAAAAAATCTAAAAAACTTGAAAAAGTTTATCATACTTTAACTGATGATGTAAAAGAAGATATAGTAGAAAAAATAGACACATTTAAAGCATTTAGTGAATTGTCTTTGGATGTACTACAACATGTAGCAGATGGAGCTATTAAAGGTGCTCATGAAGCGTTAGATGAAAAGAGAAAGAAAAAAAATAAAAAGAGTAAGAAAAAATAATGATTAAAATATCTCAAACCATTGCCAATACAAAAAGAGTAAGTCAGATAATTACTATATTATCGAAAAATGGTTTTGATGATATTATAAAAATGATAAATCTTGAAGGGAGTTTTAAGCTCCCTGTTTTTGAATCTCTCAACAAGGATAAGTTATCTAAGAGTCAAAGAATTAAAAAAACTATAGAAGAATTAGGTCCTACATTTATTAAACTGGCTCAAATGTTATCTACCAGACCGGATTTAATATCTTTAGAGTTGGTTCATGAATTTGAAAAACTTCAAGATAATGTTACTCCAGTGGATATAAATGAAATTGTTCCTATATTTAAAGAAGAGTTTGGAAAAGAGTATAATGAAGTTTTTTCCAAGTCCTTAGAGTTATTAGCAACTGCATCCATTGGTCAAGTCTATAAAGGAGAACTTTTAAATGGTGATGAAGTTGTAGTAAAAGTTTTAAAACCAAAGATTGATGAAGTTATTAAAAATGATTTAGATATTTTGAAAAAAGTTGCTTCACTGTTTAATGATGCTTTTGTAGATCATGGAATCAACTCTATGCTAGATATTGTAAAAGAGTTTGAACACAGTATTAAAAATGAACTGAACTTCAAACTTGAAGCTATGAATTTAACTAGATTTGAGACTCTATTTAAAGATGATGACAGGATAAAAGTTCCAAAACTTTATAAAGAATACTCAACTAATAAAATTATTATGATGGAGTTTATTGATGGGATTAAAGTTTCAAATGTAAAACAATTAAAACACAACAGTATAGATACAAAAAAGATAACAAAAAAAGGGTTTGAACTACTTTGTGAGCAAATCTTTAAACATAGGTTTTTTCATGCAGACCCGCATCCTGGTAATATTTTTATTACTTTAGATTCAAAAGTCTCTTTTATAGATTTTGGCATAATGGGTTCAATCAGCAAACAAGAACAGAAAATACTTTTAGAACTTATCTATCATTTATCACAAAAAGATGAAGAGAAAGTATCTCTAGATATATTAAATATGACAGATTATCCGGATAATATTGATACAAATTCTTTTATCAAAGATATGAGTAGAATAGTTAGCACTTATATGTATGCGAACCTGCAAGATATAAATATAAAAGAACTTTTCAATGATATGACCAGTCTGATTTCAAAGTATAATATCTCTTTTAAAAATGACTACTATCTTTTTTTTAAAGCGATTGTAACCATAGAGGGAGTTGGAAGAAATTTAGATTCAAATTTCAATGCAGTAAAGCAGATAACACCGATAGTTATGGATTTTTACAGAGAACAATTTTCAGTTAAAAATATATTTAAAAAAGTAAAAGAGTTACCAAAAGAGATAATTGATTTCTTAAATTATACGCCTAATGATTTAAAAGATATTTTTAAACAGATGAAAAGCGGTAAGTTTAAAGTTGAACTTGAACATATTGGACTGCAAAAAATGGAAGAGTCTGTTGAAAAATCATTTAATCGTCTTACCGTTGCTATTATAATTGCATCAATACTTATAGGCTCATCACTTCTGCTTCTTGCCAAAACTCCACCTTTGATTTATGATGTTCCTCTTTTTGGTATTGCTGGATTTAGTGTTGCTTGTGTAATGGGTTTAATTTTATCTTACTCTATTTACAAGGGTGGAAAATTATAATAATGAATAATAATATCTACTATTTAGGAATCGTTAGTTTTTTTACAGATTTTGCCTCTGCAATGATTACTCCAATCTTACCTATTTTTATAGTTTATATTTTACATGACGGGATAGACAAATTAGGAATAATAATCGCAATATCTACCTTTGTATCCTATTTTTTTAGAATTCTTTTTGGATATTTAAGTGATAGATTTCAAGTCACAAAACCTTTCTTGGTTTTTGGTTATTTTATCTCAGCCATAACAAAACCACTTTTTTCTTTTTCATCATCGTATGAAAGTGTTGCAGCTATTAAATCTATTGAGAGAATGGGCAAAGCCATAAGAACAGCACCCAAGGATGCTTTAATTTCTCACTACTCTAAAACCAAAGAGAGTGGAAAAACATTTGGGTTTCATAAAACAATGGATATCGCCGGAGAGCTTTTTGGGACTATAGCTATTTTTTGTATCTTATACTTTTATGGTGAAAGTGAAGATATATTAAGAAATATTTTTTTACTTACAGTTATTCCTGGGATTATAGGAGTTCTAGTTTTACTCCTTTTTGTAGAAGATATTGCATATAAACAAAAGAATGAGAAATACCAATTTCAAAAAGCTGATTACAAGCTTTTCCCAACTCTTTTTATCTATTTTTGTTTTGTTTTTTTTGTTTTGAGTGATTCTTTTTTTATTATTGTTGTCAAAGAAGCGGGATACCTTACTGCCTATATACCGCTCTTTATTATAGCTTCAACACTTACTCAGACACTAAGTAGTTACTACTTTGGTGTTATGAGTGATAAAAAAGGAAGTCAAGTAATTTTAAATACTTCTTATCTGTTTGGCATTTTATCAATACTCTCTCTTCACTTTGGACTTTTGTGGTTTGGTTTTATCTTTTTGGGTATCTTTACAGTATCTTCGCTAAATGCAATAAGAAGTTATATATCTGATAATGCAATAAACAAAGCATCTATATATGGTCTTTTTTATGCTGGTATTGCACTGTTTTCATCTTTGGGCGCACTAAATATTGGTTATATTTGGCAAAAATTTGGAGAAGATAATGCATTAATCTTTTCACTATTTGGAATGATAATAGTATTTCTTTTTTCACTATTAAAGAGCATTAGGAGATAATATGAGATATTATCCACAAATAATAGCAGTACTGTTTTTTATGTTTTTTATACTAATGGGTATTAGTCCATTAGAGAGAGCAGTATGGATAATTGAAGTTATTCCTATAGTTATCGTATATCTGTTTTTGCTATCGACATATCAAAAATTCAAATTTACAAATACTTCATATACCTTAATGCTTATGTGGATGGTATGGCATACCATTGGAGGACACTATACTTTTGCAAATGTTCCATTTGATTTTATAACTAACCTATTTAATTTCCAGAGGAATCATTTTGATAGGATTGGTCATCTTATGGTTGGATTTTATGCTTACCCTATGGCAGAGTTTTTAACAAGAAAAAAATATGCCAATGTTATAGTCGCATCTTTTTTCGGACTCTTTTTTATTATGAGTATAGCAGCAGGTTACGAGATAGTTGAGTGGGGTTACGCTGTTATTGACGGTGGAAATACAGGCATAGAATTTTTGGGTTCGCAAGGGGATATTTGGGACGCTCAAAAAGATATGTTAGCAGATATAATTGGAGCGCTCATTTCACTTGCTCTATTTTTATATATACGACCAGATAAAAACAGAGGAGATTAGAAATGAGAAAAGATTCGCCATATTACCAACCTAGTATAAATGTTTTACAAAGTGCTTCTTTATTTAATGGTGTAAATGAAGTGATGATGGAAGAGATATTGGGACATTTTTCTCCTATGACTTTACCTAAAAAAACTTCTATCTATTCATGGCAGACTCAAACATCACTCTTTGTAATTATCAAAGGAAGAGTCAAAGTTTCTATTATAAATTCTAGTAATGGTCGTGAATATATTATTTCACTACTAGATAAAGGTGATGTTTTTGATGTTATTTCCCTGCTTGATGCAAAAGAACATGAGGTAAATATTGAGACTATTGAAGAAGTGCAACTTTTAAAAACATCTACGCAGACAGCACGCGATTGGTTAGAAAAACATCCAGAATTCAATAAAAACTTTCTGCCCTACATAGGAGAGAGAATACGCCATTTAGAAAATAGCAGTTCTGGCTTGGCACTCTACGATACTATGAGCAGATTGGCAAAGTTAATCTTAGATAATGTGGATGCTCACAGTAGAATGAAAAATGAATTTTCAGTTAAACTCATCAACGATCTCTCTCATGAATCTTTAGCACAAATGATAGGTTCAGTGCGAAAAGTTGTAAATCTTAATATCCAAGAGTTGAAAAAAGAGGGAATTATCTCATCGGTACGAGGAAAACTATCTGTAAATAATCTTGAAAAACTACTTGATAAATGTAAAAATATTACAGAAGTGCCCTTTAGGTAACAGAAGATTTTTTTCAAATTATATATACTTCTATTATCTAGATAAAAAACAGAGACAGGAGTTACAAAATGTTAGAGACAATGCAAAAGGAGATTTCCCAAAATCTCAAAAAAATAAATGAAACTGGGAAAGCAGTTACTCAAGATGTAAGAGAAGTTGTTGAAAATGCTGTTTTTAAAGCAACTCAAAATGCTAAAGATGGAGTAACAGAGATTAACTCTATAGCTAAAAATGCTGTAACAACTGCAGTAAATGAGTTAAAAAAATCAGGTAATGCAGAGAAAGCACATATCGATGCTGTAATTAAAGGTGTAGTCAACGGCGTTCAAAAAAGCACAAAAGAATCAATTGATGATATGGATATGGAGATGCTTAAAACTAAATATCGTATACAGGAGAAAAATTCTGAACTTTTAGGAAAACTCAAAGATGCTCTTGATGGAACAAAAGAGGCTGCAACAGCTTTTACTGATGAGAGCAAAGAGCATATTGAAGAAGCAGCGACAGATATTAAACTAAAAAGTGCAAAAATGCTTGGGTTGATGGAAAGCACAATCAAGCAAAGTGTAAAAACTGTGATTGAAGAGGGAAGCGAGGTAGAAGAGAAGGTTTCTCACATTACACAAGAAGCTGTAGAAAATGCACTTAACGAAACACGATTAAGTGCACAAAAAGTTAAAGATGTTTCCAAGACAGCCATTATGTCATCTATCGAAGCGGCTAGAGAGTTAGATGAGAAGGTAAAAGAAGCAGCTAGAGGTGCCATAGATGGTACTAAGAAAGCCATTCTTGTTAAAATTCAAGAGACCAAAGTTGATATGCAAAAAGCAAAAGAAAATACAAAAACTTTTGTAGAAGAGGATGTTCTTCAAACCAAAGAAGACCTTGAAGCAATAGATGATGCTTTTACGGATACACTTGATGCTATTTTTCAAAATATAAATGAGCTTAATGAAGAAGCATATAAAGTGATTTTAGAAGATATTGACGAAATCAAAGCTAAAAATTCACAAATCAAAGTAAAAGCTAAAGATGCTGTGGAGGATGCTGTTGAAGTTTTAAAAGAGAGTGGTAAAGCAGTTGTATATAGTGCCAATGAAAAGGCAAAAGAGGCATTTGAGACTCTAAAAGAAGAGACAGAAGAACTCTCTAAACGAATGGTAAAAATAGCAAAAGGTGCTTTTGAAGGTATGATTGAAGGTGCAAAAAAATCTATGAAAGATGAGAAGAAATAGAGATGAAAAAGATAATTACAACTGCACTATTAGCAGGAAGTTTAATGAGTATATTTGGTGCATCTGCATTGTTGGCAGATGAGAGTCAGACACAAACTATAGATAAAAAAGCTAAAGCAATAGTTCACGATGCAAAAATTAGTGCAGATAAGTTAGTTAATGATGCAAAAGCAAAAGCTAAAATTATGATAGAAAAAGCTAAAGCAGATGCTGCAGAGTTAAAGGAAAAATCAGCAAAAAGTGCAAAAGAGACAACAGCAGAAACAAAAGCATTGGCAAATGAAGCACTTAAAATAACCGAAGCAAAAAGTCAGGAACTAGTTGAAAAAACTAAATCTACATCACAAATGATTAAGCAAGGAATAGAAGATAAGTATGTATATACAAAAGAAGTTGCTAATAAGTCTTATAAAAAAAGTAAAGATGCGGTAAGTGACACTATAATTCTTGGTACAATCAAGTATGCATTTCTTATGAGTCCAGAAATTCACTCTATGAAAATAGATGTTAGCATTAAAGATGGTGTCGTTGAACTTTTTGGTAAAGTAAAAAGTAATCATGAGGCACAAGAAGCTATGCAAATTGCACTTTCAACAAAAGGTGTATGGGCAGTTAAATCATTTTTTATGATTGAGTGATAAGTACAAAGAGGGTAATCTACTTTTATTATAAGCATTAAAAAAATGAGTTTAGTAAAAAGTATTATAGATTGAATGCTAGAAAAAGAGTCAGATATGGCGAAGAGTTGTTCTATCCCTATGAAAGAGATACAGTATCAAATCAATAAAGTTGAAACTGAGAAACAAAAAGTACAGCAAAAATATGATGAAGCGATGCAAGAGTTAAATGATGTCTCTCAAAAACTTGAAAAGATAAAAAACAGGGAGAAGAATAATGAAAAAAACTTTTGGTTTATGGAGTGCAGTCTTCTTAGGTATTGGTTCCATGGTTGGAGCAGGTATCTTTGTACTTTTGGGCGAAGCAGGAGCCATAGCTGGTAATCTTGTATGGATCTCCTTTATTTTTGGAGGGATTATTGCACTTTTGAGTGGGTATTCTTTAGCTAAACTTGCCACTGTATACCCAAGTCGAGGAGGGATAGTTGAGTATCTGGTACAGTGCTATGGAGAGGGCATTTTTTCTGGTTCTGTTTCTGTACTTTTTTATTTTTCTGCCATGGTTGCTATTGCTATGGTGGCAAAAACATTTGGTATTTATGCTTCGTTGATGATAGGAACAGATACTAGTATGTCTGCAAATATATGTACTATCGGCATACTTCTCTTTTTTATGTTTATCAATCTTGCAGGAAGTTCACTGATTGCAAAAAGTGAAAATATTATTGTGATAATTAAACTTTCAATTATTGTTTTTTTTACCGTGGTGGTATTTTTTTATATTAAGCCGGAATTTTTATCTCTTGAAAATGCTCCACCAGTTATGAATGTGTTCTCTTCTATTGCTCTTACTTTTTTTGCATATGAGGGCTTTCGTGTCATTACCAATACGGCTGAAGATATGCAAAATCCTGGTCAGACGATGCTAAAGGCAATGTTTATTTCTATTGGTTTGGTCATGGTTTTGTATGTGGCTGTAGCCCTTGGAGTCTTTGGCAACTTACCTCTGCCAGAAATTATTAAAGCTCAAGATTATGCTTTGGCAGAAGCGGCAAGACCTGCTTTTGGTCAAATAGGATTTACTATTATGGCTGTGGCAGCCCTTATGTCCACCGCTTCATCTATAAATGCCAATTTTTATGCCGTAACCAATGTTACCTACCAAATGGCAAAAAATGGTGAATTACCGGAAGTCTATGAGCGAAATGTATGGCACAGCAGTGAGGGCTTGATCATCAGTACTGTTATGATTATTGTTGTTGTTCTTTTTTTCAAGTTGGATGAAATTGCTGCAATCGGTTCTATCTCTATCTTGTTTGTTCATGCTTTGGTTCATATCGGGCATTTACTGAAAACAGATGAGACAAAAGCATCAAGAACCTTAATCGTCTTTGCCATATTGACGATTGCTGTTGCTATCGTACTGGCACTGCAATACACAAGTAAGCATATACCAAATGTTGGGTACTTTATTGCTGCAGGATTTGTACTTGCTTTTATCATAGAGATAGGATTTAGACTTATTACAAAAAGAGTTATTAGCAAACAGACACGCAATGATATGTTTCATAAAGTAGAAGATGAAATAAAAGAATTAATAGGAGAACAGTGATGGAAAACAGCGATAAAACAATAGTAATAAAGGGGATTGATATTCCTTTTATAGATTTGGTAGTATTATTAGTTAAATTAGCTTTTGCGTCTATACCTGCAATGATAGTAGTATTTACAGTTTTTGGACTTTTATCTACACTGTTTGGTGGTATATTCAATATGTTCATGTTCAGAATGTAATGTGAAAAATATAATAGATGCACTTTTAGTAGGAAGTTTAATTAGTATATTTAGTGCATCTTCATTGTTAGCAGATAAGTGACAATATAAGTAATAGGAAATATAACTTTTATTGCCTATATTTTTAAATATTGTTGTATTATTATGTTTATTCTGATAAATTGAGGAGATTGATTGTAATGATAAATGTCGACAAAAAATCTACTATTTCTTCAATAGTTTATATATTTATAATAATCACAGCTTTGAAATTAGGAAGTGGGATTATTTTGCCATTTTTAATAGCATTTTTTATTTTTATTATATTTTTACCACTTGCTAAGAAATTAAATTCACTCTCCATACCCAATATTTTTACCTCATTGATTATATTTACTATTATAATAATCCTTTTGTTTTTACTAACTACATTTCTTATATCTTCAAGTGATGATATTATAAAAAGCATACCCCAATATCAAGAAAAATTTCATAAAGTAACTCCTAAAATTATCGCTTTTTTTGAACAATTTAATATCTCTTTGGAGTGGAATAGCATTATAAGTTTAATAGAACCTGCTAAAATAATAAACTATATAACAACACTTTTCAAAGGTATGGGTAATATTGTTGTAAATATTGCTCTGACACTGACTTTGGTTATATTTTTACTACTAGAATCATCTGTAATTTCTCAAAAAGCACTCTATTTTACTAAAACGGTACCTCAACAAGAGAAATTAAAATTAGTTTTAAAAAATATAAATAGATATTTTCTTATTAAAACATTTACATCACTTTTAACAGGCTTTTTGGTTTGGATTATGTTGGCATATTTTAATCTCCAATATGCTTTTTTATTTGCTGTTCTTGCTTTTTTATTAAATTATATTCCAAGTATAGGTTCATTTATAGCCTCTTTTCCTGCTCTGTTTGTAGCAATACTGCAGTTAATATGATTGACACTGCAATGATAGCGATAGGCTATGTAGCTATAAACATGTCTGTAGGGAATTTTCTTGATCCTAAAATAATGGGGAAAGATTTAGGGTTGTCAACTTTTATTGTTTTTACTTCTATGGTTATCTGGGGTTGGATTCTTGGACCGATGGGAATGTTTTTAGCCGTCCCTTTAACTATAGCAATAAAAATAGCTTGTGAAAACTCAGTAAAATACAACTATATAGCGGTTATACTAACAGATAAATTGATAGAAGATAAAAAACTAAAAAAAGAAGGAAAAAATTTATGAAAAAAATTCTTTATTTTGGAATTTTTTATTCCATTGTGAGTTTTGGTAGCTCCATAGAAGAGGTTATAACTTTAAGTGAGCAAAATCCGTCTATCAAAGCTGCCATGCAACAAACTAAAGTCTATGAGAACTTATATAGCGTGGCTAAATCAGCTAACTATCCCTCTTTGGATATTTCATATGGAGCAACTTATCTTCATGAAGATCCTGTGATGTATCTGATGGGTAGTACTATGCAAACAATGGCAAAAGATATATATACTGGCAGCATTGGGCTGAGTTATTCACTCTTTAGTGGTTTTGCAATTTCATCTCAGATAGATGAAGCGAAATTTCGTATGAAAAGAGCCTCTCTTGAAGCAGAAGATAAAAAAAGAAATCTATATATAAATATTGTTCAAGCATATACAATGGCTCTGGGTTTAAAGCATCTTATTGATTCACAACAAAAAGCTTATGATGCTACACAAAAAAGTTATGATAAAGCAAAAGCTTTTTTTGATTTGGGTATGAGTTCATCAGCTGATCTTTATCGTATTAAGTCAAGTCTAAAAGGTATTGAGGCTCGTCAAATTAAGACAAAAAACAGTTATAAAATTGCTTTAAGTCAACTTTCCTTAATGGCAAAAGAGGAGATATCAGATGTAGAGTCTCTTCCAGATATAGAGAATCTTTCACTTGAATCATTAACTAACTCAGCATTAAAAAACCGTCCTGATTTACAAGCCTTGAGATTAGTTATTAAAGAACAAGCTAGTCGGGTTGATTTGGCAAAAAGTACATACTATCCTACAGTCTCACTTTTTGCACAAGCTTCACAAGTTGGCGATGGTGCCGACCTTAATGGTGATGGATACAGCAATAAAGACCGTAGTGCGGCAGGTTTTATTATAAATTATAATCTATTTTCAGGATTTAAAACACAAAGTCAGGTAGAGGCTGCTAGAGAGGCAAAATTAACTACAGAGATGATGTTGGAGTCTTATGAGGATAGAGTGAAAACTGAAATATATGAAAGTTACTTAACCTATAAATCACTTCTGAATCAGCTAGAGGCTGCAAAGACTCAACTCGAAGCTGGAGAATCTTATGAAAAGTTAGTTCATGGACAATTTGAAAATCAACTAGCTGATGCAGATACGCTAAGCCGAGCTATCTCATCATCAGCAATGTATCGTGCTTCACTTATCTCAGTAGAAGCAAAACTCTACCTGTTTTATGTAAAGGCACTTTTACAAGTTGATAATAAAACTTTTTTAGACACATTAAGCACAAGGAATTAAAATGTTAAAAAAATATGCGATGGGATTGATAATAGTTGCTTTGTTGGCTTTTTCTGCTTTAATCATCTACAACAAGCTAAATCCAGAAAAGTTAGCAGACAATCTTATAAGTGGAACTGGAAATATGGATGGAGATATAATCCTGCTTAACACAAAATATCCTGGACGAATAGAGAAAAATTTAGCAGAAGATGGAAAAGTTGTCAAAAAAGGTGAAGTTGTAGCGGTACTCTCCAGTGATGAATATAAAGCAAAACTTCAAGCTTTAAAAGAGAGTGTAAAATCAGCAAAAAATGGTTTAATTGCGATGAATAATGAATATGATATTGCAAAAGAGAGCATTCCTCTTGAGATAAAACGAGCAAAATATGCAGTTGAAATAAGTAAAGCTCAAAAAGATGAACTTGATAACTCTATTGCTACTTTGGAAAATTTGGTAGCACAAGATAAGAGAGACTATGATAGAACTAATACACTTTATGAAAAAAAATTAATAGGGAAACAAAAACTCGAACTTGCAAAACTGAAACTTAGCAGTGATACAAATCAACTTTTAGCTCTAAAAGAGAAAAAAGTTCAAATACTAAAGAGTGTTGAGATTGCTCAAACTTCACTGAAATTAGCCCAAATTCAAAAAAAGAAACTTCTCTCACTTTTGGCAAATATTGATGCAACAAAAAGTAAAGTAGAAGCTTTGTATGCAAACAAAAATGAACTAGAGATTATAGTCTCAAAACTTACTATAAAATCTCCAATTAATGGGCTTACACTAGAAAAAATTGCCCATGTTGGTGAGGTAATTAACTCTGGAATGGCTGTAGCTACTTTGATTGATCCGCACTCTTTATATCTTAAAATCTTTGTTGATACTCTTGAAAACGGCAAGATTAAAATAGGCGACAAAGGCGTTATATTTTTAGATAGCAATCCAGATATGCCTATAGCTGCAAAAGTTGTAAATATTGCCCAAAAAGCAGAGTTTACACCAAAAGAAGTTAGCGTTCGTAGTGATAGAATTCAAAGAGTTTTTAGTATACATTTAAAACCATTAAAAATAAACCCATTGTTGAAACTTGGTATTCCTGCTGTTGGAGTTATTTCAACTAACGGAAAATCTTTACCAACTTCACTCAAAGAGATTCCCTCAATATGAGTTTAAAATGGCTGATTTAGAGATAAAAGATGTAGCAATACACTATAAAAAAAACATAGCAATCCAAAATGTATCTTTTATGGCAAATAGAGGTGAGATTATTGGTTTTATAGGTGCTGACGGTGCTGGAAAAAGCTCTTTGATGTATGCCATTGCAGGTGTAATAAGATTTGATGGTGAGATTAGTTATCAGCATACACGTTACCACTCTCCACAAGAAGCAGAAGCGATTAAATCTCAAATGGGTTTTATGCCTCAAGGAATAGGTCTTGTTCTTTATGATACCTTGAGTGTAATGGAACACCTGGATTTTTTTGCAAAAATAAGAGGCATAAAAGAGGATGAAAAATTTATTTCATACAGAGATAAACTTTTACACATGTCAGGATTAACTGATTTTACCGATAGAATGGCCGGAAATCTTAGTGGAGGTATGATGCAAAAACTCTCACTCATCTGTACTCTTTTACATCGTCCAAAACTTCTAATATTAGATGAGCCAACAACGGGTGTTGATCCATTGAGCAGACTTGAGCTTTGGGAGATACTCGATAACATTAGAAAAGAAGAAGGAACCATTATACTTGTAAGCACAGCTTATATGCAAGAAGCTGCTAAGATGAACAGGATAATGCTCTTTGATTCAGCTGAGATTATTGCCAGTGGAACTGCACAAAAGCTTATAGATTCTATCCGCGCTAACACTTACTCCCAAATATCTTGTACAGATAAAGAGTGCCTCACTTTTAACCAATCAACTTACTCTTTAAAAGAACTAAATATTGCACATAAAGAACCAACATTAGAGGGACTATTCTTTGTAAATGCTCTTAAAAAAAACAAAAGTTTAGCAACTATCGAAATAAACGAAAGAGAGCAAAAGATTGATATCCCAGATGTAGTTATGCAGGCAAAAAAAATAACTAAAAAGTTTGGTGAATTTGTAGCAAATGAAAATGTAGATATAGAGCTAAAAAAAGGTGAAATCTTAGGACTTCTCGGTGCAAATGGAGCGGGAAAAACGACCTTTATTAAGATACTTTTAGGACTCTATGCTATGGATGAGGGAGAACTAACTTTACTTGGTAAATCTATAAAAAGTGGAATAGATAGACGAGAGTTGAAATCTAAAATAGGCTATGTAAGTCAGCATTTTGCACTTTATAAAGATATGACGGTACGAGAAAACCTTTTGTATTTTGCAAATATGCATAAAATTCCTGTGCCTATTGCTCTAAAACGAATTAAAAATTATGCTTTACAATTAGGTTTTGAGGAGTATATGGACTATCTACCAACAGAACTCTCCATTGGTGTAAATCAGCGTTTTTCAATTGCTGCAGCACTTTTACATGAACCTGTAATACTCTTTTTAGATGAGCCTACAAGTGGAGTTGACACAATAGCAAGAGCTCAATTTTGGCAGATACTGCATCTTTTAAAAGAAAAATGGAATATTTCAATTTTAATTACAACTCACTATATGAGTGAAGCTGAGTATTGCGATAGAGTTGTATTGCTAAAAGATGGGAAAAAGATAGCTGATGATAGTGTTGAGAATCTTTATAAAATATATCCAGATGCTAACACATTTGAAGATATTTTTCTTAAATTTTTTGGGGAAGATTCATGAGAGTTAATATATTAAAAGCTTATGCAATAAAAGAATTTATTGAGTTGTTTCGTACTCGTTTGATCGTTATTGTTTACCTTATGCCTCTAATGACATTAATTCTATTTGGATTTGGAATACGAATGGATGTTACAAATGCAAGAACCCTTATTATAGATAATGACCACAGTAAATACTCTATGGAACTAGGTTCAAAATTTCAACACTCTAAGTATTTTGACGGAAAAGTTAGTAATATAGATGAGCAAGAAGCATTAAGGCTTATAAAACAAGCAAAGCTTGATATACTCATAATTATACCTAGCTCCTTTGAAAAAAATCTTCTTAGTGGTGCCAAAAGTGAGATAGGTGTGTTTGTAGATACTGCTTTTGCTACTAGAGGTAGTACTATGGAGAGTTATGTGCAAGGTGCTATTCTTAGTACTGCTAATGAGTTGGCAAGAAATATGCAGAGACAAACAAAGGGTATGATTACTATAAATTCCCGTAGCCTCTTTAATCAAGCTATGAGAGATGAAGATGCTATTGTTCCAGGTCTAATCGGACTTGTTTTGTTTGTTGCACCTGCTATTTTAGCTGCACTACTAATAGTAAAAGAGAAAGAAAAAGGTACTATTTTTAATTTTTATGCTTCACCTTTGAGTAAAAGTGAATTTCTATTTGCAAAGCTTTTTCCAATTTTTTCACTTCACTCTTTAAATATATTTATTTTGTTTATAGTTGCTATTTATCTTTTTGATGTTGAGTTTAGAGGTAGTTTTTTTCTTTACTGGTTTTCAAGTGAACTATATATACTTATAAGTTTATCTATTGGGATGCTTATCTCTATTGTTACAAAAAAACAGATTGTTGCGGTTGTACTAACTGTTATAGTAACTATTTTGCCAGGATTTTTATACTCAGGAATATTAATGCCTATCTCATCTATGGTGGGAGAATCTTATATTGAAGCACATATGTTTCCTGTGATGTATTATAATCACATACTTTATGATACTTTCCTTATAGGGCAAGGGTTCAGTTCTTCAAAAATAGTGCTATATCTTATGATACTTTTTGCTTACCTAATATTTCTCTTTACTGTAGGTACACTATTACTAAAAAAAGAGCTGAAATAATGCGTATATTTATGATAATTTTCACAAAAGAGATACTTAGTTTTTTACGCTCAACGATGCTTGTTGTTGTCGTTTTATACTCATTTACTGTTGATATTTATATTGCAGGTCAAGGTATACAGATAAAACCAAGAAATGTTGCAGTTGGTTATGTTGACTATACAGGTGGAGGTATTAGTCAAAAAATACTTTCAAGATTTCATAAACCTGAATTTTTATTGCCAATGCGTTTTAAGTCTCAAAAAGAGTTAAGCAGTGCTATTTTTAACAAGGAAATTTTAGTTGGTATAGTGTTTGATGCAGAGTTTGAAAAGTTATATCGTCAAGGTAAAAACACTCAACTTAATGTACTGATTGATTCAACGGCAGCTTCACAAAGTCTTACAACTCTTGTTTATTTACAAAATATTATACTTGATTTTACAGATTTAAAAATGCCTATCAGCATAAAATCTCATAAACTTTTTAATGAAAATGCAGATAATCACTATTTTATGGCTGTAACAGAACTCTTATCTCTTATAACAATGCTAGTCATTATTTTAACCGCAATTGTTTTTGTAAAGGAGAAAGAGGAGGGGACATGGGACATCATGCTTTTAATGCCTATAAATCCGAAAATGATGATTTTGGCAAAAAGTTTATCTCAAGTTGCAATTGTAATGGTAGGAGTAATTTTAAGTCTTGGATTTGTAGTGTTTGGTTCCTTTGATACACCTATGAATGGCTCATTTTGGAGTTTTATGTTCTTGACTTTTCTCTACTCTTTTTCAAGTGCAGGGATAGGACTATTTGTAGCAGCGGTTTCAAAAGATGTTATGCAGGTTGCACAACTCTCAATCCTAATCATGATGCCACTAATATTTTTAAGTGGAGCTTGGACTCCTGTATATGCAATGCATCCAATTTTACAAAAATTATCGCTTATTTCACCATTACGCTATTACATAGAAGGTAGTGAAAGTATAATTTTCAGAGGAACTGAGTTTATCGATCTCTTGCCATATTTCACAGAGATAACACTTCTTGGTGTTTTACTTTATTGGTATGGATTTAATAAAATAGGAAAATTATTTTAAATGAAACGAAAATCTATATGCTTACAACTCTTATTCTCTTTAACACTCAATGCAGATCAATTCTCATTTTCATTTTATAATGATACTTTTGCTGGAAGAGATAAGCATTTTACTAATGGAGGGAATCTAAGTTGGATTGATGATTCATTTGGAAGCATAAAAGATACTAAATCAAATAGTTATGATAGTTTTACATACAATGTAGTTAGTGCCCTTCCTTTAGCAGTAATGGATTCTAATAAAAATCATAATGCAGGAATAAGTTTAAGCCAAATTATAATTACACCAAATGATTTATCAATATCCCAACCACAGTATGACGATATTCCATATGCCGGACACTTAGCATTGGCATTTTATATGTTTGAATGGGATAGTGAAAGTTTTAAAGAATTCAGAATGGAGTTTGGTGTTGTTGGTGAAGAATCAGGAGCAGAGTTTGTACAAAAAACTGTACATTCTATTATTGGTTCTAAGGATCCAAAAGGCTGGGATACTCAATTAGGAACTCAATACACAGCAAATGCACTTTTTAGATATGGAGAAATAAGTTGGCAAGACAGTAGTGTATATAATCTAAGCATGGATTGGTTTAATCATTTTGGTGCTCAAGCTGGTAATTTTGTAACAGATGTATTTGGAGGAAGTATATTTAGGGTGGGTAATAATTATATTAGAAATTTCAACCTACATTATCCGTATTTGAAAGAAGAAGCTTCACTGTTGCGTTTAAATAATAAGCATCGAGGTATAGGTTGGTCTTTCAGTGCAGGAATAAATGCAAAACTGTTGGCGTACTCATATATTTTAGATGAAGCTAAAAAAGAGGGATATGCAACTGATAAAAATATAGTAAATATTTCATTTTATAGTGGGGTAGATTTATATTATGAAGCACATAAACTTACATTTTTTTACCAAACTCAATCCCCTTATTCTAAGCAAGAAAATACAATAGAAACATTTGGTGGGTTAATATACTCATTACAGTTTTAAAAGGAAGGTAAACATCCTCTCTAAGATCTATTTGAACCAAATGAGCAGTGGAGTATGGACTTCATGTCAGATACTTTATATAGTGGTAAAAGATATCGAATACTTAACATTATGGATGAGTTTAATCGTGAACTTATAGAGTTTGAGGTTGGTGTATCACTTCCATCTGTAAAAGTTATTCAAGCTCTTCAAAGAGCTATAGATTTTAGAGGAAAACCTCAATCTATCAGAGTTGATAATGGTCCAGAGTTTATATCTCATAAACTTGAGATGTGGTGTTATATTCACTCCATAGAATTGAAGTTTATTCAGCCTGGTTGTCCAACTCAAAACTCTAGAGTTGAAAGATTCAATGGTTCTATGAGAAGAGAATTCTTTGATGCTTATCTATTTTACACACTTAATGAAGTTAAAATTATGACTAAAGAGTGGATAGATGATTACAATAATGATAGACCACATGTAGTTTTAGGAAAATTAAGTCCTATTGAATATTTAGATAAGTACAATTTAGAGATGAATTATTCCGTTTAAACTAGTATGGTTTAAGGGGAGGCTTACATTACCATGTGAGTAACTGATGATGAAACCCAAGAAGATACACCACCAGTAAAATAGATAAAATTTTTACTTATCTATACATGTAAATATCTCAATCTCTCCACTGCGTGGTTTCATGATTGTCCATTGTGCAGTTTCATAGTTGAGTATAGGAACTTCTTTATAAATATTTATAAGTTTAGTTTCCATATCAAGGCTTGAATCTTCTTGGAGTTTTGTTCTGATTATCTCTTCTCTTTTTTGTGAATTTTGTAAAAGTTCAGAGTCGTACCAGCTTTTTTCATCCATCGCCTCTGTATAAGGTTCTTGATTATGCTCTGTAAAAGGGGAGCTCTCTAAATCGTAATGATTTGTTTGGATGATAAACTCTTTATCACCCATCTCACGAAAGTGAGTATCTCCACTTCCTAGCTCTACAACGCAGGCTTCACCTTTGTTAATCCCACAGATACTGATAAAACAAGGCGAGCCAACTTCCCACTCTTTTACTCTTTCATGCGCTTGCATATAAGTTGTGATACTCTCATCTTCAAGTAGTTGACGGATTAAAAAAGTAGGGTCTGATTTAAACTTTGCAGATCGTTTCCACGGTGCATAGTTTATAGCCACACTAAAACCTTTTTTAGCACCTGTAAGCACTCCTGTCATAGCGGTTATACCTGCTACTTGTGCTATCTCTTGGTTGTTGTTATTTACAAAGGAGAACTCTCTTGTCGCTTTTGCTATATCGTCCGCCCCTTTCCAATCCAAACTTCTAAAACATACCATCTCTTGATTTTTTTCATCCCATGTCATAACAACGGAACAACCCATATGTGCTAGGGTGTATTGACGTTGTAAAAATGCCATCATTGAACTTGACATATTGGAACATCTTGAAGAGAGGTAATCACTCTCGGCAGTGTAGTGTCCCCATTTTTTATAAACTAAATGATAGAGAATTTTTGCACTGAGATGTACTATGAACTTAGGTACACCTATTTCATAAACAAGATGACTCATCGCTTTACATAACTCTTCCATCGATTCTGAATCTTGCTCTATTACATCCCTCCAAGTATCTTTAACATCCTCGGCTTCAAACAGTACTACTCTCTTTTGGTCTACTTTTGTAATTATTTTATAGTTATTTTCTAGCATCATGCTCTCCTTATTTTGTTGTTAATTCTAAAGCTAATTTTTTTGAACCTGCGAAGTCACTCTTTCCTGTTCCAAGTTTTGGGATAGTATCTACCTCAAAAATCTCAGCAGGAATCGTTAAAGGATTCATCCCTGTCTCAACAAGCTCTTTTTTAAGGGTGTCCGTATTTTCATACCCACTTATCAAGAGAATAACTTTTTCACCTTTTTTAGCATCAGGTAGATTGACAGCTGCGAGTTCAACTTCAGAGTTATTGATAAATGCTTGTATGTCACCTTCAATCCCACCAAGTGAAACCATTTCTCCACCAAGTTTTGCAAAACGGGAGTATCTATCAACAATATAAAGATAACCATCAGCATCTTTATGACCTTTGTCTCCAGTTTTATACCAGTTTGCGCCATCTATTTCTGTCATGACTTCTTGCGTTTTGGCTTCATCTTTTAAGTAGCCTTTCATAACTTGAGGACCACCAATCAAGATGAGTCCATCTTCATCTACTGCGAGCTCTTGGAGTGTATTTGGGTCGACTATTTTAAAAGCAGTCCCTGGAAGTGGCAGACCAATACTTCCATCCTTGTTTCCTACTTGGACAGTGAATTCATCTGTTTCTAAAATATCAGGTAAGTTGACACTTGCAACTGGTGCTGATTCAGTCACCCCATACCCTTCAAAGATGTTTTTGTTAAACTTTTGTTTAAAGGCCTCTTTTACTTCAGGGTTGAGTTTTTCAGCTCCTGCAACAATGAGTCTAATACTGTTAAACATGAGTGGGTGTACTTTTTTATTTTTTGCATAGAGTCTTAAAAAAGTTGAAGTTCCAAACATAACTGTTGCATTGTATTTTGCAACTGCTTTTCCTATACCTACTGCATCTGTTGGATCAGGATGACAAACCATTGGAATACCCTCTATCATAGGTAACCATGTTGTTGCGGTTAAGCCAAATGCGTGAAAAAGAGGTAGAGATGCTAAGAGTACATCCTCATCTTGCATATTTAAAACATCAGATATCTGTTTAACATTTGCCATGAAGTTTTTATGACTTAACATGACACCTTTTGGTTCTCCTTCTGAGCCTGAACTAAACAGAATTGCTGCAGTTTCTTCATTAGAGACTCTGTTAATATATAAAGCTTTTATCAAAAAGCTAGGCAAGATATTGACTAAGATGAGTGTACTTAATGCCTTTACTTTGGATATCTTTTCCTTTAAATCCTCTAAATACACAACATTACAATCACCTAGCAATTCTTCTGTGTCAAAACCTTTGGATTTGAGTTTACTCACAAACTGTTTTGCTGTGTACACAGTTTTAATATCTGCTTTTTTTATGGAGGATTTAAGTGAAGCAATTGGCGCTGTATAGTTAAGGTTTACAACTGTTTTTCCTGCCATTAAGGTTGCCATATTTACAATTGAACCTGCAGATGTCGTTGGCATTAAAAGAGCAATATTTTGTTCACTGTTCTTTTTAATAAAGTGAGAGAATAAAATAGTACCCACGAGTACTTTTGTATAAGAGAGGCTTCCAGACTTTGAGTCAGCCATACAAAACTCTGATCCTAAGCGTTTGGCTGTATCAACCCACGCTTCTTGCATTGATGGGAAGCTTTGAGTGTGACGTTCCCAAGAACTCATAGAGAGTTCAAAAACTTTCTGTTTTACCTCTACAGCAGAACTTTCTATATCCATAGCAGGCGAAAATGAGACAATAATATCGCGTGTTTTACTTTTTTTCGCCTCTTTAAACTTTAAAGAAGAGCGAGAGAGTTTACTTCCCCACATTCCACGAAGATAAAAAGGAACAATAACAGCGTTTGCATCTTTTGCCATGAGTTCAAAACCTTTTTTAAACTCATTTAACTGTCCATTACGACTAATACCACCCTCTGGGAAAAGACAAACAACTTCTCCTGCGTTTAAAAGTTCAGTCACTTTTTGGGCTGCTTCTTTTGCTCTACGAGCAGAGATGGGAATCACTCCGAAAAAATCTAAGAAGAATTTTAGATACCATTTTTCATATATAGCTCGCTCCATCACAAAACGTACACGTCTAGGCATAGTCATCTGAATAATTGCCCAATCTAACCATGAGATATGGTTTCCTAAAAGAAGTACACCACCTGTTTGAGGGATATTGTTAAAACCTATAACATCAAGCTTGAAACGGCGTGAAATAAGAGAAGATATTAAAAAAATCACCATTGATTGTGGAATATACTTAATAACATAGATAGAGCCTAGGAGTGTTACTACAATCATCATATAAAATAGACCAATGCTATCGAAACCAACAATTGCAAAAACAACAGTAAGTGCCAAGAAACTAAACATAGAGACATTCTGTATGAAATTGTTACCTGCTAGTGTCACTCCTAACTCATGCTCTTTGGCATTAATTTGAATAAGAGCGTTGAGAGGAATGATAAAAAGACCTGCAAAAAGACCAAATGCGAAAAAGGCTACTCCAAGAAGTAGAGGGTCTGTTAAGTTTGGAAGAAAAAATAGCGCTAGAGTTATACCCAAAGCACCTAAAGGAATAGTTCCTGTTTCAATATAATTTTTAGAAACCTTACCTGCAATAATAGACCCCACTACAATACCAATTCCAGCTAAAGCCATCAGGCCTTGCACAACAACTGTATTATCTATGAAAAGTACGTCTTTGGCGTATGCAGGAAAACTTGCGAGTATCACTTGCGAAACAGACCAAAAGAGTGCTAGCCCAATAATAGAGTGAAAAATAATGGAGCTGTTAGTAATTATCTTCATATTCTCTTTGAGATAGTTGCCAGTGTAGTATTTTTTTATATCAAAGGTACTATTACTCTTTATCTTTGTATCTGGAAGTCTATAGGCTAAAATAAGTTCAAGAGTCGCTCCTATAACAAGCGCCCATCCAATTGGAGCAATGTGTTTGAGTATCTCTTGGCTTGTGGTGTAAACCTCATTTGATAACAGGGCTTCAAAAAATGTTGAGTATACAAACATACCACCTAAAATAGATATGGTTGTAATAGCTTGAACAATAGCGTTTCCTACTGTAAGGTTATTATTTCCAACTAACTCTTTGATATAACCATATTTAGCTGGAGAATATATTGCAGATTGAACTGCTAATACTAAGGTTAAGAAAAAGGCTAATTCAAACGCACCTAAATAATAGGCTCCTGTAATACAGAGTGTAATTAAAACTGCTGACCATGCTGCAACACGTATTACTATACTTTTAGTAAACTTATCTGAGAGAAAACCTGATGGTGAAAAAAGTAATATAAAAGGAATAAGAATAAGTGCATTAACGATAGCAGTCAAAATGATTTGCGTTTGACCATCATAGATTTTAAAAACGGTATTTTGAATAATTATTTTATGACCTAAGTCTGTAAAAGCATTTAAAAATACAATCAAAAGGTAAGACGAAAAACCTGTGATTTTCCAGATATTAGAAGGTTTACTTGACATTCGTTCTCCTCTTGTGTTCAATCTTTGTCTGTAGATTAAAGATAGATGGTTTTAAGGTGAGAACTAAATCTAAAAAAAGTTCTTGTGCACTGTTTGTTTTGTCATTTTCTACGAGTTCACGACCTAAGTCAAACTCTAAAACAGCTAACTCTTTTGCAGCTTTTACATAGGCTAGTAATAGTTTAGTATTATTAGAGTAGGGGCTAAGATCATTTAAAATCTGAAGTATCTTCCAGCTATTGTCATTAAAATAACCATCATGAATTTCTAAAATGCCCTCTTGAATGTAAAAGTCAATACTCTGCTTATCTAAGTCATATATTTTAAGGGCATCTTGCATTGTTTTAAAGTGACGCTCGGTTACACCAGTAAAAAGGTCAAGCTTCTGTAGTAGTACATCTACACCACTGTCAAAGTCAAAGCTATTATCATTAAAAACCTGTTTAATCTGTGTAATAGTGTAATGGAGTTGATTTTGAAGAGTCTTGATTAAGCGAACACGTTCTACCGAATCCGCTGCATAGAGATGCACATTAGGTTTTGGTTTATTAGGCTCTTTAAGTAGCCCCTCTTTTACATAAAAAAGCAGTGTTGATCGCGTTTCACCTGTTTGTTTCATGAGTTCAGCCATTTTGATGGACATTTTTACGCTCCTATATTTCGTATATATTTGACAGTATGCCAAAAGATATTAAAAGTGTCAAGTGTTGCTTCACACTTTTTTAAATACTTCATTGCTGAGATAGTTCTGATATATTTCAAGATTAATATTCATATATGCAGACCTTACATAGTTTGGACGGATAGTGCTGAGTAACTCATCTACCTCTTCAAGAGTGTTTTTGTGATACAAAAGCCAAGCAGATATTAGTAAAACACTTCTTGAGAGACCCAGAGCACAGTGAACATATACACCGTCGTCTTTATAGGACTCAATCAACTCTACGCCTCGGTGTAAAGACTCTGGGCTCTGTATAGTTTGGTCTAGAAAAGGTAGTCTAGTCTGTTCTATGCTCTTTTTTTGTATCTGCTGTTCTGCAGCAAGGTTGATTGCGTATTTTATACCTTGCGTCTTTAAAGAGTTATACTCGCTAAGAGAGGGGAACCGACCTAGATATACATTCTCTTTAACAGCTGCTACGAGAGTGATATTGCGTTTGTAGTAATGCCAAGAGAGGTAACTTCCAATAAAGTAAGGAAAAAATAGCACCCATTGCCATAAGTTTGCTTTTGCTTGCTTACCTACAAGTAAGCTATTTAAACCAAAAGCATAGACAATACTAACACTAAACATAGAGGTGAAAAGCCAAACAAATAGCCACTTTAAAGAAGGTACATTAAAACCAAGGAGCATTAAAACTGTAGCCCCTAAAAGAAAGTACAGACCCATTTTTAAATTTCTTGGAGTTGTAAACTGTGAGACAAAAAAACTTTTTTGGTCTTGTCGTATAAGCCATACAGCAACAAATCCCATAAGAAGACCCGTTGGAATGTCAATAAAGTGGTGCTGAAATACAAAAAGTGTTGAGAGCGCAATAAGATAAAACCATAGAGCGGTAAGTGCCTTTAAAATTCTGTTGTTTAAATACTTTCTCATGCTAAACCATAAGACAACGGCAAAACTGATGTGTAGTGATGGTAGTTGGTTGTAAGGCAGGTCTGCTTGGAGTGCACCAAAGAGAAAATGAAAAGTATGAATCTCTGGTTTAGTAAAAGAGAACTGTAGAGGAAAAAGTACAAATATAAGAGAAGAAAAAAAAACGATAAAAAGAACCCTTGCAGCTAAAACTCTTAACTCTAAACGCGTATAAGGAAGTAAAAATGCAATGACGAACATCAAATCTGATGACATATAGGGTAGGATGAAAACCTCTATGAAAGGTATCTGTCTCTCCCACTCCATAAGGAGTGATGCGTGAGGTAATGAAAGATGTGCTATCTGATTGCTAGAACCGTATAGCAAGAAAAACACAATGCCCATAAATAAAAGCCATACGTATCTCTCTTTTTTTGCTGTTATAGCGTTGAGGTCTGGATTAAATTTATACATCTTTACCTGTATATAGTGCTGTAGAAACAGTAAAAATTCCCCAGTTGTCTATTTTCATTTTTTCTTTTACAAAACCACTTGCACTAAAGATAGAATCTAACTCGTATTGAGAGCGTCTTCTCATAACCCATTTCTCATCTTGATGATTACCTAGAACATTTGCAATCTGTTCTAGTTGAGGGTGCCATGGTTGACCAGTATAGATTAAAAAGCTTTCATCACTCATAATAGAGCAGACACCATCAATAGCGTTTTGAATAAGCCCATTATCACTAAAAAGCTCAAATACACCAGAGATGATAACTATGTTTGGTTCGTAATCCTCTTTGTCATAGTTAGCTGGATTAAAAGCATCGCTTTGTTTATAAGTGATGTTATCTAAGTTGCGTTTTTTAGCAAGCTCTCTTCCCTCTTCAACGTTTTGAGTTTGATAGTCACGAACTTGAATCTCAACATCTCTATACTCATCTGCTATCTCGATTAGATAACGAGCAGGGCCACCTGCGATATCTAAGATTTTTACTTTTTTTCCGTCTGCTTGGAGGGATGAGATTTTTGTTTTGATAGAATCTATAAGGTTGATTTTTCTCTGTCTAATCCCTCTCCAGCCTATACTATTTAAATAGTTTTTATCCATCATCTTACCAAAGCCATTTTTCCCATTAGGCTCATTTTTGTAAACATAGTCAAGTGTAACTCCAGAATCAAAGCCATACTCTAAACCTACACTCATACCATTACTCATATGACCAAAAGTGTGCATCATTTTTCTCTGTACAAGATAGTTTAGTTTTGTACACATTGGTAGTGAACCATAAGCGATTTTATCATGCTCTTTTTGTGTATCATTAATCATCTCATCAATGATAATTTTGTTTTTTGTTTTAGTACTTTTTAGTTTAAAACACTTTTGTATAAAGTCAGATATCTCATCTATAGCTTTTTGATTTTCAAGCTCATGGATAATAGCATGATAAAAACCATCAAATTTTACAAATTTTTTAAGAGGTGAAGAGAGATTAGCATAAAAATCCCCTTGAATATCAGAATCCACAACATAATCATCACCTGCACTTAAAACGAGTGTAGGCACAGCGATAAGGTGAGCATCATCCACAATTCTAATACCAGTATCAAGCAAGGTTGTAAGCTGATTTGCTGGAATATCTGGTGTAATTAATTTATCTTGATCATACAGAACCTGCTCATTAATATCGTGAGTTAAAAATTTTGATTTTACATACGATTTGATATTGAGTTTTGGTTTAAATTGTATTGCTAGTTTTAAAAACTCTTTGGCAAAAGGGAAGTATAGTTTGATTCTAAATGCAGGGGCAATCAGAGCCATCCCTTTAATATTTGGTGCATAATCATGAACCCAAGTTGAAGCTACAACACCAGCAACAGAGTTTGCTACTATAAATATATCCTCAGGAGTTTTTCCCTCCTTTTCACATACAAAAGATACAAAGGCATTTAAATCACGAACTAATTCCATAAACTCGTATGCTGGTTTAACTTTTGTATGACCATGTCCTCTATTGTCATAAGAGAAAATCTTATACCCTGCAAACTCCTCTCTTTCAGCTATTGAAGATAACCTCTGTGAGTGTTCATGTCCACGGTGCAGTAAAAGTAAAATCTTTCCATTAGCTTTTACATCATGTTCCCATGTTCTATAAAAAAGTTCTTGATTATCAAATGTTTTAAATGTGCCTGTCTCTTCTCTCATAATATCTTTCCTTCTAGTGTTTTAATTTTTTCTTCTAATCTCTGTGTAAATTCTTTGGAGCTCTCATCTTCAAAATAGATAGGGTCTGAGATACTTACATCCATGATAAATGGTACAAATAAAGCTTCGCCTTTTGGTAGGCATTTACCTGCTCCATGTATAAATATAGGAATTACTGGAACCTTAGGGAAGCTCTTTGCTAAATGGGCTATACCTGTTTTAAAAGGTACCATCTGCTCCGCTTCACCTCTACTCCCCTCTGGAAATACAATCACAATATCTCCATTTTTAAGAGCGTTTTCTACTCCTAGTAAAGGGTGTCCATCACTCTTTTTTGGTTTTCTTGCTAAGGGGATTATCCCAATAACCTCTTTTGAAAACCAAGAGACAAGTCTGTTTTTTAAAAAATAATCTGCAGCAGCTACTGGTCTTACTTTTTGTATCTTCGCGATAGGAAACAGACTTATTAATACCATCGTATCAATGTGACTATTATGATTTGCTGCAATAATGCAAGGTCCATCTAGTGGTAAATTCTCTTTTCCTCTGAGATGAATACCCGCTATTAGCAAAATAATAGGACGAATAATAAAGATAAAAAAAATCTGTTTTAACATTTTGTATCCTTAATAGTATAGGTAGTATACATAATGAAAAAATAGAGGTGCTGTATATATTAAACTATCTACTCTATCTAATATCCCGCCATGACCAGGGAGCATATTTCCTGAATCTTTTACACCAATATCGCGTTTAACCATAGAGATAACAACATCTCCAATAAAACCTGCGCCACTAATTAACATACCCGCAATAAGTGCTTCTATCCAAGTAAAAGGTGTTAAAAATGAAAACACAACAGCTAATGCGCTTATGCTAACAAAAGCTCCTAGGAAACCTTCAACAGTTTTGTTGGGGCTTACCTTAGGAATAATCTTATGCTTTCCAATTGATTTACCCCAAAGATATTGCAAGATGTCATTGAGCTCTGTAAGAAGAACAAGATAAAGAACTAAGGCTGTACCTCCAACATCATTTCCATTTACCGGTTCAAGTGTAATCATGTATGCGAGATGGCTTAAACCAAATACAAACATCATAAGTCCCCAGTGAACTCTACTTGTATTTTCTAAAAACCCTTCATTCTCTCCAATGAGAACTTGTCTAAAAGGGAGCAGTAAAAAGATAAATACAGGTATCCAAATAATAAACATACCATACCATTGAAGTCCAGCAAAATAGTATTGAAATATAATAGACAAGTACGCGTAAAAAATAACGCGTCTATCAGTACGACGAGTTGGTATGAGAGTGAAATACTCTTTGAGTGCTAGATAACTCAACAGTCCAAAGAAAAACATTGCTAATGTTGTGTTTAGCATAGCACCAATTATGAAAAACGCAATGATTATCCACCATGACCAGATACGCTCTTTAAGCTCTTGGGAGTGACTCCAAAAAAGCATAATAGCTACTGTAGCCACTACAAGAGCAGTTAGGATAAACCCTAAAACTATGCCTATCATACTAGAGCCTTTTTTGAACGACGAACTACTGTTAAGAATGCTAAGAGTGTTGCGAGTATAAGCAGTCCATCTAACCATAAACCAGCATCAAGACCAAGGCCTAAAAGTAGACAGATAAGCCCAAATACAAAAGCACGATCACTTTTACCCATAGGGCCATCATATCTACGCTCACCACTAATAACAGCAGCTAAAATACCTGCCATCTCAGTAAGTATACCTGCGATGACAAATAGAACAATCCAAACAGTGCTTACCCCGCTGACAAAAGCTAAAGGAAGATATAGAGCTGCATCTGAGATAACATCACTCATCTCATTGAGTATTGCACCTGCATCTGTTTTCATGTCGTGTTCTTTAGCTAAGATGCCATCTATAGCATTCATTGCCATGCGAACAAACATTACTACGGGTATCATTAATAGTGCCCATGAAGCCCCCTCTGTAACAGCGACTAAACCACCAGCTACAACAGAGAGTATGAGCGCTGCCCACGTCACTTGATTTGGTGTGACACCATTTTTAGCAAGAGAATTAACGATAGGTCTCAAAAGAGCTTGAAATTTTGGTTTTAAATCATAAATCGTTGCCATTTTGCCTCTTTTATATTAGAATAGATATACAAACGCACAAATTCTAACTAAAATGATTGAAAGTGTCAAGTGTAACTTGATACTTTTTCAAATGAGAGCTTATATGACTGTAGTTTCCATCTTTTTTAAGTAGCTAACCATATCTTCAAAATCATCACCGAGTTCAGTACGGAGGGTATCTGTTTGTGTATCAATAAAAGTTGGTGAAAACTCCACTTGAGACAAGGGCACAAGGGTAGTAAAGGAGAGTCCTAGTTGATTAAAAGAGTAGTCAAAGTCTTTTATCTCTTCTTCTTGAGAGATATCAATAGCATGAGTAATTGCCTGCATATTTATGCGCATCACAAGAACTTGCGTGTCCTGCTGAGAAAGAGTACTTAGGGAGTCACTGAGTCCATTAATTATGTAGTCATAAATTATTCGAGAGAGTACAATCTGTTTTTTAGTTTTTAAAGATAGTGTTTGCATAGTGTCACTTTATTTTTTTTGATTATAACATACAGATAAAAAATCAAGAACAATAGATATTTTTCAATACTTATGATATAATTTATAAGAAAAAGGTAAATTATGTATATAAATAGCTTTATTTTATACTAAAAGGGTAAATTATGATTGAATTTATGAGTCCATATGATATTATGGAGAGATTTGTTGATGTTATTGAAAAAGAGAGAGTTAGAAAAGATATGACTCAAGTAGACTTATATAAAGCTGCTGGAATGTCTGCAAAATCATATGCAAACTTTATGAGTAATAAAACAACAAAATTTGAAAATATTATCAATATTATGATTGCTCTTGATATGACATCAAAGTTAGAATTTTTGCTTCAACAAGACAAGTACACTTCAATTGATGAAATAAGAAATCAAAAAATGCACAAAGAGAAAAAAAGAGTAAGAAAAGGTTCAAGTAATGAAAGAGATTAGTGCATATATTTATGGTAAAAAAATAGGAACTATGATTGAGCATGACGGAACTGTCTATTTTGAATACGATAAAGAGTTTAAGTTAGAAGGATTAGAGATATCCCCTATCAAACTTCATACAACAAAAACAAAAGATGCTTACACAAATACTGACCAAACTACTCTTTATAACGGTATGGCTGGAGTATTCTTTGATTCGCTTCCAGATAATCATGGTATGCCTTTTATTGATAGATATTTTGAAAAGCAAGGACTAAGACCTTTTGAAGTAACTTCGTTGCACAAACTTGCATTTATTGGAGATAGAGGTATGGGAGCTATTGAATACCTACCGAAGGAGGAAGAGAGTGCAGTTACTCCAGATATTGCAATTAATGCAAAAGAAGCATATGAGGAGATGAAACAAGACTTAGAACGGGATAACTCTTCAATTGAAGCTTTAATGAATATCCGTGAAAGTGTATCCCCAGTTGGTGGTGGAAGACCTAAAATGCTTGTACAATATGACTATAATACTCTAGAGATTAGACTAAACAAAAAAGAGTTGCATGATGGACATAAAAGAGCTATTATTAAATTTGATGAAATTTATGAGTCTATGGGAAGTATTGGTCTTACTAAGTTAGAGTACATATTTATGACTATGGCAAAAGAGATAGGTATAAATACAGCAGAATTTCAACTCATTAATGATGGTAAAGCGAATCATCTGCTTGTAAAAAGATTTGATAGAGATGAGAATGATGAAAAAATACATATGTGCACTGCATCTGGATTAATGCATATTGATATCTCTATTATAAAAGCAACATCATATGAACATCTATTTATGCTTACAAGAAAAATGTGTAAATCCCAAGAAGATGTGGAAGAACTCTTTAAGAGAATGGTATTGAACATCTTGGCTTTTAATTTTGACGACCATGCTAAAAACTTTGCATATTTAATGGATAGAAAGGGAAAATGGAGCTTGTCACCTGCATATGATATTACGTACTCAAAAGGTGTAATGAAATCACATACTACAACAGTAGCAGGAAAAGATTTGAATATCACAAGAGCAGATGTGCTAAAAATTGCAAAAATGCAATCTCTTAAACCTAAGGTCGCTGCAAAAATTATTGATGATTGTATAAAAGTTGCAAAAACTTTTGAAGAAAAAGCTATAAAGCTTGAGCTTAATAAAGATACTATGAAAGAGTGTAAAAAAGATATTGATAGTCAAATAGAATTACTTAGAATATAAACAAGACAAGATATCTATGATTAACGTATATATGGATGGTCACTCACAAGTAGAAGTTATAGAATATCAAAAAAAATAAAAAGTGGAGATTCAACCACAGGGGTGTGATTCAGGGGTGTGATTACGATATGGGTAATTTATAGAGTATTTTACCTAAATAAACATTATATGGGTAATAATTTTGATTTTTTATACATAAGATGTATTTATTGATATATTTATAGAGTCCAAATATGAAAAAGCATATAATATAGACTTACTAGAGTTTGAGGGCGTACAAAAGTGGAGATTCAACTATAGGGGTGTAATTATAATTATGTATAAAAGAGGCATTTGAAAAATGATGATTAATAGAAAACTATATCAAGGAAGTTTTACAAAAGATAATACGCCAAGTTGGCATTGTCCTACATGCAATAGTGGAATTTTAAGTGTAGATGAAAAACAATTTATATCGGAGCATACAGCTTCCACAAAAGCAATGTTGAAAGAAGATTGGTTTGACCCAGTAGATATGGCAGAATTGACCTATGCTGCACTTTTAACATGCACAAACCCAAAATGCTTAGAAACTGTTACAAATTTAGGTTCTGGTTTTGTTGAACAAGAATACGATGAACATGACTGGTCTTATGTCAACTATTATAAACCAGAGTTTTTTTTCCACCTCTACAAATATTTCAAATTCCCGACAATACACCTGAAGACGTTCAAAAAGCAATCACATCTTCATTTTCATTAATTTTTACAAATAAGTCTGCATCAGCTAATCAAGTTAGAATAGCCTTAGAGTGTTTATTAACAAATTTAAAAGTGAAAAGATACACTTATACAAAAAAAAGAAAAAGAAAAAGGTTAACATTGCACGAGAGAATTATGCTACTGGCAACGAAATATGACGGTCATAAAGAGATATGTTCTGCTATTAAGTGGCTTGGTAATGCAGGGAGTCACTGTGAAGAAGAATTAGATATAGATAATATATTTGATGGATATGACATGCTTTCATTTTTACTGGATGAAATATATAATAATAGACATCATCATGTAAAAAAATTAGCTAAAAATATAAATGCTAAAAAAGGTGTGTAACAAAAAATGCTTGATATAAAACCTTATCATATTCAGGGAATTGTTAAAGAAAATAAGAATAAGAATAAGAATAAACAATAAAGGCAATAAAGTGATAAGATATGATAAAGCGGATAAAGATAAAGGGGTCAGGTGGCAACTATATTCATATTGTAATTTAGGAAGTTAAATATATCAGACGCCAATTCAAGTTTAAAGTTCGGAAGTGCTTAATATAGGGGAAGTAAATGGTGGACCCTCAGGGAATTGAACATGCCCTGTTTATAGATACTGGAATAGAATATTATTTTTTAAGCCCCTAAAATAGCCCCTAAAAATTAAAGTGACTTATTTTATAACAGAGCATTTTTAAATATTTTAAACTTTTCTAAAGATTTTTCTTTCTCTGACCACTCTTGAACTGATTTCAAATCAAATTCATTTTTCTTGGCAACCCATATAGCTTGTTGAAGACATTGTTCATCATTCCAATGATAATATGCAGCAAGTCTATCTTTTATGCAGTCTGTAGGAGTAAGTAGTCTTAAAACACCCGCTTCTGTGTCTATTTCAGCTATATCTTCAACAGGAGCATCACCAACACCTAATGGACCAGATGGAAACTCAATAAATAGCTTTGTATCTTTATGTACAAAATATCTATCATGCTCTGTAAATCCAAGTTCATCCATAGTTGCATGGATTTTTTTAAACTGCTCATTATATTGGTTGATTAAATCTAAATCCCAAGAAGTATATTCGCCTCTACTATAGATTTCAACACAAGAACCACCAGAGAGTACCACATGTATATCTTTTGCTATCAGACTATCACAAATATAACCACCCAACTCTTTCATATCCATATCTTTAATCTGTTTTTTCATAGTGGTTTCTCCGGTCTTCTTGGTCTTTTTCTTTGCATCTCAAATTTATTTTTTAACTCAGGCTTGTAGTATTGTTTGGCTTTATTTAGTAAAGCCGTCAGCTCTTCTAAAAAAGCATATCTAGGGTTTAAAAAGTATATCTTTGTTCGACCCTGCATTTTACTAAGAGCTAAACCACCCTCTTCAAAGTTTTTGAGTTGGTTTTGAATGGAAGGAAGTGATATATCAAAATATTTTGCTATCTCTCTTGCATATCCCTCTTCAAATGTTAGAAGGTATTGCAGAGTTAATTCACGAGCTTTTGTTCCAAGTATTACTTCTAACATGTAAGTATCCCTTATGATATAAATATTATTTCATTTGATATAGGAATTATATCATAAAGTATTCTGCTTTTTAGACTTAATAGTAAATATGGGTGCTTACTTTTCTACTTTTTCTTATAATTGAACCCTCTGAATAAGCCAATTGATTCTTCTTTATTTTGATATTCTAGTATTTTAAAAATTAACTTTCAATATTGAAGGGAATTTTTGAGTATATTTTCTATATTTTGCTTAATATTTGCAGCATTAGTCTCTCTTTTTGTGCTTTTT
>Ga0209345_10000821_pt1 | contig 39907 bp, 34 predicted proteins | sample Cruoilmetagenom7_FD_187294 | JGI IMG/M metagenome (GOLD analysis project Ga0209345, IMG submission 187294) | Oil polluted marine microbial communities from Coal Oil Point, Santa Barbara, California, USA - Sample 7 (SPAdes) (version 2) | ecosystem: Environmental > Aquatic > Marine > Oil seeps ...
ATCTATTATTGATCATAGATTTACACAAGTGAAAAAAAACAAAATGTTAAAATTTGTTTTGTGGTATGACAATGAGTGGGGTTATGCTTCTAAAGTAGTTGATATTATTAAAAGTTTAACTTATGATACAACAATATAAAGAGGCTATTGAAAAAAGCAATATAGTATCAAAAACAGATATCAATGGAATAATAACTTTTGTAAATGACGAGTTTTGTAAAATATCAGGATATACAAGAGCTGAATTACTTGGGAAAAATCATAATATAGTAAGAGACCCAAGTGTACCATCTTCAAATTTCAAACTTCTTTGGGATACGATTAAAAATAAACAAACATATAAAAGTACAGTAAAAAATCGTAAAAAAGATGGAACAGTTTTTTATGTAAATACTACAGTTATTCCAATACTTGATAAAAATGGAGATATTGAAGAATTTATCGCCATAAGATATGATGTAACAAAAGAGGTTATTTTAAAAAAAGAGTTAGAGAAAAAAGAGCTTGAACTCAAACAACTCAACAAAGATTTAGAAAAAAAAGTCCAAAAACAAACTTCACAATTACGAGAGTTAAATAAAACTTTGGAATTACGAGTTCAAGAAGAGGTTGGAAAAAATGAAGAGAAACAAAAAATTATGTTTTGGCAATCAAGGTTAGCAAGTCTTGGACAGATGCTTGCAAATGTTGCACACCAATGGAGACAACCCCTTACACAACTCAATCTTAATATCTACAATATGAAACAATCCTCACAAAAAGATGAAAAAGATGAGGTGATACATTTTTACAATGAAAGTAAAAATGTTATCCAAAATATGTCTTCTACAATAGATGATTTTACAAATTTTTTTAAGCCAGATAAACAGAAGAAATACTTCGATGTAACACAAAGTATAAAAGAGTCTTTGGGGATATTAGAACAAGTTATTGTCAAAGAACAAATAACAATAACACTAGATTGCGATAATATTACATTATTGGGAATCCCAAATGAACTTTCACAAGTTATTATAAATATTATCCAAAATTCTAAAGATGCTTTTAATGATAATAAAATAATAGAAAAAAAGATACTTATCAAATCAAAAATGATTAAACAATTTGCAAGTATAGAGATTCAAGATAATGCAGGTGGAGTTAAAAATGAAATTTTGGATAAAGTTTTTGAACCATATTTTACAACAAAACATTCAAGTAGTGGAACAGGATTAGGGCTTTTTATGTCGAAAATGATTTGTGAGCAAGATTTTAATGGTACAATAAATCTTATAAATCATGATGATGGAATATTGACTACTATTAAAATACCTTTGGAGGGATAATATGAATTATAATTCTTTAAAAGATTTAAAAGTGTTATTGGTTGAAGATGAAAAAAGTTTAGCAACATTATTAAAAAGTGGTATAGGGGATTATTTTTACAGTTTTTCTTTAGCTTATGATGGGGAAGATGGACTTGATAAGTTTACTAAAGTTTTGCCAGATATAGTTATTTGTGATATTATGATGCCAAAACTTAATGGTTTAGAGATGGCACAAAAGATAAAAGAGATAAATGAAAATATCCCTATTATAATGTTAAGTGCTTTTAGTGATAAAGAGAAATTATTAAATGCTATTGATGTAGGTGTTGTAAAATATTTTGTAAAACCATTTGACCCTGATGAGCTTTTAGAGTATATCGTTACACTAAGCCAAAAGATTCAGAGTAAACCTCTTATTTTAAATGATGGATTTACTTTTAATAAAACAAAAAGGAGTTTATATAAAGATGATAAATATATTGCCTTGACAAAAAGAGAGGTATTATTTATGGAGCTATTAATAGATAATTTATCAAAGATAACCGACTCTGAACTTATTAAATCAACACTTTGGAAAGAGGGAAGTGGTACAGATATAACTCTTAGAAGTTTTATAAAAAGGTTACGAATAAAAACATCAAAAGATTTGATTAGTAATATTAAAGGGGAAGGGTATCAGTTAGTTCTATCTTAGGTTATCTCCAAACTATATTTAAAGTATCTAATAAAAGTGAGTTATTAAACTCTTTTGTTGTTTTACTTATATTACCAATATTATCATCAGTAGGTAGGAAGTTTTGCAGATAGTATGTTTTATCATAACCTCTATTATGTAGGTCTGTAATAATAGTATTTATATCGTTTTCATCTAATAAGTCATTGTGTATAGTTGTTCTTACCTCAAAATCTATATCACTTTTTAGAAGTAAGTTTAAACTTTGCGAAAATTTATCATAAACCTTTGAATGTGTGATGGAGAAAAACTTTTCTTTTGGTGCTTTGTAATCAAGTGCTACAAAATCCAAAAGTTTAAGTTTTATCAATTGTTGTAGCAATAATGGATTAGACCCATTTGTGTCAAGTTTGATTTTAAATCTAAATTTTTTGATTATTTGACAAAATGGGACTACCTGAGGGTGTAATGTTACCTCTCCACCTGATAAAACGACACCATCAAGTAGTCCAATTCTTTTTTCTAAAAAATCTATAATCTCTTTGCAAGAATAGGTCCCTTGTTTGCAAAAAACTATATCTTTGTTATAACAATAATCACATCGCATATTACATCTACCCATCCAAACTATACAAGCAAGATGATTAGTATAGTCAAGATGTGTAAAAGGTGTTAAATCATAAACAATTTTTTGATTCAATGAATTGCTTTCTTTGTTTGTGTTCACCTATTTTTCCTACATTAAAACTTTCTACTGGACGATGATAGCCCATAACTCTAGTATATACAATACATTTTTGTCGTTTATTATTCAGTTTTTCTAGTTGTGCTGTTTTTTCCATTTTTTTTCCTTTTATTTAAGATGCAAGTTTAGAAATCTCTTCACTTGTTAATAGTTCCTCGTCACATTTTGGACAATACTCATGTTCTCCTGCGATATATCCATGTTTTGGACAAACAGAGAAAAGAGGAGTTACTGTGATATATGGTAACCTATAATTTGAGATTACATTTCTGACTAATTTTCTACAAGCTTCTGTTGAACTAATTTGCTCTTTCATATAAAGATGAAGGACTGTCCCCCCTGTATATTTACACTGTAATTGATCTTGTAAATCTAAGGCATTAAAGGGGTCATCTGTTAAATCTACAGGTATTTGAGAAGAGTTTGTATAATAAATATTTTCATCCATCCCCGCTTGAATAATAGAATCTTTATATCTTTTTTTATCCTCTTTTGCAAATCTATAAGTGGTACCCTCAGCAGGGGTTGCTTCTAAATTATAGAGATTTCCTGTTTTCTCTTGGTATTGAACCATTCTTTCTCTCATATGATTTAAAATTTCAATAGCGAACTCTTCACCTTTTGGAGTACTTATATCATAACTATCACTTGTGAAGTTTCTAATCATCTCATTGATACCGTTTACTCCTATAGTTGAAAAGTGGTTATTAAAACCTGGCAGGTATCTTTTTGTATAAGGGTAAAGTCCTCTATCAAACATATCTTGGATAAAAACTCTTTTCTTTTCCAAGGTTGATGAAGCATAATCCATAAGCTGATTTAATCTTAGAAATAACGCCTCTTTATCACCTTTGTGTAAGAAACCAAGTCTTGCCATATTGATAGTCACTACACCTATACTTCCAGTCATCTCTGCACTACCAAAAAGACCACCACCTCTTTTTAGAAGTTCTCGTAAATCAAGTTGCAATCTACAACACATACTTCTTACATGACCTGGTTTATAAGCTTCCTCATTTTGAACTAACTGTCCATTTTCATCTCTTTTATACTGGCTACCGATAAAGTTTTGAAAATAAGAAGAACCAATTTTTGCAGTGTTTTCAAATAGTACATCTGTATTTTCCCCATGCCAATCAAAATTTTCAGTGATGTTCACTGTTGGAATTGGAAAAGTAAATGGTTGTCCATCTTTATCACCTTGGGTCATTATCTCATAATAAGCACGATTGATAAGATTCATCTCTTTTTGGAATTTTGAGTAGGTCATTTGCTCAAAAGTATCACAACCTCTTATTTGAATCTCTTTTAATAACTCTTCATCTTCAATATCTCGTAAAAGGTGAATTTGTTTTCGTGTTGGAATTTGAGCTTTTAAATCCTCAGGTACAGTCCAATCTATAGTAATATTTGTAAAAGGAGACTGTCCCCAGCGTGCAGGAACATTTAGATTATAAATAAAACTTCGCACCGCTTTTTTTATCTCTTTGTAGTTAAGTTTATCTTTGAAAACATAAGGGGCTAAATAGGTATCAAAAGATGAAAATGCTTGGGCTCCTGCCCATTCACTTTGTAAAATTCCAAGAAAATTTGCCATTTGACCTAATGCTTCACGAAAATGTTTTGGTGCATCACTTTCTACTCTTCCTCGAATACCATTAAATCCCTCATCAAGTAATGCTCTTAAACTCCAACCAGCACAATATCCAGTTAAACAATCTAAATCATGAATATGATAATCCCCATTTCTATGTGCATATCCTTCCTCTTTGCTATAAATTTTATCTAACCAATAGTTTGCTATAACTTTTCCAGCAGAATTATTAATCAATCCAGCACTTGAATATCCTGTATTTGAGTTTGCTTTTATTCTCCAATCATTTCCATTGATATATTCTTCTATTGTTTGTGTTGAGTTTATGTAGGTTGTGTCTTCTTCTAAAAAGCGGTCTCTTTGCATTTTGTGCATATGTCTATATAAAATAAAAGATCGCATAACTTCAAAATATCTATTTTTGTAAAGTTCTTTCTCTATTGAATCTTGTATATCTTCAACGGCTACGATTCTTTTATTTTTTAATTTTTCTAAAACATTAAAAAAAATAGAGTTATTGTATGTAGTATGTTCACTTTTGAAAGCTTTTTTAATTGCATCTTCAATTTTATATGAGGCAAACTCTTCAAAACTCCCATCTCTTTTTAAAATATTCTCAACCATTTTATTCCCTTATCTCATTTATTTTCATAATCTAAACAAGAGAAGTTTATAGAAATGATTGTTAAATAAGTATGATAAAAATTGTCACGGAAAAGTCATAAATGGGTTTTCTTAATAATACTTTATAACAAAAAAGAGTAACAACCATATAATACTTTTTATATCTTTATGATAGAATACTACTTTTAAAATATAATAAAGGGTTTCAATCATGAAGATTATAGCGAGTAACTTTAAGACCAATCATACACGAAAAAGTACAAAAGAATTTGTAAATGCTATAGATAAATTTTTAACAGATAATAAAATAGATAATGAAGTCCTTATATTCCCAACTGCAACATCATTTGACAATTTTGATACAGTTAAAAATCTAAAAATAGGTGCCCAAAATGCTTATTATACTAAAAATGGTTCATTTACTGGTGAAATAGGTACAGAACAACTTGATGAGTTTGCTATAAAAACAATACTTATTGGGCATAGTGAAAGAAGACATATCTTAGGCGAAACACAAAAAGACTTAACACTAAAATATAATTATTATAAAGCTTTAGGATATAAAATTATTTATTGCGTTGGGGAACCTTTAGAAGTGAGAGAAAAAGGGATTACTGAAACTTTAGGATATATTTGGGAACAATTTGAAGGTATTGATTTAAGTTATGACAAACTTATTATAGCTTATGAGCCTGTTTGGGCAATTGGAACAGGAGTTGTTGCAACTGCTGTTGAGATAGCACAAGTGCATAAAAAAATCAAAAAGAAAATTTCTCAACCATTATTATATGGGGGAAGTGTAAAACCAGAAAATTTAGAAGAGATATTAGAAATTGATAATGTTGATGGTACTTTAATAGGAACTACATCTTGGGATGTAGAACAATTTAAACAGATGATTGAAATCACAAGTAAAAATTAAACAGGAGATATATAAGATGATGATGAATGGTAAAAAAGGTGTTATTTTAGGTGTTGCAAACAATAAATCTATAGCATATGGTATAGCAAAGCAATGTGCAGCTCAAGGTGCACAAATAGCATTTACATATTTGAATGATTCATTGAAAAAAAGAGTTGTGCCAATTGCAGAAGAGTTTGGTAGTTCTGATTATGTATATCCTTGTGATGTATCAAATCCAGATGAGATAAAAGCATTAAAAGAATCTTTAGAGAAAGATATGGGACAAATTGATTTTATCGTGCACTCTATAGCTTTTGCTCCAAAAGAGGGACTTAGTGGTAGATTTTATGATATTACTAAAAATGCTTTTGATATCGCTATGGATGTTTCTGTATATTCACTTATTGAAGTTACAAGAGAGTTAAAACCTCTTATGAGTGATAATTGTTCTATCCTTACATTAACATATTATGGTGGAGTAAAATATATACCAAACTATAATCTTATGGGTGTGGCAAAAGCTGCACTAGAGATGACTACAAAATATTTAGCAGAAGATCTTGGGCGAGATGGAATAAGAGTAAATGCAATTAGTGCAGGTCCTATTAAAACTTTAGCAGCAGCTGGAATTAGTGACTTTAGATTTATGTTAAAATGGAATGAAGCACACTCTCCTCTTAAAAAGAATGTAACTATTGATGAAGTTGGTAATAGTGGTATGTATTTACTTTCTGATTTAAGTTCAGCGGTTACTGGTGAGATTCATTATGTTGATTGTGGATTTAATATTATGGGTATGCCAGCTGTTGAATTTAACGAAGAAGGAAAGCCGACAATCGCTTGGAATGGAACAGACAAATAATTCTTTGTCTTTTTGACTAACTCTGCGTTGTCAAGAAAATTTCTCATAGTCACTTACTCAAGTAAGCTCCTACGATAAATTTTCTTTCCGCCTTGATTTAGCCTAAAAATACAAATTTTATTTGTCTGTTCTCAAAAATTTAAGTAGCAGTATAATTTATGAAAGTTTTACTCCTAATCTTTTTCACCTTTTTATCTTTATTTGCTAAAGTAGATATTTCTCTCTCCCATACAAATATAAAACATGGTACAACTTTTGCTGTGGTACTTCAAAGCGATACTAACTTATCACAAGCTCCAAATGTAATTTTTAAAAATAAAACTTATCAGATGTTTACTATCAATGGAAGTATTCAAAACTATGAGGTTTTTATCCCTGTAGGTTATCATAGTAAAAAACAAAAAGAGAATGTACAAGTAAGATATCTAGAAAATAGTGAAATAGTGAAAAAAAATATCCCTATAAATATCGTTGATGGAAAATATCGACAAAATGAGATTATAAAAGTTGCCAAAGGGAAAGTAACACTCTCTTCAAAAAATAAAGAAAAAACAGCCAAAGAATACAATAAAGTTTTTAAAAATGTTTATTCAGTAGTTACCTTATATGATTTAACAAACAACTCAACTTTTATTCTTCCTATGGATAGCAAAATAACAAGTGCTTTTGGAAATGCTAGAGTTTATAATGGTGTGGCAAAAAGCTATCATACTGGAACAGATTTTAGAGCAAAAGTAGGGGATGAAGTAAAAGCTTCAAATGATGGGAAAGTAGTTCTTACTATGGATAGATTTTATTTAGGGAATGTTATCTATATAAACCATGGGCGAGGAGCTTATACCTACTATTCACACTTGAGTAAAATTTTAGTCAATAAGGGAGATATAGTTAAAAAAGGGCAACTCATAGCTAAAAGTGGAAAAACAGGAAGAATAACAGGTCCTCATCTACACTATGCTATAAGACTCTATAACACTACAGTTGATCCTTTGCAGTATGCAACTTTGTATAATGAGATAGTTAAAAAATATCATTGATACTATTATCATCTGAATATCGATAATAAACATACATAAAAATTATAGTAAAAGAGTAAAATTGATTTAAAAATTGTTATAATTTACAATATTTATTATAGTAAAATGTGCAAGAATACCTTATTTAAAGTATTAATCGTTGTTTTGATATACGACATTTTTTTTGTAGGCTATTTTTTGGTTTTCAGGCTATCTTGTATATAATGAATGCTCAATAAATAGTTAGCTTATAAAGGAACATAATGGAAATCTTGATAACAACATTACAGATATTAGCACTGATAGGTATTTCTTTTTTAGCAATGTTTAAAAAAAACTATTTTCCAAAATATTTAGAAGAAAAAGCAAAAAACACTGCAACTAAAGAAGATATATCTCAAATTACAGAAAAAATTGAAAGTATTAAAAAGAATCATATCATTGATATTGAAAAAATAAAAACTGAACTTGATGTCAAAAGTGCATTACGTCAATCATTTCAAGCCAAAAGCCTAGAATCCTTAACAGCTATTGATGAATTGCTAGTTGAAATTAATCTTTATAGTTGGAAACAATTTGCAGAACGTTCTCCAAATGAACATTATGTTTGGAGTAATGTAGATACTATAGATGAAAAACGTCATTTCCATTATTATCGTGTTGCAATTGATAAAATTAAAATGGTTCATGGATTGTATCTAATAGACAATGCAAAAAATGCACTATCAGAATTAGCCCAAACTATTGGTATGCTTTCAGGTATGGAATTACATTGGACAGATAATGAAGATGATCCAGTAGATCAATCTGCAATATCAGGTTATGAATCTGCAATAAAATCAGTAGATAAATGCAGAGCTCAATTGATGTCTGAACTTGGTATAAAAAGCTAACAAAGCATTGGAGAGAAATATTTGACCCTTCGGCTCAAATATTTCTCAACTAAAACGCTATATCAAGAAGTTAATTTTGAAAGATACAATATCATCAAAAATAAGGATATTTAAAATATGAAGCAATTGTTTGAAAATTTACACCCCAGAGGTTGAACCGCCACTTTAAAAAAGATGACAAATTGTTATATTGTTTAAAAAGAACAAAATTTTTTAGTATAATTACCAAATATACGAAAAAGATGATTATCTATTTAGTATATAATGAATAAACTAGTTGAGGAAAATAAATGAATAAAAACCTAACAATAAGAAATTCAACAGCACAATTCTTAATCTACAAATCAGATAACCAAGATATAAAAGTAGAGGTACTCTTACAAGATGAAAATATTTGGCTTACACAAGAGCAAATAGCACAATTATTTGGTAAAGCAAAATCAACAATAAATGAACATATTAAAAATATTTTTAAAGATGAAGAACTTATAGAATCGCAAGTTGTACAGAAATTCGGAAATTCCGAATTTCAACAAAAAGCACCAAATTTTTATAATCTTGATGTAATCATCTCCGTTGGATATAGAGTAAAATCTATCCAAGGTGTAAGATTTAGACAATGGGCAACTAAAAGACTCCAAGAGTATATCATCAAAGGTTTTACGATGGATGATGAAAGACTCAAAAACCCTGAACTTTCCTTTGGAAAAGATTATTTCAAAGAGCAATTAGAACGGATAAAAGATATTCGTTCTAGTGAAAGAAGATTTTATCAACAAATAACAGATATTTACTCTGAATGTAGTATTGATTATGACAAAAATGCAGAAGCAACAAAAGAGTTTTTTGCCACAGTTCAAAATAAATTACATTGGGCGATAACAAAACAAACAGCACCAGAGATAATATACTCAAGAGCAAATTATGAAAAAAGTAATATGGGACTGAATACTTGGAAAAATGCACCAACTGGAAGAATTAGAAAAACTGATGTGACAGTAGCTAAAAATTATCTAGAAGAAAAAGAGTTAAAAACATTAAATAGAATAGTAACCATGTATCTTGATTATGCAGAACATCAAGCGGAAAAACAAGTACCAATGACTATGAAAGATTGGAGTAAAAAACTCAATACTTTTTTAGAGTTTAATGAACATGATATTTTACAAGATGCAGGAAAAGTCACATCGCAAATAGCAAAAGAGTTTGCCATAAATGAATCTGAAAAGTATCAAGTGATTCAAGATAAATCATATAAGAGTGATTTTGATAGATTGCTTGGTGAAATAGAGATTCAAGAATAATCTAAATAATAAAACACACTCTAATAATAAAGTTGAGAAAACACCACACTTCTCCCATTAAGTCATTAATTACAAATATTTAGCTATTATATATCTTAAATTTTAAAAATAAGAGAAGATTAATGGCAATAAATTTTAAAGAACTTTCAGAAAAATATCAAACACCGTATTATGTATATGATTTTGATTATATTACAAAACAATATCAAGAGTTAAAGAGTGCTTTTAAAGCTAGAAAATCTTTGATCTCGTATGCTGTAAAAGCAAATTCAAATTTAAGTGTAGTAAAACATCTTGGTGATCAAGGTAGTGGTGCAGATTGTGTGAGTATTGGTGAAGTGAAACGTGCCTTAAAAGTAGGTATTCCAAAATATAAGATTATATTTTCTGGTGTTGGGAAGATTGATGATGAGATAAGAGAAGCTTTACAGTTTGATATTTTGATGATAAATGTTGAGAGTGAAGCAGAATTAAAAAGAGTTGATTTAATAGCTAAAGAACTAAAAGTTGAAGCTAGAATTTCTATACGTGTAAATCCAAATGTAGATCCAAAAACTCATCCATATATCTCAACTGGGCTTCATGAAAATAAATTTGGTGTAGATTTAGATACAGCAAAAAGAATGTATATCTTTGCTAAACAATCTGAAAACTTAGACCCAATAGGTATCCACTGTCATATAGGTAGTCAGCTTACAGAGTTGGCACCTATTAAAGAAGCTGTGAATATAGTTGCAGATTTAGTACGAAATATAAAATCAGCTCTTAAAATTGAATTAAAGTTTTTTGATGTTGGGGGTGGACTTGGTATTGTGTATGACGATGAAAAGCTTATCAATACTTATGAGTATGCTCAAACTGTACTAGATGCTTTATTTGGTCTTGATATTACTGTAGTTTGTGAACCAGGTAGATTTGTCGTTGGAAATAGTGGAGTTTTTGTTACTAAAGTTTTATATGAAAAAATTAATGGCAATAAAAGATTTGTTATCGTTGATGGTGCGATGAATGATCTTATCCGACCAAGTTTATATGATGCATATCATAAAATTGAGGTATTAGATAAGAGTAAAAATAAAAGTGATTGTAACGTAGTAGGTCCTGTTTGTGAAAGTGGTGACTTCTTTGCAAAAAATATAGAACTACCTCTTACTGAACACAATGACTTAATGGCAATATATAGTGCAGGTGCATATGGATTTACAATGGCAAGTAACTATAATACAAGAGGAAAAGTAGCTGAAATTGCTCTTGAAGAGGGGAAAGATAGACTAATCCGAAGAAGAGAAACTTTTGAAGACTTAATAGCTTTAGAAGAGGAATATCTAAAATAGATATTTGACAAGGAAAATATATGAATGAAGAAGTTGAATTAAAAAAGTTACGAGATACGTTAGATAACATAGATGATGAACTTTTAAAACTTTTAAACAAAAGAATGGAAACTATCCATAAGGTTGGTGCTGTAAAAGCTACAAGTGGTGGTGCTATATATCGACCTGAGAGAGAGAAGTCTATTATTGATAGACTACATAAGCAATCACTTGAGGTAAATGGAAGTTTAAATAGAGCTGCTATTGAGGCATTGTTTTTAGAAGTATTTGCAATAAGTAGAAATCTTGAACTTCCTGAAAATATAGCATTTTTAGGACCTGAGGGAAGTTTTACACATCAAGCAGCAGAGAGTAGATTTGGTGCTATGAGTGCTTATTTACCTATTGGGTCTATTGCTGGAGTATTTAGAGAAGTTGCAAATAAAAAAGCTAAATTTGGTGTCATACCTATAGAAAATAGTAGCAATGGAATTGTAAGTGAGACTATAACTTGTCTTAGTGAGTATGATTTAAAAATTATTGCTGAAGTTATGGTTGATATTCATCATTGTTTGGCAACTACTTGTGACAATGTAAAACAGATAAAAAAAATATACTCAAAAGATATTGCTTTTGAACAGTGTCACAAGTTTTTGGGTGATTTAGGACTTGATGAGATTGAATTAATACCTGTTGAAAGTACTGCACGTGCAGCAAAACTAGCAACAAAAGGGAAAAATAGTGCTGCAATTTGTTCACATGTTGGAGCAAAAATGTATAATCTTCCAGTTCTTTTTGAGAATATAGAAGATAAAGGGAATAATCGTACAAGATTTTTAATTATTTCAGATTTTGAAAATGGGAAAAGTGGAGATGATAAAACTTCAATACTTGTACAACTTACTAACGAACATGGTTCACTTGTAAGGTTTTTAAATGATTTTGATGAGGTAGATATAAATCTTACAAAAATAAAATCACATATAGTTGAGGGAATTTCAACATTTTTTATAGACTTTGATGGACATAAAGATGATGATAAAATACAAAAAATATTTAAAAAACACAAAAATAGTATTAAATTTTTAGGAAGTTATGTAAAGGAAGCAGATGACATTTAATAAAGTATTGGATAACGTTAGTATCTATGAAGCAGGAAAACCAATAGAATTGGTTGTGAGAGAATATGGTATTGGTGAAAATGATATTGTAAAATTGGCATCAAATGAAAATCCATATGGAACATGTCAAACAGTTGTTGATGCAATAGCAAGAAAAGCTTGTAGTGCTTATGTATATCCAGATGATAGTATGTATGAATTAAAAGAGGCTTTGGCATCAAAATATAGTGTATCTGATAAAAATATAATCATCGGTGCAGGAAGTGATCAAATAATTGAATTCTGTGTACATGGAAAATGTAGTGCAAACTCTAAAGTACTTATGGCAAAAACAACTTTTGCGATGTATGAGATATATTCAAAACAAACAGGTGCAACTATTCTAAAAACACCTTCTGATGAACATGTGTTAGATGAATTTAGAGAGATTTATAAAAAAGAGGGTGCAGATATAATTTTTCTTTGTATTCCAAATAATCCTTTAGGGGAATGTTTAGATGCAAATGAAGTTTATAAGTTTTTAGATGAAGTTGATAGTGATACACTTGTAATACTTGATGGTGCTTATCAAGAATATGCAAAATATAAAGATGGTGCAAAAGAGATAGTACCAAGTGAAGTGATAGCGAAATACCCAAATGTTATCTATCTTGGAACATTTTCTAAAGCGTATGCTTTGGGTGGAATGAGAGTTGGATATGGTATTGCTTCTGAAGAGATTATAAAAACTTTACATAAACTAAGACCTCCTTTTAATATCACAACTTTATCACTTGAGGGTGCAATAGAAGCTTTAAAACATGAAAAATATGTTTCTATGTGTATTTCAAAAAACTTTGAAGAGATGAAAAGATATGAAGAATACGCTATAAATAAAGGTTTTAAATATATCCCTTCATATACAAATTTTATTACAATATATCTTGATGGATATGTTTCAAAGCAGATTGCTCAAAAATTACTTGAAAAAGGTGTTATTGTAAGAGATATGACTGGATATGGTTTTAATGCTATACGAATTACTATTGGAACAAATGAACAAAATACAAAAGTGTTTAAAGTATTAAATACTATTTTAGAAAAATAAAAAGGCTTAAAGATGGGGACATACTTTAAACTAAAAGAGAATAATACTACAGTAAAAACAGAATTTCTTGCAGGGTTTACAACATTTTTAACAATGATATATATTGTTCCAGTGAATGGTTTTATACTTAGTGATGCGGGGTTACCTATGGGTGCCGTTATAACTGCAACGGCTCTTATAACTATTTTAGCAACTATTTTTAATGGATTTTGGTCCAATACACCAATTGCTATGAGTGTTGGGATGGGACTTAATGCTTATTTTTCTTATGGTTTAGTTTTAGGTATGGGTATAGCTTGGCAAACTGCTTTAGGGATAGTTTTTTTAAGTGGTATTATTTTTGTAATTCTTTCCTTTACACAGTTTAGGGTATGGCTTATGACTTCAATTCCTGTTGATTTACGAAGAGCAATTAGTGCTGGTATTGGTGCTTTTATTGCTTTTATTGGATTAAAACAGATGGGAATAATTGTTGAAAATAAAGCAACTTTAGTAGCTTTGGGAGATTTAAATAGTGCTCCTATAATACTTGGATTATTTGGACTATTTGTCACTTTATCATTGTATACATATAGAGTTAAAGGTGCTTTTATCGTTGCTATTCTTTTAACTTCAATAGTTGGATGGATATTTGGTATAGGAGATTTGCCTTCAAATATAGTAGGAATGCCTGATTCTATCTCTCCTATATTTATGCAACTTGATATTATAAGTGCTTTATCTTTATCATTATTACCTGTAATTATTACTTTTTTAGTAACAGATATGTTTGATACTCTTGGAACATTAACTGGTGTTGGAACTCGTGCAAACCTTTTTCAAACAACTAATAAAAATGATAAAGCATTAGAAAAAACACTTGAAGCAGATGCTATTGCAACTGTTGGTGGAAGTTTAATAGGTGTTTCAACTACCACATCTTTTATTGAAAGTGCAAGTGGTGTTGAAGAGGGTGGAAGAACGGGACTCACTTCTGTGTTTACTGGATTGTTTTTTATCCTTACACTTTTTTTACTTCCTTTATTTAAATCAATCCCACCAAATGCTATTTACCCTGTTTTAGTTGTAGTTGGTGTATTGATGTTTACAGAACTTGGAAACATAGATTTTAAACAAAATGATTTAGCAATAGTAAGTGCTTCTTTTCTTATAGTTATTTTAATGCCATTAACTTACTCTATAACAAATGGTTTTGCAGCTGGATTTGTTGTGTATACAGCATTGAAACTATTACGAAGAGAGTTTAAAGATATAAACTTAGGGCTTATAACTATTACACTTATCTCATTCTTAGTTTTCATTTTACATTAAGGGAAGAAGTTGAAAAAAGTTTATTATGGATATGATGAGTGTTTAGAAGATTGTAAAGTTTTAATACCTTTGTTAAAAGAGTATAATCCAGACGCGTTAGTTGCAATAGCAAGAGGTGGATTACTTTTAGGGCATCTATTAAGTGAAGCACTTGATACAAGAGAGATATATAGTTTAAATTCAATTCACTACGATGGGACAAAAAAACTAGAAACATTTGATATATTTAATATCCCCGATTTAATAAGAAAACATAAAATTGTTTTAATAGATGATATAGTAGATAGTGGGGAAAGTATAGTTGAAATTCTTAAAATATTACAAGAGAAGTATCCTCACTGTGAATTTAAGGTAGCTACTATATTTTATAAACAAACAGCTTTGGTGCAACCAGATTTTGGTGTAAAAGAGGCGAAAAATTGGATTGAGTTTTTTTGGGAAGTTGATTTATTAGAAAAGAGATAATATGGATAGTAAAAATAAAAAGATAAAAGAGTTAGAGCAAGTAGCACAAGATATTAGAGATAGGATTATAGATGTGGTATCAAGAAATGGTGGACATTTTAGCTCCACTTTAGGTGCTGTAGAATTAACAATTGGGATGCATGAAGTGTTTGATTGTGAATTTGATCCTTTTATATTTGATGTATCCCATCAATGTTATCCTCATAAACTACTTACAAATAGATGGGAAGAGTTTGAAACATTACGGCAATTTAATGGAATAAGTGGATTTACAAAACCAAAAGAATCAAAAGCTGATTATTTTGTGGCAGGGCATAGTTCTACTTCTATTTCCCTAGCAGTTGGTGCAGCAAAAGCAGCAATGTTAGAAAAAAATGGAAAAGTACCTGTTGTAATGATAGGTGATGGAAGTATGAGTGCTGGTATGGTATATGAAGCACTTAATGAGCTTGGCGATATTAAGTTACCAGTAGTAATAATACTTAATGACAATGAGATGAGTATAGCAAAACCTATAGGTGCAATTTCAAAACATTTAAGTAAAGTACTTGCAGGAAAAGGATACCAAAAATTTAAAGATAGAGTTGATAAATTTATTAAGAATAATATGCCAGAAGGGACTACCTATCTTGCTAAAAGAATAGAAGGAAGTTTAAAACTTATAACACCAGGAATCATTTTTGAAGAGATGGGAATAGATTATATTGGTCCAATAGATGGACATGATATAGCTGAGGTAATAGATACTTTACAGTTAGCAAAAAATTTTGGAAAACCTGTTATTGTTCATGCAAGAACAGTAAAAGGGAAAGGTTATCCAATAGCAGAAGGACATCATGAACATTGGCATGGTGTTGGTTCTTTTGATAAAGAAACAGGTGAATTTGATAAAAAAGATGGAGCAAAGAGTGCAACAGCTGTATTTAGAGATGCTTTATATAATCTTGCTCTTATAGATGAAAAAATTGTAGGTGTTACGGCTGCAATGCCAAGTGGAACAGGAATGGATAAACTTATCCAAGAGTTTCCAAATCGTTTTTGGGATGTTGCTATTGCTGAACAACACGCAGTAACTTCTATGGCCGCTATGGCAAAAGATGGATTTAAACCTTTTGTTACTATATATTCTACATTTTTACAAAGAGGGTTTGATCAAATTATTCATGATGTGTGTTTAATGAATCTACCAGTAACTTTTGCAATTGACAGAGCTGGAATCGTTGGTGCTGATGGGGAAACACATCAAGGGCAGTTTGATATAAGTTTTTTACGATTTTTACCAAATATGACACTATGCGCACCTCGAGATAGCAAAACTTTAGAATATAGTTTAGAATTTGCCAAAGATTATACAAGCCCATGTACTATAAGATATCCAAGAGGTGCTTTCGAAGAATTAGAATATCCAGCTACAAAGTTTGTATTAGGAAAAGGTGAGATTCTTAAAAAAACAGATAGTTATATTGCTTTTATAGGATATGGTGCGGGGGTTAGTCGTGCTATAGCAACTGAAAATCTCTACAAAGATGATATTACGATAGTTGATTTACGATTTGTAAAACCATTAGATGAAGAACTCTTAAAAAAGTTAGCAAAAACTACAAAAAAATGGTATGTATTTAGTGACTCTCAAAGACAAGGTGGAGTTGGAAGTGCTTTATTAGAGTTTATAAGTCAAAATGATTTAGATATAAAAGTAAAATCATTTGAGTATGATGATATATTTGTACAACATGGAGATACAAAACTTCTTGAAGAAGATTTAGGAATTTTACCCTCTCAGTTAGTAGATAAAGTTAGTTAAAAACTATCTACTATAATTAGAATAAAAAATACAATTCCTAAATAACCATTGATAGTAAAAAAAGCTTTATCAATTTTGGTAAAATCTTTATGAACAATAAGATGTTCAGTTGTTAACATAACAATACTTACTACAACCGCTAAATATCCAAATATTCCTAAATTAGCTTCTACAACAAACAATAACCAAAAAATGATAGTAAGAATATGCATAATTTTTGAAAATAACATTGTATTTTCCGCACCAAATTGAGAGGGAATAGAGTGAAGTCCAAGTTTTTTATCCACTTCAATATCTTGTAGTGAATAAAGTAAATCAAATCCAGCTACCCAAAATAGTACACCCACAGATAAATATAAAGACCATAAATATATTGTTTCACTTACAGCAACAACTCCAGCAATAGGTGCAAGACCTAAAGAAACTCCAAGAATAATATGTGCTAAAAATGAGAATCTTTTAAAGTAGGAATAACTACCAATGATAAGTAAAATAGGAACTGATAAGTATAAAGCCAAATCATTTACAAACCAAGCAACTACAATAAATCCTAAAGCATTTAAAAGTGTAAAAGTTAATACTTGTTTTGGTGCAATTCTTCCATCTACACTAGGACGATTAATAGTCCTTGGATTGAGAGCATCTATATCTCTATCCATATATCTATTAAATCCCATTGCAAAATTTCTAGCACTCAAGGCTGCTAAGATTCCTAATAATAATAGTTTCCAACCAAACCAACCGTTAGCAGCAACTACCATTGCTATAAATATAAAAGGGAGCGAGAATATTGAATGTTTGAACATTACTAATTCGTTGAAGTCATTAATTTTTTTAAGTATTTTTTCCATAAGGGGGATTTTACTATAATGTTAATTATATATACCAAAAGGATAGAATTGTACAAAGAAGTAGCCATCATAGCACCAACAGCATCAGGGAAAACAGCTCTGTCTATAAATCTTGCTCACAAAACAAACTCGGTAATACTCTCACTTGATAGTTTATCAGTCTATAAAGAGATTGATATTGCTTCTGCAAAACCTACTGTAGAAGAGAGAGATGGTATTGTTCACTTTGGTATTGATCGAGTATATCCAAATGAAAAGTTTGACGTGGTGGAATTTATTGATGAATATCAAAATGCAAAAAAATTTGCACAAAAAAATGGAAAAAACCTTATTATTGTAGGTGGTACAAGTTTTTATCTAAAGTCTTTGTGCGAAGGGCTTTCTAAAGTTCCTCCAATATCTGAAATAACAAAAGAAAAAGTAAAAAAAGAACTTCAAGATATAACAAAAAGTTATGAGTATTTAGTAAGTATTGATAAGAATTATATGAGTAAAATAGATAAAAATGACAAATATAGAATCGAGAAAGCTTTAGAGCTTTATTTTGAAACAGGAGTATCACCTACTAATTTTTTTCAACAAAATAAGCCAGAACCAATTATAAAAGATTTACAAATTTTTCAAATTGATACTGAAGTTGAACTTTTAAGAAAAAGAATTACTTTAAGAACAAAACAGATGATTAAAAATGGAATCATAGATGAAGTTATATATTTAGAAAAAAAATATACAAGAACACCAAATTGTATGAAGTCTATAGGAATTATTGAAGTTTTAGAATACCTTGATGGGAAGATAGATAAGCCTAAACTTGAAGAGTTAATCTCTACACATACTGCACAACTTGCTAAAAGACAAAGAACTTTTAATAAGTCACAATTCAAAAATATTACAAAAGATAATTTAAAAAATTTAGAACAACTTATCCTCAAAGAATTTTAATTAATAATATTTATAAATTAAACTGTTCCCTTTAGTTACAGTGAAGTCCCTATTTTAATATGTATATAGGGGTATTGTAAGTTTAGATTTAATTATAATTAGCTATTATTTGTGCAATTACTGTCAGCTATTTACAATGTAAAGCTATGACACACAAGGGGAAAAAATGGAACATATGGATTTTGCACATCCTTATTTCGGTGCATTTATAATGTTTGTATTAACATTTGGTGCATTCTTAGCGACAACGATGTTGTCACGATTTGTAGGTGGAAAACTTGCAAGAAAAGATACTGAAAAATTAAAATGTACACTTTATGAGTGTGGACCAGAGGTTACTAAGCAGCCAAATACTATCTCAGTACAGTTTTATTTAATGGCTTTACTATTTATACTTTTTGATGTGGAAATTATATTTATGTTTCCATGGGCTGTAGATTTTAAAGTACTAGGTTGGTTTGGATTTATTGAGATGATTCTTTTTATCGTATTATTAACGATAGGATTTATCTACGCATGGAAAAAAGGAGCGCTTGAATGGCACAGCATAAAGTAAATTATTTAAAAGATGGTGGAGCACCAATCAAGTTAACTACAGTAGATAAAATAGTTAACTTTGGACGAAGTAATTCACTTTGGCCTATGACTTACGGTCTAGCATGTTGTGCGATTGAGATGATGGCAAGTGGGGGTTCACGATTTGACTTCGATAGATTTGGTACTATTTTTAGAGCAAGTCCGAGACAATCAGATGTTATCGTTGTTGCTGGAACTTTGACAAAAAAACATGCAGAGTTTATGAGAAGATTGTATGACCAAATGCCTGATCCTAAATGGGTTATCTCTATGGGAAGTTGTGCAAATACAGGTGGTATGTTTAATACTTATGCAACAGTACAAGGTGTTGATAGAGTAATACCTGTTGATATTTATTTGCCAGGTTGTGCCCCAAGACCTGAAACACTACAGTTTGCACTAATGATGCTACAACAAAAAATTAGAAGAGAGCCAGCAGGTATGGCTCAACGAGCGAAAAGGTTAATATAATATGAGAGCATATACACCAAAAGATGATGTACAAAAAAAATCTTATTATAACGATAGATTTTATATCACACCTACATTAAAAAAAGATTCAGTTTATAGTGATGGAGTTTTTAGTTCAGATATCTCAAGTTTAAAAAATATTGTTGAAGTAGTTGATTGTTATATTCAAGCTGATCATTTAGTAATAGTTATTAATCCAGAGGATAATAAAAAAGCAATTATACATCTAAAAGAGATTAGAGCTTATGATTTTATGATGGAATTAACAGCAGTTGATTATATCGCTACAAAAGGTGGATTTGAAGTTGTTTATGAGATGTTATCAACTACTAAACACAAAAGAATTCGAGTGAAAACTTTTATTAAAGAGGGTGATGCTATTGAATCAGTTGAGTCTATTTTTAGAATGGCAAACTGGTCAGAGCGAGAGATGTATGATATGTATGGTATCTATGTAAATAACCACTCTCTTTTAAAAAGAATTCTAATGCCTGATGATTGGCATGGTCATCCATTATTAAAAACATATCCATTACAAGGTGATGAGGCAGCTAGCTGGTATGAAGTTGACAAGATATTTGGTAAAGAAGCTAGAGATATTGTGGGACCTGAATTAAGAGATTCAGCTTGTGTTGATAGATACGATACAGAGCGTTTTGCAAGACTAGGTCATGAGGTGCCAAAAGGTGTAGAGATAAGTGAAGGGTGCGAACCTGATACACCTATTAGATATCAAGAAGAGGGCGGAGTAAAACTATTTGGTGCAACATTAGTAACTCCTTTTGATAAATTAGAAAAAAAACAACTGAAAGAGAGAAAGTAGATGCAAGTTTCAAATAGATTAAAACCTTTTTTTGAAAATATAACTTTCGAAAGAGAAGATAATACAATGGTTGTGAACTTCGGTCCGCAACATCCATCTGCTCATGGTCAATTGAGACTTATGTTAGAACTTCAAGGTGAAGAAGTAGTGAAAGCACATCCAGATGTTGGGTACCTTCATAGAGGTATTGAAAAAATGGGTGAGAATATGATGTATAACGAATTTTTACCTACAACAGATAGAATGGATTATATAGCAGCTACATCTAATAATTATGGATATGCCTTAGCTATTGAAAAACTAATTGGAGTAGAAGCTCCACGACGAGCTGAAGTTATAAGAACTATGCTTTTAGAACTTAATAGAATTATTTCACATCTTTTTTGGCTTGCAACTCATGCTCTTGATGTGGGTGCTATGTCAATTTTCCTTTATGCTTTTAGAGAAAGAGAATTTGCAATGGACTTAATGGAAGACTATTGTGGTGCTAGACTTACTCATAGTGCAGTTAGAATTGGTGGAGTTCCTTTGGATTTACCAAGTGACTGGATAAGAAATTTGGAAAAGTTTATGGAAACATTAAGTTCTCAAATCCCTATTTATGAGGGATTATTAACAGAAAATAGAATCTGGAAAATGAGACTTGAAAATGTTGGAATTATTCCTGCAGCGATGGCAAAATCTTGGGCAGTTTCAGGACCTGCACTAAGAGGTAGTGGAGTTAAATGGGATCTAAGAAAAGAGATGCCTTATGGTTTATACCCAGAATTAGATTTTGATATACCAATTTCAGATAAATGTGACTCTTATGGGAGATATAAGTGTTATATGGCTGAGATGTATGAATCAATGAAAATATTAAAACAACTTATCCCTATGTATGAAGAATCAGATATTCAACTTATGGCACATAGTCCAGAGTATATTTCATCTTCAAAAGAAGATATGATGACTCAAAACTATTCATTGATGCAACATTTTGTTCTTGTAACCCAAGGTATGAGACCACCAGTTGGGGAAGTATATGTAGCAACTGAATCACCAAAAGGTGAATTAGGATTTTATATAGTTTCTGATGGAAGTCCATATCCATATAAACTAAAATGTAGAGCACCAAGTTTCTGGCATACAGGTATTTTACAAGACTTATTACCTGGTCATCAGTTAGCCGATGTTGTAACAATTATAGGTAACCTAAATATAGTATTTGGTGAAATAGATAGGTAAGGGAGAAAAAATGAAAAGATATGATTTAAGAGGTCACAAAGAAAACTTTATCCCTAGAATGGTTGAGTTGATGAATAATGAAATAGCTCAAGGTGAAAATGGAATATTTTTATTTGAAATAGGAGATTTTAGTTCCGTTCAAGCATCAGCTGATTGTGTAAAAGAGAATAATTGGACATTGATGAATTCATTAAAATTTAATGAAGTAGACTGGACAGTTGTAATCAAAAAAGAGAAACCACCAGTTGTAGAAGAAACTGTAGAGGTTGAAGAGTAGGCAACTACTTTTTAAAGGATAGAAATTTTGAGTAAAGTATATTTTTCTAATTGGCAAGGTGAAGTAGTAGATAATAGAAATGTTGAGTTGGAAAACTGGACTGAAGTAACTGCTAAATTACCTGTTAATTATGATAGAGAAACCCAAACAAAAGCTTTTGTAGGTTGGGATGGTTTTGCAATATTCCAAAGCGATGTGGATGTTGTAAAACTGGCATTGAATTATGCACGACAGTATCAAGAGTATAGTGAAGCTTGTGGTAGATGTACACCAGGACGTTGGGGTGGACAAATACTTTTTGATATGATTGACAAAATAGCTCGTGGTGAAGGTGAATTTAGTGATTTAGAACATATTAAAGAGATAAGTTCAACTATGACAACCACTTCAAAATGTGAGATAGGAAAAACAGTACCAGTACCTATTTTGGGTATGATTAAATATTTTGAAGAACAGTTTATAGAACTTATAAAAGAGAAAAAGAAATCACCTTGGTATGAACTGAACAGTGAAAAGTATATAGCTAATGTAACTGCTCCATGTACAGATATGTGTCCTAGCCATGTAGATATTCCTGGTTATATAGAAGGTGTAAGAGAGTTAGATTTTGAAAACTCTTTGAAAGCTACACGACAAACTATGCCTTTGGCACATACTTGTGGAAGAGTTTGTCCCCATCCTTGTGAGGATGCATGTAGAAGAGGAAATTTAGACGAACCAATTTCTATTATGGAATTAAAAAGAGTTGGTGCAGATTATGAAACTGATCACAATCAAGATTGGTTTCATCCAGATAAGCCTAAAAAGCCTAGAAATGATGGAAAAAAAGTAGCTATAATTGGTGCTGGACCTGCTGGATTAACAGCAGCTTATTATCTTGGATTAGAGGGAATTGCAGTAACTATCTTTGAAGAGTTACCAGTTCTTGGGGGAGAAGTTGCTGTTGGGGTTCCTGAATACAGAATGCCAATAGGTAAGTACAATAAAGATATTCAATTAGTTGCCGACTTGCCAACAGTAGAAATTATCACAAATCACAGAGTATCAGCAGATCGACTTAAAGAGATAGAGGTTGAATTTGATGCAACTATGTTAGGTTTTGGTGCAAGACTTTCTAAAGCTATTAGATGTGAGAATGAACGAGAAGATATGGATGGTTATTGGGGTGCTATATCTATGCTTGATAAAGTAAATTTATGGCATAAATATAGCATAGGAAGTCCTGCCTGTGAAGATTTAAAAGACAAAACTGTAGTTTGTGTTGGTGGAGGGTTTACCTCTATGGATGTTGTTAGGTGTAGTATTCGTGAGGGTGCTAAAAAAGTGATTATGCTTTATAGACGAGATGAAAAAACAATTATACGAAATACAACATTTGAAGAATATACAGAAGCCGTTGAAGAGGGTGTAGAGTTTATTTTCCATAGTGCAATTGAAAAATTAATTGATAAAGATAACAAGCTAATTGGAATGGTTGTGAATAAATATGAATTAATACCAGACCCAAACGGTGGACGGGCACAATTAGTGAAAATTGACGGTGCAGATATAGAAATAGAGTGTGATTATGTTATCCCTGCTGTTTCTCAAGCTTGTGATCTTCAAATTTTACCAAAAGAGTGGGAACTAGAGATGACCTCTTGGGGAACTTTACAAACAAATGGAAAAGATTATATGACTAGCAGAAAAGGGCTTTTTGCTGCTGGAGATTGTGAATATGGTCCAATGACAATTGTTAATGCGGTTGGTCAAGCAAAAAGAGCAGCTTCTGTAATAAGTAGATATATTTATGATGGTAAAGTATCACTTCTTGATGCAGAAATTATGGAAGACCACATGAGTAAACTTAAAGTTTACAATAAGAATGAAAAAATCAAAGGTTGGATGCCTGGACTTCCACGAGAAGTGAGTGAAAAATTAGAAACAGAAGTTAGACGTGATAATAATCAAGAAGTTAACTTAGGGTTTACAGCACAAGAAGCTCAGGATGAAGCTGAACGTTGTATGCGATGTTATTATTTAGGGATGGTATCAGTATGAGTGAAAGAATACAACATAGAGGAAAACTGATTACTATTACAATTGATGGTGTTCAATGTGAAGGCTCTTTTGGGCAAACAATATTAGAAATTGCAAGAGCAAATGATATTTATATCCCAACAATGTGTTATTTAACAAAAGTATCACCTATTACTGCTTGTCGAATGTGTGTAGTAGATGTAAAAGGATTAGATAAGCCTGTTCTATCTTGTCAAGAAAAAGCAATAGATGGCACAGTAATTACTACAAATAATGATGAACTTTTTAGACATAGACAAAATATTATGAAAATGTATGACGTAAATCATCCATTACAATGTGGAGTTTGTGATAAAAGTGGAGAGTGTGATTTACAAAATAAAACATTAGAATTTAGTGTAAATTCTCAAGAATTTGCAGTAAAAGAACCTGCACGAAAGAAAAAGAAATGGGGTATCTTAGGATATGACCCAAGTTTATGTATCATGTGTGAAAAATGTGTACATACTTGTAATGAAGTTATAGGAAGTGCTGCATTGTATGTAAAACCAGGTGGTTACAAATCAATTATAGATATGAAGTTTTCAAGATGTGAACAATGTGGAGATTGTATCTCTGTTTGTCCAGTTGGAGCTTTAATATCAAATGAGTTTAAATATACTGCAAATGCATGGGAATCACAAAAAGTACCAGCAACTTGTGCTCACTGTAGTAGTGGATGTGCATTATATTACAATGTTAAAAACTCTGAAATAGCTGATCCATACAATAAAAAAATCACAAGAGTTACTAATGATTCTGATTTTAATTATTTATGTGGTGCAGGAAGATTTGGCTTTGAATTTGAAAATATTGGAAATGGAAAAAATCCAAAAGCGTTAGAAAAAGTAGTTACAGCCATTAAAAATAGTAATGCTATTAGATTTAACTCTTATATTACAAATGAAGAAGCAAAAATACTTCAAATACTTAAAGAGAAAATTGGTATAAAACTTATCAATGAAGATGCTAATAATTATAAAAACTTTTTAGAGAATTATAAAGAAGCAAGCGGTCATTCTCTTTATACAGCTGATTCAAAAGATATAGAAAGCAGTGATGCAATTATAATGATTGGTTCAAGAATTGCTAGAGACAATCCAGGAATTAAATACGCTGTAAATATTGCAACAAAAAAACAAAGAGCAGAATTTATTTATATGCATCCTTTAGATGACATCTCTTTACAAAACAAATATACACAATTTATCAAATATGAAGCAGGCAGTGAAGAGGGTGTGATTGCATTATTAGCATCATACTTAACTGCAAATGTAACAAATTCTCAAAAAGAATATTTTGATGATTTGGATATTGGATACTTAAGTGGTGAAACAAGTGTTGGTGAAGAGGAGCTTGAAAGTGTAGTTAAAAGAGTTCATAGAAGAAAAAATAAAACACTTATTATAGGTGAAGACCTCTATGGACACGAGAACGGTTCAAATATTGCAAAGTTAGTTGGACTAATAGATAGATATACAGACTTTAACGTGATGTTAGTTCCTTCTTCTACAAATACATTAGGTGTAAGTTTGATTTGTGATTTAGATGATGAGATTAGTGTAGATTCTAAAATAGTTGGATATAACGAAGTTGGAGATTTTATTATAAGTGGCAATGGAGATGGAGATTTTCAAGTGCCTGCTTTAAATCAACAAGAGGGTACATTTGTAGATTTAAACAAAAAAGTAGTAAATACAAATGTAGCAATAACATTTGATGGATATTGTCTTAATGATATTGCAAATGAATTTTTAGAAGAAACAGTGAAAAATAGTATTGATTATACTGTACAGTTACCTATTAAAAATGGGTTTAAAAATATTTGTTTTGATGATTTAAGAAATGGTTATAACAAATATGGTGAAGATTTAAGAGGATATATTTTAGAAGCTTTTACAGATGATAAAACAGATATAAATATTGATGAAGTGTCTGAAATAAATACATACAATGGTACAGTGGTTTATAGATGTGAGCCATTGCATCAGTTTAATAAAAGTACGGCAAAGTCTTTGCAACTTCAATCTAATGATAAGTTAAGAGGGAGTGCATCTTTTGCAACAGCAGCAAAGATAAAAGATGGAGATACAGTTAATATAGTATATAATAATAGTATTACAACTAAAAAATTTAAAATAGATACAACTATAAAAGGGACTATAGCTCTTTATCCTACGTATGGTGATGGATTAAATAATGACTTAATAGCGAGTGGGTATAGATTTAAACAAGTTCAAATTCAAAAGGTTGAGGAGTAATGGATAATATGATAAATGTAACTATTAATGGCAAAGAATGTCAAGCAAAAGAGGGCGAATTTATATTAAATGTGGCAAGAGCAAATGATATATTTATTCCTGCTCTTTGTTATCAAACAAAATGTTCACCAACATTAGCTTGTCGATTGTGTTTAGTAGAAGCAGATGGAAAGCAAGTATACTCTTGTAATGCGAAAGCAAAAGATGGTATGCAAATCACTGTAAACACTCCAAATATAGTGAAAGAACGAAGAGCAATAATGGAAGTTTATGATGTGAATCATCCATTACAATGTGGGGTGTGTGATCAAAGTGGAGAATGTGAACTTCAAAACTACTCTTTATACATGAAAGTAGATGCACAAAGTTATGCTGTTCAAGATGTCTCTAGACCAGCATCAAACTGGGGTGTTATGAAATATGACCCAGGACTTTGTATAGTTTGTGAAAAGTGTGTAACTGTATGTAAAGATATGATAGGTTCAAATGCACTGGGTACAGTTAAAAGAGGTGCTGAAGCACTTGATAAAGATTATAAAGCAAATATGCCAAAAGATGCGTATGCAATGTGGAATAAACTTAATAAAAATCTTATTGGATTTGAAGAAGAAAAATGTATTGACTGTGGAGAGTGTATCGCTGTTTGTCCTGTTGGGGCATTGGTTAGTGCAGATTTCCAATACAAATCAAATGCTTGGGAATTAACAAAAATACCAGCTTCAAATCCTTACTCATCAGATTGTTCACTTATGTACTATGAAGTAAAACATGATACGGTAGAAAATAATAAAGAAAATAAAATTTATAGAGTTACAAATGATGCACACTATGTAAGCTTAAGTGGAGCAGCTAGATTTGGATTTGATTTTATCAATAAAGCTACTAAAGATAAAGAAGCTTTTGCAAATGCAGTTGAGGCTTTAAAAAATGCAGAATCAATTATATTTAACTCCTTTATTACAAATGAAGAGGTGCAGATACTTCAAAAGATAAAAGAAAAAACGGGTGCAAAACTTATTAATGTTGATGCACTAAAATATAAAAACTTTTTAGAGAGTTATTCAAAAGTTACAGGAAAAAGTTTTTATAATGGAACATTAAATGATATTCATAATAGTAACTTTCTAATTTCTGTAGGATCATTTTTAAAATCAGATGCACCAGCAGTTAAATATGCTTTTAATAATGCTTTGACCATGAATAAAGGTGCAGGATTATATTTCCATCCAATGGGAGATACTCATATAAAAGGTTTTAGTAAAAATATTGAAACAATAGCTTCAAATGTATTAAGTGAAGAAGCTATATTATATTTTATACTTGATAAGTTTGGTAAAGATTTACCTGTATCTGTGAATGAATATTTGTCATCTCAAAATGAAACTAGAACAAAAACAGTTGTTGAAACTATAAAAGAAAAAGTAGTAGAAACTGTAACAGATGAAGAAACAGGAGAAACAAAAGAGGTAACTAAAATGGTACCTAAAAAAGTTTCAACTGAAGTAGAATATGTATATACAAAACTTCTTGATATTATTGGTGTAGATGAAACACTTTTAGAAAAAATAGAAAAAATGCTTGATAAAAAAGATACTTTTAGTCTGATTATTGGAGAAGATTGTATTACTCATCCAAATAGTGAGAATGTAGCAAAACTAGCGGCAATGGTAGAAAAATATACAGACTTTAAAGTATTGGTTGTTCCAACTCAAACAAATACTTTGGGTGTTAGTTTATTGTGTGATTTAGATATGATAGCGACAGGGAAAACTGTTGGGTATAATATGAAAGCTGATTTCCAATTAAGTGCCTTAGGTGATGGAAATATTGATATGCCTGTAATATCACAGCAAGAGGGAACATTTGTAAATATGAATAAAACTGTAGTTCCTACAAATGCTGCAATATCTTATGAAGGATATACTTTAAATAATATAGCAAATGAAATACTTGATAATAAAATAAAAGATACTATAGATTATACAGCAATGATTTTTGATAAAATCGCATTTGATTGTTTGGAAAATTATTATAGTAATGATAGAGTTGAACATAGGGGTTATATTTTAGAGACACAAGAAGTTACAACTTTAGATGAAAGTGTAAAAAATAAGTTTAAAACAATAAATTGTGAAGAAAATGAGTATATTGTTTACAATGCTAATCCAATAAATCAATTTAATGAGTTTACAGCAGTATCAAATCAACTAAAAGATGATATAGTTGCTTTATATTTATCAGAAAGTTTACAAGAAAAACTTCAATTAGAAGATGATAATAAAGTTGAGATAGAATCAAATGGAAATACAATTGTTCTTGATATAAGAGTTGATAATAACTTAGAGGGTGATATTGCTTATATTCCAACATTTGATAAAAATATTGATACAAAAAATTTATTTGATAACTGTAGATACAGTAAAGCAAATTTAAGAAGGGTGTAAAAGATGGATAATGATATTATAATGACAATTGTCAAAGTAGTAGTTATTTTGACTGTATTTTCAGTATTAGCAGGATTTACTACATATATAGAGAGAAAAGTTTTAGCATTTATGCAACGAAGACCAGGACCACTTCATGTTGGACCTTTTGGAGTACTTCAAATATTAGCAGATGGTGCAAAGCTTTTTACAAAAGAAGATTTTATACCACAAAATGCTAATAGATTAATATTTATGGTTGCTCCTGTTATTACTGCAGCAACTGCATTTATAGCAATGACAGCTGTTCCATTTATTCCAGGTGTAATTGTATCTGATATTAATGTTGGTGTATTATTTGTACTTGGTGTAATGGCTACTGGACTTTATGGACCATTACTTGGTGGTATGTCACAAGCAAATAAATGGGGACTTCTTGGAGGTGCAAGAACTGCAATACAACTATTATCTTATGAAGTTGTTACAGGATTATCTATTTTAGCACCTTTAATGTTGGTTGGAAGTTTATCATTGATTGATATTAATAATTATCAAGCAGGTGGAGTAATAAATTGGATGATTTGGACTCAACCGATTGCATTTTTCTTATTTTTAATTGCAGGATTTGCTGAAACAAATAGAACTCCATTTGATCTTTTAGAGCATGAAGCTGAGGTTATTGCAGGATATGCTACAGAGTATTCTGGTATGAGATGGGGGATGTTCTTTATTGGAGAATATGCAAATCTTTTTACAATATCATTTTTAGTAGCATTAATATTTTTAGGTGGATTTAATGACTTGTGGTTTATTCCAGGAGCAATTGCAATTATACTTAAAGTTATGTTTTTGATATTTTTATTTTTGTGGACAAGAGCATCTTGGCCACATATAAGACCTGATCAGCTTATGTGGTTATGTTGGAAAATATTGATGCCATTAGCATTATTAAATATTTTAGTTACAGCTATTGTAATTATATAATAAGGGTTTTAGTTATGAGTTTTAAAGAATTAAAAGATAGAAATGTAGGAACTAAGAACTATGTGATGATGGATATTGAAGATTATCCAACATCTGGTTGGGATAAGTTCAAACAAATTATGGATAGAGGATTTAGTGTTGAATTATTTAAAGGGTTAGGGATAACTTTTAAAATAATGAAACAAGTAATATTCAACGGACAATCACATAATACAAAATATCCAATAGAAAAATTACCTATTAGTCCAAGATATAGAGCCGTTCATAAGCTTTTAGGACTTCTTGAAAGTGGTAATAATAGATGTATTGGATGTGGACTTTGTGAAAAAATTTGTATAGCTAACTGTATACGAATGGATACAAAAATTGATAAAGATTCAAGAAAAGAGGTTATGGAATATACTATAAACCTTGGTCGTTGTATTTTTTGTGGTTATTGTGCAGAAGTTTGTCCAGAATTGGCTATTGTCCATGGAGGTAGATATGAAAATGCAAGTGAACAACGAGAACACTTTGTATTAAAAGATGATTTATTAACTCCATTTGCAGAGCTTCAAAGTCAACTTGAATACCAAGGATTTGGTGCAATTTCACCCGATGCTGATAAAAAAATTAAAAAAACGCCATTGGCTTATTAAAGGATTAAGATATGTTTGAAGTAGTAGCTTTTTATCTGTTTGCTTTTTTAACAATAGCAATGTTTTGTATTGTAGTGATGACAAAAAATCCACTCTATGCACTAAGTTCACTGGCAGCTGGTATGATATTTATATCAGCATTTTTCTTCCTTTTAGGAGCTGAATTTTTAGGGGCGGTTCAGATTGTAGTTTATACAGGAGCTGTGATGGCTTTATATGCATTTGGTATGATGTTTTTTGACTCAATCAATGATATAAAAGAATCAGTTTCAAATCCTAGAGTTACATTTATGATGACAGGGATTATTGCATTATTAGTAGTAGCAATATTTATTGCTCCAATAATTGGTGCAAATGCAACAGCACATTACCCTATACATGAAGCGTATGGAAATACACAAGATATTGGATTAGTATTATTTACAAAATATCTTGTACCATTTGAAGTAGCTGCAGTTATGTTACTTGTAGCTATGATAGGTGGTATTATACTTGCTGGTAAAAAGATGGATATCTCAATTACTCAATTAAGCGAGCAAGAGATAGACAATCACAAAACAGATACAGAGATAGCAAAGGATATTAAATGAGTGTAACATTAAATGATTATTTAATCCTAAGTACGATTATATTTATGATAGGTATGTATGGGGCATTAAGAAGAAAAAATTTACTTATGTTATTTTTCTCAACAGAGATTATGTTAAATGCTGTAAATATAGGAATGGCTGCAATTTCTAAGTTTCATGGAGATTTAACAGGTCAAATGTTTGCGTTCTTTATTATTGCTATTGCAGCAAGTGAAGTAGCAATAGGTCTAGGACTTTTAGTATTATGGTTTAAACGAAATAATAATATTAACTTAGATTCATTACAAAGTATGAAGGGATAGAGGTATGGAGAGTTATTTATATATTGCACTTTTTGCTCCACTAGTTGGGTCATTATTTGCAACACTATTTTCTAATAGTCCAAAGAAACTATTTGTTGGTATAGTTACGTCTATGCTACTAGCAGTTTCGTTAATTGCGTCAATAAATTTATTGATGTATGTTTATTTTACAGAAGTAATTATTCATGTGAAAATGTTAGATTGGATTGTAATAGGGAATGTTGATATTCCTTTTGGATTTGTAGTTGATCAAGTGAGTGTGGTAATGATGGTTGTTGTTACAATTGTATCAACAATGGTACATATTCACTCAATTGGTTACATGGATCATGATAAAAGTTTTAATAGATATTTTGCTTGGTTATCAGCATTTGTATTTTCTATGATGGTACTTGTTATGTCTGATAACTTTGCTGGATTATTTATAGGTTGGGAAGGCGTTGGTCTTTGTTCTTGGGGATTAATTGGATTTTGGTATCATAAAGAAGATATTAAAAGAAGTAAAAATATTGAAGAATCACCATATTCTACATTATCTCCTTATTCTTCAAAATCACCATCATGGGCTGCAAATGAAGCATTTATAATGAATAGAGTTGCTGATTTAGGTATGCTAATTGGTATGTTCTTAATTTTTTGGAATATTGGTTCTTTACAATACAATGATGTATTCTCACAAATAGGAACATTAGACCATGGTTTAATTGTAGCAATTGCAGCTTTTCTTTTCATAGGAGCTATGGGTAAATCAGCACAGTTCCCTTTTAATACATGGCTTGCAAATGCCATGGAGGGTCCAACACCAGTTTCAGCATTAATTCATGCAGCAACAATGGTAACAGCAGGTGTATATTTAGTAATTAGAGCAAATGAAATTTTTACAGTTGTTCCTGAAGTTGGATATTTTATAGCAAGTTTAGGTGCTTTTGTAGCTATTGGAGCTGCATCTATGGCATTAGTTGCTACTAATATGAAAAAGATTATTGCATTTTCAACATTATCTCAGCTTGGATATATGTTTGTTGCAGCTGGTCTTGGAGCATATTGGGTAGCATTATTTCATCTTGCAACTCATGCATTCTTTAAATCAGTATTATTTTTAGGTGCTGGAAATGTTATGCATGCAACAAATGATGAGATAAATATTAAAAAAATGGGTGGATTAGCTAAACAAATGCCTCAAACTGCATTGATTATGACTATAGCCTCTGTTGCTTTAGCGGGTATTTTTCCACTAGCAGGTTTCTTTTCTAAAGATTTGATTCTTGAAGTAGCTTTTGGAAGCCATGCTTACATTTTATGGGCAGTGTTATGGATAACAGCTGGATTGACTGCATTTTATTCATTTAGACTTGTTATGTATGTATTTCATGGAAAAGAGAACTATGATCATAAAAAAGTACATCCGCATGAAACTTATCCATTTGTAATTGCAGCAATGACTCCGCTTGCAATACTTGCTATTTGTGCTGGTTGGTTTGAACATCAGTTTGTAGAGATGGTTACAAAAGTTTTACCTCCGCTTGATATTCATGTAGATAGTGGAACTTTTTACACTTTGATTGCTGTAACAACTGCAATTGCTTTAGGTGGTATTATATTTGCTGTAGTAAAATTCAAAAAAGATGGAACATACTATAGTGAAAAAATGAAAAATAGATTATGTTACAAAGTATTAGCAAATCAATACTATATACCACACTTTTGGGAAGCTGCTGTAACTAAACCGTATGCAAAGCTTGCAACATTTAGTTGGAAAGAACTTGATTTAAAAATTATTGATACAATTGTGGATGGTATTGCAAAAGGTATTTATGGTGCTGGAGAAACTGGAACTGCTATGCAGTCAGGTAACTTATCAAAATCTTTAAAATGGATGGGAATAGGGATACTTATTCTTGTGATATTAGTTGTTGCTTTTGGCAACTTGAAGTAAGGAAGGAAGGTAAATGGAACACATTTTATCAATTTTAATATTTTTCCCCGCATTTGCAGCTGTGATGGGTTTTATGGTTCACAAAGATGCAATAAGAACATATGGGATAACAGTAACAACGATTGAGTTTTTACTTTCTTGTTTTTTATGGGTTAGCTTTGACTCAAATTATGCAGGAATGCAGTTTAGTGAGTTTATACCAGTTATTTCACAATATGGAATAGCATATAATTTAGGTGTAGATGGAATCTCATTATTTTTAATTATAATGACAACATTTATGACAATGATCTCTATCATTGGATTAACTGAAAAAAGAGAATTGAAAAATCTTATTTTAACAGTATTATTTTTAGAGATGACAATGGTAGGTGTATTTGTAGCACTTGATGCTATTGTATTTTATGTATTTTGGGAATTATCATTAGTTCCTATGTTGTATATTATTGGTGCATGGGGTGGAAAACTTCGAATATATGCATCAATTAAATTCTTTTTATATACATTTACAGGTTCATTAGTGATGCTTGTTGGTATGTTATATCTAGGATATGTATATTTCCAAACTACAGGGAACTGGAGTTTTAGTATCATTGATTGGAATATGATGATGCTTCCTATTGATATGCAGATGTGGTTATTTGTTGCATTTTTCTTAGGATTTGCTATAAAAGTGCCAATGGTTCCATTTCATACATGGCTTCCTTATGCTCATGGTCAAGCACCTACAATAGGTTCGGTTATACTTGCAGCAGTGTTACTTAAAATGGGTACTTATGGATTTATTAGATTTTCACTTCCATTATTTCCTGATGCTAGTGTTGCTATGATGATTCCTATGGCGATATTAGCAATTATAGCTATTGTTTATACTGCACTTGTAGCTTATGCACAAGAAGATATTAAACAGGTGATTGCTTATTCTTCTGTATCACATATGGGGGTAATCATACTTGGTATTTTTGCATTAAATGTTGAAGGTATAGGTGGTTCACTATTTTTAATGATTTCTCATGGTATTGTATCAGGGGGACTTTTTATGTTAGTAGGTGTTATTTATGATAGAAGACATACTAAAATGATGAGTGAATTTGGTGGACTTGCACGTGTAATGCCAATGTATGCAACAGTATTTGGTATTATGCTTATGGCTTCAGTTGGATTACCTCTAACAATTGGATTTGTTGGAGAATTTTTAAGTTTACTTGGATTTTTTGCTGTATCTCCTATCCTTACTGGTATTGCAGGTACTACTATCATTTTAGGTGCTGCTTATATGTTAGTACTTTACAAAAAAACATTTTTTGGACCAATTACAAATCCAATCAATGAAAAACTACAAGATATAAAAGGGCGAGAAATAGCAGCTCTTGTTCCTTTAGTAATGTTAGTTGTATATTTAGGTGTATATCCAAAACCTATTTTAGAACCAGTTGATAAATCAGTAAAACAACTTGTTCAAGTTATGTACTTAAAATCTGTTACACCAGAAGCAAAAGCTAAAATTGCAACAGTAAATACAATAGGGGAGACAAAATAATGATTGAGCCAATTTCAGTAGATATTGAAGCATTAAATCTACCATCTTTAGTACCAATGCTTGTGGCAATCGTTGGTGCATTAGTAATATTATGTATAGATTTAGTTACTAAAAATTTACATAAATCATTGTATGTTATGTTAAGTATTCTAGTGATACTTATAGATTTAGGTACATTGATTGGTTATAGTGGAGCTACTAGAGGTTTCTTTGATGTTATGTTAATGGATGGTATCTCTATTCTTGCTCAAATGATTATTCTTGTTGCTTCTGGATTATTTATTATACTTGCTTTATCTCAACAAAGATTTCATGAATATAGATACCCTGAGTATTTTGCTTTATTCTTATTTATGATAGCAGGGTTCCAATTTATGGTTGCTTCAGATAACTTAATATTAATTTTTGTAGGATTAGAAACAGCTTCTATGGCATTGTATACTTTAATAGCTATGCACAATAGGGATAAATCAACAGAAGCGGCCATCAAATACTTTACAATGGGAGCATTAGCAGCTGGTTTTTTTGCATTTGGTTCTATGATATTTTATGGTTTAACAGGAAGTGTAGAACTAGGGCAAATATCAGCATCACTTGTTGCTTCAGATTTTGCTAACTACCCTATCGTTTTATTAGGTGTTGTATTTATAATTGGTGGACTTGGATTTAAGCTTTCGTTAGTTCCATTCCATACTTGGGCACCAGATGTATATGAGGGTAGTAGTTCAGCAATGGCAGGATATATGTCAGTTGTTCCTAAGATTGCTGCATTTGTAGTAGCGCTTAGATTTTTTGAAATATTTGTAAGCGTAGATAATAGATGGGTAGAGATGGTATTATATATAATTGTTATAACTACAATGACTATACCAAATATGGTGGCTCTTGTACAAAAAGATGTGAAAAGAATGTTGGCATACTCTTCTATTTCTCATGCTGGTTTTGTGATGGGTGCAATACTAGTAGGTACTACACAAGCTACGGAAAGTTTATTCTTGTATTGGATATTGTTTATGTTTACTAACTTAGGTGCTTTTGCTATGTTATGGGTAAATAGAACGAAAAATGATCATGGTTTTCAAAGTGATCATCCTTTTGAAAAATTTTCTGGTCTTATTAAATTAGCTCCAGTACCAGCTACAATTATGGGGTTATTTTTATTAAGTTTAGCAGGTGTTCCACCATTTAGTTTATTTTGGGGTAAAATGTATCTTATTGGTGCAACAGTAAATGGAGGATATATCATTTTAGCATTGATTATGGCACTTAACTCTGCAATAGCAGCATATTATTATTTAAAACTTATAGTATATATGTTCTTAAAAGAACCAAGAGAAGATGATAGAATTGAGTTTATGGGAAATGCAAATAAACCTTTAAAAACAGTGATTGGTGTATCTGCTGTAATAACAGTAACATCTATACTTTATATTGATCCACTTTTAGAAATGATTTCAACTTATGTACAAATGAGTGGTTTCTAAATCTCTTAGTAGAACTAGTAATTTACTTACTAGTTCTACTTAAACTAATATTAATATATATTTCATTACAATTCCATCTTAACTCTATAAGGTAAGCATTGAGAATACAAAAGTATTTTGACTGCTTCTCTTAGACCTTTACAACTGTTTTTAAAGGCAACTCCCCAGGGTAGGAATACAGCAAGGAACTTTTAACTGTGGTGTGTTTAGGTATCTGGGAGGAGTACTAGAATCTCATACATTAAAAATCAATAAAGTCCATTACAACATCACAAACAGAGGCTTTTTAGGCTATCTTTATGTATTAATAAACAATAAAAGATAATATTGTACAGCTTATCGATATAAGAGTAGAAAAGCTAGAACAATCATAAAAATATTAAAAAATAATAGCAGAACTTAAATTTAACAATGATATAGATGATGAGCTAGATTTATTTCTAGTGAAGTTGATGTATCTATATGAAGAGATATTTAAATAAAATCAATTTGAATGTTAGTATTATAGCAATAGAAATATAAAATGTATAGCAATGTCGTTTATTGTACAAGAAAGTTACAAAATCATAAGTAATCTGTATATATTAAGTAAATAAATACTTTTTTATAAAATATTAAAAATTGTAAATAATTTTATATATAAAAATACTATGTATCTTATTGTTCAATTAGTATATGAAAACTACAGGGAAATTATAGAGAGTAAAACTAGCGATGAAAAATAGTTAAATGAGGTTATGAAAGAGAGTAGGAGTGCGATGGGTTGTAACTGCTTTGGTCTAACTGCATCTGTTTTAAAATAAAAAAAGAAGAGGGTGAGAGTGCGAAGCACCTTAAAAATGGGATTCTCTTTTTTGTAAGAAACAATATTATCGTACTACAATCTAAATTTAGATAAAATCAAAGATAATTATTAATAAAAGAGATAAAATGAAACTAGAAGATGTATTTGAATCTGAAGATATTGCTATAGAAAATGAAAAGACTAATAAAAAAACAATAAAAACTGTTTATAGTCCTAAGTATAAAAGTGGAAAAATATTTTCACCCTTAACAAATAAATATCTTGAATCTATGCCTGAAGAGGTAGTAAGACAAGAGTTTATATGTAAACTTATAAATGAATATGGATACTCTTTAAATCAAATGGCACAGGAAGTTAAGCTTACTACATCAGTAAGGGGAACAGGTCGAGCAAGTGCAGATATTGTAATATGGAAAAATGAAGCTGAAAAGAAAAAAAATAAAACGGCTTTTTTAGTTATAGAATTAAAAGCAGACTACTTAAAACTAAAAGTTGAAGATTGTTATCAAGGGTATAATTATGCTACTTGGAGTAGAGCTAAACTTTTTGCTATTTCAAATGGTAATGAACTTCAAGTTTATAAAACAGTTGAAGAGGAATTGCCTTTAAAACTTCAACCTGTAAATGATATACCTTATGCAAAAGATATTTTAGATGATAAAAAACTTGAAGATGCTTTAAAAAAGACAAAAGAGTTTACAGGTGATGAGTTTGCTAAACTACTTCATAAGTGTCATAATATTATTAGAAATAATGATAAGTTATCTCCTGAAGCTTCATTTGATGAGATAAGTAAAATCTTATTTATTAAAATTATGTATGAAAGAAATCCAAAACAAGAGGCTATCTTTTCATTTAAACAATTTGAGAGACTAAAAGAAGCATGGAACCTTAGTCGTGGTAAAAGCGAGAGAGAAGCTTCATATATGCAAAGACTTTTTGAAGATGTAAAAGAAGAGTTTGAGCAAGATAATATTTTTGATGAAAATGAAAAAATAAAACTTAGAGAAAAAAGCTTTGAGCAAATAGTAAAAGAACTAGAAATTTACAATCTTACTTCTACAAGTGCAGATGTAAAAGGTATAGCATTTGAAAAGTTTTTAGGTAGAACATTTAGAGGAGAACTAGGACAGTTCTTTACTCCTAGAGTTATTGTTGATTTTATAGTTGATTTACTAGAACCAAAAGAAGATGAGCTTATTTGTGACCCTTGTGCAGGTAGTGGTGGATTTTTGATAAAGACTTTTGAGAGTGTTAAACATACCATAGATACAGAATATATAGAAATAAAAAAGGCTAAACAAAAAGAGATTTTTGGTGAAGAGTTAGAAAAGATAGATGATGAAAATTTACAAAAAAAATATGAAAACTTTTTAGATGAAACAAATAAAGAGCAAGAAACTAAAATAGTTAAATTATCAAGAAAATCTATATTTGGTACAGATGCAAACCCTCGTATGGCAAGAGTATCTAAGATGAATATGATTATGCATGGAGATGGTCATAATGGTATTCACCATAATGATGGGCTTTTAAATGTAAATGGTATATTTAGAAATAGATTTGATTTGATTATCACAAATCCACCTTTTGGAACAAATCTTGATAAAAAGTTTCCAACAGTTGAAAATGATGATAAGTATGACAATCCTAAGATGATAGCTAAGTACATTGAAGAGTATGGAGATATTTATACTAATGAGATGAAACAAGTTACAGACAATATTGATGAACCTATAAGAGGATTGTTTGAAGTTGGTAAAACATCAGGAGCTACAGAGGTGTTATTTATAGAGAGATGTTTAGATTTACTTAAAGCTAGTGGTAGAATGGGTATAGTGCTTCCAGAGGGTGTATTAAATAGTTCAAATCTACAAAGTGCTAGAGAGTATTTTGAAAGTAGAGCTAAAATAATACTTATTGTTTCACTTCCACAAGATATATTTATTAGCTCAGGTGCTACAGTAAAAACAAGTCTTGTATTTTTTAAGAAGTTTACAGATGAAGAAGCAACTGAATATGAAAATATAAAAGATGAAACGAAAGAAGAGATTGAAGCTAAATATTTTGATGAGATAACTCCTATCGAAGAACAATTAAAACTTAGAGGTAAAGAAGCATTAAAAGCAGATGATAAAAAACTTTTAAGGGCTAAACTAAAAGAAATTATTTCAAAAAGAGATAGTGAAATAAAAGAGATAGTAAAAGAAAAGTTTGATTATGAAATACCTATTTCAGATATAAAAAAAGCAGGTATCACTACTACAGGAGCTGTTGGAGATAATCAACTACCAGAATTATTAAAAGTATTTACAAAATATAGAAAAGATAATAAACTTTGGGCTGAAAAAATCTAATGAGTGCATTATTAGATTTTGTAAAATTCACTCACTTAAACAACTGGAGTGTTTTACATTTATTGCAAAATGATTTTCAATACAATAAAGATTATAAACTAGTTAAGGTTAGTGAATTTTTAACGCGAAATAAAACCAATGTTATTATTGAAGATAAGGTTAAATATAAGAGAGTAACAATAAAACAGTACAATAATGGTTTATTTTTAAGAGATATTGAAATAGGTAAAAACATAGGTACTAAAAAACAATTTAGTATAAAAAAAGGACAATTTCTCTTATCTAAAATAGATGCTAGAAATGGTGCTTTTGGAGTTGTTACAGAAGAAATTGACAATG
>Ga0209345_10000822_pt1 | contig 39904 bp, 40 predicted proteins | sample Cruoilmetagenom7_FD_187294 | JGI IMG/M metagenome (GOLD analysis project Ga0209345, IMG submission 187294) | Oil polluted marine microbial communities from Coal Oil Point, Santa Barbara, California, USA - Sample 7 (SPAdes) (version 2) | ecosystem: Environmental > Aquatic > Marine > Oil seeps ...
CCTTCCAGCATCCCATTTGCCTGCCAGAAGTTAAGCAGAACCTCGTTTGCCAGTCTGCCGTCACCTGCGCAGCTCCGGATACTGACCGGTTTTCGCCCCCCTTCTCTACCCTTCAGGCCCAGCTTTTGATGAATAACCTCAGGCTCACCTGTAACTATCCTGCCAACCTGAAATTTATCCAGGAGCAGAGCAAGGCCTCCGGAGTGGTCGTTATCTGCATGACTCACAACCAGAGTATCAATGCGCCTGATGCCCAGCGCTCTGAGGTTTGGCAGAATTACCGACTCTGCTGCGGAAAAAGCACCCTCCACTGCAGGCCCCGTGTCGTACAGCAGCACCCTGTCGCCTTCCCGCAGCATCGCAGACAAGCCCTGACCAACATCCCAGACCCACACTTCCGGCCTGGCGACCCAGGGATTACCAGTCTCAGCGGGAGACACCGCCATAACAACCCAAGCCAGTACAAGAACAGTCGCAGTAACGCGAAACATCCTTATCGGGACCATGATGATAAACAGCACCAGCAGGCCGAAGCCAAAAATTTCCGGGACAGTCCCTTCAGGCTGTGGCCAGCTTATATCTGCAACCCATTCGAGAAAACGCCACATCACATCAAGCGCCGCATCCATTATCGGGATAACAGAGCTCGATATACGGGGGAAAAGAGCAAGGGTTAACCCACCCGCAATCAATATGGGCATCACCACGAGCGATACCCAGGGCACAGAAACAAGATTAGCCAGCAACCCGGCAACCGGCTGGCCCTGACCAGTTAATTCAAGAAGAGGCCAGAGCCCCGAAAATACAGCTCCCTGAGCGAGAACAAGGCCTGCGAGCCAGCCGGGACCGCTCAACCTGCCAGCGAAGACACAGATCAGAACCGAAACCGCTCCAAACGACAGCCAGAAGCCCTGATCCAGCGGAGCAAAAGGGTCAAGTAACAGCACCAGTCCAAGAGCCACAACGATGGACTGCCAGGGGGACACCTGCCTTGCCATCAGTAGCAGCCAGCCTCCGACAGCAACCATCACAAGTGCCCTCCGGGTAGGTACCGTAAAACCGGCAGCCAACGCATAAAGTGTGCAACATATGATGACCGCCAGGAATATCATAAAACGCACTGAGCTCTCACTCATACGGCAAGAGGACAATGCCAGCAGAAGCCGGCGAGCCACAAAACCTGCGCCCAGAGCCACCAGTCCGAGGTGAAGGCCCGAGATAGCAACCAGATGAATGGTTCCTGTGGCCTTGAACACATCCCAATGCCCGGAAGAGAGATGCCCCCGGTTTCCGATCAGCAGAGAAGCAATCAATGGATGATACCGGGCATCAGCGAACTGCTCGTCGACCCACTGCGCCAGCCCTGTGTGCAAACGATGATACTGACATGGCAGCGAGCAGAGCACGGAAGGGTCCGGAACCGCACTACGCACGCTTCCTGTTGCCCGGTAGCCTTTTCGGAACAGCCAGTCCTCGTAGCGAAACCCTGCCGGATTCAGAGTGCCATGAGGCCTTTTAAGTACTACCTCCAGGCGTAACCTGTGCCCCGGCAGCCCGCCGGCATACTGCCCATACCAGGCCAGGCGCAACTTTTCCGGCAGTGCATAATGTTGCCCGGAGGTCAGTAAACTCCCGTACCATTGGGTTACACAAAAGCTGAAACGAGTGCTGTTGAAGCTGCCGGCCGCAGGAAGGTCACATACGTAACCGGAAACGAGGAGTTTTTCACCCTCAAGGCCCGCAGGAAGACGCTGATCAAGGCGTTCGTGAGCCCACAGGCCTGCCCACACAAGGCCCAGAGCAAGGCCAAAAAAAGACACCCGGAAGACCAGGAACAGAGGCCTCCGTATGCGCAAAAACCACAACAAAGCCGGAAGTGCGAGCCCGGGCAACCACACTGAAGGTGGCAACACCGCCAATCTATAAAGTAAGATGACGCCGCAGGAAAAAGCGAAGACGCCCAGTACTGCAAAGCGCACTGAAGAATTTCCGGACAATCCTTGTCCTCCCGATGATTCAACCCGTCGGCAATTCCTTGGCGCCGGAGTTTCATTCGACCTGAAAGTAGAGCTTCCCAATGCCAAAGAAGTTCATGAAACGCTATCTGCCATCACCTGAGAAGGTACAAGCGATGCAATCGCTTGGTTTTCTTGGCGATATCCTTAATGAACCCAACCTATGGCACATCAACCGTCACAGTGTCGCCCGGGCGTTTCTGATCGGTGTCTTTTTCTGTTTTATTCCGATGCCATTCCAGATGCTGGCCGCAGCCTTCTTTGCCATCTGGTTTAACGCCAATCTGCCTTTATCTGTGGTGCTGGTCTGGATCAGCAACCCCATTACCATGCCGCCCATGTTTTATTTCAATTACAAGGTAGGAGCCTGGGTGCTCAACCGGCCGGTCTTGAGCTTCGATTTCCAGCTTTCATGGTCGTGGATCAGTGAGCGGTTACTGGATATAGGCATTCCACTGTATCTGGGCTCACTGATGGTCGCCACAGTATCCGCTTGTCTGGCCTACCTGATAATACAATTTATCTGGCGCCGGAAAATCCGCACCGACTGGCAGCTGCGGCTCCGTGCGAGAAGAGAACTCCGGCGCTCATCACACGATCAGATCTCCTGAACCAGCCTGCCCTGCTCCATTCTCAATACCCGCCCGAGGCTCCGGGCCATCTTCATGTCGTGGGTAACCATCACAAACGCAATTCCCAACTGATCACGCAAAGATTCAATGAGATCTCTCACACCCTCTCCCGTGTGTTCATCAAGGTTGCCAGTAGGCTCATCCATCAAAACACAATCGGGTTCATTTACCAGTGCACGGGCAATAGCAACACGCTGACGCTCACCACCGGAGAGTTCGCCAGGCTTATGCGCCAGGCGCTCAGCAAGTCCGACCTTCTGTAACATTGATTGCGCCCGCGATCGCGCACCACCAACAGCCAGGCCCCCAAGCACACAGGGCATCATAACGTTCTCAAGAGCGGTGAATTCAGGCAACAGATGGTGGAACTGGTAAACAAAGCCCAGATGCCGGTTGCGAAAACGCGCGCGCCCTCCCTCAGACAACCGGTGAATGTCCTTACCACAAATTGCGATATGCCCGGATGAAGGCTTGTCCAGCCCGCCAAGAAGGTTCAGCAGGGTTGTTTTACCAGCGCCACTGCTTCCTACAATCGCGACGGTTTCGCCCGCAGTAACCTCCAGTGAAATATCAGAAAATATCGTGAGTTCTTCCGGCCCCTGAGTATAGGTCCGGGTAACCTGACGACAGTCAATTACCAGGGGAATATCCTTCATGGCACCCTTTTCCTTATTCATAACGCAGAGCCTCCGCAGGATCCACCCGTGATGCTCTCCACGCCGGATATATGGTTGCCAACAGGCTCAGCGCAAGGCCAGCGCCACTTATTATGGCCACATCCTGCCACTGCAACTGAGAAGGCAGATAACTGATAAAGTAAACATCAGCGCTCAGGAACTTGTGGCCGAGCACCCCTTCAAGCCATGAAATAAACGCGCTGATATTAACCGCACCAAGAATACCGAGCGCAGTACCGATCAATGTGCCAAAAATCCCGATAACGGCACCCTGGACAATAAAGATCCTCATAATACGCCCGGGTGTTGCCCCCATAGTGCGTAGAATCGCAATATCCGCTGTCTTGTCAGTCACCACCATGACGAGGGTAGACACAATGTTGAATGCGGCAACTGCGACAATAAACATCAGCAACAGCCCGATCATGGTTTTTTCCATGCGAATTGCCTGGAACAGATTGCCATGGGTACGGGTCCAGTCAGAAATATAGTAACGACCTGAAAGCCCTCTCGCCGCCTCCTCTGCGACCTTGGGCGCGGCAAAAAGATCATCTACCAGCAGCCTGACTCCCTGGGCTTTGCCTCCTGTCCGCATCAGCTTGGCAGCATCATCCATGTGAATAAGCGTGTAATTGCCATCCAGTTCGGCGCCTACGCTGAAAATACCCTTTACCGTAAATCGCTTGAGCCGCGGCAAAACCCCTGCCGGCGTTACTGTCGCTTCAGGCAAAACAACGGTTACTTTATCGCCCAACTGCAAACGCAGACTGGCTGCCATGGTTCGGCCGACGATGATCCCGAATTCACCTGCAACCAGGTCGTCTAGCCTGCCTTCAATCATGTGATCTTCAATGATGGATACTGTGCGTTCCTCCTCTGGCAACACGCCATTGAGCATGACTCCACGCACTTCACCACCGCCAGTGACCATGCCCTGCCCCTGAATAAACGGAGCGGCAGCAAGAACCCTGGGATGCTGCTGCACCTGAGCGTCCACCGCTTGCCAATCCTCCAGCGGCCCACTGCTCTGGATAATGGCGTGGGGCACCATTCCCAGAATTCTCTGTTTAAGCTCGCGATCGAACCCGTTCATAACTGAAAGCACGATAATCAGCACTGCAACACCAAGCATCAGCCCGATCATGGATGTGAGAGAGATAAACGAGATAAAGTGGTTACGCCGTTTGGCTGCGGTATAGCGCAAGCCGATACAAAACGATAAGGGTCTGAACATGAAGAGGTGCCTGTTGCTACCTTCGGGTCAATCGTGGTCTGGAATTCCCAACAGCCTTTCAGCACCGAGGGAAACTGCTAAACTTTTGATACTGGCCAGAACTCATATTACGGAGCCCTGAATGCACATCCAAGATACGCCATCCGAATCGACAGATTATGAGCCTGAGCGCCGGGAGTTTTACCGCATCGAAGAGCGGATTGGCCTGAAAGTCCATAAGCTGCCGCCATCAACTGGCGTCAACGAGGCCACCTTTGATGACGACCACCTCGAAAATCTGGAGGCGGAGTTCAGACGCCTGGACCAGGACATCAAATCCCAGCTCGCCAGCCTGGCAGATCAGGATCGCTCGCTCACAGGACTCGTGAAGTCCCTGAACAGCAAGCTGGACACGCTTGCGCGCATTATGGCCTTTCAGCAAAATCCCTTGCAACCTGAGGACTGGCAGGAGGTAACCCTGAGCGAGGGCGGTCTGTCATTTTGCGCAAGCCCGCAAGCATGGAAGGCCGGTGACAGGCTTACCCTTCGCATGACTCTCCCACCTGAGCTTTCCCAGCCCCGAGCCGTCGCGCAGGTTCTGGATGTTCAGGTTGATGAAACAGGCAGGGCAAGGGTTCATACCGGTTTTATCCGGATTCACGACAGAGACCGTCAGCAAATCGCCCGACATGTGATGCGTTATCAAATTCGCCAGCGACAAAAAGAGTAGACTGGCGAAAACATGTGACTTTTACCCGAATTTCTCGGATATTACGTTTTATCCATGTCACCGGAGTATGTGCCGGCGACCTCAGTATTAGTGGAGAACCATCAATGACAGTAAAGCGAGCCCTGACGGGGACACTGGCAACGGCAATACTACTTACCCTGACCCCGGTTTCCGGTGTATTTGCCGAAGAGCTTCGCGTTCCCGTTGGCAGCCAGGCAGACAGAAGCCAGGAAAAACTGCCCCGGACTGGACTGACACAGGCATCAGTGCGGGCCTCATGGGGCCAGCCGGCAAAAGCAGAAGGCCCCGTCGGGCAACCCCCGATCAGCCAATGGCACTACGATAGTTTTGTGGTCTATTTCGAAAATGACCGTGTTATTCACTCGGTACTGAAACACCAGCGCTGACATTATCAAGCATTGTGTTTTCCCGCCCGTCAGCCAGAATACACACCCTGACGGTATGCCGCCCTCTATACAGAATGGCGGCTTTTGCAATTTTAAGGTGACTGTAAAGTGACATCCCTACGCGTGTTGCCCGCTGAGTGGGCGCCCCAAAGCGCCGTTATACTTACCTGGCCCCACCCCGGTACCGACTGGGCAGGGAGTCTTGACAAGGTGGAGCCTGTTTTCCTTGAAATCGCCCGCTCAGTTCTGCGCTTTGAACACCTGGTTATCAGCTGTGAACACGTTGTCAGATTGCAGGATCTGGAACGGGACCTTAATGCCTGGGCCACCCAGCAAGGCCTGCCAGGGCGCGTGCACGCGGTGCCGGCTCCCGCAAACGATACCTGGGCCCGCGATCACGGCCCGATTACCATAACAACAGATGAAGGGCCGACCCTGCTGGATTTCCGCTTTAACGCCTGGGGCGGAAAATTCCCCTGGGAGAAGGATGACGCCCTGAACCGGCACCTTGCCAATTTCGGAGTGTTCGGCACCACACCCATGCAGCCTGTGGATTTTGTACTGGAAGGAGGCTCCATTGAATCGGATGGGGAGGGAACTCTGCTCACTACCAGCGAATGCCTGCTGACTCCGACGCGCAACGCCTCCATGGATCGCGGAGCCATTGAACAGCTGCTGTCTGAAATACTGGGGGCAGACCGTATTCTCTGGCTTAATCACGGTTATCTTGCAGGGGACGATACGGACAGTCACATTGATACGCTGGCAAGGTTCTGCGCTCCGGACCACATATGCTACGTGACTTGCCCGGATGTCGCTGATGAGCACTACAGCGCCCTGGCTGCCATGGAAGAGGACCTGCGGGAATTCCGGCAGCGCGATGGTTCACCTTACAAACTGACTCCACTGCCCTGGCCCGACCCGGTTTTCGGCGATGATGGCGAACGCCTCCCCGCAACCTACGCCAATTTTCTCATTATAAATGGCGCAGTATTGCTACCGGTTTATAATGCGCCCCAGGATGAAGAAGCGATCAGAATTATCAGCCAGATATTTTCCGACCGCGAGATTATTCCCATTGATTGTCGCGCCCTGGTGCAACAACATGGCAGTCTGCACTGCGTCACCATGCAAATTCCCCAAGGAGTAGTTTCTTTATGAGCAACAACCCTGGCAAGCATCCGCTTTCGGGCCAGCTCGTAATTGCCGCTATTCAGCAGGCATGCAGTGAAGACAAGTCAGCCAGCCTGGCGACAACAGAAATGCTCGTTCGCAAAGCAGCTGCAGGTGGCGCCCAACTGATCGTTCTGCAGGAACTTCATGCGACTCAGTACTTTTGCCAGACTGAGGACACCAGCATATTCGACCTGGCCGAGTCTATTCCCGGCCCCACCAGCGAACGGCTTTCGGATCTTGCCCGTGAACTGGGAATTGTTATCGTCGGCTCCGTTTTTGAGCGCCGCATGAACGGTGTCTACCACAACACCGCCATCGTCATCGAAAACGACGGATCCATAGCCGGGCTGTATCGCAAAATGCACATTCCGGACGATCCAGGCTTCTACGAGAAATTCTATTTCACCCCCGGAGATGCTCAATTTAACGATGGCCGCAGCGGGTTCTCCCCCATTGAAACTTCAGTAGGCAGACTGGGCGTTCTCGTATGCTGGGATCAATGGTACCCGGAAGCGGCACGCCTGATGGCACTGGCGGGCGCAGAGATACTGATTTACCCCACAGCTATCGGCTGGGACACGACCGACGACCAAGATGAACAGGCACGCCAGCTAGAGGCCTGGGTAACGGTTCAGCGCGGCCACGCAGTTGCCAACAACCTGCCTGTCGTAGCCCCCAACCGGGTTGGCATCGAACCCGACCCGACGGGGCAATCCGCTGGCATTCATTTCTGGGGCAACAGCTTTATCTGCGGCCCTCAGGGGGAATTTCTCGCCCGGGCCGATGAGAGCACTGAGTGCATCCTGAGTGTCACCCTTGATCGTCAGAGAAGCGAATCGATCCGCCGCATCTGGCCATATCTGAGAGACCGACGCATCGACGCCTATGGCGACATTCTCAAAAGAGTAAGGGACTGACCCCGGAATGAAAAATCTGGTAGACACTGTTGTTACGGAACTGAACCAAATCCTGCTCGGAAAAGAGCGCCAGGTTCGCCTGGCCCTGTGCGGACTGCTTGCCAAAGGCCACCTGCTGATTGAAGACATCCCCGGCATGGGCAAAACAACACTGTCCCACGCATTGGCCAAAATCATGGGGCTCAGCTACCAACGTATTCAGTTCACCAACGACCTGCTGCCTGCTGACGTACTGGGCTATTCAATGTACGACAAAGAGGCCTGCAGCCTTTTATTTCATCCAGGGCCAATTTTTGCCCAGGTTGTACTGGCGGATGAAATAAACCGGGCCTCGCCAAGAACTCAAAGTGCACTGCTTGAAGCCATGGAAGAGCGTCAGGTATCCATTGAGGGCGAAACCCGCCCGTTACCACACCCCTTCTTCGTGATAGCCACCCAGAATCCGACCGAACAGGGCGGCACCTACCCATTGCCGGAATCTCAGCTCGACCGGTTTCTGATGCGCATCCGGCTCGGCTATCCGGACCCCAGGGCCGAGCGAGAACTACTGGAAGGCGAAGACCGCCGTATAATGACTGACCGGCTCAGCACACTGCTTTCCGAAGCCAACCTGGTAAAACTCCAGGATGAGGTTAATCGCGTGACCGCCAGCCCGGCACTCCTGGACTACATTCAGCGCCTGCTGGAACAGAGCCGCCGTATGCCAGGATTAGTCTATGGCCTGTCTCCCAGAGCCGGGCTTGGATTGCTCAGAAGAACGAAGGCCTGGGCCCTTATGGAAGGCCGGCACCACGCCTTGCCAGACGATATTCAGGCAGTATTCCCATCGATTGCCGAACACCGCCTCGAACAGGGCGAATCCGGCAAAAGCGCAGAGCGCGTGCGACAACTGTTGGCCAATGTATCTGTGCTTGCATAACCGGAAAACAGATAGCAAAGCTTTATCAAGGGAATTGACCAAAACAAATGGCAGTCCGCTGCTTTCGTGATAGCCTTTTCATCTTCCCGCATTACTGGCTCTGAAAAAGCCTGACACGCACCGATTTTTAGTGAGAGACACCGATGAGCGAAACCAAACATTCCCGGCTGATCATCCTCGGCTCCGGCCCTGCCGGATACACTGCAGCAGTTTACGCCGCCAGAGCCAACCTGAATCCGACACTGATCACCGGAATCGAAGTCGGCGGCCAGCTCACGACCACCACCGACGTAGACAACTGGCCTGGCGACAACGACGGCGTTCAGGGGCCGGAGCTTATGCAGCGCATGCAAAAACACGCCGAGCGCTTTGAAACCAATATCGTTTACGACACCATCAACGAGACTGACCTTCAGCAGCGCCCCTTCCGGTTAAAAGGCGACAGCGGCGAGTACACCTGCGACGCCCTTATTATCGCCACAGGCGCATCTGCCATGTATCTCGGCCTTGAATCCGAAGAACGCTTCAAGGGCCAGGGCGTATCCGCCTGTGCGACCTGCGACGGTTTCTTCTACAAAAAACAGAAAGTCGCCGTCATCGGTGGCGGTAACACCGCTGTCGAAGAAGCTCTGTATCTGTCCAACATCGCCGCGGAAGTCACCCTGGTTCACCGCCGCGACAGCCTGCGCGCCGAGAAAATCCTGCAGGACAAACTTTTCGAGAAGGCCGAAAACGGCAACGTCAACATCGTCTGGAATCACACCCTCGATGAGGTACTGGGAGACAGTACCGGCGTAACCGGCATGCGCATCAAAAGCATGGATGACGGTTCCACGAAAGACATTGACCTTGCTGGCGTGTTCATCGCCATCGGACACAAGCCAAACACCAGCCTTTTCGAAGGCCAGCTGGATATGGAAAACGGCTACCTGAAAATCAACTCCGGCTTACAGGGCATGGCCACCCAGACCAGTATTCCGGGCGTATTTGCTGCTGGCGACGTAGCCGACCACGTATACCGTCAGGCCGTTACCTCCGCCGGCTTTGGTTGCATGGCCGCTCTGGATGCGGAAAAATTCCTGGACCACCAGGATTAAGTTAAACAGGGAAAAGGCAGGATGACCTCACTACCCTGGCTCGACCCAGACCAACTGTGGTTCCCCCCAGCCGAAGAAGCCCTCGACGACCCCGATGGCCTCCTCGCGCTGGGCGGCGACCTGTCCACAGAACGCCTGATCCTTGCATACCGCAGTGGCATCTTTCCCTGGTACAGCGACGACCAGCCCATACTCTGGTGGTCTCCGGACCCTCGCTGCGTGCTCTTCCCCGAAGATATCCATATCTCGCGAAGCCTGCGCCGAACCCTCAACCAGGGACGCTTCCGGGTCACCACCGACCAGGCTTTCAGCCGCATCATCCGCCTGTGCGCCTCCACCCGAAGCGAAGGTACCTGGATAACCGACGACATGATCGCCAGCTATTCCGAACTTCATCACCAGGGAGTTGCGCACTCCATTGAAGTATGGAACCAGAATGGCGATCTGGCTGGAGGTATGTACGGGCTGGCCATAGGCCAGTGTTTCTTCGGCGAATCCATGTTTTCCCTGGAAACGAACGCCTCAAAAGTCCTGATGGTTCATCTGGCCCATCAACTGCAGGATTGGGGTTATCGTCTGATGGATTGTCAGGTAGAAAGCGACCACCTTCTGACCATGGGCGCATGCACCATACCCAGAAACGAGTTTTTATCTATAATCGGTACATACGCAGACCGGAAACCGGATCAGACCGACTGGAAACTCCATTGGCAGTGGCGCGGGCGGGAGGCTTGAATGAGTAGCCTGAGAACCCTGGTATTCTTTGCAACACCGGCTCACGATTGCAGCTACCTTCCTGATCGTGAAGCAACAACCATGTTTGTCGATCCCCGGGCCCATATTGATAAAAAACTCTACAGCCAACTGACATCGCTGGGCTTCCGACGTAGCGGATCCCACTATTACCGGCCCCACTGCGAAGCATGCAACGCATGTATTCCCGTAAGGCTGAACGTAAAAGACTTCCGGCCAGACCGCAGTCAGCGCCGGGTTCTGAAAAAAAACAGCGATGTGGCGTGCAGGCTTGTACCTGCAGTCTTCGATGAAAATTATTACAGACTTTATGCCAACTACGTGGAACTACGGCATAAGGACGGCGACATGTATCCACCCTCGCGGGAGCAGTTCACTTCGTTTCTTGTTGAAGGCGCTATGGACTCCTGGTTTCTGGAGATGCGGATAGATGGAACCCTTATAGGCCTCGCAGCTATAGATTCGCTGGATGACGGGCTCTCAGCCATATATACAGTTTTCGACCCGGCCTATGAACATCGAAGCCTGGGAACCTTTGCTGTTCTCTGGCAGATCGAAGAGACCAGCCGGCGTAACCTGCCCCACCTTTATCTGGGCTACTGGATAAAGCAGTGCAGGAAAATGAATTACAAAACCCGCTTCAAACCCATAGAAGCGCTACAGAATGGCCAATGGCAGACGATAGATATCGCTTAACGCCGGCTTTTGGTTGAAAATAGCCTGTTAAAAGGCAATAAGGCGCCTTTTCCAGACGCTGCGCACTAACTCACTTTGCCAAACGCCTGCAAATCAGGCAGAATTGCGCAATTTAAAATTACGGAAAGTATTCCAAAAGAGGTTTCTACTGAATGGCGAAATCAGATGTCGTTGAAATGGAAGGTGTTATTCTTGATACCCTTCCGAATACCATGTTTCGGGTTGAGTTGAGCAACGGACACGTTGTGACTGCTCACATCTCTGGCAAGATGCGTAAAAACTATATTCGTATCCTGACTGGCGACAAGGTAAAGGTTGAGCTGACGCCTTATGATCTGAGCAAAGGCCGGATTGTTTACCGCGCCCGCTAAGGCAACAGCGACGTCCGGGACACATAAAAAAACCGCTGCATGAATGCAGCGGTTTTTTTGTGGGCGGAATTTCCGCCCAGCCTGCACACCGGTTAAACAGCTTCAGCAGGCTCATCCTCATAGTCGAAAACCAGATCGTCATCCTTGAGATGGATGAAAACATCGCCACCCTTCTCGGATAACCTGCCAAACAGGATCTGCTCAGCAAGCGGACGCTTGATCTTATCCTGGATCAGGCGCGACATCGGGCGGGCCCCCATAGTGACGTCATAACCCTTGTCAGCCAGCCACAGCTTCGCAGCATCATCCACGTGCAACACCACGTGTTTCTCATCCAGCTGCGCCTGCAATTCGGTAAGGAATTTGTCCACAACATGGGTGATGGTTCCCCGCTGCAAATCTCCGAACTGAATAATGCTATCCAGGCGATTGCGAAACTCAGGTGTGAAGGTCTTGCTGATAATCTCCATACCATCGCTGCTGTGATCCTGCTCACTAAAGCCCATCGAACGCCGAGCCATGCTTTCAGCTCCCGCATTGGTAGTCATCACAAGAATAACGTGGCGGAAATCAGCTTTACGCCCGTTATTATCGGTCAGAGTGCCATGATCCATAACCTGCAATAACAGATTGAAGACCTCCGGATGCGCCTTCTCGATTTCGTCCAGCAACAGCACACAGTGCGGATGTTTGTTTACAGCTTCAGTTAACAGACCACCCTGATCGTAGCCCACATACCCCGGAGGAGCACCTATGAGCCGGGACACCGTATGGCGCTCCATATACTCGGACATGTCGAACCGAACCAGCTCAACCCCCAGCGCCTTGGCCAACTGCTTGGTTACTTCTGTTTTACCAACGCCTGTGGGCCCGGCAAACAAGAATGATCCTTCCGGTTTCTCCGGCGCCTTCAGGCCGGCACGAGCCAGCTTGATTGCCATCGACAAAGACTCAATGGCCGGATCCTGCCCGAACACCACCATTTTAAGATCCCGCTCCAGATTACGCAGAAGATCCTTGTCGCTGGTGGAAACATTCTTCGGTGGGATACGGGCAATTTTGGCGACCACATCCTCGATTTCCGGAACGTCGACCGTTTTCAGGCGTTTGTCCTCAGGCATAAGACGCTGGCGTGCACCAGCCTCATCGATTACATCAATAGCTTTATCCGGCAGGTGACGATCCGTGATGTAACGATCCGCCAACTCTGCTGCCACGCGTAATGCTCTGTCCGTGTATTTCAGATCATGATGTTTTTCGAAGTTCGGCTTCAGCCCTTTGAGTATCAGATAGGTATCCTCAACACTGGGCTCATTCACATCAATCTTCTGGAAGCGACGGGCCAGCGCGCTGTCTTTCTCGAAAATGCCCCGGAACTCCTGATACGTGGTGGAACCAATACACCGGATCTCACCCGAGCTCAACATAGGCTTGAGCAGGTTCGAGGCATCCATCACGCCACCAGAGGCAGATCCTGCCCCTATAATGGTATGAATCTCATCAATGAATAATATTGCGTGTTTTTCTTTCTTCAGATCAGCAAGCAGCCCTTTGAGTCGTTTCTCAAAATCACCACGGTACTTGGTTCCTGCAAGCAGAGCGCCGAGATCCAACGAGTACACCACGCCATCGGCGATGATATCAGGCACCTGGCCATCAACAATGCGCTTGGCCAGCCCTTCTGCAATAGCTGTTTTCCCCACACCAGCTTCGCCGACCAGCAAAGGGTTGTTTTTGCGCCGGCGCACCAGTATCTGCACCACACGCTCAACTTCATGCTCGCGACCGATAAGAGGGTCAATGCGACCCTGGCGTGCCTGTTCATTCAGGTTCGTTGCATAGTTTTCAAGAGGCTTGGGCGGCGCACCCTCATCAGCAGTCTCATCGTGAGAAATCTGCTCATGACCATCCTGATCTTCCGCTCCCTGTACTCGGGAAATCCCATGAGAAACGAAATTAACGACATCAATCCGTGCAACACTCTGTTTTTTGAGCACGTACACAGCCTGACTTTCCTGCTCGCTGAAAATAGCGACCAGCACATTGGCTCCGGTAACCTCTTTCTTACCCGAAGACTGCACATGAAACACAGCACGCTGCAGCACTCGCTGGAAGCCAAGTGTTGGCTGAGTCTCGCGCTCATCGTCACTGCTAGGAATTAAAGGTGTTGTGGAGTCCACAAACTCGATCAGCTCATCATGGAGTTGCTTGAGATCTGCACCACAGGCTTTGAGAACGCCCACCGCCGATTCATTGTCCAGCAAAGCCAGCAATAAATGCTCCACTGTCATGAATTCATGACGCTTGTCGCGGGCACTTTTGAAGGCCGTATTCAGCGTAATTTCAAGATCTTTGCTCAGCATGGGCCACCCCGCCGTCTGTCAGTCTGCACATTCAATCTCGCAAAGGAGCGGATGCTCGCATTCCGAGGAATACTGGTTTACCTGTGCCGCCTTTGTTTCCGCGATGTCCCGGGTATATACCCCGCATACCGCTTTTCCCTGCGTATGGACGAGCAGCATCACCTGTGTCGCCTTTTCTTCATTCATTCCGAAGAAGGTCATTAACACATCCACAACAAAATCCATGGGTGTGTAATCATCATTCAGAAGCATCACCTTGTATTGAGACGGGCGCTTCAGCGCTGGTTTTTCGGGAGCAACGCTAAGGTCATCATGACGCCCAGGCTGTTCACCCTCCCCCTGATTTAATACTAGTAGAGAATTTTCGATAGTCCGCATCATTCTTTACCGGTTATCGGTGCCTTTCATCAATGTGGTTGCCTGGCCCCGGGATTTCAAGTGAGACACCAACCCCGGGATGAGATATTTACTTATACGGTCATGATACCGCGTCCGGACTGCCTTCAACTACACATTAACGTAACAGAAGCTATTGACTCGACTCCGGGTTTCGTCGACAGTTAGTCTGTAGTGTTAAATAATGTAAATACATGAGACATTCATGTAACAGAAGCCGGCATAAATGCGATACCAGGCCCGGTCAGCGCACGGAACAACAACAAGTGACAGTAAAAGTACAGGGGAGTTCATTATGCCAAGAGGCAAAGTCAAGTGGTTCAACAATGCCAAAGGGTACGGTTTCATCATAGAAGATGGCTGCAGTGACGACCTGTTTGCCCACTTTTCATCGGTTCAGATTGACGGTTACAAGACACTGAAAGCCGGCCAGATAGTCAGTTTTGACAAGAAGCCCAGTGATAAAGGTGTACACGCGGTCAACATCGTACCCGAAGAAACGACCAGCGAGCAGCCCCGGGTGGGCACTACAGAGACTCAGGAGCAATCAGCCGAGTCTGATGACACAGACCGCGGCGATACGCCCCAGCGTGCAGCCAACGCCTGAAGAAACCATAGAGCAGGCCGCACACATATGAGCCAACCTGCCGGGCCAAACCCGGCGGGGGGGGTTTGTCTGCATTCAACTGAATGCCCAGGGCCGGATCAGGCCTGCGCTTTCAAATATCGCCTTTTCTAAGTACTCTCTAACCCAGATTCCAATTCCAAGGCCCGGGGAGCCACCATGGCCGATCTCATCCTTTTCAACAAGCCCTTCCAGGCGCTCTGCCAGTTTACAGATGAGCGCGCCGCCGGACAGAACCCCCGAGCCACTCTGGCTGACTGGATTCGTATTCCTGGCATCTACCCGGCCGGGCGACTGGACTACGACTCGGAAGGCCTTCTGCTGTTAACCAGTGACGGCGCGTTGCAGCACCGAATTGCATCGCCTGCCCTGAAGATGCCGAAAACTTACTGGGTTCAGGTAGAAGGCGATATTTCCGCAAGCGCAATAAAAGAGCTTTCTGCCGGCGTCAGGCTCAAAGATGGCCGCACCAGGCCGGCACAGGCCCGCAAAATGCCAGAGCCGGAACTGTGGCCAAGAGTTCCGCCCGTCCGCCGGCGCGATACTGTGCCCACCAGCTGGATTGAACTGATCATAACTGAGGGGCGCAACAGACAGGTACGACGGATGACCGCTGCCGTCGGTTTTCCAACACTGAGATTAATCCGCTATCGTATCGGCGACTGGACCCTGGATGGCCTTGAGCCGGGCAAATACCGGAAAATATCAGTCAACCTGCCAGCAACCACCCAAACTGAAAAGCACCCTGCGCGCGCACGACCTGCCAGAGCTAAGACGCCAAGGAGAATCCGAAGATCATGATCTGGACACCCCATGCAACGGTTGCTGTGGTTGTAGAAGATGAGCTTGGTCGTTTTCTGATCGTTGAAGAACGCAGCAGCGGGCAAATTGTATTCAACCAGCCTGCAGGGCACATTGAGGAAGACGAAGCAATTCTGGACGCAGTGCGCCGGGAAGCTCTGGAAGAAACAGGCTGGGACATTGAGCCGGAATACTTTCTCGGCCTCTATACCTACAAAGCGCCGGCAAACGGCATAACCTACTATCGCTTCTGCTTTACGGGCAAAGCCAGCCGGCGGGTAACAGAAGAACTGGACACTGGCATAATCGCAGCCCACTGGTTATCTCTGGAAGATATTCGTGAGCTGGGCGACAGAATCCGTAGCCCTCTGGTTATCAGAAGTATCGAAGATTACCGGAAGGGGCGCTGCTATCCCCTCGACGTGATCACAGACTCGCAGACGTGACCAGCACAAAATGGTAAACTCCCGCGTTTTGGACCGGTGCCCCGACTTGCCATGACAAATCCATCTCCCGAAGCCCGCCTCCCGGAAAACACTCACGTAATCGTCGGCATGTCCGGCGGCGTCGATTCCTCGGTTGCGGCCTGGTTACTCAAAGATCAGGGATACCAGGTCGAAGGCCTGTTCATGAAGAACTGGGACGAGGACGACGGTACCGAGTACTGTACCGCCATGACCGATCTGGCAGATGCCCAGGCAGTCGCAGATGCCATCGGTATCAAGCTCCATACTGCAAGCTTTGCTGCGGAATACTGGGACCGGGTATTCGAGCACTTCCTGTCTGAGTATCAGGCCGGACGCACACCTAATCCGGACATCCTTTGCAACAAGGAGGTCAAGTTCCGGGCGTTCCTGGACTATGCTCTCACACTCGGAGCAGACTACATCGCCACCGGGCACTATACCCGTCAACGCCCCCTTGCGGATGGCTCAGGCAGGGCCCTGTTACTGAAAGGCCTTGATGGCAACAAGGATCAGAGCTACTTTCTGCACGCGGTTTCCGGTGAACGCATCGCCCGTACACTGTTCCCGGTCGGCGAACTGGAAAAGCCGGTAGTGCGCCGGATAGCTGAGCAGCAGGGATTTGTCACTCACGACAAGAAAGACTCCACCGGAATCTGCTTTATCGGCGAGCGCAAGTTCAGCGACTTCCTCAAACAGTACCTGCCGGCACAGCCAGGTGATATCGAAACTCCGGAAGGGCAGATAATCGGCCAGCATCAGGGGCTGATGTACCACACTATTGGCCAGCGTCAGGGCCTTGGTATTGGCGGACTCAGCAATTTCGGAGACGATCCCTGGTACGTTGCCGGAAAAGACCTTGAGCGTAACGTGCTGACAGCTGTCCAGGGCAAGCACCACTCACTGCTGTTCTCCCGGGGACTGCTATCCGATCCGGTTGACTGGGTCGGGGGCGAGCCGCCGGCAGACTCTTTCCGTTGCAAGGCAAAAACCCGCTATCGACAGCCTGATCAGGATTGCGAAGTCACGGTCATCGACGGAGGCGTCAAAGTCGTTTTCGATGAGGCCCAGCGAGCCGTCACACCCGGACAATCTGTCGTTTTCTATGATGGCGAAATCTGCCTGGGGGGAGCTGTGATTACCGAGACATGGCGTGACGACCAGCCCCTTCCGGCCCGGCTTGCACTCACGTCACGCTCTTCCCATGATCAGGAATCAAGCCAATGAGCCGGTCGCTTCACGATCAGACACTGGCGTTAGCGGGCGTATTCCAGGCCGCAAACCTGGTTCAGCAGATCGCTAACAACGGACACTGCAACGAAACCAGCCTGGAAACCTGTCTGCGATCACTGTTTGCGACAAATCCGGCTACCACGCTTGATGTCTATGGTGGTGAACTGACTGACGTGCGCGAGGGACTGGTTACGCTCTCAACAGTTATGAGCGAACAGAGCAAACAACAGGATATCGAGGTACTGCGCTACGTACTGAACCTGATTCACCTGGAGTCAAAGCTCAACCGGAACAACGACATGATGGAAGTGATAGGCAGCCGTATAGAGCAGGCCCGCCATACCGCCAGCCACTTCGGTTATGTCCATACAAACCTGATCAGTAATCTGGCTTCTATCTACACGGATACCATCAGCACTTTCCGTCTGCGCATTCAGGTAAGCGGCAACCCATCGCTACTGCAACGAGACGAAAATGCTGCCAAAGTCCGGGCACTACTGCTAGCAGGTATTCGCTCGGCCGTGCTCTGGAGACAAACCGGTGGGCGCCGCTGGCAACTGGTTCTATCCCGCCGCAAGGTGATCCAGCATGCGCGGGAACTTGCGGAGCAAGCGAACCGCTCATTTGATAAGTAACCCGTTACCACTGATTCACCGGCGGTGCTGGTGTATCATATTACATCCCTTTTTTCTGAACCGATTCTTTGATTATTTGAGAGGTTTTCGATGGAACTCAACGCCCTGACCGCCATTTCCCCGGTCGATGGACGCTACGGCAGTAAAGTCAGCGTTTTCCGTGACATTTTCAGTGAGTATGGCCTGATCAGGAACCGCGTGACCGTCGAAATCCGATGGTTGCAGCAGTTGGCAGCGCACCCCGAAATCACTGAAGTTCCCGAATTTACGTCAAGCGCCAATGCTTTCCTGGACAAGATGATCAGTGAGTTCAGTCTGCAGGATGCAGAGCGTATCAAAGAGATCGAGCGCACAACAAACCACGACGTAAAAGCAGTCGAGTACTTTATCAAGGAAAAAATCGCCGGCGTTCCCGAGCTGCATGCAGTCACCGAATTTGTTCACTTTGCCTGCACCTCAGAGGATATCAATAATCTCTCCCATGCCCTTATGCTTCGCGAAGGCCTGGACAATGGCCTGCTACCGGCGATGAATCAGGTTGCGGACCGATTGAGCGTACTTGCCCGGGAACACGCTGAGCAGCCAATGCTATCCCGCACCCATGGCCAGACAGCTTCTCCAACCACTGTCGGAAAAGAGCTTGCCAACGTTGTTTATCGCCTTCAGCGCCAGATCAAACAGATCGGTGACATCGAAATTCTGGGCAAGATCAACGGCGCGGTGGGCAACTACAACGCACACATCTCTGCCTATCCGGCAATCGACTGGGCTGCCAACGCCAAAGCATTTATTGAAAAACTGGGGCTCGACCTCAATCCTTACACAACGCAGATCGAGCCTCACGACTACATCGCTGAACTCTTCGACGCCGTTGCCCGCTTCAATACAATCGTGATTGATCTTGACCGGGACGTCTGGGGCTATATTTCGCTGGGCTATTTCAAGCAGAAAACCGTTGAAGGCGAAGTGGGTTCTTCCACAATGCCCCACAAGGTCAATCCGATCGACTTTGAAAACTCAGAAGGAAACCTGGGTATTGCCAATGCACTGCTTGGCCATCTGTCGGCCAAACTGCCTATCTCTCGCTGGCAGCGCGACCTGACAGACTCCACCGTGCTGCGCAACCTGGGTGTTGGTTTTGCCCACAGCCTGATTGCCTATGAAGCTACCCTGAAGGGCCTGGGCAAACTGGAGATAAACCCGGCACGTCTCAATGAAGACCTCGACAAGGCCTGGGAAGTTCTTGCAGAACCGATCCAGACAGTCATGCGCAGATACAACATTGAGAAGCCCTATGAAAAGCTCAAAGCTCTGACCCGCGGCAAAGCCATGACACCGGAAGTCATCAGGAGCTTTGTGGAGACCCTTGAGATACCCGATAGTGCAAAAGCAGAACTAATGGCACTGACACCGGGTAATTATATTGGCAGCGCCGTCGATCAGGCTCGCAACATCTGAACCGGGGAACCAGACAATGGATATGCTTGGCGGACTTTCGCCTTCTGAATTTCTCAGGGATTACTGGCAAAAAAAGCCACTGGTTATCCGCCAGGCATTCCCCGGCTTTCAGTGCCCTGTCGATGCTGACGAGCTTGCCGGCCTTGCCTGTGAAGAAGGCGTGGAATCACGCATCGTCATAGAAAACGACGACGGCAAACCCTGGCAACTGCATAACGGCCCCTTCTCCGAAGAACGTTTCAGCCAGCTCCCCGAGCATGACTGGACCTTGCTGGTACAGGGCCTTGATCATTGGGTTCCGGAGGTGGCAGAACTGCTCGAGCACTTCCGCTTCGTCCCCAACTGGCGCCTTGACGACATCATGGCCAGCTATGCACCCAAAGGTGGTAGCGTCGGCCCCCATTACGACCAATACGATGTGTTTCTGCTACAGGCTCAGGGACACAGGCGCTGGACGTTTGGTGGGCGCTGCGATCACACTTCGCCCCGGGTAGAAGGCACACCACTTCGTATTCTCAGTAGCTGGGAAGGCGAAGAAACTGTCACCCTTGCGCCTGGCGACATGCTGTACCTCCCTCCGGGCCTTGGCCACCATGGAGTTGCAGAAGACGACTGCATTACGCTTTCTGTAGGCTTCAGGGCACCGACTGTTGACGACCTGCTTACCGGGTTTACTGACTTTCTGTGCAACCAGCCTGGTGCTGCCGACCACATGAATGATCCGGACCTTCAGGTTCAGGACAATCCTGGCGCCATTGCACCGGTGGTCATAGACCGCTTACAGGGCATTCTGGCAGAAAAACTTCAAGACAAACGCCAACTGGCTTTATGGTTTGGCCAGTACGCTACTGCACCGAAAAGCATGGATGTTGTGGTACCGGCAGAAGAGCCTGCCTCTGATGAAGACTTCGCTGAAGCCATCCGGGCTGGCGAGCAACTGCGCTGGAATGAAGGTTCCCGCTTTGCATACCATGAAGAAAACGACGAGACCGCCCTGTTCGCAGACGGCGAGCAGTTCCTGCTTAAAGGCGACGCCCGCCCTCTGGCCCCCTTATTGTGCGCCGGAGCGCGTATAGATATGAGCGCCTTGTCTCAGTTTGCCGGAGACCCTGCCCTGCTCGGCCTGCTGACCAATCTTTATAATCAGGGCTCGGTGTATTTCGAGTAAAGCCATGACCGTCAGAATTCGGAAATACAGCTGGCAGCTTGCCCCGGCGCATATCCGGAACATCCGCCAGAAAGTATTTGTTGAAGAACAAAAGGTTCCACCAGAGCTGGAATGGGACGATACAGATGAAATTGCCGATCATTTTCTCGCAGTTTCGCCGGACAACAGGCCAGCCGGCGTAGCGCGGCTGTTCTCAACGCTGGGAGAAACCGGACACATCGGACGTATGGCCATTCTGCCGGAATTCCGGGGCCAGGGTATTGGTGAAGCCTTGCTCTGGCAACTGATCAAAGAGTCTGCCGGGCAGTATCAGGAGCTAAAACTCTCTGCCCAGCAGCACGCCATACCCTTCTACCAGCGCGCCGGGTTCCATGTCTGTTCTGAACCCTACGATGATGCAGGTATCCCTCATCTGGATATGCGAAACCTTGCTCCGGCCCTTCTTGCAGATCAGGCCGATACCAAAAGATCCTGCCCCATGCTTCTCGGCACGGATACACAACCCTGGCTCTTCGATACCGAAAACAGCATGATTGACCTGATGGATTCCATGGTTGGACAGGCAGGCCAGCGGTTGTGGCTGTACGACCGGCTATTGGATCACGACCGTTATGACCGCCAAAGGTTCAGTGAGCTGATATCAAGCCTTGCCCGTCGCCACAGGCTCAGCGAAGTCCGCCTGCTAATCCATGATGACAAGCCTCTCGTCAAACGCCGCCACCAACTTGTGGAACTGATGCGGCGATTGCCTAGTCGCATTGAACTGAGACTGGTCAACAAAGATTACCCTTATGAAGACCAGCCATTTCTCGTTGCCGACAGGGAAGGAGTGGTTTACCGGCACGATTTTGCAGGGCCATCAGGGTTTGCCGGCTTTGCAGACAGCGGTCGTGTCAGGTTACTGGCGGAGAACTTCCAGCGCATGTGGGATGCAGGGCACCAGTCGCTGGAGCTGCGCGAACTACCGATCTGAGTGGTTTGGCAAAGGAGCGCTCGCAGGTTCGAAGCGAGCGCCAAAAGGTGCAAACTCTTCATCAACCTCTTCAGCAACTTCCGTAATCAGCCTGCGAAGCCACTGGTGATCGGCGTTGTGCTGTAACAACGGGCTCCACGCCATTTTAAGCTCAAACGGTGGGATATCGAACGGAGGAATCTTAACCACCAGATTGACATTGTCTTTTTGCAACCAGGCAGCACGGGATGGAAGCGTAGCAATAAGATCGTGCTGCTCCGCCAGCAACATGGCTGACTGATAGTGGCGGGTAAATACAGAAATCTGCCGCTTGCTTCCTAGCCTCGACAAGGCTTCATCAACCCAGCCAAGCCTTTGTACGTCTTTCGGGTTTACGCCCACACCCACACCAAACCCGGTTTTGCTGACCCAGATATGGCTGGCACCCAAATAGGACTCTAATGTGAAAGACTCGCTCAATATCGGGTTACGGGCATTCATAAGGCAGGCAAAGTATTCAGTCCAGAGCGTCTTCTGGTGAAAAGACTGAGGGATTTTATCGAAACGGTTTATCGCCATATCGAGGCGACCCTGCTCCACATCCAGAAAACTCACATCGCTGGGAGTCAGTACATCCAGAGTCACATGTGGCGCCTCTTGCCGGATCCGGCGCAGCACCCGGGGCATTAAACACGACTCGGCGTAATCACTGGCCATGATGCGAAATACCCGCTGACTCTCCAGTGCCGCAAACGGTGTTTTCTCCTGCACAGCCTGCTCAATATCAGAGAGTATGCGTCTGACCAGCGGCTGCAGCTCCCGCGCCCGTTCCGTAGCGGTCATACCCTCGCTGGTCCGAACCAGCAAAGGATCGCAGAACAGATCCCGTAAACGGCGCAAGCTGTTACTCATGGCCGGTTGAGTAATGCCAAGATGGTTTGCCGCTTTGGTGACATTCCTCTCTCTGAGTAATACATCAAGATAAACAAGGAGATTGAGATCAATTCGGGAAATATCCATGAACAGCTCCGGGGCAGGATAACGACTATTAGCCAGGCGCAACCCAAACGCCCATTCACCATGGTAATATACAGAATACTGACAATTCATAAAATCAATATGAAAGCCAATCTTTGACATTTGATTCCGGATTCAACGCTATATTTCTGCTAGTCTTTCTATCAGGGTTGCCGGGGAAACCGGCAGTTCAGCTCATAATTCTGAATCGGGCATGACTTACCCAAACGCCGGAGTCATTACTCAAACATGAATACAATAAACATTGTCCTCGCTTTGGCAGCTATCGTTGTGATTTCTATCACCGTAATCGTCATCAGCCAGATGCGTGAGAAAGCCCGGATTGAGCGTATTCGCAAAATTACCGCGCTGGAAGACAGCTACAAAAGGTGCAACCGCCTGCTCTCTGAGCTTCCCGGGCAATATATGACCCCGGATCTGAAGCTGTTATTACTGAAACGCATTGAAGATGTCTGCAATGACCTCGCAGGACTGAAGTCAGGGTTACCAGTTGATGAATGGCGGGAGGCCGCCTTGCAGAGAAAAACCCTGATTCGCGAAAACAGGGACGACGTCAAGGTCACCAAGATTGACTCACCCGAAAAATCCAACTACGTGAAAGAGCTTCTGCAAAACCTCTTCAAAATGATCGAGTCCATGCACAAAAGTGGCCGCGTAGATGGTGCAACCGCCAAGAAAAACCTGAAGTACGTCCTGTTCCTGGTTCACAAAACCCACGCAGACCTTCACGTTTTCCAGGCCCGCGAACACATCCGCCAGAACCAGATACGGAAAGCAATTCACTCCTATCACCTGGCAAGCACAGAAATGGGAAAATCCCGGGACAACCCCCTTGCAATGAAAGCGGTCAAAAGTTTCCGCACGCGGATAAAAGAACTGGAAGCTGCGAGCGCAAATGGCGACAGCAAGGATTCGATAGTATCTCAGTCATGTATGGATAAGCAGTGGGACAATTTTCTTCACGATGAAGAATGGAAGAAAAAGGCCGACTACGACGATTGAATGCATGACCCGGGCAATCCGACTGCCCGCATACAGAGACTGTGACACCCGTGATCCGAGGCCTCAAGCACCGCCTGTCCTACCGACTCACCCGCGATACTGTTCTGATCGCCATGGTGCTGGGTCTGGTTCTCAATGCTGTACAGATTACTCTGGACTATTTCAGCGCCCGGAACTCCATGGAAGCCGATGTCCAGGCGCTGATGGAAATAAGTCACAACCCGGCCGCCCAGATTGCTTATAACATCGATGTACGCCTGGCAAAGGAACTTCTTGACGGCCTCCTCAGACACCCCGCTACCATTGACGCCAGAATTGTCGATAGCAGAAATAACACAATGGCCGCCGCCAGCACGAGCAGCCCGGTATCGTCCTGTCGCTGGATCAGTGATCAGCTGTTTGGCGCTACCCGGGTTTTCAGCCAGGAACTGAGCGTTTCACAACTCAAAAATCTGCCCCTTGGCCAACTCGTAGTTACCATCGACACCTATCACTATGGCCTCCAGTTTCTCGAACGTGCAACTTACACTCTGGTCAGCGGGCTTTTAAAAAGCCTGATACTTTCCATGTCGCTGCTGGTTATTTTCTATCTGACTCTCACCCGGCCGTTGGTTAGTGTTATCAGCGCTCTGAGCGAGGTCAAAGCCAGCTCACCGGAAAAAATCCGTTTACCCGTTCCTCCAGGTCATCAGCATGATGAAATAGGCATAATGGTAGGCATCATCAATCAGCACCTGGAAACTATAGACTCCAGTCTGGCCCAGCTCCGCACGGCGAAAAGCGCCATGAAGAACTATTCCAGCGAACTGGAACATGACGTCGAAAGCCGGACCCGGGAAATATCAGATAAAAACAAGGCACTGCAAAGGGGTAACCGCGCACTGGTAAAGGCCAAGGAAGATGCCATGCGCAGGGCCAGAGCCAGAGCCAACTTTCTTGCCAGCATGAGCCACGAAATACGCACGCCATTGAACGGAGTCCTCGGCATGCTGGGCCTGGTCCTGGAAGGCGAACAGGACCCCGCAAAACGTCATCGTCTACAGATCGCGTTGTCGGCCGGCGAAAGCCTGCTCGGAATACTCAATGATATTCTGGACATTTCAAAGGTTGAAGCGGGAAAGCTCAACCTTGAAAATATTCCCGTAGATATTCATGGGCTCATTGAAGAATGCGCCACACTGCATACTCAGCAGGCCCGGATGAAGGGCATTGACCTGATTGCTGAAACAGACTTGAACTTCCCCAGCCGTTTTCTCGGTGACCCGACCCGCCTTCGCCAGATCGTCAACAACCTGCTGAGCAACGCAATCAAATTCACAAACGCTGGACACGTGCGGATCACCGCAAGCTATTCGGCCGGCACCCTCACCATTGATGTAAGCGATACAGGCATTGGCATGAGCAAGGAAGGCCTGCGCCGGATATTCTCCCCCTTTTCCCAGGCCGCCACCCAAACTACACGCCTGTATGGCGGTACAGGATTAGGATTAACCCTGTGCCGCCAACTTGTTGAACGTATGCATGGTGAAATCACCGTTGAATCAAAAGAACAGAAGGGAACCCGGTTTACTGTTTCCCTGCCCCTGCCCGTTCTCGACAACCGGAACACCGAAGACCTCCAGCAAAGCACTGAGCAGTTATCCGGGCTGGAGGAACTGCCTGACCATTCCGCGGCCCGCCTCCTCCCGGCTCCGGAATACATTCAGGCTTCCTCCAGCAATGAACCGGAAACGACACAGCAATCCGGGCTTCGCATACTTCTGGTAGAAGACAATGAAGTGAACCAGATGGTGGCGAGCACGTTGCTGAGAAAACTGGGGCATCACGCAGATGTGGCGGAAAACGGTGAACTGGCGATTGAAGCGCTCGGACTGCAACATTATGACCTGGTGCTTATGGACTGCCAGATGCCGGTGATGGATGGCTTTGAAACGACACGACTGATCCGCAAAAACCCACGGTGGAGCGAACTCCCCGTGATAGCGGTCACCGCCAACGTGATGCAGGGCGACCGCGATGACTGCCTGGCCTGCGGCATGAATGATTACATCACGAAACCATACAACCGCAGCCAGTTAAGTGCTGCAATTATGCGCTGGACTCCTCCACCCGCATCTCAATAGACCTCAACACCTCATTAAGCTCATCCCTCAGCGCCAGCAGCCTCTCAGGGGCCACCTCAAGGCTGCACAGCAGCTTCTGAGGTATCTGCGCAGCCTGCGCCCGCAGATCGGCACCCTTCCCGGTCAGCGACAGAGTCACCACACGCTCATCATCAACGCTTCGCTCCCTGCGGATGAGCCCTCTAATAGCCAGACGCTTCAGCAGCGGGGTAAGAGTCCCCGAATCCAGTCGCAGGCGGGCCCCAAGGTCAGAAACCCGGGTTACCTGGCTGGCGCGGGAACGCTCCCAAAGCACGAGCATCACCAGGTACTGAGGGTAAGTCAGCTCCAGCTCTTTCAGCAGCGGGCGGTACCTTGCAGTAATCGCCCGGTTGGCTGCATAAAGGCTGAAACAGATCTGGTTATCCAGTGCGAGTATGTCATCCATTGGTCAGCTCTGGAGAAGCTTTTCAATATCTGCCCGGATGTCTTCCGGCTTGGTGGTTGGTGGGTAACGACGCACCACCTTTCCATCCCGGCCTATCAGGAATTTAGTGAAGTTCCATTTAATCTGTTCCGAACCCAAAAGCCCCTTTGCCTCTGATTTCAGGAACTGGAATAAAGGGTGGGCACCCTCTCCGTTGACATCAACCTTTGAGAACATTGGGAAGTTCACTCCGTAGTTCAGGCTGCAGAACTGGCTGATGGCAGCGTCATCACCAGGATCCTGATTCAGGAACTGATTACAGGGAAACCCCAGAACCTCCAGCCCCCGCGGCCCCAGCTCATCGTGCAGGGACTGCAGCCCCTCAAACTGCGGCGTGAAGCCACACTTGCTGGCGGTATTCACAATCAGCAACACCTGACCCTGATAGTCAGACATCTTTTTCTCGTTACCGTTGATATCCCGTGCAGTGAAATCATAAACCGAGTGACCAGCCATAAGTTTCTCCCTGGCAAAATGACGGTTACCTGATGATCACAGGCAATATGTCTTATTGTACACAGTTATATTTTGCACAATATAAATCCAAACTATACCGGGAAACCTGTTCACGCAAATGTTTTATGAAGGATGAATTAATGGAAGATAAAGCTAAACCGCCATAATTGATCACAATTTCCCTGTTGCCGTTAGCCCTGCCTCCGCTAGAATAGTGGTTTACCTGAATGACAGGTGCCTGTTTTACGTTTACCGACTGAGGAAGCCCGGGTCTTATGCAGAACTACTACAAATCCGCCAAGCTGGATAATGTGTGTTATGAAATCCGTGGCGTAGTGATGCGGGAAGCACGCCGTCTGGAAGAAGAAGGTCACCGGGTACTTAAACTCAACATCGGCAACCCCGCCGCTTTTGAACTGGATGTTCCCGAAGAAATCCAGCAAGACGTGATCTACAACATGCACCAGGCTCAGGGCTACGTGGAATCAAAGGGGTTGTTTTCTGCCCGCAAGGCGGTAATGCATTACTGCCAGCAAAGAGGTATCGACAAAGTCGATATTGACGATATTTTCCTGGGCAACGGGGTCAGTGAACTGATCGTCATGTCCATGCAGGCCATGCTCAACACCGGAGACGAGGTGCTTATTCCGGCACCGGACTACCCTCTCTGGACGGCCGCTGTGACACTCTCCAGCGGGAAGCCCGTGCACTATCACTGCGATGAAGAACAGAACTGGTTCCCGGACATTGACGATATCCGTAAAAAGATAACCCGCCGTACCCGCGCCATTGTGCTGATCAACCCCAACAACCCCACAGGCGCGGTCTACAGCCAGGAACTGCTTGAGCAGGTGATTGAACTGGCTCGCAAGCACAACCTGATCGTGCTCTCTGACGAAATCTACGACAAGATTCTCTACGATGGCACCCAGCACGTATCCACAGCCTCTTTAGCCGATGATGTGCTCTTTTTCACATACAACGGGCTTTCCAAGAATTACCGTGCTGCCGGATACCGTTCGGGATGGATGATTATCAGCGGCGCCAAACACCGGGCCAAAGATCTTATCGAAGGCATCGACATGCTTTCAAATATGCGCCTGTGCGCTAATGTTCCCGCACAGTTAGCGATACAGACAGCACTGGGCGGCTACCAGTCGATCGATGACCTGGTGGCGCCCGGTGGCCGCCTGTATGAACAGCGCGACACGGCGTGGCGGATGCTCAACGATATCCCCGGCGTAAGCTGTGTGAAGCCTCAGGGCGCGCTGTATCTTTTCCCGCGGCTGGACCCGAAAAAGTTCCCTGTCGCAAATGATGAGAAGCTGGTCCTTGATCTGCTGCTTCAGGAAAAAATTCTTCTGGTCCAGGGCTCTGCCTTCAATGTTGATGACAAACAGCATCTCCGGGTTGTGTTCCTGCCCCGTAAAGACACTCTGGAAGATGCAATGGGCCGGCTGGGTAACTTCCTGGCAACATACGGCCGATAAAAGCATCAGCAGCAAAGGAAGCTATCCATGGCTGATATCCACGTTGAAGAATTCTACAAAGATGCAGCCGTAGCTCTGGTTCAGCTGTATGGCGCCTTCCCGAGGCGGGTAGACCTGTATGTAGAAGATATTGCGGGCCCTGATGAGCCAGATGAGTTCGGCTTACACAGTAAACGCCATATGGCCTGCTTTGGCGCATTACTCTGGCTGGCAGAGGAGGGTTTTCTACGTTATGTCGATACGATCAGACAAGAAGCTCTTGATCAGGCCGTGCTCTCGCAAGAGGCATTTATCCGGTTAAGCTCGCCAGCCTCTGACGCTCTGGTGGAAGAACTCAAAGGGCCAGAGGATGCGGCCAAAGCAACCTTGCCCCCGTCATTGCAGGAAGACCTGTCCAGCCATATCCATCTTGTGCGCACAGCGCTGAAAAGCCGTCAGTCTGTGCGTATCAGCCGCGCTGTCCGCGCCACACTTTTTGCGGACAAGCAAGGCCATTAAATCCCGGTAATACTATTGAAACATCGAACCCAGACCCTATTCAGGTGTCTGAAGCAGGTCTTTCATATTTAACTGATCAGGAAAACACCATGCGTATTCTGCTATTTCTGGCCACTAACCTTGCGGTTATTCTCGTTGCCAGTTTTACATTAAAACTCCTGGGTGTAGACAGTTATCTCGCCCAGAATGGAATTGAATACGGCTCCCTGCTGGCATTTGCTGCTGTATTCGGTTTTGCCGGCGCCATTGTTTCCCTGCTCATATCCAAACCTGTGGCCAAGTGGAGTTCCAAAGCCCGCGTAATTGATTCCCCACGCACGCCAGCCGAACGCTGGCTTGTGCAGACCGTGGCTGAAATGGCCAACAACGCAGGTATCGGCATGCCCGAAGTAGCCATATTTCCTGCAAGCCAGTCCAACGCATTTGCCACAGGGTGGAACAAAAACAATGCCTTGGTCGCCGTCAGCGAAGGCCTTCTGCACCGGTTTAGCAAAGATGAGATCCGGGCTGTTTTAGGCCATGAAATCGGACACGTTGCCAACGGCGACATGGTGACACTTGCTCTGATTCAGGGGGTTGTGAATACCTTCGTGATCTTCGCCTCACGGGTGATCGGCTCATTCGTGGACCGTGTGGTATTCAAAAATGAAAACGGCCATGGTATTGGATTTTTTGTAGTAAGCATCGTGGCAGAGCTGGTACTGGGCATTCTCGCCAGTACCATTGTGTTCTGGTTCTCCCGCAGACGTGAATTCAGAGCGGATATTGCCGGCGCCCAGTTAGCCGGTCGTGCGGCCATGATCGGCGCTCTTGAGCGACTGAAACAGGAGAGCGGAGTACCCGATCAGATGCCGGACAGCCTCCAGGCCTTTGGTATCAATCGTGGTGCACGAACTGGCCTGAGCGCATTATTCATGACCCACCCGCCTCTTGAAGACAGGATAGCGGCACTGCAGCAAGCAAGCCTGTAGTAGATTTCAGGAACAAAAAAAGGGGCTCAGGCCCCTGTTTTGATTATTGCGACAAGTAGCAAGACAAGCTTCAGATTTTCAGCTTGAAACCAATAGCTCGAAAACTGTCCTGCAAGGATTTACTCGTACCTTTCAGCTGAACTTTAAGGCTGGAGCATTCCCGTCGTACAGGATAATCCCGCCGCAGGCGATCAAAAGCATTTCCGCGCTCGTCTGCCGGGACTGTCATGGCTTTGCGCAGACGCGCATCGTCCTGTCGCGGATCATAGCAGGCTCGTAACGCTATCCGGATAGCTGCATGCTCATCCGCCGCACTCGTAAACGAAACTTTACTGAGGGCCGGCTCCGGCAAAAACTGACCAGCCTGCTTGCGCGTGGGAAGCCCCAGGAATCTGCTGATTGCCTGGTAAATCATCTCTGTTCCATGCACCTTGCCCTCAAGGCTGTAACCAGCGATGTGGGGCGTCGCAAGCCAGACCTTGTCCACAAGTTCCGGGTTGATCCGGGGTTCCTGCTCCCAGACATCAAGAGCAACCAGTGGCGCGTCAGCCTGATCCAGTCTCTCACACAGCGCAGCACCATCAATCACCTCGCCTCGCCCTGCATTGATCAGCAACTGTTCAGATGTGAGTGCAGCGAGCTCATGTTCACCAATCATGTGAAATGTAGAGTGTGCCGAGTCACGGGTAAGGGGCGTATGAAGTGAGACAACATCGCACGCAAGGGCTTCATCCAGACTAACAAAGGTATCGGCAGCTTCCGGTTCACTTTCTGCCCTGGGAGGGTCACAAAGTTTGACACTGAAACCGAGGCGAAGAAGTTTATCAGCAAGCTCCGCGCCGACATTCCCGACACCAACAATACCAACAGTGAGGCGCGACCAGTCACTTAAAACACAACGCTCTGCATAAAGGGACAGGACTGCCAGCACATACTCGACAACGCTGTTGGCATTACAGCCTGGTGCAGCAGAAAAACGGATACCACTTGCCGCAAGCCAGTCCAGATCAATGTGATCAGTTCCGATCGTAGTGGTTCCGACAAAGCGCACATTACTGCCTTCAAGCAAGGCACGGTTTACCCGTGTGACCGACCGGACCAGCAACACATCGGCGTCCCGAACATCTTCCGGGCTCATGGTGCGGCCGGAGACGCGCCGGATCTCACCGATGTCGCCGAAAAAAGCCTCCAGCAGCGGGATGTTCTCATCTGCGACGATCAACATAATAAGTTCCCGGTATGTCAGTTCCTGCGTGGTCGCGGGCTACGACCACCAGCTCCCCGTCCGCCCTGCCCCTGCGGCGGGCGACGGCCACGCTTGCGGGTAATCGGCGGATTATCCATTTCAGCCATTAACTCTTCTTCCGGAACGGTTGTTTTGAGTTTCTGGCCAATGTACTTCTCAATGGCCGGAAGACCAAATGAATCGTCCTCGCCCGCAAAACTGACAGATACACCTGTTTTTCCTGCCCGGCCCGTACGCCCTATGCGATGCACATAGTCTTCGGCACTATCTGGCAGGCTGTAATTGAAAACATGGGTAACGCCATCCACGTGGATACCACGCCCGGCCACATCTGTGGCCACAAGAACCTGAATACTCCCGGCCTTGAACTGATCCAGAGTTTTCAGGCGTTTGGCCTGGGCGATCTCACCGGACATAAGAGCTACTTTAACGCCCTGATTACGAAGATCCTCTTCAAGATCCCGGCATTGATCCCGCCGATTGGCAAATACCAGTGCCTTCTCTACTTCCGGCCGTTTAAGGTAATTCACCAGCACTGGTAGTTTCTCGTCGTCACCCACCATGTAAACCGTTTGCTCTACCCGTTCAGCAGTTTTCTGCTCAGGCTCGATTTCAACAAATTCGGCGTTATTGGTCCACATGGAAGCAAGGTTGAGAACATCCTGATTAAACGTCGCACTGAACAGCAACGTCTGGCGCTCATCCTTTGGGGTGCATTTACGGATTATGCGTTTCACATCAGGAATAAAGCCCATATCGAGCATTCGGTCAGCTTCATCCAGAATGAGAATATCAAGCTGATCAAGGAATACATCCTGAGAGCCCAGGAAGTCAATCAGACGCCCCGGGGTAGCCACGAGGATATCAACAATGCCGTTGTGTAGCTGCTCACGCTGCTTGTCATAGTGCATGCCACCAACAACGGTTACCACCTTATGGCCCGTATGCTTGCAAAGCTCCTCGGCATCCTTGGCAATCTGCATGGCCAGCTCACGGGTTGGCGCAAGTGCAAGAACGCGCGGCTCCGAAGCAAAGCGATCGTTTTCCGGTATGGGCGTCTCCAGAAGACTCTGGATTGCGGTTATAAGAAATGCCGCTGTTTTACCGGTTCCGGTCTGGGCCTGGCCGATCAGGTCTTCACACGCCAATGTCCAGGGCAGAGTTTCTGCCTGTATCGGAGTGCAGTATTCGAAACCAATGGCAGCAATGGCGTCCAGCAGGCGCTTGTCCAGATTCAGATCGCTGAATCTCAGATCGCCGGTGTGCTTTGGGTCAGATGTCATGGAGTCTCAGTTTGCCTCATAGTGTTCTTTTGCGGAATATAACGGAACCACACGCCTGACATCATCCTGCCAGGCCGCTCTGAAGGAATCACCGGTTCCATAAAACAATTTCAGCGTATCAAAAAAGGCCTGCGCTCGCTCAGGAAGACCTCTATCCAGATAATACTCTGCCTGATCCAGCACCCTGCACCGGAAGCGACGCTCGTCAGACGCACCGCCTCCCGACAGGTTGTCCACGCTGATATGAAAACACGAGCCGGCGGCTACTGAAAACAACCACTCTATAGCCTGAGGTTTGACCTCAACCAGCTCAAATTCTCTCTGCTGTGCTGGCGTCCGACCATCGGGACAATACCAGTAGCCATAATCGAGAAGTGTGCGCCTGTGCTCACCGGCAATACACCAATGAGCAATTTCATGCAGAGCACTGGCATAATAGCCATGAGCGAACACAACCTGGGCCAGCTCACTGGCCCCGCCTGCAGGTATGTATTCAGGTTCTTCGCCGCCTCTGACCAGCGTTGTCCGGTAAGCTTCCCGGAACAGGTCATTAAACAGCATGACAAGATCGTTTGGACTGTGATTCATTGGGAGGCTATTGTGCGACTTTAACGCGCCCAATGCCAGAGGGAACTTTCGCTGGCCCAAGGTGTCCACCAGCTCCCTGAACATTATCAGACCGGCGGCTGATTCAGCATGATCGCCTGCTTTACTTTGACATGATACAAACCGGGAAACTGCGCATTCCATGATAGCTCTATTCACCAAATCCGGCAGCACCCTCGGCCTTAACAGGCCGTATAGCCTTCTTTTCATGTTATTGCTGCTACTCACTGCAGCAAATGCGTCCGGGGCACTGGGCAGCAACAACTCTCTTTTCGGAAACAAGGGCAATCAGTTTCTTCCTGTAGATGAAGCCCTTCCATTCAGTCACACCACCGATGGTGACGCCCTTGTCCTGTTCTGGAACATAACACCCGGGCATTATCTGTACCTCGACCGCATCAGTGTAAAAGCCCTGAATGACGGCGCCAGCGCTGGCACAGCAAAGTTCTCATACCCGGGAACTGAAATTGAGGACGAGTATTTTGGCAAGACCACCGTCTTCTTCGATCCGGTAGAAGCCCGGATTCCGGTGAAGCTGCCTGACAACACTCGCGAAGCAAGGTTCGAAGTCACCTATCAGGGGTGTGCCAAAGCTGGTCTCTGTTACCCTCCGCAGACTCGCGAAGTGCTCTTTTACCAAAGCAAGGACGCCGGATCCGGGCTGGCACAAGCCAGCCAGATCAGTGCAACGCCTCAGGTCGACACCAGGTCTGCAACCGGGCTTGCCGGTTTTCTTTCAGAACAATCAACTATTGTTATTGCTGGTGTCTTTCTCCTGCTGGGCCTTGGACTGACCTTCACACCCTGTGTGCTGCCGATGGTTCCGATTATTTCTTCTCTGGTATCCGGACAAAACACACGTACAACCTGGCATGCCCTGCTGCTTTCAGGAAGCTATGTTCTGGGTATGGCGCTTACCTATGCGGGGGCCGGGGTGCTTACCGGTCTTCTGGGCGCGAGTTTCAACCTGCAGGCGCAACTCCAGTCACCCTGGGTGCTCAGTGTTTTCGCACTGATGTTTACCGTGTTTGCCCTTTCCATGTTTGACCTGTTCGAAATTCAGCTTCCGCGCTTTATCAGCGAGCCACTGAATAATGCAAGCCAGAAACTCACTGGCGGACGTGTTGTCAGCATTTTCGGCATCGGCGCTCTCTCCGCTCTGATCGTATCGCCCTGCGTGTCCGCTCCGCTTGCAGGCAGCTTGCTGTACATATCAACAACCCAGGATGCCGTGATCGGTGGAATCGCTCTTTTCTCCCTTGGCCTTGGCATGGGAATCCCGCTGATACTCGTAGCTATAGGTGGGCGTACGCTTCTGCCTTCTACCGGACACTGGATGACCACTGTAAAACACTTTTATGGCGTCATGCTGATAGCTGTGGCCATCTGGCTGGTAGAGCGCCTTGTTCCAGGCTGGATTGGACTGACGCTCTGGGGGGCTCTGATCACCATAACCGGTGTACAACTAGGTGCATTTGACGCAGCCAAAGCGGGCTGGGAACGCACACGGAAAGGACTGGGGCTGATCTTTTTTGCCTATGGGCTCGCTCTGCTGGCAGGAGCAGTTGCCGGCGCCGATGACCCGCTCGCACCACTGGACCCGTTCATTGCCAAAGCCATTCCCGCCGGATCGCCAGGCAACACGAGCCTTCATGCAGAATTTGCGCGCGTTAAGGCCCCATCCGAAATTGAGGCTCTATTGTCGCAGGCAAGCCAACAGGGACGCCCCGTTGTGCTGGATTTCTATGCAGACTGGTGCATCTCCTGCAAGGTCATGGAACGCAATGTGTTCAGTGACGCCGAAGTGGTTCGTGCGCTCAGCCCTTTCACGCTGCTGCAGATTGATTTAACCGAAAACACACCTGCTCAACAGGCAATGCTGGACGATCTGGGACTGTTTGGACCACCAGCCATATTGTTCTACGACACTAACGGCGAGGAAATGGCGCGACAGAGGGTTCTGGGCGAAATGGACCGGGAAGAGTTCATGAACCACATCAACGGTGTAACGCCAGCCATCTGAATAGCAAACCCGCGGGGGGACAGGCTCAGGCGCCGCGGCGCACGAGATAAATGTAACGCTCGTCCTGTTCTGTATGACTGACCAGTTCATGCCCCAGAAACTGGCAGAACCTGGGAATATCGCGCGTTGTTGAGGGATCCGTTGCAATAACCCTGAGGATTTTTCCCGGAGCCACATCCTTGATGCGATTATGCAGCATCATCACGGGTTCCGGGCAAAACAACCCGCATGTATCCATCTCTGCATCAAATTCGACCGCAGTCACAAAGCTTCTCCTTCCATCCAAACTGACTTTTCAGAAATACGTGCTAAATTACTGTTTATACCATTAAAACGTCTGGAGGTTTCCATGATCCGGGTACTGATTGAGCGCCACATAGCCGAGTCACTTGAAGTTGCATACGAAGAACGTTCCCGCAGGGTTCTTCAACGGGCAGTGGCAGCGCCGGGATTTATTTCCGGAGAAACACTGGTCGACAGTCATGACACCAATCACCGGATCACACTTGCCAACTGGCGCTCAGAAGCCGACTGGAACCGCTGGCACCGGTCCCTGGACCGCCGCAACCTGATGGCCGAACTGATACCGATGATGGACAAGGATGAAACCATAACGGTACTCAAGCAGAGCGGCATTTAACCAATACAGGCTCTGCCTGGACTCACTCGCCCGTCACGCCGCTTGCGCCACTAGATCAAAGCCCGATACGGTATCGAACCTGCCGGGCCTGATCATATAGCAATTACTTTAGTTTCAACGCTGCTTTTATTGCTCTTAATCAATTTTGCCAAGTTCAACTCAATCCACTCCAAGGCTATCATAGAGCCTCAGCCTGCAAAACGTCACGAAATGACGCCATGCGGTTGATTCGGGCGCATTTGACAGATATCAGGAGTTGATCCGTGTCATTGCAAACAGCTAATGGTTTCTCCATACTTGCGCCCGCATATTTCCCCACTTTGAACCCATTGGTAAGGCTATGAGCACACAAAATCCGAACCTGACATATAACTATAAGGTGGTGAGACAATTCGCCATCATGACAGTGGTATGGGGTATTGTTGGCATGGCACTAGGGGTGTTGATCGCAGCACAACTGGTTTGGCCATCCCTCAACCTCGACCTGCCGTTTACTCATTTCGGTCGCCTGCGACCGCTGCATACCAACGCCGTTATTTTTGGATTTGGTGGTAGTGCCCTGTTCGCGACGTCATACTACGTGGTTCAGCGCACCTGTCAGACACGTCTGATTTCCGACAAACTTGCAGCCTTTACCTTCTGGGGCTGGACGGCAATCATCGTTTCTGCGGCAATTACCCTGCCAATGGGTTTGACCAGCACCAAAGAATACGCTGAGCTGGAATGGCCAATTGACATTGCCATTGCCATAGTCTGGATTGTCTACGCTCTGGTGTTTTTCGGAACAATTACCAAGCGCAGCACCTCACACATCTACGTTGCCAACTGGTTCTATGGCGCTTTCATTATTACCATCGCAGTACTTCACATCGGTAATAACCTGGCGTTGCCAGTCAGTGCTTTCAAGTCCTACTCTGCTTACGCCGGTGTAACCGACGCGATGATGCAGTGGTGGTACGGCCACAACGCCGTAGGCTTCTTCCTGACTGCTGGCTTCCTGGGCATGATGTACTACTTCGTTCCCAAGCAGGCCGGCCGGCCGGTGTATTCCTACCGTCTGTCCATCGTGCATTTCTGGGCGCTCATTGCTACCTACGTATGGGCCGGTGGCCACCACCTGCACTACTCTTCACTTCCAGACTGGGCACAGACTGCCAGCATGGTTATGTCTCTGATCCTCCTTGCTCCCTCCTGGGGCGGCATGATCAACGGCATGATGACCCTGTCCGGCGCATGGCACAAACTGCGCACCGACCCCATCCTGCGCTTCCTGGTGGTTTCCCTGTCGTTCTACGGCATGTCCACTTTTGAAGGCCCGATGATGTCCATCAAGACGGTAAACGCACTCTCTCACAATACTGACTGGACCGTCGGCCACGTACACTCCGGTGCTCTTGGCTGGGTTGCCATGATCAGTATCGGTGCGATCTATCACCTGATTCCCAAAATCTGGGGCCTTAAGGAAATGTACAGCGTAAGCCTGATCAACGTGCACTTCTGGCTGGCGACTGTCGGAACCGTACTGTACATCGTTGCTATGTGGGTTAACGGCATCATGCAGGGCCTTATGTGGCGTGCAGTTAATGAAGACGGCACCCTGACTTACAGCTTTGTGGAAGCTCTTGAAGCATCTTACCCGGGTTATTTCGTGCGCTTCCTCGGCGGCGTTATCTTCCTGTCCGGCATGCTGTTCATGGCCTACAACGTTTACATGACCGTGCGCCAGAAAGAAGCGGTTGCGCAGGACAACGCAGCAATTCAGGCGGCGTAACGGAGAGAGACCAGATGAAACACGAAATTGTAGAAAAAAATCTTGGCTTGATGATTGTCTTGATCATCCTGACCATCAGTGGTGGTTTCCTCGCAGAAGTGGTTCCGCTGTTCTTCCTTAAGGAAGTCAACGAGCCGATAGAAGGTCTTGAACCTCTGTCAGCTCTGGAACTGGAAGGCCGTGACATCTATATCCGTGAAGGTTGTCACGTCTGCCATACCCAGCAGATCCGCCCCTTCCGCGCAGAAACTGAGCGTTACGGCCACTACTCCGTTGCGGGCGAATTTGTATACGAACGCCCGTTCCTGTGGGGCTCCAAACGCACAGGGCCTGACCTGGCCCGTGTTGGTGGACGTTATTCAGACGCCTGGCAACGCCAGCATCTGTTTAACCCACGCAGCGTGGTTCCTGAATCCAACATGCCTGCTTTCCCGTGGCTGTTCGAAGATGTGGTAAATCACAAAGCCACTGCAGCCAAGTTGACCGGCCTGCAGACACTGGGTGTGCCTTACACAGACGAACAGATTGCTGCTGCAGCCGGTGAAGTGGAAGGCAAGTTTGAAATCGAAGCCCTGGTCGCGTACCTGCAGCAGCTGGGCACGGTAATTTCAGACAAACGGTGATTTGATGGACATTAACGAGTTACGCGGCATTCATACCCTTGTGCTGATGGCGGTTTTTATGGGCATCATCTGGTGGGCGTTCAGCGCTCACCGCAAAAAGGCAAACGAAGAAGCAGCCCACCTCCCGTTCGATGATGACGAGGTGGAAAAGCGTACTCTTGAACAGGAAAAAACGGAGAAAAAACAATGAGTACCTTCTGGAGCATCTGGGTCACTGTGATCGTGCTCGGTACCGTTTTTGGTTGTGCCTGGCTACTCTTCGCAACACGTAAGAGTCAGACAACTGAAGTGGAAACTGACCGCACCATGGGCCATTCCTTCGATGGCATCGAAGAGTACGACAACCCGCTGCCAAAGTGGTGGTTCTACTTGTTTGTCGCTACATGTATTTTCGCTCTGGGTTATCTGGCTCTGTATCCTGGCCTTGGTAACTATAAGGGGCTTCTCGGCTGGACATCCGCCAATCAGTGGGAGGCGGAAGTTGCCGCAGCTGACGAGAAGTACGGTCCAATCTATGCCCAGTACGGTCAAACCCCTGTACCAGAGCTGGCAAAAGATGAAGACGCCCTGAAGATTGGTCAGCGCCTGTTCGCCAACAACTGCTCTGTGTGTCACGGCTCTGCAGCTCGCGGCCAGGTAGGTTTCCCTAACCTGACCGATGATGACTGGCTGTGGGGTGGTACACCGGAACTTATCCTGCAAACCCTGCATAACGGTCGTATGGGCAACATGCCTGCAAAAGGTGTAATGCCTAATATGACCAATGAACAGGTTGACCAGGTGGTGAATTACGTTCTGAGCTTCAGTGGTCGTGAAATCGATGCTGCTGCAGCCACTGCTGGCCAGGGCGTCTTTGCTCAGGCCTGCGTTGCCTGCCACGGCCCTGAAGGCAAAGGCACTCCAGCCCTCGGCGCGCCCAACCTTACAGACAACGTATGGTTGTATGGCTCCAACTATGAGTGGATCAAGGAGACTGTACTGCACGGTCGCCAGAATGAGATGCCAGCTCAGGGTGGTCGCCTGTCAGACGATCAGATCCAGATTCTGGCTGCATACGTTTACAGCCTGTCTAACTGACTTTCCAGCCGGGCTTCTTTAAAGCCCGGCATGGTCTGTTCAACCCTGTGTCTGCGTGCGGACACAGGGTTGAGAAGATCAGCAAAAGCCTGAAAAGGCACCGCACCAGCATTACTACTCCATCTGGAGATATCCATGAGCAATGAAATTCCGGTCAAACAGATCGATCCCTCTTCAGAACCCTCAGGCAAAAAAAAGAAAGCAGAAACCGTCGAACTGTACGCAAGTCGTAAGAAAATCTACGTCAAGGAAGTGAAGGGTCTCTTCCAGCGTATCCGAACGGTCAGCCTGCTGCTGCTTATGAGCATGTACTTTCTGTTCGTGTGGCTCACCCTGGACGGAAGCCCTCTGATCCACTTTGACCTGCCTGCAAGGGAATTCCACCTCTACGGCGTCACTTTTTATCCGAAAGACTTTTTCCTGCTTTCAGGCATGCTGATCATCTGCGCTTTCGGCCTGTTCTTCATTACCACACTGTTTGGCCGTGTCTGGTGCGGTTACACATGCCCTCAGACCGTATGGACGTTCATATTTATGTGGGTTGAGGAGCGCATTGAGGGCAGCCGTAACAAGCGGATGAAACTGGACAAGGCTCCAAACTCAAAGGAAAAAGTAGTCAAGAAAACCCTGAAACATGCAATCTGGCTGTTTATCGCCCTGATGACCGGGCTTACGTTTGTCGGCTATTTCTATCCGATTCGTGAACTGATTGTCGACATTTTTACCTTTCAGGCCAATGGCTGGGCTTACTTCTGGGTCGCGTTTTTCACCATAGCAACCTATCTGAACGCAGGCTGGATGCGGGAACAAGTATGCTTGTACATGTGCCCGTATGCCCGCTTCCAGTCGGTCATGTTTGACCCGAATACACGGGTTGTTTCCTACGATCCCAA
>Ga0209345_10000823_pt1 | contig 39851 bp, 45 predicted proteins | sample Cruoilmetagenom7_FD_187294 | JGI IMG/M metagenome (GOLD analysis project Ga0209345, IMG submission 187294) | Oil polluted marine microbial communities from Coal Oil Point, Santa Barbara, California, USA - Sample 7 (SPAdes) (version 2) | ecosystem: Environmental > Aquatic > Marine > Oil seeps ...
GAGGCGCGCGAGTGCAGGCTGGCGAGAACAGGCTTGATGAGCTCCGGCGCGTTTGCCAGCCCCCTCTGCTCTCCTCTTGAAAACCGCATTGCAATCCGCTCACCAATGCGCCAAAAAGCCCGCGTGGTCCCGTGGCTCAACTGGATAGAGCAGCCCCCTCCTAAGGGGCAGGTTGCAGGTTCGAATCCCGCCGGGATCACCACTCACATATATACTAACCCATTGAAATAATAGTTTTATACTCAATATTTGCACAGTAAATTAGTGAACGTTATAACTGGCGATAGTTAGTTATACGATGCAATGCGAAAAAGTGCGCGGAAATGCGCGACCTTAAAACAGGCTAATTGCGCAAAATGCGCGCAGGCGTGAAACGACAAAAAAGGCCAGCCCCGAAAGGCCGGCCATAGATTGATAGATTTTTGTGGCATTAAAGTGGGCCAATCACGTTTTAACTTGCGCGATTTCTAGCGCTGAAACAAACTCCAAAACCTGATCCGCCAAATAGGAAATATCTCGATTATTATCCAGAACCAGATCGGCATCGTCGGGCGTCAATTCCATGCTGCGAATATGCTCCACAGGCAGATGGTCAGATCGATCCACCCAAAGTACCCGATCAAACAAGTGACGCGTTTTTTCAAACTCATCTCGCTTACGCATCCCTACATAGGTGCCATGCTCAACCAGAACTTGCTCAGCCAGACACGGGCCGGGCCGCATGTTGTAGGCCGCGATTGCATGAAACCACAATGCACGGTGGTGGGCGCGGTCAGCGTAGCAATCCTGCCAAGTTTGATATAAATCGGACATCACTGGGAAAACCGCCTTTTGCGCGGCAAACTTGGAACTGGAGGCAAAAGGCCTGCCGGTGAAGTTAGCCAGCAGTTCGCCTACGGTATCCTTGCCATGCCGGCCGTGGCCGATCACCAGGAATTTAGGCCCGTCAAACATCAGAATGGAATTTCATCATCAATGTTGCCAGCACCACTCTGGTTGCCGGTTTGGCCACCTTGGGTGCCGCCACGGTTTTCACCCTGGGCACCGTCAAGCATCACCAGCGTACCAATAAATGCGCGGAGAACCACCTCGGTGTTATAGCGTTCCTGGCCGCTCTGATCCTGCCATTTGCGAGTTTCCAACTGGCCCTCCAGGTAAACCTTTGATCCCTTGCGCAAATAGCGCTCGGCAACCCCTACCAAACCATCGACCATAATCGCAACGCGGTGCCATTCCGTTTTTTCGCGCCTTTCCCCGGTGTTCTTATCCTTCCAGGTTTCGCCCGTGGCGACCCGCAAATTGCATACGCGGCCTCCATTCGCAAAAGCCCGCACCTCGGGATCGGCCCCAAGATGCCCCACCAGAGTTACCTTATTTACACTGCCTGCCATCTATATTCCTCACTGAAAATGGTTGAAAACTCGGCGTAGCGCATAGCTACGGCAAAGCGATACCACGACAAAAGCCAGCGGAATGTTGGTGGCTTGGGAAAGTGAGATAGGAATACCAAAAGCGGGCAGGATCGCCAGGTTTGGGGCATAATCTACTTACAATCATGCTACATAAACTTCAGCCTCTTGGGCTTAGACTCAGCCGCATTGACACGCAGCCTTGTGCGAGCGGCTTACTAACTCTAATTCACCTGCAGCCCTTCAGGTGGCCCGCTATATGTGAGCCGATACCAAAAAAGGTAACTCGATGGAAATATCTTGCGACGAAAATATTCATTTTTGCCGCAAGATGTTCAATGGACTTTGGACCTAAAACTCTTGATTTGCCGGGTTCGGCAGTGCAAATTCGTGAATATTATTCTCGATATCAATAATCCTCCACTGGTAGGAGAATTTCCGTTCGCGCGCTTTAAGAGCATTTTTGTGTCGCCTCTTATCTGCCGCCCAAGGGTTGCAAACCTCCCCCCAATGCCCCCTCCAGCAGTATTCGTTGAGGGTGTGCGATGATGAGTAAAAGCTGCGCGCGTTCAGTCGACCTTGCTTCAAATTGTCACGAAGTTCTTCCTGAGATACCGTGAAAACCACGACGCCATTCCGAACCAACTCAAGCCGACCAATGAAGGATAAACTCTTAATGACAAACTCTGGCCAAAAAGTTGCTGTTGCCACCACTCTTTCGCTGTGGTTGTCGTAGTGGCCTCCAGGTACTTCTGCGCCCCACTGAGTAAATGCGCCAAAATCAATATTTACCCATTGGAGTTTACCGTACGGAATATTAATAGATGGGTATCCAGTGAAATCATCGGGCGTCTCTGACGCAACGCGTAGCAGATTTTCGAGCTCCAGAAAGTTCCGGTCGAGCATGTTGATTTCCGCTCGAACCTCTCCTTCCGCTCCTTCCTGCAACTCTATTTCGCTTGTTCTATTCATCTCAAGCAAGTCATCAAGTTCCAATATCCGCTGTATAATTTGGCGTTGCATATTTTGAAGTCGGTTTTTGCGTGTTTCGAGAATCTCTGCGCTGTAGTCTGGGCGCGGTAGGTCAAATACGTCTGCCAAAGGCTCAGCGGAAAACTCGACTATTGGTGCCCGATCCCACTGAATTGAGTTGAGTGCTTCGCCAAGCTTTTCACGCACTGCATTAATATCGCCTGGCGCCACCGCAAGTATTTCGGATAAGGAGCCACTATTGTCATCGATTCCAGTGTGCAAGACTTGGAAGCTAAGTTGCACGGAACTATCAACGTTCCGAACCGCTTGCTCAAACGAAACTTCCGCCCCGCCCTCGTTTGTTGTGCCGCTCACGTGTGCGGAAATAGCCGACTTTATCTCTGAAAAGGTCGAAGAGTTGGAAGCTGTGAAAATATATAAGAGCGTAATCTCAGCCTGTCGAGATATGCTCGTTACAATGTGACTACCGACGCGTTTCTTCAGTTTTTCAATATCCCCATTTTCATTGATTTCATCGAACAGAGCATTGCCCGAGTCGGTGACATTGACTCCGACAGCACTGATCGAGTCGTACGTGCGTTTGGCCGATATTGACCATACTACATTACGCGAATTCCTAAAGATTGATCGCTCCTGAGAATAGCTCGCCTTGCCCGATGCTTTGTAGACGCCGAAGCTCGCTTTGCCGCTTGCCGATAGGGCGAGGCGGGTGGATTCTTCGAATTGTCGAAAACTGTCGATGAATTTCTGCTCTGTTCTATCCGTTGCATTTGGCGTTTCATCTGATTGATTGGCTATTTGCAAATGACCGCCAATAAGCTTGTTTGAGAGTGGTTTCTGCGGTTCCCAGCCAATTCCAAGGTGAATTTGCATTCCGGGTTCATATAAGAATTGCATCAAAAAATCCCTTATTTAATATCTGAAATTACTGTAATTGTACACGCTCGTAGGGCTACGGCAAGAGATTTTTGCACGCTAAGGGCGTGCAAGACTTGCCACAGAAGTGTGAGGATTGGTCGAAAACGAACGCTTTTCATCCAAGTGAGGCAATTAGAAAGCCACTATATGTGGAAAAACTAGATATCTCGCACGCTACAACACCGCGCTTCATCGCCACCCAGACGCCTAGCTATCTAGGTGAAACTTAGGCCCTCACGGTTCCGCAGATTAATCAGCGCGCGCTATTTTTCAAACAACATCTGCATTATCCCCTTCAAATTTTGACCAAAGCCAGCGCCACATGGTGCCAGGTGTTGGCAAAAGTATGCCCAGCACCAGCGCCGCTAATATCCAAGGCGATGGTCCCTCTTTCACAATCAGGTTTTGTACGGTTTCGGCGCGCACTTGGGTTTCCCCGTTGCTTTGCTCAATAGAGCGCGCCACGGGCTTGGTCATGGTTTGCTCTGAAAAATCTGCAGCTCCCACCACTTGGGCATTTACCCGGCCGGCCTGGACGTTTGCCGCCACATTAGGACCGCCACCACCAGGCAGCAAAGCGCCCACTTTGCTACAGCCGGTTATTGCCAACAACGCCATCAAGATAAGCGCGCGCATCAAAAGCCACCGGCCTGGACGTGCATCCAATCATAATTGCGGGCACGGCCCAGGCTAGTGAAGCCCTCAGCCTCCCAGGACTGCCAGAAACCCACGGCATCAGGCAGGGCCAGGCGTGCGCGATCCGCACCCCAGGTCAGGCGGTTGCGGGCAGGGTCGAAATCCCAGGCCAAACCAAAGGCGTGCATGGACATTGTGCTGCCGCCGCGTTTTTTGCGATAATTGTAACACCCGCCAAACAGGTGCAGCCCCAATTCCCGCAGTTGCACCGCGCTATGGCTAGCCGCGACATTATCAATGGCACGCTGACCCGCGGCCGCCACATCAGCATGGCAGCGGATGTGCGAAATTTCGGTGGATGTATCCCAGGCCAGAACCATGCGCCATGGCGAGATAATTCTGCCCGCCGTGCAAGCTGGCGCCCCTGGCTTCCCAAAGCGCTGAACAACATCGGCCTGGCGCCCAAAATTCTCCCCATCCCGATCCAAGAAGGGCACACCAAGGCCCTGCGCGCGCCACTCCAAAAAGGCGCCATCAGTGGCAACACCCCAAAAACCATCGGTAGGGCCGGGGGCAAAGCCGGCCTGGCGCAGCGATGCCTGCGCGGCCGCCACTATCCGCCGAGCAGGCGGCCAATCAAGCCTCGCCTGGTGCCCCACCCGGATGGCCGCGGCCAGGGATTGCGGCCCTGCCTTGCCATCAATAGTCCCGTTATAGCCGGCACGCGCACGTAGAACTAGCTGGGCGCTTCTCAAGTGCTTTCGATCCATTTAATCGCCCTCCTTTTCTTCATGGTCACTGGGCATGGCGAGATTAATGGCCCTGTCGGCCAATTCGGTGCTGCGCTGCTCCAGGCGGTCCTGCAAAGCCACCAATATAGTGGCACCAGGGCGGCCCAGAACGCCGGCCGCGGCCATTACCAATTGCACCGGGATAAAATCCCACTCACCCCAGGCCCAAACTGCTGCGGCCAAAACAGCCGCAAATCCGGCGGTGGCCAGGGCCGCAAATATTTTGCGGGGGTCTTTCCGGTGCCGTGCCAGAATACTTGACACCGCCAGGGCAAAAAACAGCCCGCCGAAAAACTCATAAGGGGCAAAGGATACTCCAAGCCCCGCCAACAAGAGCGAAACCCAATCCTGAGCGCCCTCTGCAACCGTGTTTCTCATTTCAATCACTTCCTTTTTAGATTAGAAAACCGCCCTTACGCACGTTTTAACATGCGATCATCCCAAGATTATTCACCGCGCCACATCAGCGGTGAAACGAAAAGCCGCCCAGCCAAAGGCGCGCACGGCCAGCCAAAAAATCCAGGCGAGCACGCATCCAATGGCCATGCGCCACGGTGCAGGTAATTCCGCCGCATCGCCCAACATCGCCTGCAAAAATTGTAAATCACAGTAGGCACGCCGGGCAGCATCGCCGCCCGCCGCATATCCTTCATCATGGCGCGCCCAGCTGGCGCTATTAAAGAAAAAACCGGAAACCCAGGTTAACGCCTGGCGCAAACCAGCCGGCGCCCATGCTGGGCCTACGCCGTTACTCACGGCCAATATTGATCATCAGCAAAATCCAGCGGGATTTCGGGCAGGTCTTTAATGGCGCGGGCGGCAAAAATATGCTGGCTTTCCCAATTCGCAGCCACCTGGCCCACGGCAAACATGGTAGGCGCATCGATCTGCACTATTTGGTTATCGCTCAAAATCCAGGAAAACGGATCAGCGCCGCCATGCCACAGGTAATTGCCAGCCTGGGCGCCGGCGCCCATAGCAAACCCCGCCAGGGTGGCGGCCCCGGTAATGCGCTTAAGGGCCCCGCTATCGTTATCAAACCGCCACACCTCCGCGCCGGCCGGAAAATCAAAGCCCCCAGCTGCGCGCCGGTTGCGCTCGGCAGTTACATCGCTTGAGGTCGCAACGGGCGTTATCAATTCAGGAGCGCCGTTATTATCAGGAACGATTTGCTGGCCTTCAGCTTGACCAGCCATCAAGGCCGTATAAGCCTCCAGTGACACCTCAACCACATCTGCCGGCATATCCTCACCATGCACGTCACTTGCATAAAACCCCTGCGCCAGCGCGCTATAAAACATTTGCATAATATTCCCCCTTAATATCCAATTGCGAAAACCCAAGCCGGCCAAGAACCAGGCAGGAATTTGGCCGATGTGACGCCAACAGTGTTGGCATAATCTGCACCACTATTTGTTGAACCCGTGCGATCCGCGGTACAGCTGACAAAAATGCAAGCGCTCGGAAAAGCAATTGGGAAAGTCCAAGTTGCTGCCGACACCTTAGACCACTGAAAGATCAGCCCATTTGGCAGCTTTGAATAGCCCGCCGGGCTAGCAAAAATATTAGCCGAAAAATCAGGCAGCCCCGTCAAATTTGAGCCACCAACCGCGGGCAGCTCGGCGCCGGCCTGAACCTCCACAACATTCCCGGCAAGCAAACCCACATTTTTGCCGGCAGCATCGCCTGCATCCGAAATCGTGGCAAGCGCTTGCACCCCGGTATGGTTTGCCCGGCCCAATATTGTGGCCAAGGCCGTGCCCGCCAGCAGCTGCGCATCCAAGCCCGAGGCCGCACCGTCAACCGTTTTAATCAAGGTCAACAGATCGGCCGCGGTTAAGCGATCCGCGTGCAACTTGCCGGCGGTTAGGTTTGAGGCATCATCCGCGCCAACAACACTGGAAAGCGGTTGCGTGCCCGTATGATTTGCCCGGGCCAAAACACTAGCCAGCGATGTGCCCGCCAGCAGCTGCGCATCCAGGCCCGATGCCGCACCGTCAACCGTTAACATTAAGGCCAACAGGTCGGCCGCGGTTAAGCGATCAGCGTGCAATTTACCCGCGTTCAAATTAGCTGCATCGCGCAGATAGGCATTTGCATCAACCACCAGGCCAGTGGAAGGATTAACTGACAAAATCAAATGATCCTGCGTGCCATCATAATAATATAATTCCGTCAACGATGCGCTCACAGACTTGGGCCAGGTCATACCGGCCGCGGCATAGCTGGGCCGGGCTGCACCCCGGTGGCCAGTTTCAACCGCCGCGATCCAGGCGTTAAGTTTATCCGCTAGGTCAGTGCCATCAGTTGTGGCCGGGTCAATTGCCCCGATTGCATATTGCGTCATAGCGCAGTCTCCTATTTCTGATTTGTTATTTCGGCGCGCTACTCTGTGCGGCCGTATCCTTTAGCAACCCAATCAAAGGTGCAGGCGACGCCGGCCCCCAAGTCATCAATGAATTGCTGGTGGAACCCGGTGCGGGTCGCCAGCGTGCGCACAGACCGCGCGCCAACCGGCAGAGATTGCCCGTCAACCGTAACGGCCGGGCGAGCCTTGAACCCTGGCGCGTAAACAATGGCCACACCCCCAGCGGGGCAAGCCACATCATCCCCGCCCTCTACGCGGTCAGGCATATCTATCGACAGCGAGTATTCAGAAACCCGCACCGCAGTGCCGGCCGCCAGGGTTTCCAAGGTTAATTTGAAATCATAACCGCGCGCCACATAATCGCCAATTTGGAAATCTTGCCAATCGGTCCAAGTAGGGAAAACCGGCGGGGTGGTCGTATCATAAAAGCGGCCCTCGGAAATCGTGCCATTGAACACACCCCCACCATCGCTACCCGCAAAGTCATTGTCGTGGAAACCCCAACCGCCCACATCGCTGCCGGCCCATTGAACCCAATCAACAGCGGCTACATCCGAACCCAACAAAGCTGGGGCGTCCTGCCCGGCCTCGTGAAACCAAATTGAAAGCGTCAAATCTGCATCCAATATGCCTAAATACAGAGTGCCGGCTTTCCCCGCCAGCATAGCGGCAGAAACAGTTACTTTAGCGCAATTTGTCGGATGGCCTGAACCGCCACCGCCACACCTAGCCACAAAGTCGTCCGCACCATTAAACCCACAGTAAAAACCCCAACCGGCACCGCCCGCCTCAACGATTGTGCCCGCTGGCGCCGCAGTAAAAGCCAGATCAATAGCAAAAAACGCATCAGCCTTTTCGTTAAACGTGGTGTTTCTGAACGCATCGCCATCGCCATAGATGGCCGGCGCGGGCAACCCAAACCCCGGCCCAGGTGCGTCCAGGGTCGTGCGGATTTTCAAATCCACACTGTACCCCTCGCCGACATCGCCGGCCAAAAGGCCCAAATTCGCTAGCACTGGCCAACCGTCCATCGTATTCGAAACCGAATAGCCAAAAGCAACCAGCCGGCCCGATACCCTCGAATTGTAAACCTCGCTTAAGTCAAAAGGCGCCGCCAGGCTATATTCGCCCCAGTAGGGGAAAACATCGCCGGGATCGCTGGAAATCAATTCCAACTTTCCTGCGTTCACCGCAAGGCTGGCGGTCTTGACGCCGACAAAGGCCGGGGCCTCATCAATGGTAGCGGCCACATTTAGGGAAGCCAGGCCCGCGGCGCTGGTCTGCACCGTGGTGGGCGCAGCGGCTAACACACCATAAACCGACACAGCTCGGATCAGGTAGGTGCCCGCCAATGCCGGCACAATCAAGCTTTGGCCATAGGCGCGCGCCTCCATATCCATTGCCTCAGGCCAGCCGCCGGAAACGGCACTGGAAAGGTGGCGAATGATGTAATGCGAAACCATTGGCCCAGCCGCAGCCCAGGAAAGGGTGGCAAATTCACCGGCAACCCTTATGCGAAAATCCGCAACCGTGGCCGGGGTAAGAATACCATTTGAAAAGATGAAATCCGTCTCGACCTCCGCACTCGGCCAGCCACTAAAGCCAATAGCAGCCACCAACACCCGATAGGTGCCTAGGGTCGCCGGGTCCAACTCAGCCAAAGCCTGGCCAACCTGGCCCACCCTAAACTCAGTTTGCACCGCGGCCGGATCAATCAAGCGCACCCGAAACCAAGCCACGCCATCAACGGCTGGGTGAGTGATTCCGGCGGACATTGTGACATTAGCCGCCACAGGTGAGGCGGTCACCGTAATGGCGCCAATTACTGGCGCCGCCGGCACGCCGGTGGCGTTAGTTGTTGCGGCCACCCAATCGCACCAGGCCGCGGCCTGGTCAATCACCACTAGGGCGCGCACCTCGTAACTGGTTGAGGGCAAAATGCCTGCAGTCACCAACAAGGCGCCACTTGCCGCATCTGCGGTGAAAGCCCGGCCGGCTGGCTCAACAGAACCCGCCAGGCGCAATTCATATTCGATGCCGCGACTATCTGCAGCCGCAACACCATCCCAAGAAAGGCTCAACGCCGGGATTTTAAACGTGCCAGACGCATCCTCAACCTCGGCCGCCACAGCTGCAAAGCTTTCAACTTTCATCGCCACCGGGGCAACAATCGCCACGCTAGGGTGATCCACTACAATTTCATCGACAGGCAGCCATGTGAAATCCCCGGCCTCCCGCTCACGCATCGAAACAGATTGCACACAGGTGGTCAAATTGTCGGAAATTTCGCCAATCTCAAACGCCTTGGCGGTGTAACCATTGCGGGCACTTGTCCAAGAAACAACGTCCAGCGGCTCCAGCATGGCGGCCTCTGGAGGCAACGCCATGTTGTGGCGCCGAAACCGGCGGCCATCTTTTATCCAGCCCATCATTAAGCGCTGCACCTGGGTATCGCTAGACACGGCCGGCAATTGCACCGAAGCCACCAACTGGCGGCCACCGTCCTCAGCTTCCCAGTCCGCATTGTAGATCGCTGGGGCCTCCTTAACCGCCCAGATTGCCGCAGGGGCGGGGTGGGTCGCATGGATCGCGTTATGCACGCCGGTGATACCTGGATAGGGCACTAGGCGCTGATTTTGGTCTGCCACCACATCATCATCCGAAAAGAAATAGACAGGCAGCGCAGGCGGCCCCACGCGCAGCTTGTAAACGCCGCCCATTTCGGCCATTTCACCGCTGCAGGCTTTCAGAATTTCCTCAATTATCTGCGCCGGTTGTGTATCCACCGAAACCTCGAAACCGGCCCTATATTGCGGCTCAGTGCCACCGGCCGCCAAGGTAATGGCAACATCACATTCATTCATTGCCGAAAACCAGCTATCCAGCGGCAGGCTATCAGCCGCGACCTTGCCGCCCCAGGATTTGCCACCAGGCAAAGCTATGCCGCGCAAAATGTTGTAAATCATCACCGCGTTGTTGCTCGATGCGGCCCAGGTGGCAGGATCGGCCCAGCGATGCGTGCCAGTGCCGCCCACAGTGTCATCCAGGCGTGGATCATAAAGGGGAATGCCGGAGGCTTCAAAGCGCACGGCCGGCATCGCATTGAATAACTCACGGTTATATTTGAAAGTCAGCACCGCATACGCGATGCCCTGGCCGATCATATCCGCGCCCCAAGGGCGTTCTGGATAGCTGGCGTAATTTTCCATCATATAAGGATCAGCCGCCACCTGGTTGCCATCATGGAACGACATAAACAAATGTGGCTTACCGCCTTCAAACATGCCTTCCTGGTCATGTGTGCCGGCGCTGGCCTGCCAATCATCCACATAAGAACCGCCCACAGATAGGCGCGAAAATGCAACGCCCGGAACATCGGAAACATCCAGGACATAAGTTAGGTAAATATTCGGGTTTGAACTATTATTGGGGTGACTATATGGCGGGGCCACCATGTTGCCGGCCGTGGCATATAACTGGCCTATGATGAAGCTTTGCGGGTTATTCCCACCGGCCGTGGTGGTTTCCGTCTTAATGCCTGGCGCGCGGGTTTTAGGGGCCAATGCCGATGCCAGGGCCGACAGTAAAAGCGATGTGCCAATGCGCACAATAAAGGCCGCTATGGCGGTGGCAGTGGCACCACCGCCAAGCGCCACAGCAATGGACGCAGTAATAGGGTCGGCAGAGGCCGCACGCGGCATTAGGGCCAGGATGGCGGCAAACAGCGCTATTCTTATTTTCTTCATATGCGGAATGCCCTTTTAATATGTAGGCGATTAACCAAAGCCATGCCCGATGGCGTCAAAACATAAACATGCGCCCCCTGGATGATCCCGAGGGCATCGCTGCCGGCATCACCCGGCATCACTGCCAGATCGCCCGCCTGCGCAAAGGCCGGGGCGATTTCGGAGAATATGCTGGCCGCCAAATCCACATGGCTATCAAAGCCGGCTACTTCCAAGGCCCTGCGCCCCGCGGCCAGGCTGCGATAGCTGCCCCGCCAATCCGCGGCCAAATCGGTGCCGGTCATAGCCTGCACGGCACCGGCAGCAAACAAGGCGCAATCATGGGCGCCTGGCTGGAACTTCAAGCGGACAACCTGCGCCAAATATTGCGCAAGCTGCAGGCGCCAATCTGCCTGGCGCGCAGGTGCTTTCTTAATCTCCATCGCTCCGCCCCTTTTCCTCTGGCCCGGTTGACACGCCTACGGTTATCGCTGGCGCCTCGGCCACACGCTTTTCGCCCCAATAGACAGGCACCGCCCCGGATATATCGCCATAACGCCGGAACCGATCCCCAGCCGTTGCGCGGTGGGTTTCATCTGATTTTTTGAGCGCAAGGGCGCGCGTTAGCAGCCGGGTTTCGCTCACCATTTCGACAGAACACGCCGGCGCGCCACCAACTGCGGCCGTGTCGAAATCTATAGAATTAACCAAGCCCCGGAAGATGCGGTGCGGCTCACTTACCAGCTGGCGGGTGCCAGGGTCATAAAAGGCCCGGTGCAACTCAATTGGGGCAAAACGGGTGTCATATGCCTTCGCCAGGCCCTCAACCTCTGGCGCTATAGCGGACATTTCCAGCCGCACAGTGCGCACGGCCAGCCCGGCGCTGGCGGTAATCGCATCCAGCTGCAGCAACCCACCGGCGCCGGCATAGTTTCGGCTCACCCCTTCAATTGAAAAACTGGCGTTTTCCTCCCCGGTCCAAAGGCCAATAGTTTCGGTGGCGCCGGTTTCAATATTTCGGGCACTAATCCAAGCCAAAGTGCGGGCGATCATGCCCGCACGGCCGGCCAGATAGTCGGCCGTTGCCATGTCATAATTGCGCATTTTTTGCCCCTACCTTAACGATTGACGAAATTCAAAACCGATGCCAGAAGTCACACCGTTTCGCGTGGTGCCATCGCTCACCGATCCCGGCACAATTACGGCCTTAAAATAGGGCTTAACCAACTCCACAGCCGCATCCACAGCTGCGCCGGGGCGCAGGTGGGGCGTGATTGTCAAATAGCTAGAGTGCCCGCTGCCATCGACTGCAGCCGTTTTGGCGATGCGGTGCAGTGCCCGGCGCTCTGGGGCGCTGCCATAACTAAACGAAAGCATATCGCCAACGCTCAAAACAAACCAACCAGGCAGGCCTTTAAGGCTGATCTGGCTGCCAGGTTCATCAACCGCCTTGATCAGCGGCGAAAACCCAGAAAGGGCGGCGCCAATCGGATCCGACGCCGGGCCATGCTGGTTTTTCTTGTAAGCTAGGAATGAACCGCCAGGCACATCCAAAGCCATCAACAGCGCGGCGATTTCATCCGCGGCGCGGGCCTTCACTGCCGGCAACGCGACTGCGCCACGCCATAGCGCTGGGGCAACCTCTGCGGTTAATATTTCACCGCCGCCCAGGCCGGTGGTTTGACGCTGGGGTGGGCATGATAATTTTACATCGGTCACTGGCAATAGGTCCAGAAAATCCGCGCGAGAAAGGGGAAAAGTAAAAGCCATCAGCTGATCCTCCGCGGGTCATTGCTTATTTGTTGCATCCGGGCCGGCAGCGCATTGCGATCATATTGGGCAATGCCCTGGCTCACCCCAGCCCGCACCATTTCGGTGATTTCGGAATTGCCGCGGGCGCCGTTTACGCTGATATTGATAACCGGCGAGGCATTGCCGCCACCACCGCCCGATCCGCCGCCGGGCTTAGTATGATCAATCACGCTTTCTTGCGGGTGCATCATTGCCATAAAGCCACCCTTGCCATCCAGGCCGCCGGATCGCGGGGCGCTGCCTGTATAGCCGCCGCCATCAAAAGACGCGCCAGCGGTGAAAATAGGCGCCAGGGATGCAAAAATATCTGACCCGCCAAACAAGCCGGTGAAAGCTGCCTTGGCCGCCATGCTGGCCAATTGCGACAGCAAGCCAGAAACCGCGCTGCCCGCGCTCTCAGAACCCGTTACAATCGAAACAAAAGCATTTGCGGCCATATCCTCCAGGCGCTTGGCGCCGGCGGCCGCCGCATCAAACTTTTCTTCGATAGCACCGACACCCGCCGCATATTCTTCGGCCGAAATTTCACCGGCGTCATAAAGCGCCTGCAGCTTGGCCATTGTGTCGGCATAGTTGCCGCCAGCGGCCTCGGCCACACCAAATTCCGCGGTGATCCGCGCCATAACATCCGCGTAATCGCTCAATTCTGGGATCGCGATGGCGGCCGCGCTACCCGTGCCGGAAATTGCAGCCCGCGGGCCGCTTTCAATCGGCTGCACGCCGGTGCCATCAATCGACACAACGCCACCAGATGCGGCTGCAATCCCCGTTTCCAGGGTCGCCATGTTTTCAGCGCTGCGCCGCAGCTGCCCTTCCATTTCATCGTTTACATCCAGCAAGCCCTGGCGCTCGACCAACAAGGCCGCTAGGCGCACCTGCTCAGCCTCAAAAGCATCAGCGAAACGCGCTGGAGCGTAATCCAAGGCTACAATACCGTGGCTATCCATGGCAGCCCGCGTGTCGTCAATTTGCTGGGTTAGGCTGGCCCATTCATCCGAACCAAGCGCCAGGGCTTTATGCTCAGCAATAATCGCCTTAACATTTTCATGCCGGGCCTTGGCTTCCTCCAGCTTTTGCGTGGCCGCGGCCACACTCATATTCACACCATTGCCCAGGGCGGTTTCCAGGAATTGGCTTTGCCTAATTTCATCCCCAAGGGCGGCCACAAGGTTATCCGTGGCAATTTGCAGCTGGGTTTGCGGGTTCAGAAATGCCTGCACGGCATTTATGGCCGCAACCAGCCCGCGGGCAAAGTCAGCGATAGCCGTGGCCCCACCCACCAAAAGCGGCGCCAATTCGATAAGGGCGCTATTCAGCTGGGCCGAAATAACCCGGCTCATTAGGTCCAGATTTGTTTGCGCTTCCTCTGCGCCCCGGATCAGGCTTTCATCAATTACGATCCCCAAATCGCGGGCCTCTTGGCGCATCGCCTCCATACCGGCGCTGCCCTCGCGCAACAGATTAACCATCGCCACGCCTTCGCGCCCAAACAGGGCCGCGGCCCGTGCTGCGCGCTCGGTAGGCTCCACAATGCTGGCGATTTCATCCGCAACCACAGACAAAGCCTTGTCCAGGCCCATTGTGGCCAATTCACCGGCATCTAGGCCCATTTCCTTCAACGCCTTGGACGCGGCACCAGAGCCTAAAGCAGCCTCGCCCAGGCGCTTATTGAAGCGTTCCATAGAACTATCCAGCGAAGATTGCGCGATGCCGGCGCTTTCCGCTACCGTGCGCAATTCCTGCAGCGCATCGGTGGTAAGGCCCATTTTATCGGCCGTTTTCCCAATATCATCTAGGGTCGCCACCGTGCCCTTTAGTTTCGCTATCAATGCCCCAGCGCCCAGGGCGGCAATCGTCACCCCCAAGCGCTTGCTGGCCATGCCTAACACGCCGAAATCCCGGGTTGTCCGGGAAAGATGGCGCTGGCCATTTTTTGAGAAGCGCTCCACCTTGCGCAAGCTGCGGTCCATCGCCCTATCAAACTCGCGAGTGCGCGCTGCCAAGACAATGTTCATCTTTTCTAATTCGCTCATCCGTAACGCTCCACAAGTTTGGCCACCTCAGCATCGCTCGGCGCTGCGGCCCCTGGCTTTTGTGCCTGGGCCTGCTCGTCATAGCCTTGCTTAACCAGCATCCAATCGCACGGGATCATCCTCCGCACATCATCCGGCCGAAATCCCAACGGGATCGCGGACTTAATTAACAGCCGCACCCGCCAGGCGCGGCTTACGTCTTTTTTTCGGTATCCGCCCCTTGCGCATCATCGGCGGGGGTTTCGCCTTCATCGGCGGCATCTGGCATGAAAGCCACACCGATCAAGCCCTGGGCGATTGCGTAAAGTTTCGGCAGCTGATCCGGCCCCAATTTGTCCAGCAGCGCATCCGCTTTTTCATCATCCATACCGGCGCCAATAAGGCCCAAAGCCACAATGTCGCGCACCTGGGTGCTTGTTGGCTTTTCGGATTTTCCCACAAAGCCATCCCAGGCCTGAAAAATGCCACAATGTTGATCCTCGAAACGCTCAATTTCCGCGTTGCGCAGGATCATTTTGCGGGACCGGCCGGCCAGCTTTTCAGCCAGCCCGCCCCGCGGTGCTTTTGCCGAAATCATTAAAGTGCCGGTGGGGTAGGTGGTTCAGCAGCGAACACAATTGCGCCAGTGCTTTCAGCTGAAATACTGAAGGTCATGGCTCCATCATCGCCAAATTCCACTTCCAGCGAAAACGTGCCGGAAAATGTGCCAACATTCGGCACCACCAGCACAAAATCGTCAGTAGCATCCTGGCTCATTGCAATGGATGCAAGGCGTGCTTCGCTGGCATCTTTTACCAGCTTGCCATCACCCGAGAATGAAACGGATTTCACCCCGTCCAGGCTGGAACGCCAAATAATGCCCTCAGGCGTATCTGCGTCCGGGATTGTTACATCAATCCGCTCGTTGTTGATTTTCAAGCTCTTGCCGGTAATCCCGGCAAAGGCGGTGAATACACCTGCGCCATCGCCGATTTTCAGCAAAAATCCGCGGCCTACTTTTTGGGTCATTTAAAGCCCCTCCTATGTTGATTTTGTGCCTTGCACAGTGTTGCGGTGCCTATCCCCGCTGGTTAGGCCTCCAGGCGGACCTCAAGCGATAGCTTGCCCTCATAGGTCGCCCCATCACTCTTGCGGCAAACCGCCCAGGTCTGCACTTGGATTTCGGTAACGGCGAACCCTGCCACCGTCAAAACTTCCGGGCGCTTGTGCAGCGCGGCCTCTATAGCCTCACACATCCGCCCGGCTTGGATACGCCCAGCAATCGGCCGGCTATGCGACTCCAGGCCCATAGTTATCTTTTGCCCGCGGGTGCCATCGGTATCATCAGGCACCGGGGTAATCAGGCCAAAACGGATATATGGGAAAATGATATTTTCGCGCGGTTCATCCACCACCCGATCCCCAACAAACGCGGACACATCAGGATCAGCCAGCAAGGCCGCCCGAATTGCCGCTATTGCCGCGGTCATAAATCCATCAGCCATTTGAAACCTCTTTTACCGCTTTTTTGATTGCCCGCTTCATCCGACCCTTGAATTTCTTGGCGAGGTATTGCCGGGTGGTCCAAACATAATGGGCACCCTCGGTGGTGCCGCGATCCCCGCGCTTGCGGCCATGTTCTATCGAATAGGCGCGATCTTTATCTGCTTGGCCTGCATCATTTGCGATCACCACCACCGTGCCCTTCATGCCGCCTTTGGAGTATTCGGTGGTGATATTAGCCACGGTTTCCCCGGTTACATCCGGGGCCAAAGTGCGCGCCACGCGGGCGCCTTCCTCGGTGTTTAGCCGGATCGCCTTTTTTATGTGCTGGCGCGCCGCATCTGGCAGCTTATCCATTTGCCGCATTAGCTTTTTTTGCCCGGTAATTTTCATTCCGTTGCGCCGCCGCGCTCCAGGGAAAACTCCAGGTGCCGGGCGTTTCCATCGGGATCAATCGGGGCGCCGGTGATTTTCCAGGTATGGCCCCGCACCAGAACGCGATCCGCCCCGGTAATATCATGGGCCGGGCCGGTCAAACTGGTGCGCACCCGCAAGGTGCCGGTGGCGGGCGCTTCCAGGCGGCCAGCTGCGATCTTTTCCTTGCCGGTGGTTTCGCGCAAATTGCCGCGGATTTCCAGCAAGGCTTGCCAGGCGGGTGCCGCCGGATTGCCATAAGCATCCAGGGCACCATCATCAGCCTGGCGCTCAAAATTTGCCAGGTCGCGAAATCTCATAGCTGCCATATCAAGCCCCCAGATCGCGCCAAGGCGCAAGCAAACATTGAACGCCCAGCGGCAAAGCAACCGGCGCGCCCATCACCACAGCATCGCGGTTTTCGTAATAGTGCCCCACCAGCAAGCGCACAGCCTGCAGGATCGGGGCGGGCCAAACGCCCGTAAATTCGGTGTCAAGATCGCGGCGCAGGTGCTTAACCACATGGGCCTCGGCCGCGTCGATATAATCTTGGATTATAACATCATCGCCGGTATCACCGGCGGGCAATGCCAAATGCGGCTTTATGGCCGCCGGTGAAAGCTGGCTCATTATTTACCAGACTTACCAGCTGACTTTTTCTTACCAGCTGACCCTTCGGCCTCAGCTTTGGCGGCCAATTCCGCTTCAGCGGCACTCGCCGGGGCAGAAACCAGAACCACGGCCGTGCCTGCTTCTTCCGCCTGGGCCTTGGTCAGCTTTTCCATTGGCCCGCCCTTTTCTACATGCGGGGCTACAGCCGCCTGGGCCTTTTTGTTCCCGGTCAGATTATAGATAATGCCAGGGCGAAACGTGCCGGCAGCCGTGTGGCGGGTGGAATTTACTTTAACAAACATTTGCTTGCCTCTCGTTTGAAAATGAAAACCCGCGCGGATTACCCCGCGCGGGCCAGTGTTACGAACTCACCTGCGATTAGATGAAAGTGAAGTTACCCGTAACCATCGCAGCCGGGCGTTTCTGCGCCAGGGCCACACGCTTGCGCGCTTTCATGGTCAGCATATCCTCGACAAAGTTAGTGCCATGCTCAGACGAAATCAGCACCTCGGCCTCGCTACGGTCGTAAAGCGTAGCCGCCATTTGCAGATCGCCCACAAGCCATTCGCCCACGCTCATGGTGTTGCTTTCCGCAACATCTTTGCCCCAGAGTTTCGGGGTGGACTGCGCGCCAGGATTACCAAACACGAAACGGCTCTGGCCATCTTTCAGCAGATCAATGCCGGCCCAATCGGTGGGATTAAGCACAATCGCGTTAGGCACATAATCTGCCAGAACCACCTGCAAAAGTGCCAAGCGCAAACGGTCGATACCGTTTGCATTTGGCAATCCAGCCGCCGCCGCAAATGCCGTTGCCGAAGGGATCAAGCCCAGAAGGTTTTCACCAACACCATCCCCCGCCAAAACCTGCTTTTCAATTTCCAGATCAAGGCCATACCGCAACTCGCCATCAATCTCGGATTGCAGCAAAACCGCATCTGCCACGGTTTCCTCGGAAACGTGAACAATAGCACCAAGCTTTTTAACACCGGCCTCGGCCTTGGCCCAACCAAATGCGGATACTGGATAAGTGCCGGTTTCAGCCACGGCGGCCGTGGCATCGGTGCGCAAAGTCTGGCGCACATATTTAACCATATCCGTGCTGACCTTACCGCGGCCGATCAGGTCCAAAATGCGAAGGGTCCGGCGGGCCATGCGCACCGGGTCGGTTTCTTCATTCGGGAAAATCAAACCACCACCAGAACCGGCGGCCGTGGTGATCGCGTTAGAGACATTAAACGAAATCGCACCACTAGCACCCGCGCTCAGGAACGCTTTGATTTTCTCGGCATCAGCCACAACGGCCTGGCCCATAGACATAACCGGGGCACCGCCCGCACCGCTGCCCCCGGCGGCCATAAGCTGGGCCATTTCTTGGTTATTGGCCGCCACACCTTCCAGCTGGTCAGTGAGGGCAGAAACCGCAGTAACAAGGCTGTTTTGCGTAGTCAGCAATTTGTCCGCCGTGGCTTTGGTTTCGGCCGAAACATCGCCCGAGGCCTTGGCCTGTTTCAGCGCATCCTCGGCGGTTTGCTTTACTTCGCCATTAAGGCTTGCCAGCTTTTGGTTGACCTCTTTCAGCAGCGCCTCGGCATCCACCGGCGCCTCGGCCATTACCTGGCCCGCAACAGCCGCGGGGGCCATCGCAAGCGCAGCCGCAAGTGTGCCCATATGCAGGGCAGGCATTTTCAAGTTTTTCATAGTTTTTCCTTAAAGGGAGTTTAGTTTAGCCAGCGCACCATGCGCCATGCTTGCGATGGCAGCGCTAGACGTGCCAGAAGGGGCAGCGCCAGGCTTGCCCCCGGATTTGAGCGCCGCAACCAAGGCGCGCCGCTCAGATTTTGTGGCCTTACCGGCCAGCATTAAATCAAGTTTTTTCTGCGCGGCCAGCGGGGAAAGATCACCACGCGCCTGCGCCTGGGCTTGATCCAATTCATCAGCGGATAACAAACCATCCGCAAAGCCCTGGGCCACGGCGGCCTCGCCACCTAGCCAGGTTTCTTTGTCCAGCTGCGCAGCAATATCGGCTTGATCCAGCCCGGTGCGAGCGGCATAAATACTGGCCGCGGCCTGGTCGAAAGGCTCCAGCCAATCGGCCACATCGCGGAAAGCGTGCCGATCACCGGCCGCCACCACCCAGGTGTTATGGATCATCAAAAAGGCTGCACGGCCTATCAGGACTTCATCACCGGCCATCGCAATGACGGATGCGGCACTGGCCGCCATCCCCAAAACGCGCACGGTCACATGGCCCTGATATTCGCGCAGCAGGTTGTAAATCGCCAAACCCTCGAAAAAGTCTCCGCCGGGGCTATTGATATTCACCACCACATCCTTGCCACCGATGGCGCGCAAGGCGCCCGCGATCCGCTTGGCACTCACACCGTCACCCCAGGGATCGGCCCCGATAGGGTCAAGAATAGAAATTGAAACCGCGGCTTCATCAGCGGATTGAGCCGCCGCTTTTATATCGGGGTTCCAGCGCTTAGCCGCACTTGCGGCGATTTCGCCCTGCACACCTGGGCGGCCGGTCACGGCCACTTTTGGCAAATCTTTTTTACTCATTTTTTCTACCCTCTCCCAAGGTGTTAAGCGGCGCCATTGCGCCCTGCGCCATCAATTCATCGGCCTTTGGATCAGAGTGGGCCGGCATTCCAATTTTATGACGGCGCTCATTTGCCGACATTGTGCCGGTATTTGCCATCACGCCCAGGAATGCGGCTTTTGCCGCGCTATCCATTTGCAGCATGGCCTCACGGTTAAATTTCGCGGATTGCCGGCGCCGGCGCTCAGCCGGCACCAAGTCGTGTAAAATCCGGTCTTCAATACCAACCAACAGCGGGTTAATGCCCAAGGTCAGCCAGGAAAGCATGATAGCCTCCACCCCACTGCCCCACATAGTTTGGCCATCGGCCGCGTGGCCAATGACAATGGGAGGCACGCCAAACCAGCGGCAAACATCCTCGACACTAAAGCGCCGGGTTTCGAGCAGCTGGGCATCCTCCGGGTTCATTTGCAGCTGGTTGAAAGCCAGGCCCGCCTCCAGGGTCATTATCTTGCCGGCTTTGCCCGACCCCACATAAGCGGACAGCATGGCTTGCAGCTGCCCCCGCTGAGTTTCGTCTAGGGTTTGCTCAGTGCTAATAACACCCGATGCCATCATGCTATTTGAAAACACCTTGCCGGCGGTTTCATCAGCGGCCAGAGCGGCGCCCATTGAATTAGCGCCAAACTTAATGGCAGAAAGCCCCATGCCATCACCAGAACCAAAACCGCGCAAATGGAAAACCTTGTCAGCTGGCATTTTTGAAAGCCGGCCGCGGTCATTCACCAGGTATTCAACACCGCCACCGATTAACGGCTTGGCGGATACATTGAACATGGGGCGCAGGCCAACCAAGTTTTTGCCCATAAAAAGCTTTTCGGCATAGGCATTGCCGTGCAAAACCATTTGCATGGTCATGCCAGCCCAGAACTCGCTGGCGGTCTGGTGCGGGTTTGGCCGGATTGTCAGGATTTCGGCCAGGGTGTTTTCCAGCGGCACCTTGCTGCCATCTTTGGCTTTTTCAAATAGCGTTAGCGGTAGCGCGCCGATCAACTGCGAAGTTTTGCGGGTGCAATCCCAAACGGCCGAAACATTAAGCGCCGTTTGAACCGACACAGATTTGCCGGCGGTAGAGGCATAGCTGGCCCCGGCCGTGCTGCCCATATCAGCCAGATTTACCCATCCGCTTTCCCCCGCTGCCAATTCAAGGCGCACGCCCTTAACGGCCGCTTTTAAAAATCTTATCATATCACCATCACAGGATTGGCCAGGAAGTCATTCAAACCCCCACCTGACGCCTCGGGGTTGCGGGCCATCAGCACCGCCGCATTAAACACCCCAATCAGGGGATCAATTTTGCCCTTGCCGGCGACCGCCTTTGTAATCATCACCGCATTGCCGCGTTGTTCGGTGCGTGCGTTCGAAACGCACCAATCCATCATCGGCTGGCCGGAATGTGTAAAAGTGCCATCCTTTAGCTTGCGTTCTAGCCCCCAGATCGCCGGGGATAGCCGGGCGCCCTGGGGGATCGCTGAAAGCAATTCGCCCTCAAGGCCCACCAAAGCCAATTCATCAATCAAGGCCGCTACCCCGTATGGGTCCAGCCCGATGCCGTGCGCCTCGGGCAATAACCCGGCCGCGTGAACCTCTGCGCATATCCCCGCGATCTGGCGTAGATCGGCGGTAGGGTCATCACAAATCACCAAATCGCCCTGGGCCACAAAGTCTTTTAGCCGCGGCGCAATCTCTTTTCGTTTCTCCAGCGCCTCGGGATGCACCCAGGCGCGCGCCCAGCTATGCCAGGCCCTTGTGTGGCGATCCCGGCCGATCACAGCAAAGCCCAGCAAATCATCCAGGCCGCCGCCATCTATCCCAATGGTGGCCACTTCGGACCTATCCAGCAATTCTTGCAGGTCCATCGGAACGGATGCCGATGGCCAAAAATCCACCCCAATCCAGCGATCAGTGTGCAGGCCCATGCCGATCTGGATATTAAGATGCTGCGAGGCGAATATGATTTCTTCCTCTATGCCCTTTTCCACGGCCAAACGATAAAGGCGCACCAGGCGATCAATCGAGATTGATTTGCCCAGATTGGGAAGCACCATCGGCCAGTATTTTGGATCACGCCAAGGCTTGCTTTCGTCCGCCTGGATTTTTTCCGGGAACTCATAAAGGCAAGGCAACACGTTGCCGCCCTTCACCTTGCCATCGCGCACCTTGCGCGCATATTCCAATTCAGTTTTAAACACCCCGGCCGGCACCACATCGCTTTGCGTGGTTATGATCAGCAAGAGGGCATCGGGCCGGGTAATCATTCCGCCCCTGATTTGCGCCAGAACCCGGCTGGCATAATGCACCGCGCCCAAAATGTGCAATTCGTCAATGATTGTGAGAATTGGAATTGATCCAGTAACCACCTTCATATCAAACGATTTAACTTTTAGGGTTGATCCGTTTAGCCGATCAAAAATTTCCTCTTTATGATCCCGCACATGGAACCGGTTTTGCAAATAACTTTCCCCGGTGTCAGGGTCGGCCGGGTCCGCCTCAATCATCCCCTTGATCTGATTAAAACAAGTGGCCGCAATTTCCTTAGTCGGGCCAATGATCTGCATGGGCGCGTTTGGCGTTTCATTTAGCAGCAATGCGGTCAACCCGGTGGCCGCCGCATTGGTGGTTTTCGAATTTTTCTTGGGCACCAGGCAAAAGATTTCGCCCACCTGGCGCTCACCAGTTTCGGGGTCAGCCGAACCAAAGGCCGCGCGGATCAAATCACGAAACCAATCTGCGCCAGCCTCGGCCAAGGTCGGCTGGCCAGGCACATCCGGCAGCCTCAAATTGTTATAGATGCCCACAGCCTTCTCGGCGGCAACATCATTCAGCTGCAGATCGGCCATTGGTGGCCGGCCTTGCTCAAGCCGCTCGGCCCAATCTGGGCACGCAAAATCAAGAGCCATCTAGTTAAGCAGCCCGCCCCAGCCGCCGGTGGGCACCTTTGCTGCCTCGTTTAAAATCTCCTTTTTGCCCAAGGGCTTTTCTCCAGGCAATTCTGGCTCCACATTTTCGGCAGGTTGTGGTGGCGCAGCCCGGCCCTTTTCAGCCATAGCGATCACCTGGCGCGCGGCCGAAACATTACCTTCGCGCATCCGATCCGCGATCTGCACCAAAGCCTCGGCCTCCAGCACATCGGTGGCTTCGGACAGCTCTAGGGAAAAATGTTTTCGCAAAGTCTTTGCATCACACCCAAGGCGCCGGGCAATTCGCTCATTTGACCACCCTGCGGTTTTTAAAACACGCACAAGGTATTGATTATCATCAGTTTTTTTAAATCCAGGGCGGCCCCAGCTTTCTTTGTTAGCATCTATCGGATCGCCAAGCATATCGCGGGCGGGGGTTTTGGCTTCAATTTCATCAGTCATGGGAAATAAAAAACCTCCGAATTGCGGGGGGGTCGGGTCTGCGCAAAAGCCTTTTTAGACTTTTGACCCACCCCCTCCCTTTGCGCCGCCACGCTCTTGTCTTTGCTTTTCGCTATCGTGCCAAGCTTTGCTGACCGCTTGCAGGTTGGCCTCATCCCAGAACAAAGCGAGGTTGCCTCGGTGCGGCTCGATGTGATCCACAATCGGGCTATCAGGGGCATTAACACCGCCCACCAAATCAACACCGGTTTGTTTGCATTTCCAGTTATCCCTGGTCAGAACTTTGACCCGAAGGCCCGTTACCGGATCACGCCAGCGCTTAGTGTTGTATAGTTTGCGCAGGCTCTTACCCGCGTTTTGCCTGCGCAGGTGATCGCGGCCACGCTCAGCCGCTTGGCGGTCAGCATAGCCAACAACGCGAGGCGCAACAGCCAAGCGCTTTGGCGGCGCCTTCAAGCGGCCCATGCGTCAACCTCGTAATGTCGGGAAATGGAAAGCCCGGCGCGCCTTTCGGCTGCCGGGCTTGTCTTGCTGGCGCATTTCTGCACCGTTGATCTATCTATGGTCTGGCAGTTAGCTAGGCGTCAAGCTTCTTGGCGATCCCACCGCCCCAGGCCCAATGCATCTGCGACATCATCCAGAACGCGCAACAGCGCATCAGCCAGCGCTTTGCGGTTGGCGCTCTGCGGGCTCCAGCCATGTTTGCGCAGAACCTCATCCAGCGCTTGGCCATCAACGCAAACCGCCATGATCGTCGGCAAAGCCCTTATTTCCAGACGATTGCCAATCTTGCGGGCTATCGGCATCAGCACCCGCTCGGGGCCGCGAACAACACGCCGGGCCTCATCGAGGCGCCACCCATTTGCGCTGGCTTCTATGGTGCGCAGGCGGGCAGCGTGCTTGATCCTGGTCGTGACGCCACCATCCGAAACACCTGGCTTACTATCCGTTCCCGCAAGATCACCGCCTTTTACCGATCCGATCCGCTCCACTGCATCAGCCAGCATATTCGCAGCACGCCGGCGCGGGTCAGCCTCAGCTAGGGCAGCCAGAACGCGGGGCATTGCCCGCACCGCAGTTTTATATCCCAGCGGGGTAATGCGCTCGGCCTTGCCGCTCGGGCTAGCGCTGGTCAAGGTATTCAGCACCACCGGGGCATGGCCCAAGGCTGCAGGCGCTCGGGCACCAGCTGGCGCGCGCGGCCCTTCATCATGGCGCTGCCGGCGGCGGGAAGCGGCGGCTATGATGTGGCGGTTAATCTTGCCCAGGTAGATGGCAGCGCGGCCCTGCCCGGTGGAAAACTGCAATTGGCTCATATTAGTTCCTATATTTTGTGCCCCTCTTTCTTACTACAACAACATACTGAATTTATTAGGGATCGAAACATAAAATAGGGAATGAAAGGGAACGAGAAGGGAGTGAGAATATAGAGGTAAATCACAGCAATGCGTTGATAAATAACAACAAAATATACAAAAGAGGAATGAGGGAACGAGAACCCCATGTGTTATGTGAGAATTGTATTTGCGCCACCCCTTCCCCCTTATGTATTGCAAAAAGAAGTCCAGAAATTGGCCCCTCGATCCCTAAACACCAATTCAGCCAATCTAATCCGTTGGAACTACTACATTATTTGCTAGGAATGACTTTGAAATCTCGATCCGTTTTAGGGGGTTCAGGGATCGAATACTGATTTTCAGACCGGGGGTGAGGGGTGCGGGGGTGAAATGGAGCTTGCTGATCGATCCCGCACCAGGCGCCCGCCGGCCGCTTTTCGTCTAAGCTGGTGTCGATCCTGGCGAAGGGCAGGGCGCAAGATCGCCCCAGCCCTTCACTTGAGTTAGGCCGCTAAGCGCAAGCCTCGATAGCCGCTATTCCCGCGCGTTTTGGCAAACACACCAGGAACCTGCCGCTTCAATTCAAGTGACAACGTGCGGCCGCCAGTAAGATGCCAGCCATGCACTGGAGCCGCTACCAGGTATTGCGTGATCAAATCGCGGCTGCGCACGAAATCCTTCTGATTTCCCGTCACTACATAGAATTTGCTAAGGAAATCCTGTATAGACGCGCTCAAAGTGTTGGCAATTTCAGCCATGGGCGCGGCTGGAAGCGGGCTATCTTGCCATATGCGGCGGGCAGTAGCGTGGCCGTGGGTCAGCCGTGCCTCGCGCACCAGGGCCAGCCATTGCTCTGCATCTTGGGGAAAGTTGGGAGCAACGGCCGGCGCGGCGGGCACCTGATATTGCCCAGTGCGCCGCAATGCTGGCAGCACCTCATGCGCCAACCAGCGCTTGAAGCGCTCGGCCGCCGGCTTGCGGCTGGCGAATATCAGGCGGTAAAGGCCTGGTTCGCTCACAATCGCTGCTGATCGTGACCTTCCGATAGCGTCGGTAATACCGACGCTATCTCTACGTTCATCAGAACTAAGGCCGGCAAGCGCATCGCGCGAGTTGGCAATTCCCAACGCCGCACACACATCGCGGCCGACCCACCAGATAGCGCCCACCTCATCGATTACGGTGCGCACCAAATGATCTTCGAATGCAAACACCTGATCACTCATCGCCCGATACCTCCAGGGCAACAGCTTGGCGATCCAGGCGATCCGCCAGCATATTGGCAAGCGCTTCGATTGTGTCAACTTGGCCAGCAGCACCATCACCCGGCATAGCCAGGGCAATGCCCTGTATTTGTCGCGCAACACATGCGGCGCGGGACAGATCAGAAGAAAGAACGGGATAGTTATCAATATTGGGCATTAAAGCCTCCAACGGTTTGACTAAGCCCAGCACCCAATTTTCCATTATTGGGTAGCCGGGCAACACAGGGATGGAAATACCGCCCGTTGGAACGGCGCACCCGAAGGTGCCCCCATGCGCCCGACCATAGAAAAAGCCACGACATACGGCGCAGCTTTTGAGCGCCAACGGTAAGCAGGTTTCCACTCCTGACAGATCACCATTTCGCAATCTGCAGTAAGATTCTGCCACCGCTTCGATTCCCTGTCAAGCAGGGTAAGCCGAATGCGCTGAATAACTGGACTATCACACGCATAAACGTGCAAAGCAATCCTCACCTTGAATTTTGCGGATTGCTGCTACATACATAGCGCCATCATCCACATATCGAACGTTAGCAAGATCAGCCACGAAGCTATGCGGAGGACATTCTCCTCAGCCAGAGCGGCAATATGCCATTCACCACCGGCCGATTAATCTAACCTTGCCAAAGCCAACAAATACTATAATGATCAGAATATGTTAAAAACACTCGAAATCAGTCGGTTTAAATCCATTCGCGCGCTCAAATTGGAGCTAGGGCGAGTTAACCTTTTTATTGGGGGGAACGGATCGGGCAAATCAAATGTGCTCGAAGCGGTTGGATTGGTTTCTGCTTGTGTCGATCAAGGACTTCGCGGGTCTGATCTTGAACGCAAAGGAATGAGGTTATCGCCTCCTGAGTTGATGAAATCAGCACATAAGAATGAGGCCCTACCAAAGACTTTTGGGTTTAAGGCGGATTTTGAATGCGGAGTTAAGTATAATTGCAGTTTGACTTCGAGTGAGAATGATCCGCTGCTTCGGTTTTTCTCCGAGGTCTGCACGTTTGAGGGGAAAACACAATTTGGCCGCAGCGGCGCAGGCAGCAAAGTTCTGGGAAAATCCATTTATACGGGACTGAACAAAAATCGAGGAATGTGGGATCAGGTCAAAGTCGCCTTCCCATTTGAAGACGAAATTGAACATGTATTTTCAGAATTTGGCCGTTACGCGATTTACACACCTCAGACTGATTTTTTGCGCGGGAAAAAGGGGGGGATAATCGATACTCAGCCAATTGGGCTGCATGGGGAAGGTTTGCCAACAGCTGCACTTAGTGTAATTAGGGCGAGCAATCAGAGCAAGAACAAGAAACTTAAAAAACTATCTGATCGTGCTCTTGACTTAATTTGGCTGCCTAAGTGGGCTAAAGAAGCAAGGGTTGGTAAGATTGACACGAAGCTGGTTTCTCTAGATGTTGCTGACCCATCCGAGGATATGGTCTATTTTATCGACAAGTATATGCGGGAGGGACGTAATACACTATCCGCGTATGACAGCAGTGAAGGCACATTGTTTTTACTCTTCGTGGCGGTGTTACTGGCACATTTTGATGCTCCGCGTTATTTTGCGCTAGATAATGTAGACAATGCACTGAACCCATCAATTACTCGTAAACTGGTCGAGATGATTATTGAGATGACCGATAAAGTGCATGAGGATGAACTTGATTTTGGACCTAAGCAGGTTTTTCTTACCAGTCACAATCCGACATCACTTGATGCATTTGATCTATTCAACGATGACCATCGTGTATTCGTTGTTACGCGCAACGAAAAAGGCCACACAGTAGCTGAAAGGCTCAAACCTAAGGATGGTATGAGCCAAGATGATTGGGCTATCGCAATGCAGGGAAAAAACCTGTCACAACTTTGGCTGGACGGAATGATCGCCGGCGCCAATGGTCCAGGGGATATTTGATCAATGCGGATTGGCGTAATTTGTGAAGGCCCGACTGACTTCATTGCCATTGAAGCCTTTTTGGGGGAGGCACTAATTAGACGAAAACTCTCCCCTACATTCCTCCAGATACAGCCCGACCCAGATAACACCTCGGACGGCGGGTGGACCCGAGTTTTTTATTGGCTCTCAGAGAATTCACCAGCTAGTAGAATATTGAATTATTTTGACGGCGGGCTTTTTGCAGGAAACCTGTCCGGGAAGCTTTGTGATGTTTTGGTTATCCAAATGGATTCAGATATACTTGATCAGCCGTCTTTTGCCGCAACACTTGCCAGCAAGGGTATTGCAGTCAATGTGGCTACTGGTCCAAATGAGCGTGGCAGTGAAATTGAGCGGCTTCTGACCATTTTTTCCAGGCAAGATGAAATGACCAATGCGGATAGGACACGCCATGTTATTGCACCGGCGGTTGAAGCATCCGAAACTTGGTGCGTAGCCGCGTATAACAAATTGAAAGTTGATCCAGAAAAAATGAGCATTCAAGAATTACGCGATGCGTTTGGATGCGCCCTTGCGGCTTCTGAGGGACGCATGCCTTCGCCTCCTTACGGTGAGATAGACAAGGCAATTAAAAGAAGGCAGCATTTTTGCAGGACGCATGCGGCCTCCCGATATATTGAAGGCCAAGCATACCACTTTCGCCAGATGGTTGACCGAGTAATCGCAAGTTGCACATGATAGCTTGATCATATCCAATACCTAGCCATCGCATCACACGGTGATCCCCCCCCTTTTATGATGGGGTCTGTTCGTCGAATCACACAGCTATTCTCTGTTTAGTAGCGAGGCTATCCCGCCAGTGTCTACGACGGGCTGGTCCCAACCCTAGAAAAGAGATTTCTGTGCGGGATCAGCTGGCTGGGGTGCAGGGCTCGGACTGACCTGAGCGAGGGGCGCTGCCTTTTTCAATACAGCCAAGCGGCGCGCCTGGGCTTTATCACGACAAACCTTCGCTTCACAGGCCCAGATAGGCCGGTGAACCTTCATCAACCTGGGAGGCGGGGCATACCCAAAAGGCGCATTATCGGTCCCGCAAAAATCACACGGGCCGGGCACTACTTGCTTGCCCCCACATTATTCAACTGATCACGATATTGCGCCACTCGGTTCGCGGCCGCCTCGCTGATCATCAATCCTCGATAGCCGCTATCACCGCACGACTTTGCCTTGTCATAGATTTCGCCATCCGGGCCTTTAACCACCCCCATTCGATCCCGGATATTGAGGGCTGTCACGCGCGGGCCCCAGGTGGCTTCTGCTTGGCTTATGCGCCAGGCGTTAAACGCATCGCGCAGGTCGCGACCGGTCACAAAATCTCTACGGTTTCCGGTCACCTTGCACTCGGTTGTTAGAAACTCGCGCATAGGATCGGACTGGGTGCGATAGGCTGCCGTTGCGTCTTTAACAGCCTGCGGCACCGGCAAGCCTTGCTGCAGGAAATCCAGGCAGCCCTGCACAAGCCAGGCTAGAATGCCATCGCGCTCAGCCTCTAGTTTGGCCGGTAAATCTTTATCCACCTCATCATCCGGTATTTGCTCTAGGAACGGCACCAGCATGACGCGCCGCCATATACCATCATCAGCGCCCCGGATTTCGGGCTTATGGTTGCCGCCAATGGTGATCTTGAACTCTGGTACAATCTCAACAAATTCCGAGTGCATCCGGCGGATCATTATTGCCTCGCCCCCGGTTAGCGCTTTGATCAAGGCTTCTTTCATTTTGGTGCCTTGTTCTGGCTCCGAAGCACGCACAAAGCGCGCACCTGGCAGGCGCACCAAGTCCGGGGTGGCATCGCTACCCTTGCGCTGCTCTGATCCGGTCAGGGTCTCAATGGGGATTGTGGTGCCATAATCATCCATGATGCCGGCGATAGTATCCACCATTGTGCTTTTGCCATTGCGGCCGATCCCATAGAAAAACGCTAGCTTTTGCTCATTTGTTAGCCCGGTCAGGCAATAGCCGAACCAGCGTTGCAAGAATGTGCGCACTTGGGGGTTAGGCTGCACTCGCTCCAGAAATGCCACCCAAGTGGGGGCCTGCGCATCGGGCTGGTATTCTGCCTGCACCATCTTGCTAATTTTCTGCTCACGCACCTGGGGCAGCAATGTGGCCATCCACTTGCTGCCATCACCACCCCAGGCGACATCATGCGCATCTTTGACAAAGTGCAAAACCCCGTTGGTGCAATTCAGCATCAGCTTGTCGCGATTAAGGCTATCCACCCCAGTGCTGGCGGCAATCTTTGCCTCGGCCAACAGGTTGGAAATCTTGCCAGTGTTGCCGGTATTTTTAGCATGGCTGGCGTGCGATCCCCTGCGCTTTGAAAGTACATCAGCCCCAGCCTCGCCAGCAACCTTTAGCATTGTCAATTCGGCATACCTGGCCTTCTGCTCATCGGTGCGATCTTTTGGCATAATATCATCCAAAACGTTGAAATCCTTGCGCACGTTTTGCCAGCGCTCTAGATCATCGCGCTGCCATTCCTCCAGGGCAATAGACGGGATTTCCTGCAGGATATGCGCGGCGATCTTTTGAGCATCACGCCGCACTTCTATTTCGTCTTCATCAGACACCCAGCGCTGACCATCCCAACGGAACCACCCCAGCCGTTTCACAAAAAGCAAATCCCGGCCGTAATACTCCATTAGACGCTGGCCGTTACCGTAATCATTCAGCGGATACTCGGCCGCCCGAGCCTCGGGTGCATCCTTGTCAATTTCGAAGCCAGGCGGTGGCCGATCATAATTAGCCCCGCCTGTTTCCGGCAACATATCATCAGGGATTTTCACGGTTTCAGCCGCATCGGCAGCCGCGCGAATGTCGTTAAAACTCATTGCCCTTTTTCCTTATCTATTATTTTTCTAATCATGTCGTTTAGGTCGGTGCCTGGATCAGCCGGCAGAATGGTGGCCTGTAGCCCGGGGCGGGCCAGCTGGGCGCGGATCGCGCCGGCGCGCAGCTTGGCAGTGGTTGAGTTGGGGTCGCTATCGCCATCCTGAATAAACAGCAGGCGTAGAATGCCCTCGGGCGGGATGAATGCGGCCGTGTCGCCCATATCGGGCTTGCCGCTATTCCGGCGCCCCGGCTCTTTGATTTGCCGGCCGGCCATGTTGCCTAGGTCAACACCAGCCCAAAAGGCAGCGCTTGGCCAGACCCCAGCGATCATGGCGCTGGCGGTGGTTTCTATACCCTCGCCCATAACCATCCGGGCGGTTTTATTGGTTGGCGATAAGCGGATGGCGCCACCTTTCTTTGATCCGCGCACCATCTTTGCCGGCATCGCCTTGCCATCCGGCCCGGTGATCGATGCCTTGCAGCCAGGTTGTTCAGGGTCGACCCAGGTTTGATGCACAGCGCGCACCTGGCCTTGGGCGTCCTGGATCGCAGCAATCATGCAAGGGCCGCGATGGTGTTCTGATAACGTACTGCGGCCGGCGGACTTCAAATAGGGATGATCTGGCAGAAAGCGCAGGGTAGGCGGCCAGCTTTCAAAACGGATGCCGCGGGCCGCGAGATATGCCTCGGCCATTGTGCCGGCACCGGGCTGCGCCGCGTGCCAAATCTCTCGGGCCTGGCGCACAGCGCGGGCACGCATGGCGACCTCCACTTCGCGGCGCTTAGTGTCTGCGGCCTCGGCTTTTGCTTTTCGCTTAGCCAATTCGGCTGGATCGGGCGCCACATCAGCAGCACCGGCTAGGTAGTCCAGGGCGGACTTGAAATCGCAAGCCAGAACATGCTGCACTAAGGCCAGCTGATCGCCGCCATCATTACAGGTGCGGCAATTCCATAGCCCTCGGGCTGGATTGATGCCAAACCGGTCCCGCCCGCCACAAACCGGGCAAGGCCCTACGCGCTCCAGGCCGGCTGGGCGCAAGCCTCCAATCCCCAGGCGCGTGGCCACTTCGAGTATCGGCATGGCCTTAGCTAGATCGCGGCGGCCATCATCGGCAATCATAGCGCTACCGCCTGGGCTGGCGTGGCGGCGGCCTCAAATCGAAAATTGGCTGGGGCCTCCAGCGAATAGCCAACACCGTGCCAGGTTTTGATTGTTACCGGCAGCCGGAGCTGCCCCATACGCTTGCGGATCACGGCCACCGTCTTGACCACTCGGTCAGGTGCGGCCCATTCATCACAAGGCCGATCCAGGCAGCGGGCGGCCAGCAGGCCATCCAGGGAAACAAACTTGCCGCGCCGGCAATCAAGCGCATAGATCACCCGAATATCTGCCAAGGGCAGGCCTATACCCAGGGCGGCACACCCGTCAAAAAATGCAGGCACCGGGTTTAAGTAAAAGGCCAGCAGGTCCAGGGCATATTCGGAGCGCTCGGCTTCTGGCTGCGCCAATACCTCCGCGCGGATATGGGCCATCGGATCATCCATTTGCACCACCTCCAACCTTGCGCGCCCATTTTGTGCACTTCCAAGCGCGGGCTAGCCTGTGTCTCTGCACGTTAAAACATGCACACAAGGCACGGCTAATTTGTTGATCATCCCCCGGCGGCCGCAGCGGGCCTTGATAATTTGTGCAGGTGCCGCATATGCGCTGCAGCTGTAGTTTGCACCCAGGACTGTAAGGTACTTCATCAGGCGGGCGTTTCATCAAGCGCCGTGGCTCTGTATTCATTCCCAACACAACAACCATCACGCGCCCCTCCGATTTGTAGATGCCGCCAGCCGCCGCAGCGGATTTTTAGGCAATGCATCCGGCGCGGATCGCACAAGGTTTAGATATTCACGCACGATCTGCACCGCCATTGCTGTGCTGGAGGTGTTGGCGTCAGCTGCCATTAATTCAACAAGCCGGCGATCATGGCGCGGCAGCCCATCCATCACTTCAGCCATTAGCGGCCACCTCTAAGCGTGGAAGGGGCTTTTTGAGCAAAGCCGCATGGTTACGCAAATAGGCGTACACCTTGGCCGCAGTATCCAACTGGATTGAGCGCCCCGGCTTGCCAAGGAAATCTCCAAGTGTGTTTTTGCCTAAGCCTAAAGCACGCCCAACCGATAGGGCGGAAACCCCCAAAATTGCCAAGGCATCCTGCACCCAGGCGCGAAAATCAGCTGGTCTCGGGATATTACCTGCTACGGTTTCAATGTTTTTTTGCATTGCTTGCTCCATAAATACCTATTTCAACCGCCATATGTAGCGGGTGGTATATAGATTGCACGCTATAAAGTGCAAAGCAAGCTAAAACATGTATAAATCGACCGGGCGCCCCATATGAGCCATTTTAGACAGGAAGTGCTGGATTTATCTGCAAATCCCGCTTAAATGTGCATACTGCTATATTTAAGAGTTACACAACCGGCGAACGGGGACCATATGGAAAGTACAAAAATGACTAAACCAACAGATGACAGAAACGAAACCGCCCGCAAAAACCTGCGGATAGCGGCAGCCATGCGCGGCGTAAACCTCTCTGAAGTATCGCGCCAAGCAGGAATGTCTCGCAACGGCTTGGGCCAATATATTTCCGGACGCACCTCGCTTTCATATGCAAACATGCTGAAGGTTTGCGATGTGCTGCAACTGCCGATCTGTCTGGTTCATCGCGAGGATAGTATGACAGAAAACCGTATTCGTGTTTGGCGCGCGCTTGAGCGCCTGCCGGCTCATTTGACCGAGCAAGCGCTGGCAGAAATTAAAACGATGCAATCCTGATCAGGGCAAAGCTGATTTTGGATGCAGGTTTGGGAAGGGGCGCCACTCGCCAAAGCTTCTAGGCGATCTGCCAGAGCGCCCAAATTGTGATCAGGGACCAAAGCCACCTCATCCCAGATGGTCACAATTTTTGATTTTTCCATAATACCCTCTGAATTGCAAAATGCGATACGCGCTCAATAGCAACTTGCAATATGAAATTGCAATGCAAATTATCGATTGCCTATGCACTTTTTAATGTGCTACGCATTTATCAGTGTTCACACCAGCAAGGGAATTTTATGCAATGCAAAAGCTTCTAAACACCCAGGAAGCCGTGGCCTATTTATCGACCCTGGGCGTAAAAACATCGCGGCGAGGCCTAGAGACCTTACGCGCTGAGGGGCGCTTGGCGCACCTCAAAGCGCGCGGGCGCGTGCGCATCCTTTATCGGCCCGAGGACTTGGCGGCCGCTTTCATCAGCGAGGCACAGATATGTCACTCCAAACCTACCGCCGGCAAGGTGGCAAAAACTACTACATCCGCGGCTCCGTTGCGGGGAACCGCATTCACGAAAGCACTGGCGTTAGCAACCGCGCACAAGCGGACGCCTACCGCATCCGCCGGGAAAGCGAACTCCTTGAGCGTCACGCCTATGGGACCAACGCAACTATAACATTTGCAGAGGCGGCGGTAACTTACATGCAGGCGGGTGGGGAAACCCGATTTCTAGCACCGATCCTGGCGCACTTTGGCGAGGCCTTACGCCTTTCTGATATTAACAACGCGACCCTGCAGAACGCGGCTGCGGCGATCTACGCTAATGCGCAGCCATCAACCATAAACCGGCAACTGATCACCCCTGTGGCGGCCATCATCAATATGGCGGCAGAAAACGGGCTAACAGAATGGCGCAAGTTTAGGCGCATGAAGGGCGGCACTACCCGCACTCGATGGTTAACACCTGTTGAAATGGATCGATTACTGGAAAATTCAGCCCCGCATTTGGCCGCTATTATTGCTTGCCTTGTGGGCACTGGCTGCCGTGTATCGGAAGCCTTGCGCATCCATATGCAAGACTTTCATCCTGACACCGGCGAGGCTTGGCTGCCAGACACCAAAAACGGGCGGCCCCGCATGATCCGGATGCCAGGGCGCGCGCGCGATATAATCCTGGCCGGCGTCATGCCAGCATCGGGCGCTCTATTTCGCACGCCAACTGGCCAGGCCTATGCGACACCAAAACGAACCGGAAGCCAAATGAAAACCGCGTTTAACAAAGCCCGCGATGATGCAGGCCTAGGCCACGATGTAAGCCCCCACATTTTGCGCCACACCTGGGCTACCTGGTATTATTCAGCCACCCGGGACTTTGGCGGCCTTATGGACTTGGGCGGATGGCAATCACCATCGATGGCGGAACGCTACCGCAAAATTGCGCCGGCAAACCTAGGCGATCAGCTAGTGAAACACGGCTGGGATTTCACCCGGCTGGGACAGGATATTCCGGCGATACCAGAACAAAAAACCAAGCTGCGTTTAGTGAAATAGTCTCTACACCAAAGAGTGAAACGCTGCGGGGCTTACCCGGCCCTCATCGTGGATATTCGGCAATTCCAAGAATTTTCGGATTGGCACTACGATGATTTCTAGTTACGTTTAATACATGGCATTTGGCGTATTCATTCATCGAACTGATTCAATCTATGACGACGTGCCGTCAGAACGATATCAGTTTCCAAAACAGTACCTAACACGTGCTCAACAGTGCGTGGGCGATTGGATCGTTTACCTTGAGCCCAGAAAGGTAAAAAGCACCAAAGGCTACTTCGCTGTAGCCAAGGTCCAGGAAATCATCTCCGACCCAAGGAATATTAACATGCACTTGGCTGTTATTGAGCCTGGGACTTATCTAGACTTCGGCGATCCCGTAGCTTTTCGCGACACGAATGATCTGGTCGAGCAAGGTCTTCTAAATGACCAAGGCAAAATCTCCGGACGGGCTCAGGCGGCGGTCCGGCCGCTTTCTCCATCAGATTTTGCTCGTATTGTCGAACGTGGTCTTGGACCCGACGAAGGCATCTTGCCGAGGATTGATCTACATGACCAAACAGGCGGGTTCTCCGAGCCATTGACAACATTTCAACACATGCCCCCGAGAGAACGTGTTAATCAATTGACCAATCGTACCGTGCGCGACCGAAATTTCCGGAAAAATGTTCTCCGAGCATATGGTGAACGCTGCGCAATCACAGGATTGCGGCTGATCAACGGTGGTGGTCGGGCCGAGGTCGAGGCCGCACACATCAGGCCAGTCGAACATAACGGCCCCGACATCATTAGTAATGGTATCGCACTTTCTGGCACTGCACATTGGATGTTCGATCGAGGGTTGGTTGGTCTATCAGACGATTTTTCAATCCTTATCTCCAGGCAAACCAACGATTCTGATGCAGTAAAATCGATGATCAACAGTTCAGGTGCTCTCTTAGTACCTGAACGCCAAGCAAATCGACCAAGGGCTGAATTCTTGACTTGGCATCGAGATAACTGCTTCAAGCTTTAACGGTCCAAACCCGACCTTGGTGACAATCCCAAATGCTGCGATGCAGTCCGTCGAAGCGGCCATTGGTAGATTGGGCAGCATTTCAAAACCCTAATGGCAGGAGAGCGGAAGTTGCCTGACTCAGCGCCAATGGGTCATTTGGCTGCCTGTGAAACATAAACTAAAAAAGTAGTTCTAAATTTTTGGTAATGGTTCTCCGCATCTCCGCCCAAGGCAAAACCCCATATCAACTGACGGTGTTGAAAAAATAAGCTCATCCAATTCTGAAACAGTTGTTCTTAACCAATCCAACCTAGGGCCATCCAAAGCTACATACCTAGCTGGTGAATTGGGGGCGCAAATGCCGCGACCGTTTGATAGAACAGCAAATATTCCGAGGCGCCCCGAGCTTTGACGCTGATATGCACCTGAGCCACTATCACCTTCACAGCTATCCCCTGTCGGGCCTGAAGCGATATGGATTGCACCTTGTTGGGATGTTAGCTTGATTGAGAGGTATCGCTTTAAGCTTTTAAGTTTAGATTTATCCTGAGATGTAGGGTCCGGTCCAAAACCAGCAATGTTAATATTACTGTCTGTAATTGGTGCAGGGATTAGTTGCGCGCGCATGGTTGTTCGAAACGGAAGCACATTGCCCGTATAAACGATCGCTATATCCGATTGCTCAAATAAAGTCGTGTTAGCATCACCACTGTTGTTGCAGAAAACGTCATCCATAAGCGGACGGTCATACATACTGACATTAACAACCGAAACTAATGCGGATGCTAAAGATGCCCCGACAGGAGTAGGCAACATGACGTTGTTGTCGTCGTTTCGGCTCCGATAGAAAATCCCTCTACCGAAGGAGCTTGTCCCTACCAAGATAAATTGCGGATCTTCACAGACACAGTGAGCTGCCGTTAACACTTCACGAGGTCCAATAATTGTTCCTGTACATTTTGTCTCCAGCCCGCCATCCTGATCAAAAAAAACTAGTGCTACGGTCGGAAGAAAGCACTCGTCGAGCGTGCTTTGGCTCAAGCGCTCGCACTTGCCACGGACTCCAACTGCCTCAACCGATTCTAAGGTTGTTAAGTAATTTGAGATAGTAGCCTGTAGTTGCGGCGCAACTGCTGGAACGGGAACCTGGCCACCCTCCATTCCGTCGTCTGGATTGCGCAGGTGCATGACCAGCGCGTTATAATCTTCATAATTGCCTTCCAAGTTCGAAATTTGTTGGTACAGTCCCTCTATGCGACCTTCTTGATGTAACTCTAAACTTGGATTTGAGAGTTCAAGCATCAGGCTACTTCCATTAGCCGTGAAGCCGTATTCTAACTCCGGTAAAACCCAATAGGGATATTGCCCTTGGCTGAGCTCCAGATCAAAAAGTAAACTATCGTCAATATGATACGCTTCCAAAGCACCGCCGGTATTCAATCCTTCTGCGGGAAGTCGCAAAGCATTCCCCAAAAGGCATATTATCAGTAACAGAAAGGGGAAATTTCGCATTGGTTATTCGACGAATTTCACTGGAGGTGGCGTTTCTATTCCCCTGACTATACGTTCTGTCAGAGCGAAAGCCTCGATTTCCTCTGGAGTCCAGTTTTCGGACTCAATCTTTTCATAGAATTCACGTGTGAGGCTCTCCATATCGATTTCATCAAAAGAATTTTCTACTCTATTTATTGAAGGCAAATCTAATATGCCCTGGCTGTTTCTAACGCAGTTGGTGACTAAATCGCACTTTTTTCCGTCGGCCCTAACAGTCCATCCCTCACCAGCCACAACGACTGCGGCATACATCGTTCCCGCTTTTATAGGATCAACTCCGGTGTCAATCAGTGCGTCATAGAACATGCGCTGCGTCAAAAGATACGGCCTGACTTGATGGGCTGGCCGTACATAATGGTCGTGAAGTATAGATGCTTGCTCAAACTCCTCGCTAAATGGCTTTCCGATGAACCACTGCGCCCAAATTGGAATACTAGCACCATCTGTAATGGTACCGATTGGCGCTTCCCAACCAAGCCCGTTCTTACTGTAAGCGAATGTCGCTGAAAGCTCCCGGCATTCAGTTCCAGGGTCGTAAAACAATTGGCAGTCAACTAACCCGTCAGAAAAGAATGGGCCATCCGTAAAAAACCCTTGTTCTGCCGCTGCGACCCCAGCCGTCGCAAAAGAAGCTATAATAATCGGAAAAATGTTCATCTGTGTTCGCATATTCTTCACCTCCAAATTTTGGCAATGATAGCAACTCTACTCAGAGATGTCTAGGTCAACACCCATACGCGCTCTTAGGCGCAGGAATTATTGCCTAATTTGATCGTACTACCAGCTAGCGAAGAATTTTTTATGTCTCACACTACGCTTTGCGCTCATGCCAATCAAGGTCTGCTTCACCAGCGAAACACCGGAGTTAGCCAAGTGCATCGGACGACCGCTCCCCGCCCTAATTACCACTTGTACGCTCTATATTATGCTATTTCCTTTTCTAAATGTAGAGCTATGCACGTTATAACACGCGCGCCTATCTTGCGATAAAGCGCGGTAATAGCGCGGAAAAATCCATTTAGAAATCAATATTTTAGACAAACCCAGAACAAAACTGCGCAAAACACGTCACAGTGCAATGCACGTTGTCCTGTAAGCTATTGACCCAATAGGTGGTATTCAAATCGACCAATTCCCCTCCTAAGGGGCAGGTTGCAGGTTCGAATCCCGCCGGGATCACCACTCACTACTTATTATACTGACGAATTTTGTTTTCAAACGTAAGTAGATCAGAAAGCGTCGTCAACTATAAGGCCGCAAATGGTTCTTAACAGCTTATTCGGAATTGCGTACCTATTCGGCGCAGCGCCTGTGATTGTCGTGTTTTCCACTATCGCAAAATTGCGCATCTCGATTAGCCATCCGTTCCTCACGATTGCCTGGGTTCGCGAAAGTAGCACTTGCCAAAAGGCAAATTGCCAACGTTACAGCTACAATTTTGGATACAGTGCTCCGCATACTCAATACTCCTGAAAATAATTACAAAAAACAGTGTCAAACGCTGACGTTGAGATACTAGCCGAAAAGTTCAATTTTTTCTACAAAAAAAGCACGATATGGCTGTTTGTCTTACAACCTATTTGATTCAATAGATAATAATTTTGCCCATTGAGGGTATTAGGCCTCATTTTCGCCACAATTTAAACCCTCACCGTACGGTAGAGCGCGAATCATGTGTGTGGCCTTTGGGGCGTGTTGCATTCGGTTGCCGTGTAAATATTTCCGGTTTATTCTGCGGCTTGTTGCATCGGGGGAGAGGGCTGTCGAAGGGCGGCGAGCAGGGTTTCGCGCTCTTTGGCGGCGGCCTCGGCATTTCTCAATTTCACATGGCCAAAGCCTTTGATGGTGAGCGGTAGTTTGGCCAGCGCAACGGCCACGTCGCGGGTTTCATCGCTAAGGCGCTCTTCCACCTCTTTCATATCGGCCTGATATTGCTTGATCAGTGCCCGCTCCATTTTCCGTTCAGCGGTGTAGCCAAACGGGTCAAAAGGTGTGCCGCGTAAACGCTTGAGCTTGGCGAGCAGCTTAAAGCGGCCGAGCATTGCGGGGCCATATTCCTTTTTGATCAGATGGCCATTGGGGTCCTTCTTGCTAAATAGCGGCGGCGCGAGGTGGAAGCGCATAGTTTTGACATTATCAAAATTTGCGGCCACAGCGGCTTCAAGGGTTTCCGTGTGCAGCCGTGCTACCTCATATTCGTCTTTATAGGATAATAGCTTATGATAACCCAGCGCCATGGCTTCGGCGAGTGCGGGGTCACTCACCTTGGCGATGTGCTTGCGGTATTTACGCGCCAAGCCGTTGCCTTGGTATTTGGCCAGATGCGTGGCGCGGGTTTTAATGATGTGCTCAAGGGTCGGGGTTTCAGCCACGGCCTCGGCGGGTG
>Ga0209345_10000824_pt1 | contig 39849 bp, 58 predicted proteins | sample Cruoilmetagenom7_FD_187294 | JGI IMG/M metagenome (GOLD analysis project Ga0209345, IMG submission 187294) | Oil polluted marine microbial communities from Coal Oil Point, Santa Barbara, California, USA - Sample 7 (SPAdes) (version 2) | ecosystem: Environmental > Aquatic > Marine > Oil seeps ...
CAAGTAACAGTAATTGCCGAAAATATGGTAACTGGAGAAACTGGGATTGGAATTAAATTTGAAACATACGAAAATATTGGGAGGAAAGGAAAATATCCAAACACTTTTGTTGTCGAGAAAGCATTAAGTAAGGCAGAACGAAACGCCAAAAGAAAATTAATTCCTGAGAAAGCAGCAGTTGAAATGATTAAAATGTTTGTTAAGCAAGGGAATATTCAAACAATTAAACAACCAACTTATAATAATTATAAAAAACCAATACTATCTACACCTACGACTGAAGTCAATCATTTAAGTTCGCTTATTAAATATCTTGCCACTGCGACAGAGATAATTATTAAAGACGGAACACCAACCAAAATGCAAATTGAAAAAATGATAGATCTTTATAATAACTACACAGGCGAACAAATCAAATCGCTTAGAGTAGGACAACCAAGAGCAAAAGTAATGCTCCATAATTTATTAAGTAGTCCAATGATGACTAAAACTAACACAAAATAATATGACAAAAACAATAACAGAAGAATTAAAATTATATAACGGAAAAATATCATTGATATTTTATCCTAATAGCCATATATTTAAAGTAGGAGATCAAAAAATAATATCAGTAACACAAGCAACAAAACATTTAGATAAAAGCCAAATTTTAATGAATTGGGCAACAAAACTTGCTAAAGAACATTTAATAGAAATAATTGAGAAAGGACAATCAATAATAACTCCTGACATAATACAAGCTTGTGGATTACATAGAGCGCGAAAACAGGATGCAGCAGATAAAGGAAACTTGGTACACAATTATTGTGAGCAACATATTAAGTTTATTTTAAAACAAGTTAATGAAAAACCAAAAATGCCTGAAGATGATCAAGTCGCAAATGGAGTGATTGCATTTCTTAAATGGGAGAAAGAAAATGAAGTAGAATGGATTTCAAGTGAAAAAAAGATTTATAGTTTAAAACATGAATATTGCGGAATTGTAGATGCTAAAGCAAAAGTGAGAGGAAATAAAAAACTATATACAACAATAGATTTTAAAACTGGAAATGGAGTTTATAACGACCAAAGATATCAAGTCTCAGCATATGAGAAAGCTGATCAAGAAGAAACAGGAGATAAATATACAGATTACAGATTATTATTAAGATTTGATAAAAATACTGCTGAATTTGAGGAGCATGAACTTGATAATTGCGATAAAGATTTTGAAGCATTCCTTGGTGGCCTGGCCATAGAAAAGAGAGAGAGAGAATTAAAAAATCAACTTAAGAAAAAAATTGAATTAAAGTATTAAAATGATTTATTATTGCCAGCATTATAAAGATAAAATAACAACAGGAAAAGCAATGCATTATTGTTTAAAACAAAATTGTTGGGCATTAAAAATTTTTAAAAATCATAAAATGTTTAAAACATATCACAATAAATTGAAAGGGGGTGAAAAAAAGTGACAGAATCAATAAAAAATAAAATGGATGAAATAAAAATATTAATTAATGACTTACCTGCCGATGTTAAAACATACATTTTATTAAAAACTTTAAAAGAAGAATTAAATCCAATTCACGATGAATTACTTATGAATGATGATACTCAATCAATTATGGTAAGAAAACAAATTAAATTAATAACTAATATTTGTTCTGCGGTCATTGAATTATTAGATGTCCGTAAAGCAAACATAAAATAATTATGAAAACTGCGGAAAGAAGCACAAAATTAACAGAGATCAATAACGATGTTGTTAAATTTGTTCAAAAAAGAAATGATATTATTATTAAAAATAATAATGATATGCAAAGTGCGACTGAATATTTAGCAAATATAGTCGCGCGTAAAAAGAGAATTGAAGAAATAAGATTAAGTTATACAAGACCGATAAATGAAACTCTTAAAAACATAAATGCTGATTTTAAAAAAGCACTATTGCCATTATTTGAAACCGAAAAACTTGTTAAATCCAAAATGATAGATTATAGAAATAAGGAAGCAATCAGAATAGACAAAGAAAGAATTAAAGAAGAGGAAAGACTTCAAAAAATCCACGATAGAGAAATGGAAAGACAAAGAAAAAAAGCTGAAAAAGAGGCTGAAAAAGAAAGAAAAAGACTAGAAAAGGAGAATTTAAGCAATAAAGCTAAACAGGATAAGTTAGATCAAATAGAAGACGAGAAAAAAGCCAAAGAAGAAGAGATAGATCAAGCCAAAGAAGAATATCAACCTGAAACCAATATCCAGCAGGAAAAGACAGTACACAGCGAAAGTGGAGCAATTAGAGCGCGGAAAGTATGGAAATTTAAGATTATAGAAGAAACTAAAGTGCCAAAAAAATATTTAAAGGTGGATGAAGTAAAAATTAGACAAGCATTGCGAAACGGAGAAAGAGATATTGCTGGAATAGAAATATATGAAGAAGAACAAATAGGAGTTTACTAATTTATATAATTATTAATTAACTGCGAGTGCAACGCAAATAAAAAAATGGATAAAGAAATAAACAAATTTGGTAATATTGGAATATTGCCAAAAAATACTAGTCAACTTGCTGACTGGCAATTTAAAGAAATTATTGTCGAAAAAATGAATGAACTAATTTTAAAGATGAATGAAGTCGGAATATCATTGTCATCTGAAGAAGAAAATGATCAAAAAGAAAACGATCAAAAAGAAACTAAAAAAGAAAAATCAAAATATAAAGTTCTTTATGGATTAGAACATCCAAAAGGAATTATTCGTGAGATTGACGAAATTATTGAATTAACAAAAGAAGAAGCTGATGGTTTTACTGATGAAGTAATTGAAAAAATCCAATAATATGGTAACTGATTGCACTCAATGTTTTTGGTGTGGAATTACAGGCTGGGCGAGAGGGCTGGAAGAACATCATCTATGGCGTGGAAGTCAAAGACAATTCAGTCCCTCCGTCTACCTCTGTCATGAGTGCCATTACAAAGCAACTTTTAATAAAGAATTTGAAATAAAATTACAAAATATTTATTTATATCAATATGACAAACATACCTTTGAATCAAACACAATCGCAGGCTATGGAGTTGATAAATACAATCCTAAAAACTACTAATGAGATTGTAGAAACTCCTGCCGATATGGTAACTCCAATGCAAGCTAAAAATTGGCTTAATTTGTTAAGTAGTAATTTATGTAGATTAGGAGTTTTAGAAGCAGAATTTGAAAGTTATTATTTTAGAGTAATGTCAAAATTAAGAGAAAACTCTAAAAGCAATGTTGATGCAGAAACGAACGCTAAAGCGACATCTGAATATTTAGTTTATAGAAAAGTAAAGAATTTTAGAGTTGACTTGTATGAAAAAATACAATCAATAAAAAGACTAATAATGGAAGCACCTGATAAGCCAAAAATAGAACGAAACAATCAATACGGAAAGTAATTTGACAAGTTTCAAAAAAACTTGACAAATAATTAATTTATGGTATTATAATAATAGTTATTAACAAACTTAAATTTTATGCAACAAAAAACTACGACCAAACTTAAAAATAAAAAAGCCTCAACTATTAAAAAAGGCGTTGCATTTGGTCGTGTTGCCTTTGTAAGATAGTTGAGGATTTTTTGTGTTTAATTAAAATTAATAAAAAAATATGCCAAATCATAGAATGTTTAGCTATCGCATAGCTAATTCCGCTAAATTTTTACAGATGCCAGTAGAGGCTCAATTGTTATATTTTCACATGATATTAAGAGCTGATGACGATGGAGTAGTTGAAACATATCCTTTAATAAAATTATTAGGAACACCGAATGATAATGTTAAAATTTTAATTGTAAAAAAATTTATTAAACTATTAAATGAAGATCAAGTGATGGTTATTATGGACTGGACAGAACATAATAAAATTAGAGCAGATAGAAAAGTGAATAGCATTTATAAAAACCTTTTAGACAAAAAAAACATAAAAACATTAACACCAAAACCTCGTTCTGATGTAGTTGGTGGAGCAAGACACACTGCAATTAAAAAAGAAACGAGTGGTTTGCCATATAGTTTTTCTTATAAAATAAGAAAAATATTTATTGGAAAAAAATGTCCTTTATGCGGAAAAATTATGGGAGATACGAATAAAAATGATACTCCATCTATTCAACATAATATTCCATTATCAAAAGGAGGAAAACACGAATTAGGAAATATATCAATAATTTGCACTTATTGTAATATAACAAAAAAAGATATCGAAACAGATAAATTAAACGCAAAAGAAGTAGCAAATATATGGAAAAAAATGAATATGGACGGACAATGGACGGACAATGGACGGCATAAGTTAAGTAAAGATAAGTTAAGTAAAGATAAGTTAAGTAAAGATAAGTTAAGTAAAGATGAAAAAATAAATATTCTTTCTAAAGAATATTTATTGTCAAAATTATTATTAACTCTTATTTTACAAAACACTCCAACCTTTAAAAAACCTAATTTAGAAAAATGGGCAAAAGAAATAGATTTAATGGTTCGCATAGATAAACGAACGCACGAACAAATAGAATTTACAATTAAATGGTGTCAACAAAATGATTTTTGGAAAGCGAACATTTTATCTACTAAAAAATTAAGAAAACAATTTGACACATTGGTATCACAAATTAAACGAGATAATAAAAATAAAACAATTATATGTTAGAAACAAATTATATTCTAAAATTTACAACAGGAGGACAAATAGAAATAACAGAAAAAGAATATCAAACAATTTTTAATGCTGATGACAATGCGACTATTGGTATTAAACGAATTGGAATTATGATACAAAAAAGAATGGTGCAAATATTCCCTAAAAAACTTCTCAATGAAATTGAAAATAGAAAAAATCAGCAAATAGGAATATTACACGATGGAACAAATGTTAAAAAACATTTTGGAGTTTGGGTTGTTAATGGAAACGAAATGCCAGATGACAAAGGTAATTGCTCTCCTGTTAAATTAGATTTAGATTATTATCCTGAAATTAAACTAGATAGAGTCGCAACACCAAAGGAATATTTAAAAATTAAAAAGGAGAACTTAAATTATTATGAAACATTGGAAATTACAAGTGATATAATTAAAAGACTTAATAATAAAAAATTTACTGGAATAAAAGATTTATTAAAATAAATAAAAAAATTATGAAAAATAGATTAAATTTCTTATTAATATTATTAAGTTTTATAATATATTTTGTAGTAATTAAAAATTATATTGATTCCATAGAATATAAAATAGAAACTCAAATAGCATTGAAAGAGATAGAAATATATCAATCAATATCAAATAATGCTAATTTAATAAAAAATAATAAATAAAAACAATATGAATAAAGAAAAATTAAAAAATTTAAAAAATACAGCAAGGTTAGTTTATACAACTGATTGTAATCAAGTTAAAATTGAATTAGGAGAAGATAAAAATTATACAATAAAATATAAAAATAAAGAAATTTTTAAATGTGTAACAAATAAAATAAGTGCTATTTATTTTGCTGAAGGATTTTCTTTATGTCTAGAAATGGAAGATGAAATGCAACAAGATATTAATTCAATTTTATCAATGCTTGAAGGAACTGTTGAAAGAATTAGAATAATTAATTTTATAAAAAAATATTTAGTAAAAAAATAAATAAAAAAATATGAAAATTACAAACAATGAAAAAATTAAAATGTTAGGTGAAATGTTATATGATTTTAAAAAGAAAATTGTAGATATTAATTTTACAATTCGCTTTAATGAGGGAAAAAAAATTAAAAATCCTAATTTAGCACTACAAATAGATAAAATCAGAATTAAACTTGATGCAGATAAAAGACATGCAATAAGATTAGCAGAAAAATTACAAAAAGATTTAAATGAATTAAAATTAAAACCTCTTGAAGAGGATTTAAAACAAAAATAAATGAAAAAATTAAAAATATTCGGTTATGCTTGGCATACTGCACATCAATATAGTTTAATGAAAGCACTCCCTGATTGTAATTTTTATTATATCAGGAATAGATTGAGAATTTGGGCAAAAGAATCAAGACCAGAGCCTAAAAATTTATATTATGTTGATCATTACGAAGCAGGAAAATACGACTTGGCTATTTTACATTTAGATCAGCAGTGCTTATTTGACGAAAAAAAGGGAATACCATATAACATAACAAATAAACAAATAAAAGATATTCCTAAAATAGTAATAAATCACGGAACTCCTCATTATGCGGATAAAATATCATCTGATATGGTAGATGCAATGAGAGAAAAGATAGGGGATAATTTTATGATTGTTAATAGTAAACAAGCATGGAAAGAATGGAAAGCTGATAAATATATAATTCACGGAATAAGTGGATCAGAATTTAAGTCGTCAAAAGATAAAAAAAATAGAATAATAACAACATTAAATCCTTCATATTATGCAAAACCAATGGATGGATGGTTTGATTATTATAATAGACAATTTTTAGCAGATGTAAAAAAGAAAATTAAAATAATTCATATAGGTCATGATATTAAATTTAATAGTTTTGAAAAATATAGAAAATATATATCTGAAAGTTTAATTTATTTTAATTCAACAGTGCATAGTCCAATGCCTAGATCAAGAACTGAAGCAATGCTATCCGGATGTTGTGTTGTAAGCACAGGCAATCACGACTGGGATAAATATATTCAGAATGGAGTTAATGGATTTATAATTAATGATCAAGATATTAATGCTTCTGTTAAATTATTAAAATATCTTAAAAAAAATCCTGCAAAAGCAAAAAAAATAGGAATAGCTGGAAGAAAAACAGCATTGGAATTTTTTAAAACAGAAAAATATAGTAAAGATTGGAAAATGACAATCAACGAAGTATTAAATAATTTTATAATTGGGGAGGAAGTAAGAAAATTGAAAAAAGATTTAGAGGATTTATTATTTGTTTGCACAGGGAAAAGAGATCAACATCAATTTAATTTATTAAAAAATCTTTTACAAAATTATAGTAAAAAAATAATAAAAGTATGAAATATTTTTCAACATTTACTGGAGTTGGAGCATTTGAAGTCGCTGTAAAACAATTAAAATTAAATTGGAAGTCAGTTGGATATTCAGAAATAGATAAATTCGCATTGCAAGTATATCAAAAACATTTCCCAAATCATAAGAATTTTGGAGATATAACGAAAATAGATATTCCAAATTTGCCTGATTTTGATTTATTAGTTGGTGGAGCGCCTTGTCAAGATTTATCAATTGCTAAAAAAAATAGAAAAGGATTAGCTGGAAGTAGAAGTGGTTTATTTTTTAAATTTTTAGAAATATTAAAAGTAAAAAAACCTAAATATTTTTTATTAGAAAATGTCGCTTCAATGTCAAAGGAGAATAAAGATAAAATAAGTAAATTAGTTGGAGTAGAGCCTGTTATGATAAATGCCTCCCTTGTAAGTGCGCAACAAAGAAAACGATTATTTTGGTGCAATTGGAAAGTTGAACAGCCAAAAGATAAAAAAATATATTTAAAAGATATAATAGAAAGCGGAGAAGCGGTAAAAGAAAAAGCATATTGTTTGACTACTAATCAAAAAGATTTCATTAATGATTTTATAAAAAGACATCAAGGTAATTATGTATTTAAAAATAAGCCAATAAGAATAGCAAAAATAGGCAAAGGAGGGCAAGGAGATAGAATTTATAGTATTCACGGAAAAAGTGTTTGTCTATCAGCTAATGGTGGAGGACGAGGTGCTAAAACTGGATTATATTTAATAGTAGGAGGAGCAAAAAGAACTAGGCCTGGTAAAGGAAAACAATTAGAAATAAGAAAAGACGGAAAATCTAATTGTTTAACAAGTGCGCAAACCGATAGCTTGGTGGTAATTAAGGATTATTTTAGAGCATTAACTCCTTTAGAATGTGAAAGATTGCAATGCTTCCCTGATAATTGGACTGATATTTGTAGTAATACGCAAAGAAAAAAACAAATGGGAAATGCTTTTAATATAGAAGTAATAAAACATATAATTAAAAATTTATAATTTAATAAATAAATATGAAAAGCAAAAATTTGTTTGATGTATATATAATAATATATATATTTATTACAAATATATCAATAATTATAATTGCATTTTTTAATATTTTAGAATTAAAATAATTAAAATAATAATTAATTAAAAATAACAATATGAAAAAAAACAAAATTATCAAATGTGTAATAATATCAATGATATTATTTAGTGCATTATTAGGAGCAGTCAACATTAATGCTTGTGGAACTAATCAGGCATTAATTAATATTTGGAATAAAAGACAAGATTTACAAAAAGCATTCCCCGGAAATGCAGAATGTAATTCAAAATTAACAGAATGGGCTAAAAAATATGGATGGAAAGAATCGCCAACTTTAGTAGATTATAGTCCATATGCAGAAATATTTAATTCTTTTTCATTAAGAATACAACAATTAGAAAAAAAGATTAAAACATTATCCGTTCCGACAGAACAAAAAACAATAATTCAAAAAGATGAATTATTATTAAAGAGAGTGGAAAATTTAGAAAAAGAAATAAAAAAATTATCAACTCCTAAAATTGGAAAATGGAGAAAGTGCGTAGCTTGGACAAGCGGAAAAATTGTATGTGATGATTGCGCTCAAAATTTATCCAACGAGGGAATTGGATGGCATTATGAATTTTATATATTAAGCAAGGACTATAAACAATTTATGCCTCGTGAATGTAGAAATTAATTTTATGAAAATAAACTATATAATTACAACTCATAATAGAGTGAATACAATTTTAATACACATTATGTGTGTATTGATTGACAATCCACTTAAAGATATAGAAATAATAATAGCAGATGACGGATCTACGGATGATACAGAAAAAGAGATAAAAAGATTAATGGAATTAGAAAAGTATAATATTAAATATGCAAATACAAAAAGCTATAACGAGGCAACACCATCTAAAGCACGAAATATGGGGATTGAATTAGCAACTGGCGATTTATTAATATTTGCTGATGATGATTGTCTTCCGCATGAAAATCTTGTAAGTCATTATTTAGAATTATTAAAAAAGGGATATGTCGGAGTAGGATATAAACGGAGCAATAAGGAAATATTAAAATTAAATTCAGATAACAGAAAAGAAATTATTGATAGTATGGAGGGAATGAGCCATACTTTATATTTTGAAAGATATTTGAAAGGACTAATGAGTGGTGGACATTTTACAACTGGAAGTTTTGCTTTGTGGCGTGAGGATTTAGGCAATACAAGATTTGACGAGGATTTTGTGGGATATGGAATAGAAGATAAGCACTTTGGATATTTATTAGATCAAAAAGGATTAAAGTTTGATTATATTATACAAGCTATGAGTTATCATTGCCAAAATAATTATAATAGATCAAGAGAACAAAAAAATAAAGAAACAATAATAAATAGAAAATTATATGAACAAAAAATTAAATAAAAAAATAATATTTATTCCATTTTATGCACAATGTCCAGAGCATAGACAATCAGCAAGTGCGCGAATAAGAGCTGAATGGGTAGCAAAATATTTGCCTGCTGATATTATTAATGAAAAAACAAAAAGTATAGAATTAGCAGATTATGATTTTGTTATTTTTCAAAAATGTTTTAGTAGAAAATTTATAGAGATAGCAAAAGCAATTAAGCAAAAAAATGAAAATACAAAAATAGGTTTAGATTTATGCGATCCAGTATGGAAGCAAAGAGAAAGAGAAGAGGAAGTTAAAGAGATGATTGATGTAGTTGATTTTATTACCGTGCCAACATTTAAATTAGAAGAAGAAATTTATAAAATTTTTAATATTCTTTCTTTTATAATCCCTGATGGTCATGATTTAGAATATTATAAAGCAGATCAAAGAAAAATCCACGATAAAAAAATAGGAATAAAATATGTTTGGTATGGAAATAGCGGAACGATAAAAAGCCTGCAAGCAATAATGCAATATTTAGAAGATGTGAGCATTAAAAATGATAGTTTAACAATAATAGCTGATCCGCTCGCAAGAGATATAATAAAATCAAAAAAATTAAAAATAATATTTAAAGAATGGAAAGTAGATACTGTCAATGATATAGTCGCTGATTGTGATATTTCATTAAATCCAAAATTAAACACAAAAGAATATTTTTTTAAAAGCAACAATAAAACAGTAATGAGTTATATTTTATGTGTTCCTTGTATTGATAAGAATGTAAAAGATGAAAAAGAATGGAAAAATATACTTATCCACTTAAAAAATTTTACAAATAGACAAAATGATGTTAAAATTAAAAGAGATGTGTTAATAAAGAATTATAGAATAGAAACTATTGTGAGTATATGGAAAAATTTTATTAATTTATATAATTAAAAATATGTCAGAAAAAATAAATTGGATAAATGAAAAAAGAAAAGTAGTCGATTTAATGCCAGCAGATTATAATCCACGAAAAATAAGCGAAACAAAAAAAGATGAATTGCTTAAAAGTTTGGAAAAATTAGGAATGATAATGCCGATTATAATTAATAGAGATAATAAAATTATAGGAGGACATCAAAGGATTGCTTTAATGCGCGATTTGAATATAGAAGAAGTTGATGTAAGAATTCCTGACAGGCAATTAACAGAGCAAGAAGAAAAAGAGGCAAACTTAACTACTAACATAAGCAAAGGCGAATGGGACTGGTCAAAATTAATAGATAACTTTGATTTTGATTTAATGAGTGGTGCTGGATTTGGCGAAAAAGAAATAAGTGATCAAATGGATTTAATAAATGTGTTAGAAGACGATAAAGAAGAATTTGATATAGAAAAAGAACTTGAAAAAGCAGATGAAACATTAATTAACAAAGGCGATATTTTTAGTATAGGAAAACATAGATTGATGTGTGGAGATAGCACGAGTATTGACGATGCGACAAAATTAATGGGGGGTGGCTTGGCAGATATGGTATTCACAGATCCTCCGTATAATTTTAATTATAAAGGACGAGGAGATAATACTAAGGATGGAATAAAAAATGATAACATGAGTGCGGAAGATTTTAATGATTTTATAACTGGAGTATTTAAAGCAATGATAACTACTATGCGTAATGGAGCAACTTATTATATTTGTTCTGGAATTAAAAGTTATTCTATTTTTGTTAATATTATAAATGAATTTGATTTAAAATTTTCTAATTGTATAGTTTGGATTAAAAATATAGCCTCTATGGGATGGAATGATTATAGATATAGGCACGAATTTATAGGTAAAGGAAAAAATTTTAAAAAGAAAGGAACTCCAATTTTTTATGGATATAAAGAGGGAAAACATTATTTTAGAGATACGAGAGATGAAACTGATATATGGGAAATGCCAAGAAAACAAGTTAATAAATATGTTCATCCAACTGAAAAACCTGAATGGTTAATAATGAGAGCAATAAAGAATTCAAGTATTGTAAATCAAACAATCCTTGATTTATTCGGTGGTAGCGGAAGCACGATGATGGCCTGCGAAAAAACAAACAGAATAAATATGACAATGGAGCTAGATCCTAAATTTTGTCATGTAATTCTTGAAAGATTATCTAAATATTTAAAAATAGACCCAATCCGTGAAGACGGAAAAAAGTGGTCAGAAATTAAAAATGCAACAAACATTACCGATTAAATTTATAAGAACAAATTCACAAGGCGAAAATATTGAATGGATATTTGAATTAATTGATAAGTGTGAAAATAAATTTAAATAAAAAATTAATACAGGGTGGAGCAGTGGCAGCTCGATGGTTTCATAAGCCATAGGTCGTGGGTTCGATTCCCATCCCTGTTACATAAAAATATGAATAAAATAATTAAAGCACCACTTTTTATTATACTTCCTAGAAAAACGAAAGCAGACAGAAAGATGATAATTAATTTAAATAATTATAGAAACTGGCATTATATAATTAATAATCAAGTAAAGGATTATTATAAAGAAGCAATGCGTGAGCAATTACAGGGATTAAAGTTTAATAAAAAAATAATATTACATTTTTTATTATATAGGGGAAGTAATAGAATAACCGACAGATCAAATGTTTTGTCAATTCATGAGAAATTTTTCTGCGATGCTTTAACATTTTATAAATGTATTCCTGATGATAACGATGAATATATAGAAGAAACAAGATATCGGACAGGAGGACTTGACCGAGAAAATCCAAGAGTAGAAATAACAATAATTTAAAAATATTTAAAGAAATATTATATGAGTGACATAAAAAACGAAAAATTTATAATTAAAGTAATTCGTAAACGAATAACAGAAATTCCAGCACATCAAGATAGTGCATCCAAAATTCCAAAAATAGAAGAAAAAGTAGACCAAATCTATGAGCAAGAATTTGATAATTTAGATATAGGAGAACTTGCTATGAAATTAAACAGAAAAGAAAAAAAAGACGGACAAGAAAAAGATGAAAAATCAATAAAAATATAATATGAAAATTATAATATTAATAATACTAAGTTATATAATTATTAATTTTATGTTTATTAAATCAAATAAAATAGATGATCACGGTCATACTATAAAAATTAGAGAAAAATTAAAACTAAAAACCAAAATAAAAGAATTTATTTCAAACATAACATGGAAAATATTCCTATGGTCAATTGAAATGACAGATCAGGAATATTGGCATGAATGCTATAAAGCAGAAAGAAATCAAAAATGTATAGATAATTATTCCAATGAAAAAATAAAAAAAGAAATAAATTATAAATTATGAAAATATTTATTAAAAAAATAATAGATTGGTTCTTATATGGTTTGTTAGGTAAAAATAAATTAAGTCTACATGAAAAAGAAACTATAAAAAGAATAAAAGCTAAAGAAGAAAAACCTGAAACATTTTTTACTAAATTTAAATTTAGAGAATTAAGTTGGAGAGAAATAAAAATAAGTAAAAAATGTAAACTTCCTAAAAAATATTGGATAAAAGGTAAAAGTAAATTTTTACATATTCGTTTAAGAAAAGAACATAAAAATAATATTAATCAATTAAAAATAAATAAAAACTATGTTTAAAATTAAAAGACACAATAAAATACAATTTATATTCACAATTGATAAAATGATACAATACGGAAATACTGGAATAGGATGGAATAAGTTTATAATTGGTATTATAAAAATAAAGAGTATCCCTGATGATGGAGGAATGATAATGCCTGAAAATTATAAAGGATTTTTATTTAGTTTTAATTATTGGTTACCATTTTGTGATATTAGATTTAAGTAAAAAATTAAGCACCATAAGAACATATAGAATGATTTGTATAGCTATATAGATTGAAATATACATCAAAGAGTGTTCATTTAGTCTTAAAAAAATGATTATAAAAAGAAGCGAAAAAATAGGAAATGTGTAAGGTTAGTGGAAATTGGAGAAATTATATTCAAATATAAAAACATTAGAAAGCATTTTGAAATTTCAAATTGTTTAATAAATAAAAATATGCCAGCATATTCAAAAGAAAAACAAGAAGAACAAATAGCAAGAATAAGACAGATTTTAGTTTTGAAACCTAGCTCATCAGTAATGACAGTTAAAGAATTGTTAGCAGAGCAAGGGGAAAAATTAGATCGTAGATATATAACTAAATTAAAAAAGAAAATAGAAAAAGAAAGAGCTAACAGATATAATGCAAGAACAAAAGAAATGGTCTTATCTCAATTTGAAGATTTAGTTAATGTTATGAGCGATGTTCTTAAAAAAATAGCATTAAGCAAAACTGATTCAACTCAATTAGATAAGACGACAGCAATCAGCCAATTAATAAAACAAAATAAATTAGTTATTGAAATGATGATGGATATGGGATTGCTTGAAAGATATATAGGAAAAATGACTCATGATGTTGAAACATCTGAGATTTTAAAATTAATAGAAGATGCCAAACATAATAACAAGGATGACAAAGAAAAAGAAAACAGAGATAGTGCTAAAATCAATAAATAATTTTCAATATTTCTTGTTTAATATTTTTTCAAAATCATTCCCAAAATTTAAAGGTGGGAGATATATAAATGACCTTGCGGAATGGATGCAAGGTCGTTCTTGGTTTATGAGAGTATCCGCCAGAGATCATTTCAAATCAACATCTTTGTATGCTGATTTTATGTGGCAACTATTAAATAATTTTGCACTGAATAGAGAGTATCATTATTTTAGCTATCAAGACTCTATGGCCAGTTATCATATTTCAAAGATTAAAGACTTCATGAAGAATAATCCATTTTATGAAAGTTGTATAGATTTAAAACCTACAGCTGAAAGTGTAATGAGATATTGTTGGGATTATAATATGACAGAGGATAAAAGAAAAGCACATTATACAACAATGCATGCACACGGATTAATGTCATTTAAGCGTGGTATCCATTGCCACGGAGTATATGTTGATGATCCGTTCCAAGATCCTGATAATAAATTATTATTAACAAAAGTTTATAAGATTAATGAAATAATTAAAACTCAAATATTGGATATGCCTATGGATGACGGTTTTTGTAAGATTGTAGGAACACCACAAACAAATGATGACTTCTTTTTTAATGATGACTTATTAGAAAAATTTTCACTAAAAGTTCAACCAGCAGAGGTGGACAGTAAAAAAGAAATTGCATTGTGGCCAGAACATATGAATTGGCAAGAACTACAGGTAAGAAAAAAGATAAGAGGCAAGAAAATATTTAATCAGGAATATAATTGTATGCCGACATACAGCGAAGAAAGTTTTTTCACAGAAGAAGATATTTTGAAAGTCACTAACGATAACTTGTTGAATAAGTCAATTAATGATATAATAAAATCACCTGAAAGAATAGAGCGTGTAGGAGGCTGGGATTTAGGAAAAAAACGACATCCAGCTCATATGGCAGCCTTTGAAGTAAGATATATAAAAGAGATTAAAAAATTTAAAGCAATTCAAATACATCAGAAATTTATGGATGGTTGGGACTACACAGGAAAAGAGGGAAAAGACTTTGATCCTGAAAATCCAAATCAAATAGCCTACGCAAAACAAATGATAGAAAATTTTAAATTAGATTATTTATTTTGCGATAATACGAGAGGAGAATTAACTACACTTGAAGAGCAAGGAAAACTTCCAAAAGAATTAGAGTTAGTTATATTCACAAGCAAGGAGAAATATGCGATAGCTACAGAATTTGAAAAAGCAGTAACATCGGATACAGTGGAATTATTAAATAGCCAAAGAATGAGGCGACAAATAATTTGCGTAACGAATGATTTAAAAGCAATAGAAAGTCCTGAGGGTCATGGCGATTCGTTCTGGTCGATAGCATTATGCTTTAAAGGAATAAATTTGCGACAAGAAAGCCTTGATGAATATATGAATGAAGATGATTATAAAGATAGTAATATTTATCAAAAAACCTTTTAAATAAAATAATATGCAATTAAAAAACTTATTAAACATTTTTAAAGAAAAACCTGTAAATAGTCCTAGGCTTGAAGATGAGATGGGAGAAAGCGGAACTACAATGTATAATGGATTTATATCAGGCGAAGAATATAACAGTGATTTAACTGGCACTACAAAATTTACAATATACGATAAAATGCGTAAAGGCGATGCTTCAGTTGCAACGGCACTAAAAGTGGTAAAGCTTCCATTAAGATCAGCAAATTGGTATGTAGAGCCAGCGAGTGAAGAGAAAGAAGATGTTGAGATTGCTAAATTTATAGAACACAATTTAAAAAAAGAAATGAGTATCACTTGGGATGATTTTCTACGACAAGCACTTTTAATGTTAGATTATGGTGTTTTTATTTTTGAGAAAGTATTCACTTATGTAGAATATGAGGGGAAACAATATATTGGTTGGAAAAAATTTGCACCAAGACATCCTCGGACAGTGCTTAAATGGGCAATTAAAGAAAATAACGATGGAATAGTCCAGCAAAAAATAGGCGGAGGCGAGGCAAATATTCCTATGGAAAAATTGCTTGTTTTTGTAAATGATAAAGAGGGAGATAATTGGGAGGGAATATCATTATTGCGTACAGCATATAAGCATTGGTTTTTTAAAGATATTTTTGAACAAATAGATGCTATGGCTTTTGAGAGGCAAGGATTAGGTGTGCCATATTGCAAAGTTCCGAAAGGAGCGAATGCAAAAGACAAAGGTAATGCAAAAACATTAGTCAAAAATTTAAGAGCTAACGAAAAAGCTCATGTAGTTTATCCTGATGGTTGGGAAGTTGGCTTTTTAGATATGAATTCAAAAAGCACGCGCGATCCTGAGAAAAGTATAATGCATCATCAGAGATCAATCGTTTTAAATGTTTTGGCTCAATTTTTAATGCTGGGATCATCTGATGGAAGTGGAAGTAGAGCATTAAGCGAAGATCATAGTGCATTATTTTTTGACAGCTTACAAGCAGTAGCAAAACAGATATTGGATGTAATAAATAAATATGCGATTAAGCAATTAGTCGATATTAACTTCCCTGAGCTAAAAAGATATCCATTATTAAAAGTTGATGATATCGGAAGTATTGATAAAAAAGCATTTAGCGATATGATGGAAACATTGGTAGGCGAAGAACTAATCAAAAGCGATGATGAATTGGAAAATTATATCAGAAAAGAATTAGATCTCCCTGATGTACAGGAAAAAGATGAAGAAGATGAAGAAATAGAAAAATTAGATTTAGAATTAGATATGCTACAAATAGATATAGCTGGAGAGGGAATGGAAACTGAAGAATTTGAAGAAGAAGACGAGGAAGAATTAAAAGAAATGACGGAAGAAATAATTATAGATGAAGAATTAATGTTTGGAGTTAAAGGTAAACCATTAAGTGAAGAAACAAAGAAAAAAATAAGTGAAGCATTAAGAAAAAAACATGGAAGTAAAATAAAAGAAGAAAGAGGCAAAGTTGGTCAAGCTGAGGGAAATATTGCAGACGCGCGTAGAAGAATTAATGAATTAAAACAAGTTTTAAGTAATTATAAAGATAAATCTAAAGCAATTAAAGATAAGAGTTTAAAAAGAGAATTTAATAAAAAAGTAAAAGATAAAATTGAGGAAATAAAAAATCTTATAAAATCAGGGCGTACAGGAATAAAAGTTGAAAGGCAAAGAATAAGAGAAAGTAAAAAACAAATAAGAGAAGAAAAATCACAATTAAGAAAAGAGAGAAAAGAAAGAAAAATAAACAGACAAATTGACAGAGATAATGAACGGATTAAAAAATTAGAAAAATCATTGAGTAAAAAGGATTCAGACAAAGCTGATAAAATAAAAGAAAGAATAGAGAAAATAAAAGATAGAATAACTGATAATAACGAAAGACTTGAAGAATTTGAAATGAATGAGGATGAAATAAAAAAAAAAAATTTATTAAATTTTGAAGAAGATTTTAAGCCAAGAAGAAAATTGACTTATGCTGAAAAAAAAGTAAATTTTAATAAATTAAAAAAAGAATTTGAAAAATCCGAAAGAGAATTAGAAAAAATATTGAATAAAGCATTTAATGATCAGAAAGATGAAATTTTAGCAAATTTTCAAAAAGCAGTAAAAACAAAAGATTATAAATTAATAGAAAAAATTTCATTATCCGCACCAAAGGAATATAAAAAAGAATTACTCGCTGAAATGAAAGGATTGTATAATTTTGGAAAAAATACAGCTTCGGCAGAAATGAAAATAATAACACCATCAACTCCAATAGAAGAAGTTGACAGATTAAAAGCAAGTGCAGAAATAATAACAAGCGATCACGAAAATAAAATAATGACTTCCAGTAAGATAGAGGCAATCAATGATATATCCAAAGGAAAAAGCACATCAGAAACAATGAAATTGGTAAAGGCGACAATGATAACAAAGGCTAATGAGCTAGCAAAACAAACAGGCTCAATTATTGCTGGAGGAATGATAAATGACGGCCGTAGATTAGCACAACAAACAAATAAGGCAAAACTTTATGCATTACAACGCTCCGAGCTATTAGATGATAGAACCTGTAATTTTTGTGAGAGTATGGATGGTAGAGTGATTAAAGTAAGTGATCCATGGGGGCAAGAGGGCTCGTTCCATAGCCGTTGTCGTGGAGTATGGGTTGAAATAATGAATACAGAACCTGAAAAACCATCAATAAGCGGAGTGCCAAAATCAATAGCTGAAAGATATAATAAACCTAATGACTTTAAACAATTAAAAAGTCCAGTAGTAAATAAAAATAGTTTAGCGGCTGATGAGATAAAAAAGCAATATGCAAAAGATATAAAAACAAGACAATCAAAAATAGATAAATATGAAAAAGATGGAAAATATCCAAACAGAGTATCTGCACATAAAAAAGAAATTGAGAGAATGGAAAAAGTATTAAATAAATTAAAATAATTGTATGTCATTTTTAAGCAGAAAAATAAGAAACAAATTGAATAATTTAATAAATCCTGCCACGGAAGATAAACAAGACGATATAATAGAAGCAGTAAGTAATAGAGTTGATTTAGAGGGATTAGGAAATTTGTCTGTTGGTATTACTCAAACAGAGATAGTTATTACTGGCGAGCCTCATTCAATAAGAATTAGAGCAGCTACAACAAATACAGGAATAATTTTTATAGGGGAAGATGGTATATTATCAGACGGCAGTAATGATTTTGTAAGGTTAGAAAGTGGAGATGAGATTGTTATTAATTATAATGATACTACTAATGCTTTGTATGCCATTTCTGATACAGCAGATCAAAAAATTAATATAGGAATTTTATTATGATGAATATTAAAAGAGCAATTAGATTAAATAGAGGAACTGCACAAGGGCAATTGTGTTTTTGGGATGATACTATTAAAAAATGGACTCCTATTGAAATCTCAGAATTATTTTGGGATGATGTTAATAAAAGAATTGGTATTGGAACAAATTCCCCTGATACAAAATTTCAAGTTGTCGGAGATTCTAAATTTGGAGATGATAACACAAATTATATCTACCTTGCCAGCAATGGAGAACTTCAATTAAAAGGAACAGCAAGAGTAAAAAAATGTTTTTATATAGATGCAGACGGAATAAAAGCAGTAGGAACTAAGCCAGCAAGTTTTGTTTTAAGTGGTCTGAGCGGTAGCTGGGAATTTGGCGATGAAGTTGAAGCAAATCAAGAAACAATAAGTGGAAATGTTAAGATACCTTGTGATGCAGATATTACAGTTGTTCCTGTTTTAAATATAGGACTTTATGCTAATGGAATAAGTCCGGGAGATACTAAATTTCAATTAGAATATTTATATATAGGACAGAATGAAGATATGACAGGTGTCGCACAAGAAACATTAACAGCGACAGCGACACTTTCCGCAACCTCTAACGGTTTGACAATATTACAATTCACTGGCATTGACTTACCAATTTCAACAGATATGGCATTGATTTGGAAGATAACAAGATTAAGTGCAGATGTAGAAGATACAGTATCAGCACCAATATTTTTAAAGGGTATGTTTTTTGGATACACTGCTAATAAATTAGGCACAGGACTATAAATAATTAAATATAAATTATGTCAGAAAGAGTAAAAATTCAACAATGGATGATTAATCTCGCAATTGTCTTAATAATCGGTGCTTATGGTTTTATTTTTAGTTCTGTATTAGACAGAATAACAAAAAATGAAAATAAGATAGAAAGTTTTAATCCTGTATTATTGCAAATACAAACTGATTTAGCAGAAATTAAAACCAATACAGCTTGGTTAATGAAAAGTGTCAAAGAATAAATATAAATCTGTTCTTTTAAAACAATAAAAACAAGGAGGGTTACAATGATAAACGAAAAGGAAAGAAAAGTAACTAAAAAATGGTTAGAGAATGTTGGCAAACACATTATCAGAGAAGAAATTAATTTTAGGCATACTATTTGCCCAACTTGTCATCTCCCATTAAGCGGAGATGAAAAAATGTTGCAATGTTCTAATTGCCGAACAAAAATAATTAATACTGCCTTTGACGGAATTGGCATTGCATAAACAACAACAACAAGGGGTTAGAATATTAATCCCTTGTAAATTAAAACAAATATGATATAATATTAATAATTAAAATTTTATTGGGAATTAAAATTATTGCGGTTATTTTCTGGGCAACCTATAGGGTTCAGAAAGTAAAACTTTCCGCAGGGTTTTATTCTTCTACCCTTTGACTCAAAAGCCTCTGCATCCCAACAGGGGCTTTAAATTTATAATAATTTTATATAATATGAAAAAACAAGCAATAACAATGTTGATGTCATTAGATAATATGAAATTTAATGATGACAATAAAAGTGAAATTCAAGTAATGAAAAAAGGAGAATGGGATCATCCAGCATATGGCAGAGTAGAAATAGACGATAAGATTATGAAAGAAATGGTAAGTAATTTTAGTAAAAACATTCGTGCGCATTCTAAAAAAGAGGGATTACCAGTAGATGAAGAACATTTTTCTTCAAAGGGCGCAGTTGGATGGATTAAAAAATTAATTAACCGAGGAAGTGAGGGACTCTTCGCTTTAGTGGAGTGGAATAGTAAAGGTCGTCAGGCCATAGAAGACAAAATTTATAAATTCTTCTCGCCTGAATTTTACTTCCAATATGAAGACCCGGAAACTCGGAGAATGCACAATAATGTGCTAATCGGTGGTGCGCTGACTAATAGACCTTATTTTAAAGGTTTAAAGCCAGTTGTATTATCCGAGGATATTATTATTAACAATACAATCAATATGAAATTAAGTGAATTAATCAAAAAAGATTTGTCTTCACTAAATGACGAAGAAAAAAAATTCATCACTTCCAAATTTAGCGAATTAGAAGACGAAAATAAGAAAAAATTTGACGAATTAAAACCTGAAGAAGAAAAAAAACCTGAAGAAAAAAAAGATGAGAAAAAAGAAGATGACAACAATGAAAAACCAGCAGGTGGCGTAGAAGCTAATGAGGGTAAAATTGCAATGAATGAAAATGAAGTCAAAAAATTAAAAGAAGATGCACAAAAAGGCGTGCAAGCAAGTGAAGATTTAAGAAAAATGAAAATAGAGAGTAAAGTCAAAGAATTTACATTTAGCGAATCAAATAAAGATGGCAGGTTGCCAGCCACAGCTAACACAGACAACAAAGTCGTAGATTTTGTTATGTCGTTGACTGAGGAAATGGCTACCAAATTTTATGAAATCATCGGCAGTCTTCCAAGTCCTAAAATCTTCGGAGAATTAGGAGAAACAAGCTTTGGAGAAAATGTTGATGATAAAAAGCCAGCTGGAGTAAGTGAGGAATCACATAAGCTAGATATAAAAGCTCGTGAGTTAATGAAGTCTGACGACAAAATGACTTATGAGGAAGCATTAGCTAAAGCTGAGAAAGAGCTTGCTTAATGTTTATTTATTAATTTAATTTTAACAAAAACAATATGGCTCATGAAATAAGCTTATTAGATTATCCTTTTATAGCTGAGAACGCAATGGCAGAGAAATATGTTGTTGTAGAACTTGGAACTAGTGCAGGAGAAGTCGATTTGCCTGATGGCAATAACGATGCACCTGTAGGAGTAACTCAAGCTACAGCAGTTGCTGATGGCGCTGTTAATGTAAGACTTGCTGGAGTTTCCAAAGTAGTAGCCAATGCGGCTATTTCTAAAGGTGACTATCTAGTAGCAGTTATTACAACTGGTCGAGTTGCTACTGCACCAACTATTACATCAACATGGACAGGCACAGCAGCATCCACGGAACATGTCATTGGCTTGGCTTTAGAAGCGGCAGGAGCGGCAGGAGATATTATCTCAATGCTAATCCGTCCAATGATAATTACTCATTAATTATCATTATTATTTATTATTTATTAATTTAAACAAGTATGCCAAAAGTAAACGAAGTACACATAGATGCGGCGTTATCCAATGTATCACTTGGATATCATCCAAAGGGCATGATTGCTGAGGAAATATTCCCTATTATTCCTATTAAAAAGGAAAGTGACAAATATTATATTTGGAACAAAGGGGAAGCATTCCGAGTACCTGATACTACATTGAGAGCAGATGGTACACGATCAAAAACAATCGGATTTAGTTTAACAAATTCTACCTATACGGCAGAAGAATACGCATTAAATACCGAAGTTACTGATCGTCAAAAAGCAAATGCTGACAGTGTCATTAATTTGAGATCTGCAAAGACTCGTAGAGTTAAAGACATTTTAATGCTGGATCAAGAGATTAGAGTAGCAAGTTTATTGACTACTCAAGCAAATTGGGCTAGCACAAATCGTGTTCAATTATCAGGAACTGATCAGTGGAATAACGCAAGTTATGATTCTGATGCAGTAGATGGATCAATTGAATATAGAATTGATACAGGTAAAGAAGCAATAAGAACACAAACAGGAGGACACGAGCCGAATAAAATCGTTATTCCATCAGCTGTAGCAAAAGTTATAAAAAGAGATGCTACTATTAGATCAATGATCAAATATACTCATGCTGATTTATTGGTAGACGGAGATTTGCCTCCTAAATTATGGGGAATGAAAGTTATTATTCCTAAAGCAAGTAAAAACACCAATGTAGAGGGAAATTCTACTCAAACATTAACAGATGTTTGGGGAAAGCATGTATTATTAATGTATGTGCCTGAAACACCTCAAATTGATGAATTATCTTGTGGATATATCTTCCGTGTAAATAACTCAGCTCATACACCATGGGGAGTTAGAACATGGAGAGAGGAAGCAGAAAAGAAAGAAGTTATTGAAAACGAAGTTTGTCAAGATGAAAAACTTGTAAGTAATGTAGCTGGATATTTTATTGAAGATGTAATTGCTTAACTAATTGAGAGGCAGTTAATTCTGCCTCTCTTAATCTTATTAATCTTAAAATCATATTTATATGGCAGATGAAAAAAATCCAATAGAGTTAGTTGCAGAGGCTACGGCCGTGAAAGCGCAATTATTGAATTCAAAAGCCGAATATGAAGTGATTGCCGAAAGTGGATTATTCAAGAATGGAGAAACCTACGAAAAAGGTAAAATCATAACGCTTGATAAATTCACAGGAGGAAATTACGAGAGGGCAAAAGCCTTAAAATTTATTAAAGATAAATAAAAAAATTATGCAAAATAAATTAAAAGACAATGTCGCTCGTAAAGGTAAACTTCATATTAAGTTATTTGATAAAGACGGAAATTTAAAAGAAGAAAGAGAAATAAAAAATTTAGTTGTTTCTGTTGGCGAGGCGCATATTGCAGACCAATTAGCTTCAACACCCGGAGAAACAGCAATGGGCTATATGGCAATCGGTACAGGAACTACTGCAGCAGCAGCAGGAGATACAACATTAGAAACAGAGCTTGATCGTAATGCATTAACATCGAGAACACAAGGAGCAGGTGGAGATGATAATGATGTTATCTATGTAGGCGATTGGGCGGCAGGAGATGGCACAGGAGCTATCACTGAGGCAGGTATTCTAAATGCAGCGGCGGCAGGCGTTCTATTAGCTAGATCCGTTTTTACAGTAATTAATAAAGGAGCAAGCGACACTCTACAAATTACTTGGACAATAACAATAGGTTCATCCTAAAGTCTAGTAGTTTAACTTTGCTCATTAATCGTGGGCAAAGATTAGATTATTAATATCCATCTTATGCGGAATAGAACTTTTAATATATATGCATAAATCAAATTAATATAAATGCTAAATAAATTTGCAAAATTAAAAGATAAAGAATATATCAAAAATATTAGAAAAATTGATAGTGTTCTTGTTGACGGAGATTTTGTAAAAAAATATACAGCAAAAACTAAACTTCTTAAAATATATAGTAAGAATAAAAGTATTGAGATTGAATTATTATCTCCTTATAACCAAAAACTTGGAGTAGGGAAAGAAACTTTGATTGCAGAATTAAAATTAAAAGATTGGAATAATAAAAATAATTTATTTGATGAATTAGAATTTTTTGATAGAGAAAATTTCAAGAAAAAAAACAAACGATTTATTTTTAAATATTGTGAAGAAAAAACTATTACAATGAAACTACCAGCAGACTTTCCAACACAAGCAAAAGATAATAAAATGTTTGAAAAAGTTGTAGGGGATTGGGATAATGCTACTGAATTTACAAAATTAGATGAATTACCTCATAAAAATATAAGAATAGGAATTTTTACAGAAACTATTTTAGGAGAAAAAATGGAATGGTTGCCGACTATTGATGGTTTTAATATACATGAATGGGCGGCTTATGACATAACACAACTGAAGAGTTTAGAGCATGACACAGATCAAGGAAATTACAACTCGCTAGTAATGATAGACAGCACTCATTTTATATTGGCTTATACAGGGAAAGACAATGACGGTTTTATTAAAACTTTTAGTATAGATGGAAGTTATGATATTACTGAAATAGATAGCTTGGAACACGATACAAGTAATGCGAACGGTTACAACTCGCTAGTAATGATAAATACTACTCATTTTATTTTAGCACATAAAGGAAACGGCGATGACGGCTATATAAAAACATTCTCAATAGACGGAAGTTATGACAATATAACACAAATAGATAGCTTAGAACATGATACAATACTAAATAATTACAATTCTCTAGCAATGATAAATACTACTCATTTTATGTTAGCTTATTTTGGAAGTGGAGGAGATGGCTATATTAAAACTTTTAGTATAGATGGGAGCTATGATAACATAACACAAATAGATGTTTTAGAACATGACACAGTTCAAGGAGAACATAACTCTTTAGTAATAATAGATAGCACTCACGCTATATTGGCATATAGCGGAAGCGGTGCTGATGGTTTTATTAAAACATTTTCTATAGATGGGAGCTATGATAACATAACACAAATAGATAGCTTAGAACATGATACATTAAGCAATGTTTACAACTCGCTAGTAATGATAGACAGCACTCATTTTATATTGGCATATACAGGGAGTAGCGATTACGGATATATTAAAACATTCAGTATAGATGGAAGTTATGATATTACTCAAGTTGATAGTTTAACTCACAACACTGCTTATACAGGTTATAATTCTTTAGTAAAAATAGATAGCACTCATTTTATGTTGGCATATAGCGGAAGCGGTGCTGATGGTTTTATTAAAACATTTTCTATAGATGGGAGTTATAATAATATTACTGAAATAGATGTTTTAGAACATGACACAGTTGAAGGAGTTTACAATTCTTTAGTAATAATAGATAGCACTCACGCTATATTGGCTTATAGAGGAAGCGGTAGTGATGGATACATTAAAACTTTTAGTATTGAGCCATCAGTTTCAATTCCAACAGTTACTACACAAGCAGCAACTTCTATTCAACAAACAACTTGCACAGGAAATGGAAATATAACAGCTACAGGTGGAGCAAATGCCACTCGCAGAGGTTTTTGTTATATGACAGGAACTTCAGGAGATCCAACAACAGCAAATAGTGTAGCTTATGATGATGGAGATTATGGGACAGGAGCTTATACAAAAGGAATAACAGGACTAACTGCAGGAACTGGATATAGAGTTAGGGCTTATGCTGTTAATTCAGCTGGAACTGGATATGGAACAACTGTTCAGGTTACGACAGCTAATGCGTTTACAAAAAATCTGTCAGAAACAATAAATTTAAATGATAATATAAGTAATGGAGTTGAAAAATTATTATCCGATAATCCGTCTTTATCCGATGCAATAAAAAATGCACCTGTAAAAATATTAAGTGATAATCCTGCAATAACTGATTCAATACAAAATAATTCAGCAAAATACTTAATAGATAATCCAAGTATATCAGATAACTTCAATGCCTATTCAGTATATATTAGAAATTTAAGCGATAACATTTCCTTAGCAGACGCGCTAGTTAAAACAGTAAATATAAATATAGCAGAAATTTTAAATATAACTGATGGCGGATTAATAATTTCTACCAAAAAAAATTTGGCTGATAATTTATCATTAGATGATTTGATTAGTCCATTATTAATATTGAATAAAATTATTCAGAATAATATAAATTTAGCGGATGATATTAAAAAAGATAATGCAAAAAATTTAACTGAAACAATAAACTTGTCAGATATCTTGTCAAGTATATCAACATATTTAAAAAGCATAAGCAATATAATAACAATAGATGATTTATCTATTAAAACAATAAATAAAAATTTAATAAATTCAATTACACTCTCAGATCAATTAGGAGGAGATAAAACTAAATCTTTATTGGATAGTTTATCAATTAGCGATGAAAAAATAATCGGAATATATAAAAATTTAAGTGAAAATCCTACAATTAGTGATGATATTAAAAAAACGATTGATAAAAATTTAAGCGAGAATTTAACTTTGTCAGATGATATTCAAGTAATAAAATCAATTTATCACGAAATAATTAATGTTGTAAGTATTAGCGATTTGTTGTATAATTCAATTAACAAGAATATAGCAGATGCATTATTAATTATTGATACTTTACAAAAGCAAACAGGAAAAAATCTTGAAGATAATTTTTTAGTAATAGAAAGTGTAGATAAAAATATAGGCAAAAGGATAAGCGATACTACAGATTTATCAGACGACATAAAATTTGATACAAAAATATCAATACAAGACAGTATTTCAATCGCTGAAATTTTAGTGAAAGGATATGATAAAACATTAATTGAAGCACTATCAATAGCAGATAGTTTAGAAAAATCAATTGAACAAAGATTATATAAAAAAACAATTATATTGAATGATAGAAGAGATAAAATATTATTAATTTCTAATAATAGAAAAGATAAAATAATTTTAAATTCTAATCCGCAATAATATGTCTGTAATTTTAATAATACCAAATGACGATGTTAATAGAGGAGAAAAAACAAAAGTAGCAACAACACAAAGTGTCGTGAGTGATACTCTTATTGTTGAAAATACAGAGGGATTATCTGTCGATGATTTTATTTGTATAGGTAGAGAGAATATGGAAACAGCGGAATTAATGCAGATTAAAAGTATAGCTTCCGATCAAAAAACAATAACTCTAACAGTAGCGACTAAATTTATTCACAAACAATATGAGGAAGTGACTAAATTTTATTATAATCAAAGAAAAATATATAGAAAATTATCTACTGAAAGCGCGTATACAATATTAGGAACTGAAACAATAGAAGTTGATAGACCTGATGGAACTTTATATCAAGACACATCAGGAGTAGCTACAGCATTATATAAAGCTACTTATTACAATAGCACCACAATAATAGAAACAAGCCTCACAGACGCTAAAGCAAGTTATGGGGGCGGTGGCACACATTTTGCCGATTTAAGCGACATAAGGGAAGAAGCAGGCTTTGACAATAATGATGATATAACTGATCAGCGTTTATTTAGGCATAGAGAAAGAGCGGAGGGAGAAATTAGTGCAAGTCTCATTGCTAGATATTCAATGCCTATAACAGATAATTCATATTGGAGTAATAGTGCGGCACAAGAATTAATCAGACAAATAGTAATGTTATTAGGTGCAGGATGGTTATTGTGGCAGGAATATCCTGATGAGAGAGGATCAGGAACAAGTAATGATGGACTTGCAAAAATAAAAGAAGCAAGAAGTATGCTAAAAGATATCAGAAATGGAAATTTGATGCTTTTAGGAAGCGATAATAATCCATTAAGTCAATTAGATACACAAAGCATAGAGGGATATCCTGACAACAGTTTTTCTACAATACCTGACGAAAATCACGATGATGACGATAATTATATATTTCAATTAGGTAAAAGTTGGTAAAAATATGAATTTAACATTTTCAATTGAGGGAGAAGTCCAACTCGATAGAAGAATTAAAGGCCTGGCCAATGATATTAAGAATTGGAGCAAAACATTTAAAAGCACTGGAAATTATTTGAAGAAATTTTTTTCAACCGAAGTATTTCAAACAGAGGGTTCAATTATTGGCGAAAAATGGAAAACAGGAAAATATTATAATGGATTAGTTAGAACTGGAAAAATGAGGGATAGTTTTACTAGAAAATTTGGCAAAGATTATGTATTGATAACTAACACCGCACCATATTTTAAATATCATCAAAGCAAACTTCCGAGAAAGAAACTTCCAAGAAGAATAATGATGAAATTAGACGAAAAGAGAAGACAAAAAATAGTTAAATTATTTCAAGCAGAATTAATTAATAAAGCAAATAAAAAAATATGAATCTTATAGCAGATGAAATTTTAAGAAGATTAAAACAATACGGAGATAAGCGAATTAAAAGATATTTTTATGGCGATCCCATTTTAATAAATACTTCTAGCTTACCAGCTGTAGTTATTGAAAATGCAAATCAAGAGATAACACAAAAAGCTACAGGACAGGATGAAATAACAAACACTTATAATATAAGAGTAATAATGAATAAAAAAAGTGAAGTAGGAAAAAATCCTGAAGAAATGACAACTTCAAGGACAATGGCACAATTTATAGCAGGCAGGGATAGTAATGGCAATTATAATGCAACATCAATAGTCGGAATATTAAGAACATATTTCACACTTGGAGATTTAATAAATGATCAACAAATCGCAATAGATTATTCAACAGGAGAAAGAGGCGACATAATAACAGCAGAGGCAGACATCGTTTTAAGTATTAAAGATAATATTAATTTAGCCAATAGGCAATAATAATTTAAAAAAAATATGACAGACTTTACAAAAAAAGACCGATTAGCAAATATAGGATATTTAGCTATCGGCAAAGAAACAACAAAAGGCACACCAGTAACGCCGGATATCTTCATACCTTTGTATGATGAGAGTTTAACAACAAATCCAAACTTGGACATGGATAATCCAATTATGGGTAATAGATTTGCTCGTTATTTTAATTTTCAAGGACAACGAGATCATCAAGGAGTATTAACAGTAATGGGCGAACCAAAAACACTTCCTCATTTCCTTAATATGATTTTGAAAAAAGGATCAACAAGCGGAAGCGGAGTTTATACACATCCATATACTCTTGATGATAGTAATCCAGTTGAAGCTTCTTATACAATAGAAATAGTTAAAGGTGGCGTAACATTTAGATATTACGGAGTAGAAATAAGTAAAATTAGTCCAATTTTTGAAAATAATACTTTAAGATTAAGTTTAAATGTATCAGCATTAGGACAATTTAGTATAGCACCAATTAGCTCAGCTTCAGGATCTGCGGCTGATAATATAACATTAGCCACTGATTATGATAGCGAGCCAAGTAAAGGCGTTGTAGTGGGCGATGTTTTAGTATTAACTAAAGTAACAAGCGGAAGCAGTGATACATATGAAGAAGTAACAGTGAGTGCCGTAAATGCAGACGGAACTAAAATAAGTGTAGGAACAATAACAGGAACATATACAAGTGGAGATTATTTATATATTAAAAAACAATCAGCGAGTTATTCATTAGGAGAGCCATTAAAATGGTCTGGTGCTGAATTTAGATTCGGTGATACAGCTTTAGCTGCTTTATCAGCAACACAAACAAGAGTAGAGTCTGGTAGCACTTTTAATTTATTGAATAATTTTGAAGATGACGCTGGAGCAAAAAGAAGTGGAGATTTAGATCCTGCAGCTTTAATAAGAACTACTGGAGATATTGAAATCACAGTCAAAAAAACATTTGAAGACTTTAAAGAATACGAAAGATTTATATCAATAAGAAAAAGAGCATTAGTAATTAGATTATTTGGAGCAGTAATATCAGGAACGGATAAAAACGAATTAAGAATCACAATAAATAATCTTAAAATTAAAAATTCTCCAACACCATTAAAAACAGGAGAAATCATATATTTAGAGCAAGAATATTCCGCACAATATGATTCAAGCGATGCACAAGGAATGGATGTCAAAGTAATTAATGATGATGACGGAAGTAATTATTAATAATTAATTTAAATATTTATATGACTATATTAAAATGTGAAACAATAGAGATTGAATTGCCTTATAGCAAGGCAAAAATAAAAATAAAAAAACGATTTACTTATGGTGCTATTTTAGATTTTAGAGAAAATACTGCCGAAGATAAGAAAGATAGCAACATAGAATTAGCGAGAACATTAATTTATGATTGGAATTTTACTGACGAAGCAGGAAAGAAACTTCCAATAACAAAAGAAAATATTAAAAAACTTGATAACGAAGATGGTAATTTTTTGTTGGCAAAAGTTAATGAAACAATCACGGAAAAAAAAACTTCGAATTAGATATTTTCAATGCTGTAAGGGGGGATAATGAAAAAGAAGTACCAAGAGAATATATCATGTATAGATTGAGCGAAAAATTTGGATGGACAGAAAAACAAATTTTAGAAACATCCTATGATTATATTCGTTCAATTCTTAAAATAATAAGAATAGAACATGATTATAATAAATGGTTAAAGGAACAAAAAAATGGCATTTAATAACATAAAAGATTCAACATTGAATATAGTAATAAGAGCCAAGGATCATGCAAGTAGAACCTTGAATGATTTTAATAAACAAGCAGGTAAATCTATTAGCGCAGGAAAAGCCACTGCAATGGCCGTACAAGGAATAGGAATAGCAGCAAGTGGATTAGTTGTTAAAATGGGAGTAGATGCCGTGCAGGGAGCTATACAATTTGAATCAAAGATGGCAGAGGTAAGAAAAACTACAGGATTTACAGCAGACGAAACTAAAAGAATGGGAAAAGAATTATTGGAAATGAGTAAATCATTACCTGTAGCAACTGATGATTTAGCAGATATTGCTGCGGTAGCTGGACAATTAGGAATAACAGGTTCAAAAAATATAACAGATTTTACGGAAGTTATAGCAAAGGCCACTGTAGCATTGCCAGAGTTTGCAGGTGGCGCTGAGGAAATAGCATTAGTATCAGCAAAAGCGACCAATGTTTTTAAATTAGAAATAGTAGAAGCAGAAAATTTGTTGTCAACATTTAATGAATTAGCTAATAATACAGCGGCTAATGCTTCTGAAATAGCAAAGTTTGTTCAAAATGCTGGTGGCGCAGTCGCTCAAATGGGAATGACAGCTCATGCAGCTTCAGCATTAGGCGCAACATTGGTATCACTTGGCGAAGATGGGCAAGATGCAGGAACGAGAGTAAGATCAGCGACATTATTCATGATGAAGCATTTAAAAGATGCCGCGAAAGTAGCAGGAGTAACAACTGCTGAATTCAAGAAAAAATTAGATGAGAATGCAATGGCAGCAATTCAAGATGTTATAAAAGGATTAGAAAAAATACCATCATCTACTGATAGAAGCGTAAAATCGGCACAAATATTTGGACAGATTGGTGGAAAAGTAATGAGTAAATTGACTGGTAATCTTGATATGCTTAATAAAAATCTTGATATGAGTGCTGAGGCTTGGGAATTAAATATTTCATTACAGAAAGAATTTGATGTTGCATCAGAAACTACCGCAAAACAAATGCAATCATTTCGTAATAATGTAGATGTAATATTAATAACACTCGGAGAAAAAGTTTTGCCAAAAATTAATGATGGACTTAAAGGAATGATTGAATTATTAAATGCAGTTAATGTAACAAAAATAAGTGATTCAATAGGAAAAATTGATGAATCTACAAAAAAATTAATTGAACTAAGAGAGGAAAGAAAAAAAGCAGGAAAAGATGTAGAAAATTTAAATAAACAAATTACAGAGGGCATGGAAATGCAAAAAGAAATGAGCAAGGATTTAACAAAATCAAGTGCAATAAAAAATATAGATGATACATTAAAAACAGTAAATAAAATAAATCCGTTAACTTATTTAAATCCATTAAAATTATTTGGTTATGCTGATGGAGGAATAGTTCCCGGGCCAAAAGGCGATCCAACATTAGCGGTTGTACATGGAGGCGAAACAATAACTCCACCTGATAAACAAGGAGGAAATACAGTTATATTTGATTTGCGTGGAGCTACAATGACAGATAAAGATTTAATAAATAGAGTAAAAGATAATTTAAATAAATCATTTAATATAGCAAAATTTGCTAACTAATATGAGTAGTATAAAATATGATAGCGTGGAATTAGTGAATGCAACATATATTCCAAGATACGCTAAACACGAAACTGCACCTGAAAGAATAATTAATTCAATGAAACTGGCCAGACAAGATGGCGAGGTTATTATTGATGATACATTTGGAGTTAAGTATGTAGATATTCATGGAACACTTAAAGGATCAAGTCAAAGCGATTTAGAAAGTAAAATAGATGATTTTAAAGAATTAATAAATAGAAAAGATAAAAATTTGGATATAGTATGGGCAGGTGGAACGAGAAGATATGTTTGTAGATCTATAAGCCATGATTTTAATCGTGATTTTTTTCATTTATTGCACTGTCCTTATAATATAAGATTTTTAGTATTTGAGGGAATAGGAAAAGATATCACATCAACTACAGCATTAAATGATACAGGAATTACTGTTGCTTCAACTCAAAATGTTGTTAATTTTTCTGGAAGCTATAAATCAAAAGCAAAACATAAAATTACTATTACAACGAGAGGTAATGCTGATGTTTTAAAAATAGAAAATGAAGATAGTGATGAGTATATGGAAGTCAATTTAGACGGATTTTCTAATGGAGATTATGTGGAAATAGATGAAGAAAATTTGACAGTTAAAAAAAATGGATCTACCGACATTGATTATTATGGTAAATTTCCATCTGTTGAATTAGGAAATAATAATTTAAAACTAACTATTAGTGGCAATGGTTATACTTTAGATCAAAACTATGAGGATGGTATAATTTTGGGTAAAATTTATGATAATACTGGAACTAGTAAATTCCCAACAGATGCACAAAGTTTTATTCCAACCAAAAGCGGAAGAATAGGAAAAATTGCAACGCAAGTAGCAAAAGTTGATGGAGGAAGTTTAGCTGGTAATTTAGATTGGTATATACACCATGATGACAATAATAAACCTAGCACTGTTATTGTCGGAGGCTATAGATACCAAATATTACAAGCAGATGTTCCTGCAAGTCCAAATGCTGCTTTTATTGATGCAGATTATACTGGTGCTCACGGAGATGCGCCATTTTTAGTAAAAGATACTAGATATTGGGTTAAATTACTTGAAACATCTATTAATACATCTGATGCAAGTAACTATTATAGCTGGGTATATGGCACTGCTTCTCCATATACTGATGGGAAATCTATGGCGAGAGGTAACAGTAGCGAAAATTGGGAAGATGGTTCTTCTGAAGCTGATGAATCAAGTGGTATTTCACAAGGTAATTTTGATAAAAATTTTAAAATATATATAGGCGATGGAAATTCTCCTAGTTGGTCTGTTATTTGGAATATTACTTATATCAAAAAATATTTATAATTATGTCTAAACAAATACAAATAAAATCGTTTAATACAAGTGGTGTATTTGTTAAAAATATAACAGATGCAACATTTGAAGAAATAACAAAAGTAATTAATGGAGGTATTGGAAATCTTAGCATTAAAATAGCAAGAAAAATTGATGAATTTGATACTGACGGAGATTTAACATTGGGAAATAAAATTGAAATATGGATCTATGATGAGGATAGTGGTAATGACGGAGTAAATATATATAAAGGATGGATAGAGCAACAGAATCCATATATTGATGGAGGAATAGAATATGTTGATATATTGTGTGCGAGTTTAATCTCTAAAATGAAAAATGATATATTAAAAAATTCAACACAAACTACATTATTTACTATTGCAACAGCAGGATTAACTACTACTTCAGCAAGTATTACTGCTGCCGAAATAGCTGATGTAGTAAAAGCTACAATAGATTTGTTTAAAGAAAATAATAGTAATATTGATATAAATTATAATCCAGCAGGAACTGATTTAATTGAAGATACAACAAAAGAAATGCAATATACTTTTGAGGCAATGACATACTTTGATGTAATAGAAAAATGCAGACAAATAGCTCCAGAAAATACATATTGGAAAATTACTGCAAATGGAAATATATATTTTACTATTCCGTCAAATGAAGCAGATCATGTTTTTACAATTGGAAAAAATATAAAAAAAATAGAAGCAAGTAAAAGTTTAGATAGCGTTAAAAATATTATTCTAATTTGGGATGGTCAACATTTAGGACTTTATACAAAATACGAAGATGCTACATCAGTTAGTAGTTATGGCAGGAGAGTTAAGCAATTAATTGATAGTAATATAAAAGATCAAGACACAATGGATAATATAGGGAATGCTTTTATTGAAGAAAATAAAAATCCAAAAGTAAGAATCACTATTGAAATAATTGATAATAATGAAAATGATAAAGGATATGACATTGAAAGCATAGAAGCAGGGGATACATGCAGAATTGTAGGAATTGCTGACGACAATGATATTTTTGGAAACAATATGATAATTAAAGAAGTTATATGGAAATTAGATAAAGCAATATTAATAATTGAAACAGAAAAAGATTTTAATATTGATAGATATATATTAAATATTGAAAAAGATTTAATACAAGAAAAAAAATTTGGTATACCTGAAACTTATTCTTAATTTTTAAATATTATGGAAATTTTAAAATCAGCGTCAAAAATTATTTTATTAATGCTTAGCACTGTGTTATCCATTGCTTATTTATATTCAGTAATTACTGGAAAAGTGGCAATCGGCGATACTTTTGATAAAGCTATAATGTTAGTATTTGGATTTTATTTTGCCTACAAAGGAAAAGAAGACAAAAATTATTTAGGAAAATAATCAAATGAAATTTATTTTAAAAATACTTTTGTTAATTATTCGCTTATTGGCTTATTTTTCTTTAGGTTTTATATCGAGTATTTTAATTGAATATTATTTTTTATAAAAATATATGCAAAATTATAATGGAATAAAAATAGGAAAACAAATAACTGATTTTACTGCAGGTGCTAATTCTCCATTGAATAATATTAATATTAATTTATCAGGTGATTGGGATTTAAATAGACCAGAGCATGAATTACAAAATAAAGGATTTGAAACATTCGCTTGCTTATTATTCTCAGGATTTGATTGTGTGGAAACTTTATTTATGTATTATTTAAAACATAATTTGATATCATCAAATAATGTTAGTTGGTTAGGAGAGAATGGATATTTTGATAAAGGATTTATTAATTTTAGCGATAGATTCGCCGCACAATTTGCAGAAATAGAAATAGGGAAAGGAACTTATAGTTATAAGGCAAATAATGCAATCAGAAAATATTTAATTCCTGAGAGCATGCTACCTTATACTACAAAAAATTATTACGATAAAAATGCTATTACTGAAGAGATGATAGAAATGGCGAAAGAATTTAATAAACGATTTATAATAAATTGGCAATGGGAAGAAATTCCAACAAATGGATTAAAAAAATCTCCATTGCAAGCCATCGTTAGATATGCGACAGGAAATGAAATATTGCAACCTACAGGGAAACTTAATCATGGAATAGAAGTTTACAAAGAAGATCAAGAAAGTTATTATATAGATGATAGCTATTTGCAAAGAGATAAAAGATATAATAAAAATTATGTTTTTTATTTTGTTAGTTATACTTTAACAATTATTAATAATAAAATTATGGACACAAAAAAATTTATAGAAAAAAATGATTTAAAATTTATCAGAAATCAAAACACAGGAGCATTCGGAAGAATATTGAATAATAAATTAAGAATAGCAGAAACTAAAGACAGGGGAGTTTTAATGTTATTAGATAAAGCACATAGAGAGAACGGAATAACAATAGCAGATAATGAATGGAAACAATTACCAGCAGATAAATTTTAAAAGTTATCCACTGTTAACAATAAAAATAAATAAAAAATAAAAAAACCGTTTAAGCTATTTATAGCAAAAACGGTTTTTTTGCCAATATTAAACAAAATAAAAGCATTTAATACCTTGCTAAAACACTTGACAAAATACTTGTATAGAGTATACTTAGAATATAAGATTAATAAATTAAAAACAAATTTATGAAAACATTAAAACAAATTGCTAAACAAAATGACGAAAGAGGTAGGCAAGCAAAAGAGATTCTTAATGAAATGAAAGAACAAGAAATAAATGATAAAAAATTAAATAATAATTATATAGCAACTCCATGCTCATTACATTATTTGTAAATATATGATAGATGTAAAAGAATTAAAACCAAAATCAATTATTGGGAAAAAAATAAAAATTGAAATGATTAAACAAAAATTAAATGAAAAAATTATTGATCAGGATAAACATTATTTTGAAAAAGAATTATATAAATTAACTAACGAAGTAAACAACCAGCCTAGACTTTTAAATCCAAGACTTAGCTGGACACATAATTAATATGGCAAAAACAAGTGAAATAATATCAAAACTTCAAGAATTAGTAGATAAAAACGGAGATCAAGAGATTACTATATATAAATCATTTGACAAGACTACTACAAAAATTAAAGTTGAAGAAATTTTTTTTGACGATAACTTAAAAGATATTTATATAGCAATTTATAATTAAAAAAATATGAACAAATACAAAATAAGTTGGAAACAACACAAAATTAATAATTTAAAAATAATCTTTATTTATTTGGCTGGCGGTATTATACCGAATGCTTGTCAGATGCAATATAAAGATTATTACTAATTGTTGATATAAGAGAAAGTAGGAGTGTATTGGTTTATACTGATTATCTCCTACAATTCTCTATTAAAATAAAATTATGATAAAAGATATACCAAATTTCAAAAATACAAAAATAGATTGGGGAAGAAGTCAATCTGATATTATTAAATTACTTGAAAAAAGAGGGATAGTAGAAACTCGTTTTACTAATATATCATATGAAACAGCAATTAAAGCAGGTATGAAAATGATGGAAAATACATCAGCTATTATGCTTGAATTTATGAAACCAATAACACAACAAGATGGAACGAATGGAATATTGCCAATTAAAATGATTATTCCGAATATTCCAATAGATGAAAAATTAAGACGACAAGCATACCGAATATTTTGGCATTATCTAAAAAATAAATTCATTGGTATTGATAGTGGATTAATTGAATTTGAGCAAGAATTTATGCCACATATTGCAATAGGTAAAGGAGATGCTACTGGAACAATGTGGAATGTTTTTGAGAAGAAAATGTTACCTAAAATTATATCAGGTGAAAGTTCAAATATAAACTTATTAGAACCACCTAAAAATAATAATTAAATAAATATATGAAAATACCAAAAATTATTCATCAAATTTGGGTAGGAGATGAGGACAAAAAACCTTCTAAATTAATGCGAGGATGGAAAGAAAAACATCCTGATTATACATTTTTTGAATGGAACAATAAAACTGTAGCAGAATATGATTTTATATTAAGAGATCAGATTAATCAAATGTTTAATATAGGGAGATATCACGGAGTGGCTGATCTAGTTAGATATGAAGTATTATATAATTATGGAGGATTTGTAGCACCAGCAGATTCAGAATGTTTAAATGCCATAGATGATTTATTGGATTTAGGTTTTTTTGCTTGCTATGAAAATGAGGAATATACTAAAGATTTGGTATCACCGCATATAGGAACTTATCCTAAAAATCCATTTATAGGAAAAATAATTGATGAATTAATATTAAAAGGAAATGTATTAACTAAAGAACCATGGCGCGAAACTGGTAATTTATTTTTAACAGAGATGCTAAAAAAACATAAAAATACAGAAATTATGATATTGCCAAGTTATACTTTTATCCCGGAACATCGGACAGGAATAATTTATACAGGAAATGGAAAAGTATATGCTAAACATTATTGGGGAACTACTAAAAATATATATAATAAATTAAGTGAAGATAATAAAATAATATAAAAAATAATATGATTATAATAAGCACAATTTTATTAATTATTTCAACTATTTTATTAATTATTTCAATTTTAATGTTAATTTATACTTATATAGAATATTATTTTTTATAAATATATATAAAAATGAAAGATACAATAAAAAATTTAGATAAGATTAAAATTAAAAGCAAGGTTGTTACAGCTGAACAATTTTTGAGAGTATTAAATAAGTTTAATTCTCCAAAACCAAACATTAAAGATATAAAAAAATTAAAGAGAGGAACTTTTTTGGCCAGAATAATAAATCCCGAAAAATCAACAATTACTGATTATTTTTTTACTGATATATATATAAGAAGTTTTAATTTTCCATATAGCTGTAATCATAATATAAAAAAAGGCAAAGAATTATTAATTAGTAATATGCCATTACCTCCAGTAAAATTTTAAAATTAAATATAAATATATGAAAAAAGATATTCACCAAGAGCGATATATTGGACATCAAAATAAAAAGAAAAAACAATTAATTGAAATATTAGAGAATAGAGTAAGTCAAAGAATTTTTAATAATGAGCCAATAACAGAGCAGGAAATTAAAAAAATAACTCATTATATGGCACAAGTTCCTAACTCTTGTAGCAGGCAAGCAATTTACTCTACCATAATTGATGATCGAGTAAGCAAAGAATTATTAGGAGGAATACTTGTTGGAGGAGTAGGTTGGATACATAGATCTGATAAAATTATATTATTATTTGCTAATAATTTAGCTTATAAATCTGAAAATGAAATAACTTTTATGCCATATCTTGATGCTGGTGCGGTATTAATGGCTGGTTATTTAATATGCGAGGAAATGAATATAGGTGTATGTTTTGTAAATCCAAATATTCGAAAAGAATTTAAAAAATATTTTATAGAAAATTTTAATAAAGGAGAGTTGATATTCTGTGGAGCATTAGCGATTGGGAAATATGATAAAAAAGCAAAAAAAACAATTAAAAAAAATAATATATTAATTCAATAACAATATGAATAAAACACATTTGCCAATAACAAAAAAAGAAGAAGAAATTTTGTCTTATATTTATGGATATATTGACGACAATAAATATTCTCCAACAAGACAGGAAATTGCTGATTATATTAATAACACCAACAAAACAAAAATAACACCTCAAGGAGTTAATTATTTTGTTAATCAATTAGTAGCCAAAAATAAAATAAAATTAATACAAAAAAAGACAAGAAATCTTAAAATAGTATAGTTTTAAAAATACTTGCTAAAATACTTGTTATATGATAAAATAATAATAATAATAATAATTTAACTAACTGTGGAAAACTATGTTAAAAACAAAAAAAGCTGTCAAGAAAAAGACAGCTACAACAAAAAAATCAATTGGGAAAAAGAAAAAAAGGTCGATTAAAAAAAATAATAATTTAATGCTCGTTCATAATCCAACGAACAAAGATCAAGAATTTTTTGTCGCTAGTGAATTAGCTGATGATGCCGCAATAGAGGCGGAATTATTAGGGCAAGCAATGGAACATTATATCTACCAATTTTCTAGTAAAGGAAATATTGTAACAGGATTGAGTGTAGCTGGAGTTAATGAAATATCTCGCAAAATGACAAAAAATCCTAAATCAGGAACTAAAATAAGAATTATACCTGAAAGTGTTAAAGTAGAAAGAGATATTGTTATGAACGAACAAAAAGGAATGCAAGTAACAGTAATTGCCGAAAATATGGTAACTGGAGAAACTGGGATTGGAATTAAATTTGAAACATACGAAAATATTGGGAGGAAAGGAAAATATCCAAACACTTTTGTTGTCGAGAAAGCATTAA
>Ga0209345_10000825_pt1 | contig 39796 bp, 40 predicted proteins | sample Cruoilmetagenom7_FD_187294 | JGI IMG/M metagenome (GOLD analysis project Ga0209345, IMG submission 187294) | Oil polluted marine microbial communities from Coal Oil Point, Santa Barbara, California, USA - Sample 7 (SPAdes) (version 2) | ecosystem: Environmental > Aquatic > Marine > Oil seeps ...
ATCTTCCCCTATTCTTGCATTCAGCTTGAGGTCCGCCAGCTCTTCCGCCCGGGTCCTGCCCAAGGTAAGAGTAGCTACAGGCTTGTCGAGTTCTTTGGCATACCGGCAGAAGCGAAAACCCGAGAAAACCATCAGTGATGATCCGATAACCAGTAAACCATCACTGGCTTTAAGTGCCTCAAGGGCTGACTGCACCCGGTGCTTCGGGACAAAGTCCCCGAAAAACACCACATCCGGTTTCAGTATGCCACCACAACGGAGGCAATCTGCCAGGCGGAATCCAGAGAAATCCACCTCCAGATCCGCGTCGCCATCTGGCGCTGTACCAGCCTTGTAGTGCCGGAATTCAGGGTTAAGATCAGCGCAGCGTTCGTGTACGTCATCCCGGGGGCACCGGTAGCCACAACTCATACACACTACTTCATCTGCCCGCCCGTGCAGATCACTCACCCCGTGAGTGCCTGCTTTCTGGTGCAACCCGTCAACATTCTGGGTTACTACAAGGCTGGTATGATTCCGCAGTTCGAGATCAGCAATATGATAGTGAGAGGGATTAGGTGCGGCATTGCGCATTACCGGCCAGCCAATAAGACTACGCCCCCAGTACCGCTGGCGGGTTTCGAAGTTCTCCATGAACTCCTGGTGCTGGACCGGCTGTTTCCGCTTCCATGCACCTTCACCATCGCGATAATCCGGGATACCGGAATCTGTGCTGACACCTGCACCTGTGAGAATCAAGAGTTTGGGATACTGGCGAATAAAGTCCGCCAGCAACTCGCCGGCATGCTCCGGCTCATGTATGACCGGAGGCTCATCCAGCTTAGGGAGACGCTGATCTGAACTGAACGGACGGGTACGGTAAGTCGTCACAGGCATACACACTCCGGCAAGATCAGCCCGGTTTACGGGCCAAATAAACAGTGTTGAACGACTCTCTGTTCTGGAATGGATTGTAGAAGCTCACAACGTGACAGACTACTTCAGTGAACACATCCCGCAATATGTCCATAAATACGGAGTCTTCCCCCTCATTGGACCACATGGCAAAAATACCTCGGGGTTTGAGCTGCCGGGCCATGCGGCTGATATTTTCGGTGGTGTAGAAACTCGCATTGGACTCGTTCAGCAGCGCACGGGGCGAGTGGTCGATATCCAGCAGGATGGCATCGAACTCTTTACCGGGCATTTCAGGATCAAAACCTCCAGTCTCCGGATCAGCAACAGCGAGATCGAAGAAGCTGCCGTGAATATAGCGGCTGCGGGCATCCGCGTTGATGTCTTTACCGAGAGGAACATATTCCTGCTGATGCCAGCGTATAACCGGCTCCAGATACTCGACTATCAGCAATTCACCGACGCGTTCATGCCTGAGTGCTGCAACGGCTGTATAACCGAGCCCAAGGCCACCAACGACAACGCTGAGGTTATCACCTTCGGTTTCATTCAGACCAAGATCAGAAAGGGCAACTTCGGCATCCACAAACATGCTGGACATAAGAAACTCTTCACCGAGTTTTACCTCGAAGATATCTCTGTCGCCCAATGCAGGTATGCGGCGCCGGCGGAGTGTGATTTCGCCGATTTCCGAGGGTTGGCTATCTAGTTGTTCGAATAGTCGTGCCACTCTGGTGCCTCTTTAACGTCGTTAAATTGTCTATCGTCGGGCCTGCGACAATCCTGGCTAAGTGCAGTCGCCGGTGGGTAACCCTCTCCCAAAAACCGCTGTGAATACTTCCCTGTACGCTTGGCTCCGCCATCCATGGCTCCGCACATTTTTGGGAGAGGGTTACCCACCGGCTCTTTGGCCTACTCCCCTGCTTCAGGCGAATTCTGATGACAAGCGAAAACCACTTCTCGCATCTTCTCTACACCGAGCTTATTCATTAGATCAATATTACGCTGGGGAATTCCGTCTACATCCGGATGACTATCAATCGCAGCTTCCAGACTGGCTTCCCGCAACAGGTGCAGCATGGGGAACGGGGAACGGTTGGTGTAGTTCTCAGCTGCATCCGGTTCAGCGTCCGCAAACTGGTAATCCGGATGGAAACTGGCGATCTGGTATACGCCTTCCATGTCCAGATACACGAGCAGACCATCGGCTGCATCCAGAAAATCGTTGTAGTCCGCAAAACCCTGCAGTACGTGGGGGTGAATAAGGAGAGTGGTTTCGGTTTCCGGTTCATCGTCCAGACGCAGGAGTTCAGTTTGCAGGGCCTGGAGTAATGAATCCTCGTTATCAACCTCGGAGACCACAAACCGAACCCGGCCCCTGACCAGTTCCCGTTTGGCGAACGGACAAAGGTTGTAGCCAACCACAACATCTTCAACCCATTTCCGGGTTGCTTGAACTACTGATTCTTCACTCACACAGAGTTCCTATCGCTGGTGATCCAACCCTCAGAAGTCAGATCGGGTAGGCTGGCAGGGCTGTCCAAAAATGTGCGGAGCCATGGATGGCGGAGCCAAGCGTACAAGGATGTATTAACAGCGGTTTTTGGACAGCCCTGCCAGCCTGCCCTACCCCCTCAGTATATAAAGGTTTTAGAGATATCCCTGACTCCGCAGGTAATCGTCATAAGTACCACTAAAGTCCGTAACGCCCTCCGGCGTCAATTCAATAATCCGCGTCGCCAGTGAGGAAACAAACTCACGGTCGTGGCTCACAAAAATCAGCGTACCCGGGTAGTTCTCAAGGGCCAGGTTCAGCGCTTCGATGGATTCCATATCCAGGTGGTTGGTGGGCTCATCCATGAGCATCACGTTGGGCTTCTGCAGAATCAGCTTGCCAAACAGCATGCGCCCCTGCTCACCACCGGAAATCACCCGCACCGATTTGCCAATATCATCGCCGGAAAACAGCATACGGCCGAGAGTGCCTCTTATCAGCTGCTCGCCGCCGGTTGTCCACTGAGCCATCCACTCTGACAGCGTGTCGTCATCTGCAAAATCTGCCGTGTGATCCTGAGCGAAATAACCCACTTCGGCGCTGTCTGTCCATTTCACCTCGCCGCTGTCAGGCTCGTAAGCACCGGCCAGACACTGCAGCAAAGTGGTTTTACCAATACCATTAGGGCCAATTATCGCTACTCGTTCTCCGGCTTCTATTTGCAAATTCAGCTTGTTGAACAGAGTGTTTCCATCAAAACCCTTGGTCAGATCACGGATGGTAACCGCCTGGCGATGCAGTTTTTTGCCCTGTTCAAAACGGATAAACGGGCTGACGCGACTGGAGGGTTTAACCTCATCCAGCTGGATCTTGTCGATCTGGCGCGCGCGGGAGGTGGCCTGCTTGGCTTTGGAGGCGTTGGCAGAGAAACGGCTCACAAACTGCTGCAGTTCTGCAATCTGGGCTTTTTTCTTCGCGTTGTCCGAAAGCATACGCTCACGGGCCTGGGTGGCAGCAGTCATGTACTCATCATAATTACCCGGGAACAATTTCAGTTCGCCGTAGTCCAGATCCGCCATATGAGTGCATACACTGTTCAGGAAGTGGCGGTCGTGAGAAATGATAATCATGGTGCTGCTGCGAGCAACAAGGATGCTTTCCAGCCAACGGATGGTATTGATATCAAGGTGGTTGGTAGGCTCGTCCAGCAGGAGCACATCCGGATCCGAGAACAGAGCCTGCGCCAGCAGCACCCGCAGTTTCCACCCGGGCGCGAGATTACTCATGGGGCCATCGTGCTGTTCCAGAGGAATATCCAGACCCAGAAGCAGTTCACCTGCACGGGATTCGGCGGTGTAACCGTCCATCTCGGCAAACTGAACCTCCAGATCCGCAACCGCCATTCCATCCTCTTCGCTCATTTCTGCCAGCGAATAAATACGGTCCCGCTCTTTTTTCACGTTCCACAGCTCTTCATGGCCCATGATCACGGTGTCCATAACCGAACAGGTTTCATAGGCAAACTGATCCTGCCGCAGCTTACCCAAGCGGACGTTCGGCTCCAGCATGACCTGGCCGGCAGAAGGTTCCAGGTCGCTACCGAGAATTTTCATCAGGGTGGATTTACCGCAGCCATTAGCCCCGATCAGGCCGTAGCGATTACCGTTACCGAACTTGGCGGAAACATTTTCAAACAGGGGTTTGGCCCCGAATTGCATAGTGATATTGGCAGTAGAGATCAAGAAACAAACCTATAGATGTTAGGGCCAGCGCCAGGCCGACTGGAGTATGCCGGCATTGTACAGGTTTGCAGTGACAATCGTGAGGCCGCAGAAACACCGATAAAAAGGCTTGCCTCCGGCGAAGGGGACGGGCAGCATTCCATTTCTGAAGTACCCATTCACTGTATTGAAGGATAGTCATCATGGCACAGGCAACCGCACGCCACATTCTGGTCGACAGCGAAGCAAAATGTGAAGAGCTGAAGAAAGAAATTGAAGGTGGTAAGGATTTCGCAGAAGTTGCAAAGCAGCACTCCTCCTGCCCGTCTGGTCGCAACGGCGGCGATCTCGGTTCATTTGGCCCTGGCCAGATGGTTCCGGAATTCGACAAGGTAGTTTTCAGCGGCGAAGTTAATAAGGTTCTCGGACCGGTAAAAACCCAGTTCGGCTATCACCTGCTGGAAGTCACCAGCCGCAGTTAATCAGCCGCAACTGTTGAATGACAGTGCCCTCCGCTGAACCATGGCGGAGGGTAAAACTGCCCACAAGATCAGCCAGACGACGAGGCGAGAGTCCAGGGATTCGAGGTCATCACTACTGTGCCCTGTTCCGTTACCCGGACTGTATCGCTGCAACCGATTCCCCAGTACCCCGGAACCCGCAGACAAACAGGCAGGTGAAACACCATTCCCGGTTCAAAAACCGCTGGCTGCCGACGGGCAATATAGCCTGATCCTTCCACCCAGGACGGCGGAAACTGCGCGCCTACTGCGTAACCAAACACCCCGGAAAAAAATACATCTCCGGCCAAAGGCTCCAGTACCTTGTCTGCAGCCATAGCCGCTGAGTCAAAACTTCGCCCCGGCTGCATGGCGTCAACCAGAGTATCCACCACACGCCGACAGCCATCGAAGACTTCCTGCATACGTTTCGTAGGCTTGCCGGCGACGACTGTACGCATCATCGGTGCAGTATAACGCTGCCAGGATGCCCCAAATTCCAGAAATACTGGTTCTCCCTCCTGCACTTCAAAGCGTTTGTGGTTGGTATGGATCACGCTACTGCGGCGCCCTGCCGCGACTATCGGTTGCATGCTCATAAACTCACTGCCGGCACGCAACATTGCCTCAGCGCCGGCAGCGGCAATCTCACTATCGGTAACACCCGGCCGTACCAGAGCAGCTGCGGCATCCAGACCAAGACCCGTGATATCAGCACTGCGCTGCAGGCACTCCAGTTCGGCGGTCGATTTCACAATACGCAGCTGTTTCAGCAGAGCCGAGGCGTCTGCAAATTCACAACGGGGCAGCCGCTGACGCAGTCCTTCAATAACGCCATATCGCAAAGAACCATGCCAGCAATCGATTCCAACGCCAGCCCCGGCACTCGCCAGTGCTTCAGCGAGAGGATCAAGCACCTCGCTCACGCTCTCCCAGCGATAGCCCACCACCTGATCCACTCGCGTGGTTACCATTGCCGGCCCCATTTCAATTGACGGCACTTGTAGCAAAAGCGATGAAGGACTGACCACAAGGGCAACATGGACTGAGACTTCAAAGGTGCTGTAGCCAGTGAGGTAGTAGATATCGGATGGATCCGTAACCAGCAGCGCCCCGAGTTGCCGGGCCGCGATCAGGGCCCTGAGACGCTGCAGGCGCTGCTCAAATTCGGCCGGCGGGAAGGGGCATTCGCTTCCCCTGAGCTGACCGGCCAGAACCTTTTGATAGGCATTGAAGTCCATAAGCACTCTCCTGAAAGCAGTTCAAGTGTGGCTTGTTATTGGAGAGTGCGCCCAAATGCCGGATCCTTCAAATCCGGCGTGCTATTTTTGTGGGGACAGGAAACGTGCAAGCTGGCTTCCAATGGATTCAACCGGTTCGGTAATCGCCTGCTGAATACTCCCGGTAACGGTTTTTGAAAACGCCGACCCTGCTCCGCTTTCCAGGAAGTCGATATACAGACCCATCTCCTGGGAACTGATGTTTTCATAGGTATGCAGGTAACTGTCATAAACCTGTTGTTCCACAACACCCCGGATTGTTTCGCGCTGGTTTTCTATGCTCTGCCTGAGTTCATCGTAATTCCCGGAACCACTGCTGAACGCAGCCATGGCGGTTGCCAGCCCCAGCTGTACAGCAATGGTGGTATCCACCGCACTTTCAGTGGCGCGGGATGCACGATCAAAGCGCTCAAACATCCGGGCCCGGTCAGTGCCCTTGTACTTCCTGTTCAGCTCCATCGCTCTGGCCTGTATCTGCTTCCATGCAGCGGGATCTGAAGCGGCTATTTCTGCCGTTGAGATCTTTTGCGCAACGGGGGTTTTATACCAGCTCTCTACCGCCTCAAGCTGGCTCCCTGAAAGTTCCTGCTCCAGGTTCTTTACAATCTGTTGCTCTATATCCACAGCACGGAAGCTGTTCGTGACCACATACCCAATGGTGTCGGCAACCATGGGCGGTAACTGCTGGTTGCGCTTCAGCCCTTCGCGGATGCCTTCGCTCATCATCGCGGGGTAGCGCTCTACAATGTCATCGACAGGCGATGCTGCCAGAACCTGCTGGGCACTGGGTGCAGCCATAACTGACCCGGCCAGGAACAGACCACTGAATAAAAGAGGTTTAACTAGGGTACCAAGCTTCATTTAACTATTATCCTGTTTGATGGATGCTGCGTTTATGACACGCACACCCTCCCCTGAGCAAGCAATCCATGGGTTCCGGAGATGACAGTTTGGTAGGAAAATTCTGGAAGCCTGCACGTCCGCGCAGGAGACGGCGACAGACACGCCGTAATCGATGGAAATCCCGCCTGAAATGGTACGGCCTTCCGGTTATCGGGTTACTTATCGGGACCTGGGCAACTTTGCGCTTCAGCCTGCTAGCTCCCGAACCGCCTGTAAACCCCGACAATATATGTGACATTTTCCGGGAGCATACGGTCTGGTATGACTACGCACGCAGCTCTCAGGAAAGGTGGGGAACCCCCATAGCCACACAGATGGCTTTTGTATATTACGAATCGTCCTTCCGCAGCCATGCCAAGCCACCAAGGACCCTGTTATGGGGAATTATTCCCTGGACCCGGCCAACCACAGCCTACGGCTATGCCCAGGCTCTGGATCCGGCATGGGGGGAATACCTCGCTGCGAATGGTGACGGCCTGTTTACAGTGCGTACCGATATGGCGTACGCACTGGATTTCGTAGGCTGGTACAACCATCTGACCCATCAACAGCTTGGCATTCCATTTCACAGCCCACGCCAGCTGTACCTCGCATACCACGAGGGTCGCGGCGGCTACGCCCGAAGAACATTTGCCCGTAAGCCCGGGGTAACAGCTCTGGCTTCCCGGGTTCAGAACCGGGCCTTCCGGTACGATAACCAGCTCAAATCCTGCGAGCAGGAATTCCAGTGCTGGCGCTGGTACCAATTCTGGCCATTCTGCGGCTGAACCCTGGCCACCAGACGATCACGCGGTTGGGTTAAACTCAATCATCGATGCCTGGGCCTGCAAGCGTTCAACCAGGAACTCCATCACAATTCGTACCCTTGCCATCTGCTGGGTATCCTGACTTACGTGCACCCACAAATCGACGCTTTCACCTTCTATCGGGTCTGACAGACGGCGCAACTCTTTTGTGCCCTCACCCAGATAGCAGGGCAATACAGCCAGCCCCGCTCCGGCTCTGGCCAGCGAGTACATCGCATGCAGGCTGTTACAACGAATGACTGAAGTAGCGTTTTTCAGCTGTTTACGATACCAGCGCCCCGTTGCCAGATGGCTGAAGGTCTCATCCGGAATAATCCAGAGGCAGTCTTCAGGCTGATTTTCAATATCCATATTGCGATGGCGGCGGCAATAACTGGCGGAGCCGTAAACCGCGGATTCAATCGCCGCAATACGCTCACCTTCCAGGGTGGCCTGGGGTTTGTTCTCAGGCCGCAAAGTCAGGTCTGCCTCCCTGTGGGTGAGGTTGGTGACGTCGTTATCGGTGAGTACTTCCAGCTCAATATCCGGGAACTCACGCACCAGCTCAGCCAGAACCGGCCCGAGCAGTTCACTCATCATTGTGTCTTCGGCTGCCACACGCACCTTCCCTACGGGTGCAGAGTCCTGTCCAACCAGTTTACGCTCAAGATTTTCCATCTCAACAGCAAGCTTTTCGGCATTGCGAAAAGCAGTTTCCCCCACGGGAGTCAGCTGTAAACCATCGCGGTTTCGTTCAAAAAACTGCACACCCAGCGACTCTTCCATCTGGTCCAGTCGGCGTAAGACCGTGGTTTGGTGCACACCCAATAATTCTCCGGCTTTTGCGAGTGTTCCGCCTATTGCCAAAGCATGTATATATCGTAGATAATCCCAGTCCATAGCTACTGCATATTTGCAACGTGAGTACGGATTTTAACGTATTTAAGCTGCAAAAAAATATCTTTAGCATTCATCATAAATTCGGGTCAATCCCTTTATTCATTAACACCAAGTTACCAGCCAAGGAGGAAGTCGCTATGGCCCAAAAGCACATCGCAACCGTTCACCCGCTACCGTCCAGCATCCTCCACAACAGTGCTGGAGTAAGAAGTCAGCACACCCGTGCGGCTGCAAAGATGGCAGTAAATTTCGTGGGCCGCAAGCTGCGCTCCTTTAACCGCAGGGCCGTAGCTGTAACAGATATCACCCAGATGCAGGGTGGTCACTGAATTCCAGCCGGACAAACGTAAAGAGCTGCGCTTTATAGCGCAGCCCTGAAAACGAAAGTCAGACTGAAAACGCCGACGATTCTCAAGAGGATCTGTCGGCGTTTTGCATTACGCGGTCAGAATTCCCAGATCACTTTTCTTTTCTGTTCAAACCATTTATCCATTTTACGGTTGTAAACATCCTCGATCACATTACGCTTGATCTTCATGGTGGGTGTAAGCATCCCGTTCTCCATCGTCCAGGGTTCTTTCACCAGAACCACAAACTCAATTTTTTCGTGTGCTTCACAGCCTTCGTTCACCGCATCCAGCTCATCAGACAACTCCTGCTCCAGCTCATCCCGGTTCATCCCTGTTGCCAGCCCCTCCCGGACTTCTTCCGAAAGTAACAGCATCAGGCAGGGCTGAGGCTGGTTTGCACCGGCAACGCATACAACTTCCACCGACGGGTGGTTAAACCGGTTTTCTATAGGCACAGGCACCACATACTTGCCCTTCGAGGTTTTGAACAGGTCTTTCACCCGGCCGGTGATCCGCAGGTAGCCGTCGGCGTTGATTTCGCCCATATCACCCGTCTTCAGGAAACCGTCACCCGTAACGTCCTCCCTGGTTTTCTCTTCATTCCGATAGTAGCCCAGCATCATCCCCGGGCTTTTTACCTGCAGCTCACCACCATCGCCAATGCGATGCTCAACCCCGGGGCTTGCCACACCCACATAACCGGTTCTGGCCTGTTCAGGCCGGCTGGCATGGGAGTATCCGAAGTTCTCCGTCATGCCGTAAACCTCCAGCAGTTCCAGTCCGAGGTTGCGGTACCAGGTGATAATCTCCTCCGATAAAGGCGCGGCCCCGGTCAACGCGGCACGGCAATGGTCCAGCCCCAATTGCCGGAGCACCTTCTTCTTTACCATTGAACCGATAAACGGAATGCTGAATAGCAGTTTCTGTTTTTTGGGGGGCAATTTGGCATTAACCCCCAGATAGAACTTCATCCATAGTCGCGGAACAGAGAAGAACAGAGTTGGCCGGGCACGCTGCAGATCCTGCTGAAAGGTGTCCAGCGTGTCGGCAAAATACACATGGAAGCCGAAATACAGCGACTGGGTTTCCACTGCGGCTCTTTCTGCCACGTGAGCCAGCGGAAGGTAAGACAGCATACGGTCATCTGCTGAAACCGTAAAAACCTGCTGTAAACCGTCGGCAACCGATATCATGGCGCGGAAATTGTGCATAACCCCTTTGGGCCGCCCGGTACTTCCTGATGTGTACGCAATGGTAGCCAAGGCATCAGGATCAGGCATTCCCGGTATAACCGGGAGAGTCTCAGCAATAATCTCCCGCCACCCGGGGCAGTCTGACAGCGGCGACATGGGCAGGGAGATGACAGGAAGATTCGATGGAATATGGCTTTTAATATCGTTCCAGCCATCCGTTGTACCGTCAAGCTTGCCCAGGAACAGCAGTTTTGATTCGCTGTGCTCAAGAATATAAGCGGCAGCTTCACCCGTAAGGGTGGGGTATAAGGGCACAGATACATGCCCGGCAGCCCATATGGCCAGATCTGCCAGAATCCAGTGCGCGCTGTTTTTGCCCAGAATGGCAATATTGCCTGGCTCCGGAAGTTCAAGACTCCGGAGATGGGCCGCCATTCGTGAAACCTGATCGGCCGCCTGCTTCCAGGTGATGTCTTCTACTGTGCCATCAGGATAGGGCTGGGTCAGATATACATTGTCCGGGATTTGCTCCGCCCAATAATACAAACAGTGCAGAGATGTCTGCCTGAGGGTATCCACTGCCATGAAAAACTCCTTGTTGTTGTTATCGTTTATGGATCTGGAACCAGCCTCATAGCCAGATCAGGGCCAGTTTCATACTAGCCTGTTTTTTCGAGAGCTCAATGGCGTGTCTCCCGGCTCATTGATCGCGGGCGTGAGAAATTGATTATTTTTTGTGACATTAATCAATATTGGTCTAGAGTGAAAAATGAAGCGTATCGAATTCCATAACTCATAGGAGATCACCATGAGACAGTCGACTCGCTCTTTTCTGATTTTTCCAGCCTGGGGCATTATTCTGCTCGGTTCAGCAGCATTCTTTTATAGTGCCTACACGGGCATGTTGGGTTCCTGATACCCAACGCAGAGCTAATATCTCTGGAAAGCGTTAACGCCGGAAGCGGGTTTCCAGAACAACCGCGGAATTGGTGCGTTCAACACCTTCAAGATTACCGATCTCGTCCAATACGGCGCTGAGCCCCTCCAGAGACTGTGCCTCAACGATTGCTATGAGGTCGTATTCACCACTTACCGAGAACAACTGAGACACCTGGCTGATTCCCTCAAGTGCGGAATTTGTTCGTGCAGTCAGCTTCTGGGCAACTTTTATCGAAACATGAGCCTCCACCTGGCTGGACGAAAAGGCCCCACCTAACTGCACGGAATATCCCGTAATCACACCGCTGCTTTCCAGACGGGCAATGCGGTTTTGCACCGTTGAGCGCGACATATTCAGAGCCTTGGCTATATCCGTAATGCTGGTTCTGGCGTTCCGGCGCAGCAGCATAAGCAGCTGTTCGTCTTTGCTTCCGATCATTTTGCTCACCTAGTTAATCAATATGTAAAAATCATAGGCTATTTTGTGCAAAATGCATCTGCAATCTGCCAGCGCATAGCTTCATACTGTCCCGAAACAACGCCAGGTTGCAGCCAATGATCATTCGCCCGATTACCGACACAGATCTGGACACTCTGTATAAAATAGCCAGCGAATCCGGCCCGGGATTCACTTCCCTCATGCCAGACCGGGAGGCTCTGGCGCAAAAGATCGCCCATTCCATAGCCAGTTTTGAGCGCAGCGTTACCCGTCCTGCTGACGAGCACTACCTGTTCGTTCTGGAGGATGAGATAACCGGCGATATCCTGGGCACCACAGGCATAGAAGCAAATGCAGGGCATACCCGGCCGCTTTACCACTTCCGGCGCAATACGGTCACCCATCACTCCCGGGACCTGAACCTTCGCCGAAGTGTCGAAACCCTTACTCGTTGTAATCACTACACCGGCTATTCCGAAATCTGCTCACTTTATCTGCGGCCGGAGTTCCGTCGGGCCAATGCCGGAAAACTGCTATCCAGGGTACGCTTCCTGTTTATGGCACAGCACCCGGAACGCTTTTCTGACAAGGTTATTGCTGAAATGCGCGGCGTATCCGACAGTTCTGGCCAGTCTCCGTTCTGGAACTGGCTGAAAACACATTTCGTAGACATGGAATTCGACCAGGCAACGCAGCTGATTGGCACGGGCTACACTGACTTCATCGACGAACTCATGCCTTCCCACCCGCTCTACACCTGTCTGATGAGCCCGGAGGCAAGGACTGTTCTCAGCCAGGTACACAAGGATACCCGGGCAGCCTTGCGGATACTGGAAGCCGAAGGATTTCAGCACAATGGCTTCATCGACCTGTTTGATGGAGGGCCGACTGTTGAGTGTGGTCTGGCCGACATTCGCAGCGTAAGATTATCTTCTGCATGCACCGTCAGAATTGATGAAACGAATGCAGTGGCTGGCAATGATTTTGCGCAGAAAAACAAACCAGCTCTGATCACGAACACAGGCACAACAAACTTCCGGGCAGTCGTTACATCCGAAGTGTCTGCCCGGCAGGATACACTGATTGTTCCCCCTGCCCTTGCTGGCAAACTGCGCCTCGATAATGGCAGCCACGCGCGTGTTCTGCCTTTAAACCAGGCGGCACCGGCACACACCCGAAACACGGCCACGGAGTTAAACTATGCATACTGATCGCAATACCCTGTTCGAGAAGCTCTGGCAAAACTATAGCGATGTGACACCTTCGGCTGCGCAAATCCACAGGATTCTGGGAGCCGAACAAGACCAGGTGATCGTCAACGACCATATTGCCCTGCGAACGTTTAACCTGGCACCTGTTGGTCTGGACGCTCTTGCACAGCATTTTCTTGCACTGGGATATCGCGAAGGGGGCGAATACCACTTCAAAGCCAAGAAACTCTATGCCCGGCATTACGAGCACGCCGACCCGGAAGCTCCAAGAGTATTCATTTCAGAGCTACTGACGGAACAGTGCTCGCCAGAACTTCAGGCTACAGTAAAAAAACTGGTGGCAGGAGTAACAAAGGAAGAGGTTGCAGCTGACAATTTTCTGTACTCAGGCCGGCACTGGAATCTGGATTACGACACATATCGCAGCCTGCTCGAAGAAAGCGAATATGCCGCCTGGCTCGCTGCCTGGGGCTATCGCGCTAACCATTTCACTGTAAGTGTGAATCACTTGCAGCGTTTCCATACGGTCGCCGATGTAAACCAACTCCTGAAAGACAAAGGGTTCACAGTGAACTCTTCTGGCGGCGAAGTTAAAGGATCCCCCAAAGATCTTCTTGAACAGTCCTCCACCATGGCCGACCGGGTTCCCGTATCATTCAGCGACAGGGATACCACCATTCCCAGCTGCTTTTATGAATTCGCACTACGCTACAACAAACCTGACGGCGGTCTCTATAACGGTTTTGTTGCGGCCTCAGCAGACAAAATTTTCGAGAGCACCCATTCCAGTATGTAAAGGCTCCATGATGCCAAACTGGACATATCGCTTACCCGTAGTTACAAAGGGATAACCTTTTTACAACGGCGCGGCCGGCCGTCATTGTCTATTTTTCAGACACGGGTAGGTTTCAGATACCACCGGTCAGAAACTACCGGAAGCTATACAACAACAAAAATGTGGTGGAGGGGCTACTCAGATCGCCTCCACCAAGGAGAAACCATGTCTGCGTCCACCAATCACCTAGAAGAGCGCACACGGGATTCGGGCGAACTGCTCGAGCACATAATGCCGACAGCAATCACCCTTGCCATGATGCTACGTCACAAGAAAATGGCTGCATGGCTACGCTCCGAATTCGATGGTTACCAGGACCGTGATGCTGCTCCTCCCTATCGCCTTGATTTGCCCGGTCATATCGTCGCTAAATCGCCGCAATATGGATGGATTCCTGCTCCTGTGGTCGATGACCGGCAGAAACTTGAGTTTGGGCATATCGATCTTATCGAGGGCACCAAGTCTCTGGAGAAAATCTGCGTCAACAGCAAAAAAGGTGATGGCAACCGCTTATTGCTGGACGAAGAGGACATGGCCACCTTACAAAAGCAGATCAACCTGAGCGCAGAACTGGCCATCAATCTCAGTCGTGATGTTTACTCCCGTCTGCTCAGAACCGTCAGGGGTGCGGTTTACCTGTGGACCCAGGCACTTATTGAAAAAGGACTGGAGGGAGAGCATAACCACTATAGCCCCGATGAGCGCGCTCTCGTCGTAGACCTGGACGACCCGGAATACTTCTGGCGCAGAGCCATGGATGAACTGGACCAGCTGCCAATTCCCGATGTGCGTTCCGCGGGCTTTTTCGAGAAGATGTTCGGACGGGCAAGCTGAGCTAGACTAACTCCTTGTTCCCGGACAAACCCGTATTTGTTCAACGCGACAAGGAGTAATGATGAAGCCTGTCTCCACACTTCTGCTGGCTTGCCTTCTTACGTTGGCAGGCTGTCAGTCGCTGTCAGATAAAAAGCCGCCCGGCGGGCCCGACAACGGAAATCTGCCTTCAGGCTCCGGAGGCAGCGATCACAATACTGTCCTCCTCAGTGCCCAGCATTGCCTGAGCGAGTATGTGCGCGAGCAGAGCAGAGTTCATTATGGCCCCTGCCTCAAAATCATCAGTGTGGGCGACATAACACCACAGGTCCGGGATGATGGTTTTATAGAGCTGCCGGTAGCCACTTCGGTGACCCTTGGCGTTAGCTGCGTTTACCGCCATGCAGACGGATCCCCCATTCCCATAACCATGGAAACAACAGAATTCAGCATTACACCGCAGATGTTTACTGAAGCAGGAAAACGCTGGTATCTGCACGCAAATACCAAGGCAAGACAGGTTGTCGGCTGCCTGCCGACACTGTCCCGTTCAACTGCACCCACCTACAGAACGGACTGACGTCTTGAAACAGTTTCTACGAAATCCGCAAGATATACCCCTGACTGTAAGAGTCCAGCCTTCATGACGCCAGATACCAGCATCGTCTGGCTTGGAGCTCTGGCAAGCCTGTTGGCCGGCCTTGCCACTGGCATTGGCGCCCTTGCGGTCTTCTTCGTGAAAACCCTGTCTGACCGGCTGCAGGACAGCATGCTGGCCGGGGCCGCGGGCGTGATGCTTGCAGCCTCTTTTTTCTCATTGCTGCTCCCGGGGCTGGAGCATGGGGAGGCACTGCTCGGCTCTACCTGGGCGGCAGCGCTGCTGGTGATCTTCGGGATATTGTCTGGTGCGGGGGCTCTTTACTATATTCATCAGAGGCTTCCCCATGAACACTTTACTCTTGGGCCAGAAGGCCCTGACGCCTCACACATACGCCGTATCTGGCTATTTATTATTGCCATAACCCTGCATAACTTCCCGGAAGGGATGGCCGTAGGCGTCGGCTTTGCAGGGGGCGATGTACGTAACGGCTATGTTCTGGCAATAGGAATCGGCATCCAGAACATCCCCGAAGGCCTTGCCGTTGCCGTCTCACTGATGGCTATTCAGTACTCCCGGGCCAGAGCCTTCACAATTGCCCTGCTGACAGGACTGGCCGAGCCCATCGGTGGGGTATTCGGCGCTGCCATGGTATGGCTGGCCGAACCGGTTATGCCCTGGACTCTGGGCTTTGCTGCCGGCGCTATGCTCTTCATCATCAGCAATGAAATTATCCCGGAAACCCATAGGAACAGCTACAAAACGCTGGCGACCTTCTCACTGCTTGCAGGCTTTGTTGTAATGATGTTTCTGGACGCCACATTGGGTTAATGCATTAAATCGCTATGGAGAAACTACCTTGCCCGACAACAACAAAACAACGGGTCCGTTTGAGTTCGACTATATAGTAGCCGGAGCCGGAACAGCCGGCTGCCTGCTTGCCAATCGCCTGAGCGCCAATCCTGAAACCAGGGTTCTGCTGATAGAAGCCGGTGGGCGTGATAACTATCACTGGATTCATATTCCGGTGGGCTACCTCTACTGTATCGATAATCCACGCACGGACTGGTGTTTTCGCACCGAGCCGGCGCCGGGGCTCAACAACCGGTCACTGATATACCCTCGCGGCAAGACCCTTGGAGGCTGCTCCAGCATCAACGGCATGCTGTATATCCGTGGTCAGGCAAGGGATTATGACCGATGGGCGGAGATAACCGGCGATGACGCCTGGAGCTGGAGCAATTGTCTGCCAGACTTCATGCGCCACGAGGACCATCATGGCCTGGATGATGGAGACCATACAGATAGCTCCCATGAACAATTCCACGGCCATGGCGGAGAATGGCGGGTGGAGCGCCAGCGCCTGAAATGGCAGGTTCTTGAAGACTTTGCGGCGGCAGCGGTTCAGGCAGGCGTGCCACGCACAAAAGACTTCAACCGTGGCAACAATGAAGGTGTGGATTATTTTGAGGTAAACCAACGTGCTGGCTGGCGCTGGAATACGTCCAAGGCTTTTTTGCGGCACGCCTCGAAAAGGCCCAACCTCACTGTCTGGCATTCCACACAGGTTTTACGGCTGGAAATGAACACAGACGGAGAGCAGCCAAGGTGCACAGGTGTGCGCGTGGCTGGCGCCAGTTCAGGCAGTGAAACGCTCGCACTGGCCAGTCGCGAAGTCATTCTCTCCGCCGGTTCGATCGGTTCGCCCCAGCTTCTGCAACTATCCGGAATCGGGCCGTCAGATCTGCTTAAGGAGATGAATATTCCGATAGTTGCAGACTTGCCAGGCGTAGGTGAAAACCTGCAGGATCATCTGCAAATCCGCTCGGTCTACAAGGTAAGTAACGCACTCACCCTGAACACCATGGCAAATTCCCTGATAGGCAAGGCCCGGATTGGCCTCGAATACCTGCTTAAACGCTCAGGCCCCATGAGCATGGCTCCCTCACAGCTGTGTGCGTTTACCCGCAGTTCAGAAGAATACGACTACGCCAATATCCAGTACCACGTTCAACCCCTGAGCCTGGATGCTTTCGGCCAGCCACTGCATAGCTTTCCGGCGATTACCGCAAGCGTATGCAACCTGAACCCCACCAGTCGGGGCACTGTGCGTATCCGCAGCAACAACCCTTTCGAGGCACCAGCCATTGCTCCCAATTATCTGAGCACCGCAGAGGACAGAAAGGTTGCGGCAGACTCATTGCGAGTAACGCGCCGCATCGCGGGGCAGCCCGCCTTTTCAAAGTATCAGCCTGAGGAATACAAGCCGGGAACACAGTATCAGACCGACGAAGAGTTAAGCCGGCTGGCCGGAGACATAGGAACCACGATTTTCCATCCGGTGGGTACTACCCGCATGGGACGGGCGGACGATGCAATGGCCGTTGTGGACTCTCACCTGCGGGTCAGAGGCGTAAAAGGTTTGCGTGTGGTAGACGCGGGGGTGATGCCCGTGATTACCAGTGGTAATACCAACTCACCAACCTTGATGATTGCCGAGAAAGCGGCAGGATGGATTCTGACTGGTGATCAGGCTGTCTGAACAGACAGCCTTTCCACGCCTAGAGATCCTTCAGGTACTGCAGCCCGGAAAGCTGATTCATCTGGCCACGGATCCAGAACACTCTATCCCGGACATAGGCTGACGGTTCTGTAACACTCAGCACTTCAGGGTTAGGCAAAACCGCTGCAAGCCGCGCAGCTTGCGCGGCAGACAGCTGGCGGGCAGGAATACCGAAGTAGACCCGGCTCGCAGCCTCCACACCGTATATTCCGGGGCCGAACTCGGCGATATTGAGATAGACCTCCAGAATCCTCCGTTTCGGCCAAAGCCCGTCAACAGCAAGCGCAAGCCCGGCTTCCAGTGTTTTACGAACAAAGCTGCGGCCATTCCAGAGAAACAGGTTTTTTGCCGTTTGCTGGGTAATCGTGCTGGCCCCCCTGAGCCCTTCACCTGCACGATATTCAGCCAGCGCCTTGCGAATAGCTGCAAAATCAATACCCCAATGATCCGGAAAGCGCTGATCCTCGCTGGCAACAACCGCAAGCGGCATCCACGGAGAAATCTCTGAAAAACTGACCCATTGCTGCTGCACCTCCTGGCGAGGGTGGGTCAGGCTGTAACTGACAATAAACGCAGAAGTTGGCGGGTTAACATACCGGAACAGAAGCAGCAGAGAGGCAAATAACAGGACCAGAGCAAATAACACCCAGATCACCCCACGCATAACCCCTTGTACGATCGATTTCCGGGCCATAAATGCGTTACCTGAGATCTGACTGCCGGGTTGCAGACTCGCCGGTACTGACTACTGTTGAGCCGATAACACGCAGGCAATGCTTATGACACACTACGTGCAAAGGTGTATTACCCGCCTCGTCACCGTCTACGGTTACAGTCTTGGGCCGGGATGTCAGAATATCGCAGCGCTTCCCCTTCAACTGCACAACCGTACTGGTACGCTTCGGAGATTTACCACTAAACCGAACAATAAGAAATGTAAGAAGCAATTGCAGCAAAGGCCGGGGTTTTACGGCAATGATATTCAGAAGCCCATCATCTGCCCTGGCTTGCGGAATCTCGTTACCACCGCCAAAAAAAGCGCCACTGGACACCGCTATGGATAACCAGCGACCGCTCAGATATGCCTGATCACATGTAATTTCAGCATGAAAGCCCCGTTTGGCATTCACCCGGCGCAGTAACTCAAAACCATAACTGAAGCGGCCAAACAACTTTTTAGTGGTGCCCTGGGACTCCCTGACCGGAAGTGTTCCCAGGCCAACATGAGCGACGTTAACGAATACCCCGTTGCCAAACTCTGCTACATCGACCATCTGCGTATCACCTCGCCGGACAAGTTCGCACACAGCTGCTGGCTCTTCCGGTAAATCGAGGTTACGGGCGAAGTCATTTGCAGTGCCCGATGGCAATACAGCCAGTGTTGCATTACGTTCAAGGCATAAACGAGCACCGGAGTTGACCGAACCGTCGCCGCCAGCAACCATGACAACATCACCCGGCTGCACCTGCGCCTCCCAGGCCGTCCCCCCGAAATCACAACACTCGGGCTCACTGATGCCGGCATTTTCCAGTTTTTCAAGCCAGAACTCCCGGCCCTTCTGGCCATCGCCTGCACCTGGGTTCGCAACCAGCCAATAGGTCATATCATATTTATCCCTGTATCTGCCCGCGGATGCTCAGGAAAACAATCGCCTTCAAGATACCTCAAACAAATCTCTACCGATGTTACGATCGTGACACAGGGAAAAAGCCTTAACCGGGGCGCCTGTTTGAAACCACAAGAGCAACCCCGGCAATAGAAATAATTCCGCCGGTCATTGCCAGCAGGCCCAACCGTTCATCGAACAGCCAGAAAGCTTCCAGAGCCGTTACCGGGGGAACGAGATAGAACAGGCTAGCCACCTGGGAAGCCGCACCACGGCGAATCAACCACATCAGTAGCAGTATCGCACCGATGGAAACACCCAGAACCAGCCACGCGAGGGAAAGCTGTAACTGTACTGACCAGACTACCTCCCGGGTTTCCAGCAGCAGCGCACCAGCGGCAAAAAACAATGCAGCGGCGCCATACTGAATAATGGTTCCAGCCACAAGGTCTGCACCGGTGCCATGGCGCTTCTGATATACAGTGCCAATGGAAATACCGGTCAGGGCAAGCAAAGCCCAGGCAAGTGTCCAGATCGGAAAGCCCGACCCCTGGTTATCGCCCCCAAACTTCTCAATCAAAACCAGAGTTACGCCCAGCAACCCTAACCCTAACCCCAGCCACTGCCGGCCCGAGACGGATTCTTTAAGAACAAGAACCGCCGCACCTGCTGTCACCAGAGGTTGCAGGCCTACCACCAAAGACACTATGCCGGCAGGCATCTCGCCCTGAATAGCATAATAGGTACCTCCGAGATAACAGCCGTGAACTAGTAACCCTGTCACCGCGAGGTGCCCCGCAGCCCGCCATCCCGGCCAGCGGGTTTTGAGCAGCCAGGCCAGTCCAAGAAGCAGCACAAGCGTCAGGAGCATGCGGATCAGCAGGAGGGTAAACGGCTCCGCATAGGGCAAGCCATACTTGGCACCAATAAAGCCGGTGCTCCATAACCAGACAAACAGAGCGGGGACGAAAAATGAATAGAACAAAGATTGCATAAGGAAGCTGCCGGGGTCAGGTATCTGAAACGTCAGTCAGTTTAGATTCCAACTTGCATGCAGAACAGATACAGACACCCGACCTGACAACCATTACAGATGGTACCGGGGATCAGAACAGGTGCGCAATCAGGTTGTAATTATGGATTGTAGCTTCTGGGTCAACTCAACAGCCTCGCTGCCAAGAGGTGTGAGGTAGCCGCCGTCATCCCGGGTAATCAGGCCTTTGGCAAAAAGCCGCTCAGCGGCCTCAACAGTTTCAGGCGCCGCATCGTTCCGGTGCACTTTGATACCTGCCTGGCCAGAGGAGGATTCAAACTGTGACAGCAGGTTAAGCTCGGCAATATGATCTGGAGAAAATGGCATTGTGATTCCTTGTATGTTTTTAGTGGTCAGATACTTTCAGATTTTTTGTGATCATCAAGGGTCAAATCCCGCTCAGTTTCATTCCACTGTTCGGAAAGTGTTTCATACGCGTCCGAGAAGCCGTTCCTGGCCCGCTCCCATGCTGACGCGGAGCTCGCTTTGAGCTCGTTATACCAGCCCTGAACCCGCTCCCGCTGTTCGCGCAAAGAGGCCAGGCTATCCTGCGAGCGTTCCCGCGCAGTATTGCTCATATCATCCCAGTTTTCCGAAAGCTCTTGCTCAAGCTCGGCAATCCGCTTATCAAGTGCTGTGAGCGTCCGGTTAATTGAGTCTTCTGCCTGGTCTTTCTGGTCCGCACCATATTCCCGCAATGCCTCGCCAAGTTCCCGGCTTTCCTGCCTGAGCCTGTCCACTGCCGAATCACTTGATTCCGCCTGCAGAGGCGCTGTAAACGCGAAGGAAGCCAGAACAAGCAAAACACCGACTGTATGTTTAAGAACCATAGATTACTCCGAGGCTGCACTCTTCAAGAATAGCAGTAGCGCAACGATAACAATATCACGGCTTTGAGCTTACCTTATAAAAGTGTAACTAGCTGTCAATAAAGTCGACTTATATCAATAAAAACAAAACTTTAAAAATCAGAAAAACAGTAAAAACCTGCCCTGCACGTGTTTTTTGCATAGCTGGAATTTGTGCATTGACGTCACCTGTGCCACGTTGAAAAAGAATCCAGCTAAGGAGGAAAGATTATGCTTTATTGGGCTGTAGTTTGCCTTATCGTCGCTATTATCGCGGGTGTCCTTGGTTTTGGGGGCATTGCCGGAACAGCGGCAGGCATCGCCAAAGTACTTTTCTTTATCTTTCTCGTTCTGCTTGTAATTTCTCTGGTCGCCAATGCAGTACGCGGACGGGGGCCCAAAATCTAGCTCTTTGTGTGAAGCTGAACAGTGTTCAAGCCCGGGCATCTGCGACATGCCCGGGCTTGTCCTTCCCGGTAACATTTCTCCGACAAGACATAATGTCATTTCTGTGCGGTGACGCCGTATAATTTCAACAGCCTGCGTTTAAAATGCGCAGCAACACGACTGTTGAGACTGAGCTTTCCGTGAGCCGCAAATGATACGCCCCCGATATATCGCACTGACTTTATTGATCTGGCTCTCTGCGCCGGCTACAGCAGATAGCATCAAGAAAATAGTGCACCCCGATGGGAGCGTTGAATATACCAACGTCAAGAGCAACAACTCCGGACGCGCCTCCAGCAAAAACGAGACTGTGTTCCGCTACAAAGACGATAACGGCATTGTTGCTTATAGCGGCACCCGGCCTTCTGTAGCAGATTTCGACGTCATCAGCTTCTACTGCTACGCCTGCGACCCGGACTCTCGTGTTAACTGGCGGACTACACCACTGTTCTCTGGTCGCTACGACACAGAAATCAAAACTGCAGCCGAAGAGCATGGTGTTGACCCCGCGCTGGTGCGCGCGGTTATTCATGCAGAATCTGCATTCAACGAGAAAGCAGTATCTCCAGTGGGTGCACAGGGGCTTATGCAGCTGATGCCGGGAACGGCTCTGGAAGTTGGCGTTCAGAATGCCATGGTAGCAGCAGACAACATCCGTGGCGGGGTCACCTACCTGGCGAAAATGTTGAAGCGCTTCAAGGGTGATACCCGGCTTGCAACCGCAGCCTATAACGCCGGCCCGGGAGCGGTCAGCCGTTACGGCGGAGTCCCGCCCTATGCCGAAACCAAAGCTTACGTTGAGCGAGTAGACATACTGCGCGAACGGTATGCCAGCAACTGATCAGTAAACCGACCCATCCCTGGGTCAGTCCGCTTTACTCCGATGCTGCAATCAGACTGGCATTACCACCCGCTGCAGTTGTATCCACACAAAGATGACGTTCAATCACAAAACGCTGATCAAGAGTGTGTTCGGTAATCAGCGGTAGTAAGGCTCCATCACGCCTGGCCAGAGCCAGGCGGTATTTTTTCAGGAGTGGCTGTTCAGCGCAGCTTACCACTGCTTCAAAGCCTCTCACCGTGGCCAGTGCGTCCGGCTCAAGGTTGCCTTCGACTCCCACGACTGGCAACCCGGCTTTCTCAGCGCGGCTCACAGTGTCAGCAATGCCCGGGGCTATAACCACTGCCTTGTTGCCCTGGGACAACGCCATGGCCACCTGCGCCAATGCTGTTTCTTTATCCGGCCCAAGACACAATACGAGTCCGCGGGCGTGATTGGATAGTCTGTTAAGCTCACCCGTTGGCCCCGGCAATTCTTCGGTATGGGCATCCAACGGCTCGGGAACCATACCGAAAACCGGCTCCAGGGCTTCGATTCTTGCTTCCGGGGCGAGAACTTTGCGTTTATCCAGACTGCCAATCAGCTCTTCCAGCTTCTTGCCATCAACCGCCTTAATACCGGGGTCAGCCGGGCGCTCAGCTGCAGCGCCCTTGAGGAAACGACGAACATACTGCGGACCACCAGCCTTGGGGCCGGTTCCGGAAAGGCCCTCACCACCAAACGGCTGGGACCCGACGATCGCACCAATCTGGTTGCGGTTCACATAAGTATTGCCAACCTTGATACGGCTTGAGATCCGGTCCACCCGATTATCAACCCGGCTATGGATACCGAAAGTCAGCCCGTAGCCTTTGGCATTTATCGAATCGACAACCTTATCGATGTCTTTGGCTTCAAAGGTCGCCACGTGCAGTACCGGCCCGAAAATTTCTTCTTCCATATCCTCTATGCCGCTGACCTTCAGCACAGCAGGTGAGACAAACAGGCCTTTTTCCGGCACAGGAAGTTTTTTGAGCAGAAGGCCTTTTTGTTCAAACTTCTCACAGTGGTCGACGATCTTTTTGCGCGCTGCTTCGTCAATGACCGGACCCACGTCTGTGGAAAGAGCCCAGGGATCACCAATCCCAAGCTCCTCCATGGCGCCGTAAAGCATTTCCAACAAGTGGTCAGCAATATCCGTTTGCACATACAGCATGCGCAGCGCCGAACAACGCTGGCCAGCGCTCTGGAACGATGAAGCCAGCACATCCCGGACTACCTGCTCAGGCAGGGCCGTTGAATCAACAATCATGGCGTTCAGACCGCCGGTTTCAGCCACCAATGGTGCATCCGGGGCCATGTTTTCTGCCATCACCTTATTGATGCGCTGGGCAGTGGCGGTGGAACCGGTGAAGCACACACCGGCTACCCGGGAGTCAGAAGTAAGTGCGGTTCCGACTGTAGCGCCGGAGCCTGGCAGAAGCTGTATCGCGTCTTTGGGGATCCCGGCTTCGTGCATCAGTTCAACAGCACGAACCGCCAGGAGCGACGTTTGCTCCGCTGGTTTGGCAACAACAACATTACCCGCAGCGAGGTTGGCAAGAACCTGGCCGGCAAAGATTGCCAGCGGGAAGTTCCAGGGTGAAATACAGCAGATAACACCGCGGGCTTCACCACTGTCTTTGTAGCGCAGAGCTTCATTAGCGTAGTACTGTGAAAAATCTACAGCCTCGCGAATCTCAGCAATGGCATCCAGCAAGGATTTACCCGCTTCCCGGGTTGTCAGAGCAAACAGCTCGTGGGCGTTTTCCTCCAGCAGGTCCCCAACTTTACGAACACAGGCTGCGCGCTCTTCCACCGGCACGGCGGACCAGCTTGTAAAACCTTGCTGTGCGGCGCCAATGGCAGCAGACACATCAGCTTCATCAGCCTGGGTAATATGCCCTACCAGATCGTCTGGATTCGCCGGGTTCCTGACTTCCAGCACTTCAGTACCCTTGATGTCCGCAGCAATGAGCGGGCCACCCACCCAACGATAGCTGCGAAATGCCCCACGGCCCTCATTAACTCTCTCTACCGTCACCGGATCGGTAATATCCCATCCTTTGGAGTTACGGCGATTGGCCCCAAAAAGGTTCTCCGGGCGAACAATCAGTTTGCTGGAAAGGTTGTCACCCAGCTCCTGAACGACATCAATGGGATCCCTGGCAATATCTTCAGGAGTTATGCTCGTGTCCACAATCTGGTTAACAAAGGAACTGTTAGCCCCGTTTTCAAGCAACCGGCGTACAAGATAGGCCAGCAGATCGCTATGTTTACCAACGGGTGCGTATATTCTGCAGGGAACACCGCTCTCTTCGAGAACCTGGTTATGCAGCGATTCCCCCATGCCATGAAGACGCTGGAACTCGTAGTTTTTCAGGCCAGCACTTTTGGCCAGTTCCAGAATTGCAGAAACAGAATGGGCGTTATGTGTAGCAAACTGCGGGTATATGCGATCGCTCATGCGCACCAGTTTCCTGGCGCATGAAAGGTAGGAAACATCACTGCACGCCTTGCGCGTAAACACCGGAAAATCAGTCAGCCCCATTACCTGAGCGCGCTTGATCTCAGCATCCCAGTACGCGCCCTTCACCAGGCGAATCATGATACGGCGATCAAGCTTTTCAGAGAGTGCGTACAACCAGTCAATGGTATGGGAAGCGCGTTTGGCGAAAGCCTGAACAACCACGCCAAAGCCGTCCCAGCCAGCGAGTTCCGGATCGGACAGAAGGCCCTCGATGACATCCAGAGACAGATCGAGACGATCCTGTTCCTCGGCATCAATATTGAACCCCATATTCGCGGCCGCTGCTTTTTTGGCCAGCTTCAGGGCACGGGGTAACAGTTCGGTCATCACTCGTTCTTTGTGGCCATACTCGTAACGGGCCAGTAATGCAGAGAGTTTGACGGAAATACCCGGATTTTTGCGAACATCGCCTTTACAGTTTTTGGCGATGCTATCGATGGCGTTGGAATAGGATTCAAAATAACGACGGGCATCGGCATCGGTACGTGCGGCTTCGCCAAGCATGTCGTACGAATAGGTGTACCCCTTGGCCATATAGGACCTGGCTTCACTCTGGGCTTCTTCGATGTCTCGGCCCAGAACAAACTGCCTGCCCATTTCCTTCATGGCCTGGCCTGCAACTGTGCGAACCACCGGCTCACCAAGGCGCTTGACCAGCTTGCGCAGTGTATCCCCTATCGTGTGCCGCTCAGAATCTTTCAACAGGTTGCTGGTCATCAACAGCGCAACGGTTGTGGAATTGATAAACGATGACGTCGCCTTGCCAACGTGAGCACTCCAGTTACCGGAGGTGATCTTGTCTTCAATCAGAGCATGAATGGTTGTGTTATCCGGCACACGCAATAGCGCCTCTGCCAGGCACATTAACGCAACACCCTCTTTGGTGGTGAGACCGTATTCCGCAAGGAACTTTTCCATGATCGTGGATTTCGCGTTTGCACGAACGCTACGCACCAGGTCTGCGGCTCTGGCGGATATTGCTTCACGCTCTTCGCGGGACAACTGAGCGTCAGCAATCAACTCGTGAATCACTTTATGTTCATCTTCGAGATAATAATCACGAATCGCCTGCCGGCTTTCAGAAAGTTCGGGAGTCACTGATTGCTGCGCTAACATAGCTGTACTCTCTCGGTTGTTTGCTCAGTTGTTTGCCTTTTTCGCATTCTACCTACAACGACAAAGTCAGTTTCACTATAAAAGCCCATATCGCACACCATTACGGCTTTATTAATCTAAAATAATCGATAAAAAGACTTCTTGATAACGCCCTTTAAGGTAAAATGACCTCAATCATCAACCTGTACCAATCGAAAACCCTGTAACGTCTGGCGCTTACAATCTAAAGCATAGCGTCCATATCGATGACTTGCCCAAAAGTAACAAACTCAGGCTTTGCCGGGAGTTCAGAACCGGAATAACAGGAAAAATCAGGTACGAGAAAGGTATAAGGCTCCAGACCATGAACGAACTCGACCGAATCGATCACTCAATTATTCGTGAATTACAGAAGAATGCGCGGATCACGATCACCGACCTTGCCTCTCGTGTCGGCCTCTCGAAAACTCCGTGTCAGGTACGCATGCGGCGGCTTGAGGAACAAGGGTTCATTACGGGTTACACGGTGCTGGTTAATCAGACCAAACTGGGGCAAAGCCACATTGCTTTCGCGCAGGTGACCCTGAGTGATACCAGCAGCGATGCGTTGAAGGCCTTCAACCAGGCCGTCAAACAAATTGCCGCGATTGAGCAGTGCCACATGATGGCCGCCAATTTCGATTACCTGATGAAGGTGCGGACACGCAACATGGCAGAATACAGGCAGGTATTGGGTGAACAGATTTCAGCACTGCCCCACGTGCTGCAAACAAGTACGTTTGTAGTAATGGAAAGCGTAAAAGATGCGGGGCTCTAGGGAGCCCGGTTATTAACCCGGGCCAGCCCCAGAGTAGACAGGTGCAGGCCAAGCTCACTCCGGTAAAGCGCATTGCCGATACCAAGCACAATATTTTCTACCGTGAAGTTGGACGACACTGCACTGGCACCGCCAATCGAACGGGCCTCCAGAACGAGCACCAGCCGCAGCAAATCAAGAAGACGGATAACCAGATCCAGAATACCGAAATCTTCTGGCGCATCATCGATGCGGGCCAGCACGTAAGTTCTGGCAGCTTCTACCACAAAGGCTTCATGATCTGTCAGATGCTCGGCACTCAGACATTTAATGGATTCGACGCGTTGCTCCCGCTCGCGCCTGATAGCCTCCAGACAAACCTGACCAGAGTTTTCCGGCGCCTGGCCTCCGCGCAGAAGGCCCGCGAGCCGGAAGTCCACTTTGCCCTCGCTGCGCATCTGCTCATATTCATTGTTCAGGCTTTCTTTTGCGTGAGGCAGATAACGGCGGATCGCCGCCTCGCGGGCTCTCTCCAGGTCTTCAGTCGTCGCCAGGCTTACCAGCGAACTCATCACGCGCACGCAATGGAGAAGATGTTCCCAGTCAGCAGGCCCGATTGCGAGCGGATCGTCCGGCAGCACACGTTTGGCAGACACAAACTTGAAATACAGAGCCGTTACTTCCTGCTCAGAAAAATCAGAGGTGCGAATAATTCGCCGCAGCCCCAGCTTTTCAATATCCTGCAAAAGACTGGGAATCAGCATCAGGACGTAATGCTGCGCACCTTCTGATATCGACATGAACTACTGCTCCGCTTCCTTGTTCTTGGTCTGGCGTGCAAGATGAAGCACCCATACACCAAGCGCCATCACCAATAATGTAAGCCACAGGCCATTTGTGTAGTTACCCTCAACATCAGCCAGGTATCCCACAACAGCGGGCGCCAGCATCTGGGCGATACCATAGCTGAAGGTGAGCCGGCTCATGGGCCGGGAAGGATTCTCCGGGAACTCCCGCCCAACCATCGCCAGCATCATGCTTACGATACCTATAAAGCTGGCACCATAAATGATGGCGCTGAGCATGACACTGAGCATGCTCGTGTTGATGATCAGCATCAGAATACTGACCGCATTAAGCAAGTAGGCGAGGTAAAGGGCTGTCCACTGCCCCCAACGGCGCGTAAACACATCCCAAAGCCAGCAGGCCGGTGTGGCTGAGAGGCCGGCAACAAGCCAGATCAGCCAGCCATGGCCAGTGAGAGCCGGTATGGACTCGGCAATGGCCACCAGGAAAGTCGCCGTTACCACATACCCGACTCCGGCACAGAAGTAGGCCAGCTGCAAAATCACGACAAAACGGCTTCGCTCATCACTGGCTGCAGTGCTTCCGGTCGGCGGCAAGGCACAGGTGCGATAATCCGGCATCCAGCGCCAGACGGGAACCAGCAACGCCAGCCCCACAAGCCCGTATATCACCCATTGCTGATCCCAGCTGAAGGATCCTTTGATCAGCTCCGCGAGAACTGCCGTAAGAACAATCCCCAACCCGATACCCGAAAAGAATACACCAAGTTCGGATTTTTCGTTGTTTTTGATCAGCCAGCTCATCAACAGACCTGCACCAAGCAGCATGCCTGCAGATGTGCTCAGGCCGGAAACAAAACGCAGGGCAAACCACAACCATATCTCGGTGGTGTACCCCATGAGAACCGTAGAAACAACCGCCACAACAAGTCCAAGCTGATACAGCTTTACCTTGAGATCAAGATCACTGATCCGGGTAATAAGAAGCGCGCCCGTAAGGTAGCCTGCATAGTTCACTGTCGCCAGCATGCCTACCACGGACTGACTCAGCCCGAGCGCCTCCATCATTTCAGGAATCATTGGCGTGTATGAGAACCGTGCGACCCCGACCGTGACCATGACAGTGATCACGCTGGCCACCAGCACCCTTATTGTTTCTATTGTTTTCACGGGGCTTCCCTAAATCAGAGCAACTTCAGGTCAGGCGCGGCTAAGAAACTTACGCTCCTCAACATTGATTTTGATGCGGTCGCCAGTGGAAATATGCTCAGGAACCTGAATCACCAGACCGGTTTTCATTTTTGCGGGTTTGGTACGAGCTGTTGCTGAGCCCCCCTTTACGGAAGGGTCTGTTTCCTCAATATCAAGTTCTACAGTTGGCGGGAGAGCCAGGGCTACAGGCGCGTCGCTGACCAGAATCACCATAACGCCCTGAGTGTCTTCAGTGATAAATAGCAACTCATCTGCAATTGCTTCACGGCTCAGACTGTATTGAGTGAAGTCTTCGCTATCCATGAAGACAAATTCATCACCGTCAGAATAGGAAAAGGTTGCCGGCCTGCGCACAAGATCTGCGAGGTTCAGCATATCGGAGTCCTTGAACGTCTCATCGATCTTGGCTCCTGAGACCACATCGTACATACGCATGCGATAAAGACTACCGCCGGCCCGGCCCTGAGGAACAGAGCGCTCGATGTCCTTTACAAAATACACCCGGCCTTCGTATTCAACTGCAGAATTCTTCTTGATTTCATTTGCTCTAGGCATTTTTTAAAGCTCCGAAACAATACCGTAAACGCGTTCATACCGGGCATAAGCCGGCGTGTTTCACACCCGGCAATTCTACCCGCAGATCAGCCCCGCTGATACGGGGCAGGCGGACACTATAGGTCATTCTTAAAAAAGCTTCCCGGCCCTATAACCGGATTCACATAAGAAATAGCAATTTGATGTAAGCTATGCTTCATAGTGACCATCATATTTGCTCTCATTTGGCTCAAGGCCGGAGCAATTCGTATGGTCGGCACGCTTACGGCTAACTTGAAAGGTTTTATGAAAGTACCCAAGAGATTACAGCCCCTGGTCGATGACGGCATGGTGGATGAAGTGCTTTACCAGCTTATGAGCGGTAAAGAGGCCCAGGTTTACGTAGTACGGTGCGGCGATCACGTGCGCTGTGCGAAGGTATTCAAAGAAGCCCAAAAACGGAGCTTCAAACAGGCCGTTGAGTACCAGGAAGGCCGAAAAGTGCGCAACAGCCGCCGGGCCCGGGCGATGAGCAAAAAAACCCGCTATGGCCAGAAAGAGCAGGAAGATGCCTGGCTCAACGCCGAAGTGGATGCCCTGTACCGTCTGGCTGAGGCTGGCGTGCGCGTACCTGCGCCCATGGGTTTTGTTGACGGTGTCCTGCTGATGGAGTTGATTGCCGACGCCGATGGCAAAGCTGCTCCGCGCCTGGATGATGTCACTCTCACCCCGGAACAGGCACGGGATTATCACGAACGGATTATCGCCGAGATTGTGCGAATGCTGAGCGCCGGGCTTATTCACGGTGACCTGTCAGAATTTAACGTACTGGTAGACAGCAATGGCCCGGTGATCATCGATCTGCCCCAGGCCGTGAATGCTGCAGGCAACAACAACGCCGAGCGTATGCTGGAGCGGGATGTGGATAACATGCGCCGCTATTTTGCCAAATTCGCACCGGATCTGCTTATTACGGACTATGGCAAGGAAATCTGGGCGCTATACGAGAGCGGCGACCTGCACCCCGACAGCAAACTGACCGGATGTTTCGAACACGACACGCACAGTGCCGATGTCGACGAACTTATGGCGGTTATTGACGCAGCAAAAGAGGAAGAAAGAGACCGGCAGGAACGCATGCAGGAAGACGACGAGGACTAATACCCACCCCCGTCACCCCGGGCTGACTACCAGGCCAGCCAGATAACATGTTTTGCGCCTTTGCCGGGGCGATGAGCCCGCACAGTCACGGCCTCTGCAGAGAGCCCGGCACGCTTCAGACGTTCGGTAAAGGTTGGATCCTGGCCTGCTGACCAGTAGGCCAGGATACCCTCCGGCCGCAAAGCCTCCTGCGCTGCGGCAATTCCGGCAGGCGTATATAGCCAGTCATTTTCTTTACGCGTCAGGCCTTCGGGGCCGTTATCTATATCCAGAAGAATGGCGTCATAGCCTGCCGGCGAATCCTTGATCAGCTGCACCACGTCACCAATGTGCACCCGTGCACGGGAGTCTTTCAGAGGATAACCCGCCGCACTGCCCAGAGGCCCCAGATTCCACTGTTCCACTTCCGGCACCAGCTCTGCAACAGTAATCTCTGCAGTGTCTCCCAGAGACTGCAGAGCGGCTGCCAGAGTAAAGCCCATACCCAGCCCGCCAATGAGTACCTTTGGTGCCGGATGATCCGCAATGCGTTCACAGGCCAGGGTCGCAAGGGCGTCCTCAGAACCATGCAGGCGGGTATTCATTAGTTCACCGCTGGTGCCAGCAATACGAATAGAAAACTCATCATTTCGCTGCAACAGGCGTAATTCTGTACCCTTGCCTGGAATAATCGCGGTGCCAAGTAACTCAAAGCGAGCCATAAATACCTCTTAGGATGGAATTCTGGAGAACAAGGAAAGTCAATTCTGCGCGAGGATAGCTCGTTCTGCTGCACCAGGCAGTATGCCAGTCAGCCAGGCTTCAATAACAATCTCACCATGCTGGTTGGACAGCACCGCTTCGGCCTTTGCACGGTCGCGCTCATCGGCTTCAGTAACAGTGAACTCGCAGGTAATGGTATCTCCGAAATAAACCGGGCGGCGAAACCTGAAATTCATTCCGGATGCCAGCCAGCCAATCTGACCACCCACTTCGGTAATCATGCCACCGACGAGCAAGCCATGGCAGATTTTACCCCGAAAATCCTTGGCAGCGGCGAAACGTTCATCGTAATGGATCGGGTTCATATCCCTGCTGATCTCGCCAAACGCCAGCGTGTCACTCTCGGTAAATGTCCGGGTAACCCTGAAAACATCACCAGCCCTGAGGCCTAGAACAGCCTGCTTTCGAATATGCGTCACTTACAACTCTCCGGAGATCGTTCTGGCTGGCACTCTAACACAGCAAAATACCGGCTTTGCTCAGCCAACAGGTTTCACCCTCTCAACTGTCGTCTCAACCGGATATTTACTTTCACTACGGGCAACAATCGCAGTGCCTACCAGGTCTCCGGTCACATTAAGGCCGGTGGCCCCCATGCCAACCAGTGCATCAATGGAAACCAGCAGTGCGACGGTTTCAATCGGCAGGCCTACCTGGGCAAAAACCGTCGCAATCATTACGATACCTGCGCCGGGCACCCCCGCCGTCCCGATGGAGGTAAGTGTGCCAATAAGAACGATCTCTGCCATCGTCATCAGGTCCAGAGGCACACCGACTACATTGGCCGCAAACACTGCAGAAATCGCGATACGGATCGCGGCACCATCCATGTTGATGGTGGCACCGAGCGGCAGACTGAAGCCGTATATCCGTTTGGGTATCCCCAGGCGTCGTGCCGCATCCAGGGTCAGCGGCAAGGTGCCTGAACTGCTCTGGGTTGCGAAGGCAGTTGCCATGGGCGTACGCGCTTCGCGAAAAAATGCCCGCACTTCCACACCATAAAAGCGCATAAGTATGCAGTAAACAAACAGATGTGCAGCCAGCGCGATATACAGCACCAGCACCATGTCACCCAAAGCCAGTATAGTGGCCATGCCATGCTCGCCCGCCGTCTTGGCAACTATCGCGAACACCCCTATGGGTACATACTGGAGCACGCCAGCCATAATCTTCAGCGTGACCTCGTTAAGCGCCTCAACAACCTTGAAAAGGTGCTCGCCAAGCTCTGCATGCGCCTCGGATTCCCGCAGTTTCAGCAACGCGATGCCAAAAACAATGGCGATAAAGATAATGCCCAGCAGGTTCAGCTCGGTGAACGCCGCAAAAATATTGTCGGGAACGACATTCAGCAGCACACTCACAAACCCGGGGTTTACCGGCACGTTTATATCAGCGCCTTCATCCAGCGCCATACCGCTTCCGGGCTCAAACAGACTTGCCACCACCAGACCGACAACAATGGCCAGCGCGGACGTTAAAACATAGAAACCAAAAAGTTTCTGCCCAACGCGGCCCATGCTGCCGATATTGGCCTGATTGACACCCACCATGAGCGTGAACAGCACGATAGGCACGATAAGAAACTTGAGCAGCCGCAGCAGCAACTCGCCAAAAGGCGCCAGCCAGTCAGCAACTTGCGGCCCTCCAATCAACCCCACGGCCAGACCCAGCATCAGTGCGATGCTTACGCGCAGAATTAAAGAAGTATTCAGATAGCTGTGAAACAGAGCCCTCACCGGATCACCCCCAATGAGATTGATGTGTGCCTCAGCATAGTTAAGAGTTCCTGACGGGGAATAACGCAGAGTGTGGTGGAAATCGTCAGGCGGGTAAACCGCTAACCGGAACAATCTCTTTGGCTACCCTCACTGGGGCCACATTTAGTTATCCCGGCGCAGGCATCGTAACTCAGCACTGCAACTGGCGCACATCTGCCAGAAACTGATCAACAACCACCGGTGTTGTGGCCCAGGAACACATCAGTCGCGCACTGCCACCAATAAAGTTGTAGAAACGCCATCCTTTGGCCCGCAGCGCGGCTTGTAAAGCCTCGGGCATTTCTACAAACACTCCGTTTACCTGCCTTGGATATCTGAGCCTGATTCCTGGCAGTCCAGCTAACCCGTCCGCAAGCCTCTTGGCACTGGCATTGGCATGGCGCGCATTTTCCAGCCACACATTATTCTCCAGCAACCCACACCAGGGCGCAGAAATAAACCGCATTTTTGATGCAAGCTGTCCCGCCTGCTTACAGCGCCATTCAAAGTCTTCGGCCAGGGCTTTATTGAAGAACACGACAGCTTCTCCCATAGCCAGACCATTCTTGGTTCCGGAGAAACACAGCACGTCGACACCCGCTTTCCAGGTAATTTCCGATGGGTGCACATCCAGCGCCGCAACAGCATTCGCAAAGCGGGCACCGTCCATGTGAATATTCAGCTTGTATTGATCCGCCAGCACGCGAATGGCGCGAAGTTCGTCTGGGGTATAGATAGTGCCGACTTCCGTTGCCTGAGTAATACTCAGTGCCTTGGGTTTGGGATAATGAATATCGCTGCGTTTGGTGACCAGATGCTCAATACTTTCCGGGGTCAGCTTCCCGTTTTCACCTTCACCCAGCAGGAGCTTGGCACCGTTGGAAGCATATTCCGGCCCACCACATTCATCTGTTTCAATATGAGCCAGCTCATGGCAGATAACGCTATGGAACGATTGCCCGATGGATGCCAAAGCCAACGAATTGGCTGCTGTGCCATTAAAAACAAAGTAGACATCACAATCTGTATCAAACAAGGACCTCAGCCCATCTGAAGCCCGTTGCGTCCAGCTATCTTCCCCATAGGCAGGTTCATCCATACGGTTTGCTGCCTCCATTGCTTCCCATGCCTGAGGGCATACACCACTGTAATTATCGCTGGCAAACTGCTCCGATCGTGACACGGCAACACTCCTCTATCGGCAGATTAAACTTGGTGAAACGTCCGGGCGGTACGTTCAAACGTCAGGGCCATGCGTTCGAACATACCCTCAATAGTTGCTGTCTGGGCATCTGGCGCTTTGGCATCGTAGATAGCGCTCAACAACCCGGCGCTCGCTTCCCTGAACCGGGAATTCATATTGCCACGGGCACTCATCAGATAGGTATCGGCCAGTACCTGTTGCCACTCTGCCAGCTTGCGATCCACAACGGCATTTCGATGATTCTTGATCCGCCGACGCAAGCGGATAGACATGTGGCCAATGTTCAGCCCGGTGAAGCCCAGATCCGTCATGATCCGACTGGGGTTTCCCGACTCCTGATCATAATTGGCTAGCCGCAAAAGGCGTTCCCCCATGCGGCCATTAAACCAGTTTTCCGGCCTGCGCTGGTCGTCTATGCCGACCAGGTCCCGGGCCGTTGCCTTGAGTAAACGACGCTGCATTAGCTGGCTGTCCGGGGGTGTAATCAGCTTGAATACCCAGTACAGAATACTGATCCCGACAAACAATCCCAAAGCATTGCTGGTCGCAACTTCCATATTGAAGGTCATATGGTTACCCGGCTGCACAATAAGCGTGAAAGGAATACATAAGCCCAAACCGTAAGGCAGGGTTTTCCGGTTTGCAATTGCAAGCAACGCGACAAAATAAGGGCCAGAAAGTATAAGCATCAGCGACTCAAAGTTTCCGCTACTGCTCGACAACAGACCCAACCCGAAAAACAGGCTCAGCGGGATTGCGACTACAACCCCCAGCAGCAGGCGCCGTAAGATAGAGGTCAGTACCACCCGGGAAAACCGGGCAAACATCACCGAAAATACAACTGGCATAATCATCAGCATAATGGCCGCAGGGCTGCCGGTGCTCAGCCATACCACTGCCCCGATCATGAAAACCACCGCTGTCCGGAAGCCGTTAATGGCACCGATCAATGGATCTCTGTGAGTTTTCAGCCTGGAAGCTTTCAACAGTGTCTGGTCCCGGTTTTCAAGCGCGTTGTACGCCCGTAATACCATGGCCAGATCTGCCACCAGCTCTGCAGCAGTATGGGTAAGACGGATCACAATAGCTGCTTCATTTACATAGGCGGCCCTATGCTCAAGCAAGGCGCGCCTCAGCGCCTGGGCCTCCAGGTAGGATGCTTCGTAGTTGTCCGCTTCAGCGATCTTTATAAAATGGGCCCGCATGTCTTCCAGCAATTTACTGAAGGCCGGCGAAACCAGATCCGGGTGATTACGCGGAAAACGCCCCATGATTTGAGTGACAGCCAGCAACGACATCACCTTGTTACAGAGCAGGTTTGCTGCCCTGCTCCGCCCCGGCCCCTCGGGGCCTTCATAAGCAACAGCGCTGGAATCGTCGTTCAGCGCAACGAGATTCTCCAGTATCTGATCGGCATGCTGGTGACGCTGCTCGTGAGTACTGTCCGGATCCAGTTCAAGAGAGAGGTATTCAAGGGTTTTATTGATAACAGCACGGGCATGACTGCGCAGACTATCCTTTACCGTGACAGGCCACAGCAACTGGCTGACAAGCATCGCACAGAGAGCGCCCACGGCGATTTCACTGATACGGGACTGGGCGATTTCGAACACTGCACGACTATCTGCCAGGTTAGGGGTTGCCATCACCAGCAAGACCACCAGACCAGCCGTCATTCCTGACATGGCAAAGGCATAAATGAAGTTGAGGTTATGCACCATGGACGATGCTGCAGAATTCAGGCCGATCCACAATGTGAGACAGGCAAGAGCAAGCAAGGGGTACGGCATGAAAAACGCCAGAATCAGAATCCCCGCAGCGCCTCCCAACACCGACCCGAGAATCTGGCAGACAGCCTTTTCAGTCACCAGCCCGCTTTCCGGACGGATCTGCAGAAACATGGCAGATACCAGTGCCCAGTAGGGACGGTCAAGCTGCAGGTACATGGCCACAAACAATGCCAGCGCCACAGAGATAACCCCTTTCAGGGCAAATATCACAGCACTCCTGTCAGGCATCAGAAGCTGCGCCAGCAGCGGGTGAAGTGTCATACAGGCAACACCGTTATTCGGTTTCCAGATAAATGGAAACGGTCATACCTGCGCTGATATTTACACCCTCCGGGAGCGGGTCGAGCGCTATATCTACAGGAATTCGCTGGGCAAGGCGCACCCAGTTAAAAGCTTGTTTCACCTGAGGCAGCATCTGGCTATCACTGCGGGTATTTGAATCAGCTATGCCCCGGGCAATACTGACAACTTCTCCGGTAAGTTTCTCGTTACCGGAAAGCAGAGTAATCCGGGCCTTCTGGCCTACCTTCACCCGTTGCAGTTTGGTTTCTTCAAAATACCCGGTCACGTAAAAAGAGCCGCTTTTGATCAACGACAAGGCTGCCTCCCCACGGGTGGCATAATTGCCCTGACGCAAGGCAAAGTTGTTCACTGTGCCGCTTTCCGGTGCCAGCACTTTTGTCCTTTCCAGATCAATCCGCGCAGTATCGAATTCGGCTTGTGCAAGCTGGTAACTGGCTTTCGCCGATTCAGCACGGATACGGAAGGTTTCCAGGCTCCCCTCGCTGACGGACTGGCGGTCTGCCACCTGCTGCCGGTTTTCATACTGATGTCTGGCAAGCTCCCAGGCTATGCGCTCCTGAACCAGCCGGGCGCCGGCCTCTGCGGATTTCGCCTGGTAGCGCGTATCATCAATGGTAAATAGAAGATCACCCTTACTGACCACCTGATTGTTTTTAACATTCAGCCCCGTCACCCAACCGGAAACGTCAGGGGCAATAGTGATGACATCTGCCCGAATCCGGCCGTCCCGGGTCCAGGGTGAATAAAGGTAGTAATTCCATACCCAGATCCCGGCTGCGACTGCAGCAGCCACCACCAGTAATGTAAGCCCAATACGCGCCGGTTTTCCCATGAAAGCCCTAATCTCCGAACAGATAAACGATAGCCGCCAGATAACAGACGAAGACAGCCACATCGAACCAGGCTTCCTTCCAGATATATCGGCGCAGTTCCAGATAATGCAGCGCCATTCGCGTAGCGGCCGCAAGAAGAAACGCCAGAGGCGCAATCACCAGCAATGGGCTGAACAACATCCCACCAATACTCATCTCATGAAGCATAACACCCCTGCTACCGACGCTTGTGACCCAGCCATCAGACATGCAGTCAATCCAGCCTCGAAAGAAGGCGCACAGAATACGCACCCCCGAAGAAACACCAAACGACTTGCTGCCAAGCGATTGATAATAGATGCCACAGGGGCAATTGGCCAATCTGTATATGCTAGAGTGGACGCTATATTTATACCGCGAGTTTATAAAGGATGTCGTCCCCAACTGTATTTGCTGTCTTCGCCGCTGTCTTCATCGCTTCTGCCGTTTTTTATCTGTTCTTCTACAGATCCTGGCGCCGTGAACGTGAGTTGAAACAGCCCTTCCCCAAAGCCTGGCGAAAGCATCTTCGATCAACCGTACCTCTGTACCCCAAGTTACCAAAAGACCTTCAGAAAACCCTGGAGAAGCAGGTACAACTCTTCCTCACGGAAAAGAATTTCTACGGATGCGACGGATTTGAGGTGAATGACCGCGTGCGGGTAGCTGTCGCCGGGCATGCATGCCTTCTGACGGTCATGCGTTCATATGCAGATTACGATGGGGTTCGCAGTATTCTTGTCTACCCGGATGTTTACCGGGTGCAGGCTCCGGAGCGTGACGGCATGGTAGTTGGCGTCAGCGATCAGGTGCGGGCGGGGGAGGCTTCCTCTCTGGGACAGGTCGTGCTGGCCTGGTCGGAATGTGAAAGCGGAGCCATGCACCCCGAAGCCACGCACAACGTGATCCTCCACGAGTTTGCTCACCAGCTGGACTATCTGGATGGTACCGCAGACGGCGCACCACCCCTGAGCGGAGAACAAGCCCAGGAATGGCAGCAGACCATGACCATAGCCTATGACAACCTTCGGCACTCATTGAGGTATCGCCGCAAAAGCTGGCTGGACCCCTATGGCGCAACAAAACCCGCGGAGTTCTTTGCTGTCCTGACAGAAACCTTCTATCAGCAACCGCAACATCTGAAAGAACAGCAACCGGCAGTTTATGGCCTGCTTTGCGACTTCTACAGAATAGATCCTGGAGAACTGGCTCAGCGCTAGCTTGCCAGTTATGCGGTAAGGCCCAGGTTCTCCGCATCCTTCTCAATGCAATGATCCAGCAGCTCCAGGTAACCGGCTTTGGTTTTCAGTTTGGTCTGAGCATGCGCTCTCATGTTCAGTTTCCGGAAGGACTGAGCGAGTTCGTTAGCGCGGTTCAGAAGCTGGTCTGGCGCAACAACCTCATCAAGGAAACCAGCGGACACTGCGCCCTCAGGGTTGTAGATCTCAGCATTGATAACAGAGCGGTAAAAATGGGCAGGTGCCAGACGGTGCCGGGCAATTTCTATACCCGCATGGTGCATTGTCATTCCAATAGCTACTTCATTAAGTCCAAGCTTGAAGCTGCCCTCAACACCAATCCGATAATCCACAGACAGCATGATAAACGCACCTTTGGCGATGGCGTGGCCGCTGCATGCGCCTATGACCGGCAACGGAAACGCCGCCAGGCGACGGGCGAATTTTGAGCCAAGGGTAACCAGCGCAGCCGCTTCCTTCATGCCCTTCTGCATTTCCTTCAGATCATAGCCACCGGAGAAGATACCCGGTTGCCCTGTCAGGATAACCACGGCCTTGTCCTGTTCGGCCTGATCCAGAGCCTTGTTCAGTTCTTCAAAAACCTCATGGCTAAGGGCATTCGCCTTACCGTTATTAACAACGACTGTTGCGACACCGTCGTTCAGCGAGTAATCAACAAAGTTCATCACCAGCATTTCCTCTTGGTGGAGTTAGATCTGAATTCGCAGAACTTTGCCAGCTTATGCCTCCTGCCACAAATCATTCTTTACCGACTGCCGGTTTCTTTCGCAACTGATCAGTTACGGTGCCTGAGTGTCATGCGCAACTGAGCGCCAAAGCCTTTCTTTGAAGACAAGGGAATCAGGTAGCTGTCACCATCGACCTCTGCCTTGCTCCCGCCACGCTCACTCCATTGTTCGTCTGTGGTGACATAACGCAGATTCCAGCCATCTCCGGAAGGCGTCATTTTCAGTGTGAGTGTGTCCCGGTACAGATATTCACCTTCTACCCTGTGCTCGGTCCACAATGCACCATCAACAAAGTAATCTGTTGCAGATACAGCGAGGTCAACGGTCATCACCAGAGTTCGCCCGCGCTCAACTGTGATTTTCGAGCTATCGAGAAACGTAGAAAAAAGTACAGGAGAACGAGCTGAATCCAGACCGGCCTGCTCTGGCTTCATCATTTCATCAAATTTCCGGAGCACCGCACTGAAGGTTTCCCTGCGCCTCTCCGTCAACCGATAGCTGCGGGCGCCCCGGGGCGCTACAGTGGCCTCAAAATAATAGGACGCCCGGACCCTTCTGCCCTCGCTCCTCGCCTTCTCAACAGACGGTGGCAGTGGCAACGACTCAACATCCATCACACCATCGACACGAACATCACCAAACAGGAACCGCACCAGGTTCTGGTAGCTGTCTTCGGAGTTAACAATCCCATAAGGACCACTGTGACTGCGGTATACAAAGGCTCTGGGAGCTCCCCGGACACTGGCATTCTCAATGGCAACCAGGCCGTCACTCATCTTGCCGGCGAGATGAGTG
>Ga0209345_10000826_pt1 | contig 39794 bp, 32 predicted proteins | sample Cruoilmetagenom7_FD_187294 | JGI IMG/M metagenome (GOLD analysis project Ga0209345, IMG submission 187294) | Oil polluted marine microbial communities from Coal Oil Point, Santa Barbara, California, USA - Sample 7 (SPAdes) (version 2) | ecosystem: Environmental > Aquatic > Marine > Oil seeps ...
TTCGTCTGTTTCTATAAGAAGACTTTTCCATTAATTCTATTTCAGTTTCTTTTACAGATTTTATTAAGTCAATCTCAGCGATAACAGCTTTTAACTCTGCTCTTCTTAACTGAATAGTTGGAGTTTCTATTATATTATTAGATATTTTGTTTTTTCTTATCTTCTTTTTTTCTTTTTTTGGTACTGCATCCAAAATTACATTTATATCAAACTTAGGTTTTTCGAGTTCTGCAAAAAAATCTCTTTTTTTCTCTACTATATATCCTGATTTTTTTTTCATCTAACTTCCTTTGCTTGTTATATAATACAAGCATAAAAAGTTCCAAAATCTATATACTAAATATCTATTATTTAACACCGTATTCTTTTAGTCTTTTGTAACGTTTACATCCATTATCAAATCCTAAATCACAAGCTTTTCCATAAAGCTCTTTTGCAATACTTTCATCTTGCCTTACACTTTTACCTTTTTCATACATGCCACCTAAAGTGTAACATGCATTTGGTATTCCTGCTTCACAAGCTTTAATGTAAAAACCCTTAGCCTTAATATAATTTTTACTTACTCCACGACCTTTATAATACATTACGCCAAGGTTATAACATCCTATCTTGTCACCATTTTCACATGCCTTAGTATAGTAACTAATACTTTTGTCATAATCTCTTTTTACATCTTTTCCATGCTCATAGATAACACCAAGATTTGCACATGCTCCAGCATTTCCACCCTTACATGCCTTAGAATAAAATGAAACAGCTTTTATATAATTTCTTCTTACACCTCTTGCATTTTCATGCATAATACCAGCGTTATAACAACCTATTACACTACCTTCATTACAAGCTTTGTCTAGTAATCTACTAGCCTCTGTATAATTACCATTTTTATACTCTACAATCCCATCTGAAGCAAGATCTGCATATAAATTTAAACTAAATAATAAAAACACAAATAAAATAATTTTCTTCATTTTAACACCTTAATTTTACTTATTTTATTATAACAAGATTATCTAATATTTATAAATAATATATAAAATTTAATTATTTTATAAGTTAAGATATTGAAGAGACAGTTAAGCTACATTCAATATCAACAACTGTAAAATAACTAATGATTTTAACCCCTACACTCATAGTTGATGATAGCTTAATGATTATAAAAATTATTAAAAAAGCATTGCTTGCTAATACTCTTGATGGCTTTCATTTTGATGAGCAAAATATATACACTGCCACTGATGGGATGGAAGCTTTTGAGGTTATGGGTGAGGGGCATTCTATAAAGCTTATTATAAGTGATATTAATATGCCTCACTTAAATGGCGATGAGTTTATTGAAATACTTCAAGATACTGGAAAACTAAAAAACCTACATGTTGCATTTATAACATCATCTACCAATCTTTTTTTATCCCCATCTATAAAAGAACATATTTTAGGTGTAATATATAAACCTTTTAAATATGATTGTTTTATTGACCAATTAAGAACTTTACAAAACAAAAAAATGGAAATGGAAATTGAACGTAAACGCATAAAAGAGCTTCAAAGTGAGTCAAAAGAGCATGTACTAAAGGTTTGTATTAAATATATTGAAGAACTAAAATTAAGTGCAGATATAGAAAACTTAAGTATTCTAATTGATGATATATTTGGCTATGACGATATACTCACTAATGAGTATCCAGAAATAGTTCACTCAATACTATCATCATATATGTTTGATATAGATGCTTCACATGCCATAAATAATAAAGAAATTTTATTTACACTTAAAAAACTTGAAAAAAAGGTAGTTATTAAAGAAAATAGGTTTAATTTTATAGATGATTTTAAATCAAAAATAAAATATGTGAACTCAAATGAACTATCACTAAAAGGAGTTCTTAATGAGCTTACAAACCCAACTCTCGATAAAATATCTATAGCTTTTGTAAAAGCAAAAAATTTTCCTAAGTTAAAAATTCAGCTTTTTGCTCCTCACTTTGATTATATTATTGATGAGCTGACAAAAATAGACTGCTATTTTTTGGATGATGAACTACAAAAATTACTAATAGAACAAAAAGAGATAGATATATTTAACAAATGGTTATATGATTTTTTAACAAAAAATGAGTTATCTTCTCTAGTTGAAGCTGTTGCAAAATCAAATTCTTTAAAAGTTGAAGTTGTTAAGCGATTAAAGCTTGCATACCAACGCTCTTTTTTATTATCTCAACATTACTGTGGACAGATAGAGTTCTATCTATGGAAGAGAGCAAAAAACTCTACAGATATAGCTGAGTACCTAAAAAGCAATATGCAAAACACTATAGCCTCATCTGCAAGATTTTTATTACATAAAAAGAAAATCACAACTAAAGAACATGAGGTTTATCTACCCTTAGAAAAACAGAATGTTCTAGTGCTATCAAACAACCTTAATATGCTTAATGTATTTAAAGATATCATAGATCCACCTTTTAATAAATGGAACTTTTTTTGTTTTACAAAACTATCACTTTTAGATGCATGGATTCATGTAAATATTCCAAATAAAATCATTATTGATTATAATATTAAAAGTTCTATCTATGATAATGGCATTGAGTTTTTAAAATTACTTATAAAAGATTATCCAATTTTTGAAGAGCTAGTTTCTCAACATAAAGTTTATATAATCGCAAATAACAACCAACTTGTAGAGATTCATGAATATAAAAGTAGGTATAATTTTTCAATAATTGGGGAGCCATTAACACTTAAAGAGCTTACTAAGACTCTTTTATATGATTAAAAATGGAGATAATAGATGGGCTGGACATGTCAACATGATTATAAAGGTGAATGTAAACTTGTAAAAAAACCTTGTATTCCAGGGATGAAAGGGTGTACTTTAAAAAGTAGTGAATATATATTTACTACAGGAAATTTCGAAGATGATAAAAAAGCTGAACAAAATAAATCTCAAGAGATAGACTTTTCAGCTCCTGCTAGAAGCAACTAAAACTTATTTTTCCTCGTATAGATTTACTAGCTCTAAAAATCCACTAATGTAGTGTGAAAAAAATTTCATAAATTTCAAATCAGCAGCATCAAAACCATTCTCTTTATTAAGAAGTTGCAAGACACCTAAAATTTCTCTATTAGAGTTAAATATTGGTGCTGTTATAACATTGTTGGTTTTGTACCCAGTTTGCAAATCAATTTCTGAGAAAAACATTGGATTTGAATAAGCATTGTTTTCTAGAATAATTTCTTTAACTCTTATTGTCTCTCCAACTATTCCCTTTTTTGAATCTATAATAATTTTTTCAACACCATCAGCAAGAGTTGTCCAAAGCTCATTATTTTGCTCATTATAAATATATATAGAACACCTCTCAGCCCCAATAATCTCTTTAGCATATTTAGAGATATGTGGAAGACCTTCAGCTAATGAAGTTTTGTATAGAAGTTCTCTTCCAAAGTCGGCTAATTTTGAATAACTATTTGCATATTCACTCATAATAATCCTTTTACTTCATATACTATTATAGTTTTAACTTATATACTTTTACATATGGGTTTACAATAACTTTTTCAAAAAGTTCTTCATCATATTCTTCTAAAATCATTAATTGCATATATAAAGAATTATATGTCTGTTCATCAAGTACTAAAAAAGTATTATATGACGACATATATATCACACTTAAATTTGCACTAGAATCAACAAACCTAATATCTTTTTCAAGTTTCATATTTTTATTGTAAAAAGTCTTAACAAATCTTTTTATACCCACCCTTTTACCATTTATACTTAAGCTAAAATCTCTTTTATTTATATAAATTTTCTGAGCTAATTTTATAGTCTCTGTTGTATCTTTAAAGTTTCTACTTATAAAGAAAAAAGGAGTTTTAAATTTTTTTCCTGTCATTAAGTCCATATTTGAAAATATTTTTACTGTTGGATAAATATTTAACATTCTAAATGGTAAATATAGATAGATATCACTTGTCTTTTTTGGTAAGTCTATCTCTGTTTGTAGTGATAATAAAAAATCATTAGTATCTTTAAAACCAGAGTCTTTTGTAATCTGCTCTATTCCACCATCCTCAACAACAAGCCTTGCCATTTTTGCCGCTTCTTCTTGTGGATTTGTTAAGATAAAACTAACTGGATAATTTGAACTTCCTCCATGTCTTCCACCATCAACAAGAGTCTTAACATCTGCATAATAACGAATTGGATAACCATAATCCCACCATGATATAACATAGTCATCCCTGTTTGTTTTTAACTTTAACGCATCTAGAACTGCTACTTCATTTGAGTTAAATACAGTAGGGACTTTATAACCATCAATATGCTTATAGTTTGGATATAAAATAGCTAGAGTTAAGGCTATCATACTTAGGTACTTTAATTTTTTTGTTGGCATGTGGGATGCTAATTCTGTAATTAAAAAAGCGATACCAAATGCTAAAATCGGAACAGCGTAGATAGTAAACCTAAGTCCACCAAGACTTGCTAAAAAACCTAGTCCTATCATTGGTAAAGCAAAAAGCATAATACGATGCTTGAATGATAAATAGATATATCCCAATATAGATAAAATAAATATAATAACATGTCCACTTATACGGTTTGCGAAAGTCTCAAATGGAATCTGTCCAGCTTCTCTAACTGTCTGCATAACTGCAAAAAAATGAAGACCTAAACCATTATCTGAGGAACTAACTACATCTCTAAAAATATAAGATTTTAATTTTCCTATAATTGGGTTAATACCCCCAGATACAAAAAATAAGATAACAGAAATAGCTAAAATATGATAAATATACTTTTGAGCTTTTTCTTGTTTAAATATAAAAAATGTACCTATAACAAATGCGAGTCTAATAAATCCATCAAGATTAAGCATTGCTAATATCATGATTGCTAAAAGTTTATAGTTATATAAATTTTTTCTATCGTATATCAAAGTATAAACTAAAATAAGTCCAAAAAATGAAAACTCTAAAGCATAGCTTTGTGGATACCACCATCTATATACTAAAATATCTAAAGCTGTTATAAGTAAGTATTTGTCTTCATTTGTTCTAATAGCCCAAATAATTGACCATAATAAAAACATTGGTAAAACAATATTTAGCATATCTGTATCATAATATCCAGCCATCGTACGGTTATAATAACTCCATGCGATGGAAGCTAAAAGAGAAGCTATCAAGCCCATCTCTAAGTTACCTAAATTTCTAGCTATTAATACTATCGGGATAACAACTAAAGAACTAATATATACGGGCATATAAAAAATTATTGTCTCAAAAGAAAATGGTAATATATTTACTAAAATCACTGTAAGTTGTGCTACTGCAGAATTTATTTTAGATGAGTCACCATCTTGATGAAAACCTGCCAATAAATCTCTAGCACCTTCTGCCCAAGCATATCCATCATTTGTATTTATCATAAATTCACCAGCATATTTAAACGCTTCTAAATCTTCAAATTGATAAACCCAAATCATCCTCATTAGTACCGAGAAAGTAAATGCAACTAAGATATATATAATTGTTAATTTTGTCTCTTGTGTCATACTATTCATAATATTTGATTTTTTCCTCATACTCTTTAATCTCAGATATTTTACCATACTTTATTGCACCTTTAAGTAGCACTCTATATTTCTTGAGTAAAGTCTCTATCACTATCTCTTTTTTATCACTATATATAAGTTTCTCAAGGGATCTAACACGAAATCTATCCATTCCCCAATGTTTAAAACTGAGTTGATCTTCATGCCCTGCGTATTTTGTTATAAGCTTTTTATCTATTAAGCCAATAGAATTTCCACATGCCACACGAAGCCATAAGTCATAATCTTCACACACTTCCAAAGATTCATCAAAAACTCCAACTTCATCTAATAAATCTTTATGAACAAGTGTAGCTGAAGGAGCTATTATACAGTGAGATAAACACTCGTTAAAAATATCTCCACCATATTTTTTAAATTTTTTAGGTATTTTTACCTCAACACCATCTCTTATCCAACTTTCATCTGTATAACTCATCTTTACAAAAGGATTATTTTTATGAAATTCCACATGCCAAGCTAACTTTTCCACATGCCAAGTATCATCTGAATCTAAAAAAGCAATCCATTGGCATGTGGAATTTTTTATGCCTAAGTTTCTTGCACTAGATACACCTGAATTTTTTTGGTAAATATACTTGGCAAAAGGAAAATCTTCTTTTATTTGGCATGTGGAATCTGTAGAGCCATCATCAATGATAATGACCTCTTTTGGCATGTGGGTTTGAGCATAAACTGATGTTAATGCTCTTTTTAAAAGTTCGTATCGGTTAAAGGAGGGAATAACTACAGTTATATCCAACTACCAAACCTTAATCTCATTATAAACACTATCTCTCTCAACGGGAGTAAAACCACTGTTTTTAATTAGTCCTATAAACTCTTCTAAGTTTACACCATTGGCACTAGCAGCTCCAGCAGCTGAGTTTATAGACTCTTTCTCAATAGTTCCATCTAAATCATTAGCTCCAAATTCTTGCGCCACTAAGGCTAGATTTACAGTTGAAGTAACCCAGTAAGCTTTTAGGTTTGGTAAATTATCTAAAACTATTCGACTTATTGCCATAGTCTTTAAAATCTCATTTGCAGTTATTGATTCTTTTACATTTAAGTAGTTATTTTCAGTTTGATAAACAAGAGGAATAAAAGCATTAAAGCCACTCGTTTTATCTTGTAAGTCTCTTATTCTCATCATGTGGTCTATTCTATTTTCTCTACTCTCCACATGCCCAAATAACATTGTTACATTTGACTTTTTACCTCTCTCATGCCATTTTTGATGAATGTCTAACCATTGCTGTGAAGTAACTTTACCCTTACAAATATAATCACGAACCTTCTCATCAAAAATCTCAGCACCACCACCAGGCATAGAGTCAACACCGTTTTCAACCATCAAATCAATTATCTCATCATAAGATTTATTATATTCTCTTGCTAAAAAATCAACCTCTGCCGCAGTTAGAGCTTTTACATGTAGATTTGGATAAGCAGTTTTAATTTTTTTGAAAATTTCCAAGTACCACTCTAGTCCAGTATCAGGATTGTGAGCAGATACTATATGAACCTCTTTAGCACCGCGAGACTCAACATCTTTTACGATATCCATAATCTCAACATGGCTCATAGTATAAGGATTTGGATTTTTTCTGTTTGCAGAGTATGCACAAAACTTACAAATATCTGCACAAACATTTGTAGGGTTTATATGACGGTTAATATTGAAGTATGTTTTTTTGCCGTGCATCTTTTGTCTAACACTATCAGCCAATTCGCCAAGCTCAAAAAAATCCATCTCATAAAGGCTTAATGCCTCGTCAAAACTTATACGTTGTCCATCAAAAATTTTATCTTGTAAGTTCATTATAATCCTGGTGCTTTCCACATTGAAGTCGTGATATTATCATCAACTAACTTTAATTGCACTTCATAAGCTTTTATCCACTTGTTTTTTATCTCTATATATAATTTATGATTATCCATATTTGGGGTATATTCTTTATCCCAAACTACCAACTCTTTTGAAGCTTCTACTAATGAGTCGTAAATCCCTGCTCCAACCCCGGCTGAGATACAAGCACCAAGTGCTGTAGCCTCTGTAACACGAGGAATCTTTACCTTACATCCTGTTACATCTGCTAAAGTTTGTGACCATAGTTCACCCTTACTAGCACCACCTGCAAAAACAACTTCATTTATTTCTATAGCAGTAAATTCTTTGATTTTTTCCAAGTTTATTGCAGAGACTATACAAGCATTTTCTTGCAGTGCTTTAAACATTGAAGCACGATTGCAAACTTCTGGGTCAATAGAGAGATTTAAAAAACTTGGTGCTGCGTGATACCATTTTCCATACTTCATAGTGTCTGAAAATATCGGCATTATTCCGTGTGAACCTAAAGGAACTTTAGAAGCCTTTTGCTCTAATACTGTATAGGTATCTATCCCTTTCTCTTTAGCTTCTAGTTTTTCCATATCACAAAAAGCATCTCTAAACCATCTCATAACAAGACCAGAGAAAAATGTAATTCCCTCAGCTTGAGATAATCCATTTACAACATGAGGATTTACTCTTATCCCCATATCTTTTGGTGGTGTTACATCACTTTTAATATTTACAATCTGTTGCCAAAAAGAGCCACCAAGAATTGCAACCTGTCCATCTTCAACTATGCCAAGTCCAGCAGAACCGAGTTGAACATCTCCACCACCTGTTACTACTTTTGTATTTACTGATAATCCTGTTTCATTTGAAGCATTTTGAGTAATTTCACCTAAGACAGTTCCAACTTCATGGCATGTGGGAAATATATTATCTTTGATACCAACCTTAGTTGCCATTTCCACATGCCAATCACGACTCTCTAATGAAAAAATCCCAGTAGTTCCACCGTTACTAGGATCAGTTGCAATAACTCCACTAAGACGAGCCAAAAGCCAATCTCCAATCATAGAAATATTTGCAACTTTTTCATAAATTTCCGGACGATTATTTTTAAGCCACATTATTCTAGGCAAGGCACCAAGGGCAAAGGTTTGACCAGAGAGTGCATAAAACTCTTCTTCTACACCATCAAAATTCTCTTTTAAATATTTAACCTCTTTATCAGCTCTAGCATCAACATTTGCAACACCCCAAAGTTCATTACCATCTTTATCATAAAGGACAATTCCCTCACGCATTGATGTAGCTGAGAGTGCTAAGATATCTTCACTATTGATATTTCCACATGCCAGAGCCTCTTTTATAACTCCACATGCCAATACCCAGTTTTTCTCAAAGTCAAAACTCATAGAGTTAGCTACACCCTCTTCTTCTAGATGTGTCCACTCAGTTTGAGCCATCGAGATTTGATTACCTTTTGTATCAAAAATCACTGCACGGATACTTCCTGTTCCTGCATCTATCGCCATTAAATATTTCATATATCTACCTTTTTAAAAAAGACCGGTTATTACACCATCTTCATCTATATCTATTTTTTCTGCTGTTGGAACTTTTGGAAGTCCAGGCATTGTCATCATATCACCAGCAATGGCTACTATAAAACCTGCACCATTTTCTAGTTTAATATCAGTAATCTCTATAGTATGTCCACTTGGTGCACCTCTTAAATCTGGATCAGTTGAAAAGGACATCTGTGTTTTCGCCATACATATTGGAAGCTCGCCATAACCTGCTTGAAGCTTTGATATACTCTCTTTTACTTTTTTACTAGCAACTATATTTTTTGCTCCATATACCTTTGTTGCAACTGTCTCTATTTTTTCCCATAATGGCAATTTATTTTCATAAAGAAGATGAAGTTTTGCAACATTTCCATCAACTACCTTAATAACTTCCTCTGCTAACTCTTTTGCACCAGCTGAGCCCTCAGCCCAGTGTTTAGAAACTATACACTTTATACCTAATGAATCACACTCTTCTACTACAAGATCTGTCTCTGCATCTGTATCATATGTAAAATGATTTAAACATACAACTACTTTTTGTTTATAATGGTTGGTAATGTTATATATATGTTTTTCAAGATTTGAGAAACCTGCTTTAAGCGCTTCAAGATTTTCTTGACTTAAGTGATCTTTTGCAACACCACCATGATATTTCAAGGCTCTTACAGTTGCTACAAGGACTACAACAGATGGTGCTAACTTTGAACTTCTACACTTTATATTTAAGAATTTTTCAGCACCTAAGTCTGCTCCAAATCCAGCTTCAGTTACTGCATAATCAGCTAATTTTAGTGCTGTATTTGTTGCTGTTACTGAATTACACCCATGAGCAATATTCGCAAAAGGACCACCATGAACTATGGCAATATTATTTTCTAAAGTCTGAACAAGGTTTGGTTTTATAGCATCTTTTAAAAGTGCAGCCATTGCACCGTGAGCTTTTAAATCACTTGCATAAATAGGTGTTACCCTATCAGTTTTATATCCAATTATTATACGACCTAGACGCTCTTTTAAATCTTCTCTATTTGTAGCAAGGCAAAGAATAGCCATAACCTCAGAAGCAACAACTATATCAAAACCATCTTCTCTAAGATAACCGTTAGCTGCTCCTCCCTGACCAATAGTAATCTCTCTAAGAGCTCTATCGTTCATATCAAGAACTCTTTTAAACTTGATTCTTCTCGCATCAATATTTAAAGCATTTCCATGATTTATATGATTATCTATCATTGCAGATAGAAGATTATGAGCAACCCCTATAGCATGGAAATCACCCGTAAAATGGAGATTAATATCCTCCATTGGAACAACTTGAGAGTAACCTCCACCAGCTGCTCCACCTTTCATCCCAAAACATGGTCCTAAAGAAGGCTCACGAAGACAAATCATAGTTTTTTTTCCAATTGCATTTAGGGCATCACCAAGACCTACTGTTGTTGTAGTCTTACCCTCACCTGCTGGAGTTGGGCTAATAGCAGTTACTAAAATAAGTTTTCCCTGATTTTCTTGATGTGAAAGTGAATCAATATATTCTAAAGAGAGTTTTGCTTTATAATGTCCATAGGGTTCTAAATGTTCAGATGGTATCTCATAATTAACTTTTGCCAAGTCAATTATTGGCTTCATTTTTGCATTTTGCGCTATTTTTATATCTGACATTTTTAACCCCTTAAATTATTTACTGTTTTAATTTAGATAATTCTATCACTTCCACCGTCAATCGCGACTTGTGAACCTGTTGTTTTTGCAAATGCTTTTCCTGCCATTGCACAAACTAGCTCTGCTACGTTTGTTGATTTTATCTCAGTTTTTAAAACATTGTTTGTTTTATATTCTTCAACACTCATTGAATAAGCTTTTGCACGGTTAGCTAAAACTTCATCAGTCCAAATCGCTGTATCAAACACGGCATGTGGATGTAAAGTATTTACACGAACTCCATATTCACCAAGTTCAAGTGCTGCAATACGTGCTAGTTGAGTTTGTCCAGCTTTTGCTACAGAGTAAGCTGCTGCACCTTTTCCAGGGGCTGGGAAGTTTTTAGAAGCTACCATAACTATTGCTGGGTCAATCCCTAGTTTTAAAAATGGAGCTGTCTCACGGAGAAGTTTTTGATGAGCAGTAAGATTTATATTCATACTTTTTTCCCAATTCTCATCACTTAAACTATCAAGGTTTTCACTAGGTGTAAAAATCCCTGCATTACTTACAACTATATCTATACCACCAAAGTTTTTAACTGCAATACAAACTGCATTTTTAATATCTTCACTTGACGTCAAATCACACTTAACTCCAATCATATCAGCTGAAGTAAAAATATTTTCTACTTCAGGATTAACATCTAAAACTACAACTGCACAGCCTTTTGCATTTAGCATCTTTGCAATTGCCAAACCTATTCCACTAGCTCCACCAGTCACAAGTGCAACTTTACCATTAAATTCAGGAGCTGAACCACCTTTTTTTAGTTTAGCTTGCTCAAGACTCCAATACTCTACTTCAAAAATATTAGCAGCACTAAGAGCTTTATAGCCACCAAGTTTTTCAGCTTTTAAAATTGCCTCAAAAGTATGATCATTTATATCTTTAATTATATTTGCTTCTTTTGCATTTTTTCCAAAAGAAAGAGTTCCATTATTTTTTAAAATAGCAAAGTTTGGAGCTGGATTTAAAAGAGTCTCATTTGTTTTATTGTTTACAAAATACTGTTCATAATCAACTATATAATTTGCTAAATCAGATTTAAAATCTTCGCCTAAAATAGCAGGGATTCTTTTTGTTCTAATTACATGGTCGGGAGTTAGTGGACCTTGTGTTGCGATTTGTTCAACATTAGCATTTGAAAATCCACATGCCAAAGCTGAGTCATTTAAAATAGAGATAGTAGCATGACCTTTAAGAGTTGACATCTCATGTCTAATTTGAGCAAGTTCAAATAAGTCAGCATGTGAACTTTGTTCTTTTACATCTAATACAGCACCATTATCAGCTAAGTATTTCTCAGCCTTATCAACCAATTCTATAGTTTTCTCATAAGAGGTTTTAGCATCGTCATTAAAAGTAAAAAGACCATGATTCATAAGCACCATACCCTCAAGTTCATTCCACTCAACATCTCTAGTCATATCATAAATCAGTTTTGCAAGAACAAAACCTGGCATGATGTAAGGAATAATCAAAACTTTATCACCATAAAGATCTTTTATTTTGTCTTCTCCACCCTCAGTATTTGTGATTGTTACAACAGCATCAGTATGAGTATGGTCAACAAATTTAAAAGGAATTATCGCATGTAAAATAGCTTCCACAGATGGATTTGGAGCAGATGGATTTGTCATCGCTAAACGCTGATATTTAACCATATCTGGGTCATTTAACTCTTTTAACTCAGCCATTTTAAGAAGCATATCCATCTTAACAGGAGCAAAACCCTCAGCTTCAATAGTTGCTAAATCCCAACCACTACCTTTAACAAGTAAGATATCTTCTGTCTCACCAAAAAGATTTGTTGCAGTTGATTTTACAGAGGTATTTCCACCACCGTGTAAAACTAAAGAACTATCTTGTCCTAATAGTCTTGATGTATATACTCTTAAATCTAAATCTGTTTTGTATTTTTTCGCTTCTTCATTGTTCCATAAACTTTTCATCTATTATCCTCTAAATTTTTCTTCTATTTTGTCAAAATCTGCTTCGCAAATCCCTTTGTTTGTAATAAGTCCAGTTATGAGTCTTGCTGGTGTCACATCAAAACCATAGTTAATTGCAGGTGAATTTTTTGGAGTTATTAAAACTTCACGAACTACTCCATCCTCATCAGTTCCACGCATATACTTAACCTCATCCTCACTTCTAAGCTCAATAGGGATATCTCTCATCCCATTTTTGATATCAAAATCAAAAGTTGAAGCTGGAATAGCTACATAAAAAGGTACATTATTATCTTTTGCTGCTAAAGCTTTTAAATAAGTTCCTATTTTGTTAGCTACATCTCCATTTGCACTTACTCTGTCTGCGCCAGTTATAACCATATCAACTTCATCTATTTGCATTAGATGTCCGCCTGTATTATCTGCAATAATAGTATGCTTCACTCCACTTTTAGTAAGCTCCCACGCAGTTAAAGATGCACCTTGATTTCTTGGTCTTGTCTCATCAACCCAAACATGCACATCTATCCCTCTACGTCTAGCTTCATAGATTGGTGCTAAGGCTGTACCCTCATCTATAACAGCTAACCAACCAGCGTTACAATGAGTTAAAATATTGATTGTTTTTTTGTTCTTCATTTTTAAGATATCTTCTATTATTTCACAACCATATTCTGCAATTTTTTGACTCTCTCTTGCTTCATCATCATTTAATTCTATGGCATGTGCTTTTGCATCTTCAACTAAATCGTTAGACTCTTCTAAAAGATTCATCATTTTATCAACTGCCCACATTAAGTTTACAGCAGTTGGACGAGATTCTCTTATAAGTTTTGCTTTTTCTTTCAAAGATTCATAATCATGAACTTCTCTGCATGCTGTATATATTCCAAAAGCGGCAACACTTCCAATAACTCCAGCACCACGGACAGTCATATCCTTTATAGCAGTTACAACTTCATCTGTAGTCTTTAAAACTTTTGTCTCATAAGAAAATGGTAGTTTTGTCTGGTCTATAACTTCTAAAAAATTATCATCATTTAGCCATAAAGCCTTATATTTACCCTGCACTTTTTATAATCTCCAATATCTCATCAATAGTATTTATATTTTCATATTTCATAACAAACTCTCTCGAAATTTCTAAAGCTAAAACTTCAGCATCTCTTCGTAAAGCTTTATCTTCTATCCCTCTTATCTCTGCTACTCCAGCAACACCAAAAACTCGTCTTGCCATTTTGCAACCTGCATATCCTATGGAGTCTTGCAAAATTTGTTTTAAAAATTTGCTTTTAAATGCTCTAGCTGTGTCTTCATCAACAAAACCATCTCTAAATAGTGCAGAATCTTTTTGTTCGTTCCATAATTTTAAAAACTTTTCTTCAAAAAGTTCTAATACTTCTTTAATTGTTTGAAGTATATAATTCATCGAATTCACTTCTTTAGTTACAACTGTATGATGAATATAATTATTTACAAGATTTGCGATTAAAGCACCTATATCAAAACCAAAAGGTCCTACAAAAGCAAATTCAGGGTCTATTACATATGTCTCATCAGAATTTAGCATGATTGAGCCAGTATGTAAATCTCCATGTATAAGGGCATCACTGTTTGTCATAAACTTATATTTTAATCCAAGAACTTTCTCTTTAAATTCCATATCTGCAAATAACTTTTTGGCATGTGGATTATTTTTTACGTTTTCATTATCATTTGTTTCATCTTCCATAAATGCAGAAGTAAATACAAAATCTTCTGTAAGTTTACAAAGTTCTGTGTTGGAGTTAAATTCATCTATAAGTTGTCTCTTTTGACTGCTATCAAGATATAATGATGAAGTTTTAAAAAGTGTTGAAGCTAAGTAAGTTGAAATATGCTCACTTAGGTTTGGATATTTTTGTTTAGTAGTTAATCCATTTCTGAGAATAATATGTGAGTCAAGATATTGCATCACTACAATACTCATATCTTCACTTACATGGTAAAGTTCTGGAACAAACTCTGGAACTATCTCTTTAAATTTTGTTAAAGCTCTTATCTCATAAGTCATTCTCTCACGTCCAAGAGCAAACTCTTCACCTACACATCTTAGGTAAGGAACCGCTTGTTTAGCTATTAGAGCTTTTTTAGAGTCACTTACAGAGCTTAGGAGATAGACATAATTTAAGTTGCCATCCCCTATCTCTTTTGCTTCAAGTTCATCACTACCAAAGTAGTTCATAATCTTCTCTACACCCTTAAGATACGGTACTACACTATTTACATCTAATTCTTTGTATTCCATGCTAAGACTCCAAAAATTATTTTAACTTATTAAATATGTCCAATGCATCTAATTTTTCCCAAGGATAATCACTCTGACCAACTTGACCACGAGCAGCTACATCTGCATAAAGGAAAGTCTCGGCACTTGGTTTATCAAGACCAAATTTATTTGTAATCCAGTTTGGAGTTAAAGAAAAACTATCAGCTACAAAAGTTGATAATCTATCATCATCAAGACCATCTACAACCGTTCCATAAGTATCTACAGAAACAGAAGTTGGTTTTGCAACACCTATCGCATATGAAAGTTGTACTGAACATTTTTTAGCAAATCCAGCTGCAACTATATGTTTTGCCAACCATCTTCCTGCATAAAGTCCACTTCTATCTACTTTTGTATAATCTTTTGAAGACTGTGCCCCACCACCGATAGGTGCATAACCACCAAAACTATCAACAATTAGTTTTCTTCCAGTTAAACCAGAATCATGAAGAGGAGAATGACTTACATATCTTCCTGTTGGATTAAGGTGAACAATTGTCTTTTTAGGGTCATATAAGTCAGTTGGAAGTCCAGCATCATCAATTAAACCTTGAAGGAGTTCTCTTACCTCTACTATATCCATATCTTCATTTGATGGAGCGGATACTACGATAGTATGAATCGACTGAGGATTACAGTTTTCAAAGTTTTCTTTTGTTCCATAATCAAGTGTAACCTGAGTTTTAATATCAACACCTAGTTTGTGATTGTGTTTTAGTGCATAGTGATAAACTTTATCGCTTAAAACTCTAGCATAAGTAATAGCAGCAGGCATATAGTCAGCAGTTTCATTTGCAGCATAACCAAACATAATCCCTTGATCACCTGCACCAGTCTCACCATCTTCTTGGTCAACCCCCTGATTTATATCAGGTGACTGTTGATTTAAAAGTACTTGAACTTTTACTTCTTCTGGGAAAAGACACTGTTCTTTTGTAAAAGCTGATTTGCCATCGTAACCGATTCCAATAAGCGCATCTTTAACAATTTTTTTATATTGGGCATCTGTAAGATTTGCTTTTGAAGTAACTTCACCACCAATAACTACATGATTACCAGCAACAAAAACTTCACTTGCAACTCTACTTTTTGGATCTGCTATGATTAAAGCATCAACTATACTGTCTGCGATAATATCCGCACATTTATCTGGGTGCCCTGGAGCTACTACTTCACTTGTAAATAAATACATTTTTTTCCTTGAATTGTTATCAGACTATATTTAGTCTAGTTTGAAAAATATTTTATATCTTTCGTATTTCTATAAATTAGGTCTGGCTAAAAGGCCTAACCCAAAACCTCTAGTTCATCACTATATTTTTTCTCACAAAATGGCTCATAAGATGATTTATAAACTGCATAATGCTCTGTTGCTTTATGACCATCAAGTGCCGCCTCATCTCTCCAACTCTCATAAGCCATAAATTTTCTACGATTTCCTTCGTACTGAAAAATTTCATAAAATATACATCCATCTTCAGCTTGAGATGGAACAACCATAGCAGATAAAAGTTCTTTCATCTTCTCTTCATCGCCCTCTTTTGCTATAAAAGTCACACGTTTAGTTATTGTCATTAAATTTTCTCCAAAAATAATTGAAGAGATTATATCTTATTAAAATAATATTAACTATAATGTTAAAAATAAATTTAGGAATTTTTTTTGGATATTAAACTACAAATCGAAAATATTATTGAAGACAATGGTTCAGACTTTGAGTTATCAAAACTCTTTAAAGCCTATATAAATGAATATAAAAGCTCTTTAGATGAACTATTTGAGAGTAATCAAGGTAAGGACTTTTTAGTTAAACACACAAAAAAACTAGATTCTATAATTGATTTAATGTATAAAACAGTACTTAGACGATTATTTGGAAACTACTTACCTATGAGAAGTTCTATCCCTATAGCTATAGTTGCACTTGGTAGTTATGGACGAGAACAATTATGTGTCCATAGCGATATTGATTTACTCATAGTCTATGAAAAGATTGATGGTTATAACAGTGAACTTATAATTGAAAAACTTTTTTATCTAGCACTTGATGCCGGGCTAAAACTAGGTCATCGAGTACATGAAACATCTGACTTATTTAAAGCTAGTACAGAAGATATAACTATTAGAACATCTCTAATGGAATCTAGACTAGTAACTGGTTCACCATTTACATGGCATGAGACTCAAAAACAACTAAATATAATACGTTTATATAAACAAAAAGAGTATGTATTAGCAAAAATTGAAGAAGCGCAGATTAGAAGAAAAAAATTTCCTATATCAATGCAACCAAATATTAAAGAAAGCGTAGGTGGACTTCGTGATACACAGCTGATTTTTTGGGTTGCTCAAACTATATACGGTGTAGATAACTTAAAAGATATGTCAGGAGAATTATTCTCAGATGAAGAATATAAAGAGTATAGAATTGCTCTAGAACTCCTCTTTCGTGTTAGAAGTGCTCTTCATATTATTACTGGTAAACAAGAAGATAAGCTTTTATTTGAACATATGCCTCAAGTAACTAAAATGTTGGGTTTTAGAAATCCTCAAAAAATGGCATCTAAAGTTCTTGCAGCTGGGTGGAGAATAAGCAATTTTACACAAATCTTTGTAAAAAAAATGGTACGACCGTATATAGAAGATTCTAGCAATATTAAAAAACTAAAACATTCTCGCTTACAAAAAGGGGTTTATGAGTTAGAAAACAGAGTTTTTGCTTCTTACAATCTTGACATATTGCCAATAGAAGAACTACTTCAAATTCTCATTGATTTAGATGATAAGTTCTATCATTTTGATGCTGGTTTTTTAAATCAATTTACATATACAAAAATACCACATCCATTAGAACCCAACATTTATAAGTTATTAAAACAGCTACTTCAAAAACAAAATATATATAGCTTTTTAAAACTGTTTTATGATGCAGGTGTACTCCATGAACTTTTTCCAAATTTTAAAAAAGTGATGCATCTGCCACAATTTGATGGTTATCATCACTATGCTGTTGATATTCACTCTATAAAATGTGTAGAGGCCTTAGAAAATATAAAAGAACCTCTAATTCAAGAGCTCTTTGACGAACTTAATGACGATGAAAAACTTCTTCTAAAGATTGTTGTTTTATTTCATGATACAGGTAAAGGTCGTAAGCAAGACCACAGTGAAGTTGGAGCTAAGTTAATAGTTCCATTTGCAAAACACTTAGAGATAGACGATGAGCTTACATCAAGAGCAGTTACACTTATTAAACATCATGTTCTAATGAGCAGTGTTGCCTTTAAAGAAAATATTCATAATGAAAAAACTCTTTATAAATTTATGTCAAATGTTGGTGATTCTAAAAATTTAAAACTTTTATATATTCTTACATATGCTGATATTAATGGTGTTGGAGGTGATACATTTAATTCTTTTAACGCTAAACTACTTCATGACTTATATACCAGTTCTCTTGAAATATCTGAAAATAGCGACAGAATTACAGATGCTACAAAAAGATTAAACATAGAAAAAAAAGTTAAAAACCAAAGTGAATTTAAAGAGCTTCCTATCCTTATGCAAAAAAAGATTTTAAGAGTTGAATCAAATCTTTTCTTTTTTAAACATACTCCAGCTGACATAATCTCTATTGCAAAAAAGGCAAAAGAAACTAAAGAATATAGTTTTAACATAAAATCTAATAAATCACTTACCATAGAAATATATAGAAAAATTCCGCTAAACATCACCTACCTTTTAGCAACCTTGGGTCATTTAAATGTAAGAAGTATGGAGATATTTACTTTATTTGATGATGTTAAATATTTTAAAATAGAATTCTTGCATACAGTAGATGGAAGTGAGCTAGTTGAAGTTCAAGATATTATTGATAACTCGTTTGATATGAGTATAGATATTAAGCTTCAAGATATTAAAATAACAAAAGAAGAGATTAGTATTGACTGTGAACACTCACTTACACATGCCGAATTAAGCATACATACTGCAAACAAAAAAGGTGTACTTGCTTATATAATGAATGCCTTTGATAAATTAAATATAAATATTATAACAGCTAAAATCCACTCTACAAAACATAAAGTTAAAGATAGCTTCTTAATGGAAAAACAACATAATATATGTGATAATGCCGACAAAATCTATAATCTTTTAGTAAATGAGGAAAAATAAATGTGTGGAATAGTTGGATATTTAGGTGAAAAAAACACAAAAGAGATACTTTTAGATGGACTTAAAGAACTTGAATACAGAGGTTATGATTCAGCAGGTATCGCTGTTCTTCAGGACAATAATTTCTCAAACTATAAAGCGGTCGGTAAACTAGTAAACCTTGAAGAAAAAACTAAAGATTTTATAACAGATAATTTCGCCATTGGTATTGGTCATACACGATGGGCAACTCATGGTAAACCGACAGAGCTAAATGCTCATCCACATCTTGGAGAGAGTTCTTATGTTGTTCATAATGGAATCATTGAAAACTACGCTGAATTAAAACTTTCTCTTGAAGCTGATGGAATTAAATTTTTAAGTCAAACAGATACAGAGGTTATAGTTCATCAGTTTGAGAAAAATTTAAAATCTACCAATAATGCTTTTGGGGCGTTTGAGAAAACTGTATCTCAACTTGAGGGTGCTTATGCCATCCTATTAGTTACAAAAGGTGAGAATGAGACTATCTTTTTTGCAAAACATGGTTCACCTATGCTTTTTGGAATAAATGAAGAAAATGAAAAATACTTTGCTTCATCAGATACACCACTTATCGGTCATGCTAAAGAGGTAAATTATTTTGAAGATGGCGATTATGGATTTGTCTCAAAAGATGAGATATCTATATTCTCAAAAGAGGGAACAAAAAAGAAACCTATTTTTTCTAAAATATCTACAAATAGATTATCTGCTCAAAAAGATGGATATCGATTCTTTATGGAAAAAGAGATTTATGAGCAAAGCGATGTAATTGCAGATACCCTAATGGGAAGATTAGGTGTAGATGAGATAAACTTTGATGAAATAGATCCAAAATTATTTGACAATATTAATGAGATAAAGCTTTGTGCATGTGGAACTTCATACCACTCAGCCCTTAGTGCATCATATATGTTTGAGAGATATTCAAAAATTAAATGTTCTGTAGAGATTGCCAGTGAATTTAGATATCGTGAGCCCATAATGAGTAAAGATACTCTTTTTGTAGTAATATCACAAAGTGGTGAAACTGCTGATACCTTAGAAACTCTAAAGATGGCAAAAAATGCTGGTCTTAAAACACTGGTTATATGTAATGTTGATAACTCTTCTATGGTAAGACTTGCTGATGCCTGTATATTAACTCGAGCGGGGATAGAAAAAGGTGTAGCTTCTACTAAAGCTTTCGCAACTCAAGTTACTGTATTTTGGATGTTAAGTCTTTATATAGCAAAGCTAAAAAATACTATGAATTCACAAAATATAGCTAAACAAATCCATCTTCTTCGTGAAATACCTACTCATGTAAAAGTTACAGACTCTATGCATGAAAGAATTAAAAGACTATCAAAAAGATACTTACATGGTCATGGATTTTTCTTTATTGGTAGGGATGTGTTTTTCCCTCTTGCTCTAGAGGGTGCTTTAAAACTCAAAGAGATATCTTATCTTCATGCTGAGGGTTATCCATCAGGAGAGATGAAACATGGTCCTATTGCTTTAGCTGACCCAGAACTTTTTACAATTGCCTTGCTTCCACAACATCTTTTATATGAAAAATCAAAAAGTAATGTTGAAGAACTGAGTGCTAGAGATAGTACAATATGTGCAATAAGTTCTTTAGAGTTTGATAAAGCCGATGACTTTATACAGATATCCACATGCCAAGACTATATGTTAGAATTTTTTGAAATGATGGTAGTTGTCCAATTGCTTTCTTTAGAAATTTCAATTAGACTTGGAAATGATGTTGATATGCCACGAAATTTAGCAAAAAGTGTTACTGTAGAATAAAAAATATTATTAATTTTTACTTTTTCTTTAATTTTCACTTTAAATTTATTTTACTTTGATAATATAAGTTAAAATAATTTAAAGAGAATCCAAAAATGCAAACAAAATCAAAAATATTACTTATAGTAACTGCGATGCTAATTGTCTTAGGTTTAGCTACAATCATTAATGTTGCCCTTAATTTTAGAGACTATAGTATAAAAAGTGCTGTTGATAAAGCTCATATGACTGCAAATGTTGTAAAAGATGGTTTAACTGCCCATATGGTAAATGGTGTTATGGATGGAAGAGCTTACTTTTTAAGTCAAATATCAAATAATGAAGATGTGAAATCATTATGGCTTGTTCGTTCTAAAAATGTTATTAAACAATATGGAAAAGGCCTAAACAACGAAGTTTCTAGGGACGAGATAGATGATTTCGTTTTAGAAAATGGAATAACAAGAAAAGAGATTGTTGAAAACTCTAATGATATAACTCTTAGAGTTACGATTCCTTATCAAGCAACAACAGATGGTGGAAATACAAATTGTCTTACATGTCATGAAGTAAAAAGGGGTGATACTCTTGGTGCTGTAAGTATGGAGTTTGACATTAGCGATATGAGAACAGCAGGTATGCTTACTATTATGAAAATACTAGGTATAAATGTCCTTTTTATAATTATTGTTTTAATCTTAATAAATAAATATGTTACACCATATACAAAACTATTTACAAATCTACAAGACGGTGTAACAAAAGCATATAGTGGTGATTTTACACATAAATTTATGACAGCTACTGTGGCAGGAGAAGCTAGACAGCTTGTAGAAGAAATGAATACACTCTTTGGTAAGATGCAAGAAACATTTGGAAATATAAAGTATGACCTTGCTACATTTATACCAAGTGGAAACGTAGAATCAAATGATCCTCTGCAAGAAGCAAAATCAATTATTGGTGAACTTTCAGATATTTATAAATTTAAAAAGACAATCGAACTTGATATATCAAAAGAAATTGTATATAGTAGAATAGTAGATATTTTACATACTAAGTACAATATAAAGCACTTTGCACTTTATGAAGTACATAATGCCAAATCAACTAGAAACCTTATTTACATATCTGAGGGAGAAAGTATTTGTTTAGATATTGCAGATAAAAACTCAGCAAACTGTAGAGCACATAGAACAAAAAGTGATGTTATTTCAACAGAATTTCCAGATCTATGTAAAGCCTGTAATTGCGAAGGTATTGACTATATTTGTATTCCATTTAGTATTAATCAAGATGCAGCATTAGTTCTATCTATTACAACTCATTCAAAAGAAGAAGTTAATAAAGTTAATTGCCAAATATCAAGCATTAAAAACTACCTTGAAGCTGCTAAGCCAGTTATTGAGAGTAGAATACTTATGGATAAACTTCGTGATACATCTTTAAGAGATGGAATGACTGGCTTATATAATAGAAGATTTTTAGAAGAGTTTATCGACCAAGTAATGAGTCAAACAAAAAGAGAAGATGAAACATATAGTGTAATGATGTTAGACGTTGACTTCTTTAAAATGGTAAACGATACTTATGGGCATGATGTTGGTGATAAAGTTATTGTGGAAATTGGAAAACTACTTAAAGATAGTATTCGTGAATCTGACCTTGCTATTCGTTATGGTGGAGAAGAATTTGTTGTTATGCTTCATAACGCTGATGATGAAGGAACTATGAAAATTGCTACACAAATACATGAAGAATTTGCAAGGTTAGTATTCGATGTTGCTGTTGGAGAGACAATGCAAAAAACTATGAGTATCGGTGTTGCAAAATTCCCACAAGATGGTGATACTATTTGGAAATGTATTAAATTCGCTGATACAGCTCTATATGTTGCAAAAACAACAGGTAGAAACAAAATAGTTACTTATACAGCTGATATGTCTGAAGGCGATGACGTTAGATAGATAATCCACATGCCAACTTTTGGCATGTGGAATTTGTAAAATTAATTACAACCACATCCATCATGTTTTGGAGCAGATTTAGGTGCAGAAGCAGTTGAACATGCACTTACGCCAGGAGGTGTTGTTGGTTGAACTGATGCATTATCAACTCCACCGTTTGCATTTATCTCTTGTATTTGAGCCCAAATAGATTCAGCTGCAGCTACATATCTTTTTGAACTCTCAGAACTTGGATTCACAAAAGTAACAGGCTTACCTTCATCTCCACCAGTTCTAATAGATGGTTCTATTGGAATCTCAGCAATTATTTTAGTATCAAACTCATCAGCCATTGGCGTAGATGTTCCTTTACCAAAAATATCATATTCAACACCAGTATCTGGAGCAATAAATCCACTCATATTTTCAACTATTCCAGCGATTGGAATATTTAACTTTTTAAACATATCTAATGAACGACGAGAGTCATCAAGAGAAACTGCTTGAGGAGTAGTTACCGTTAGACCAACAGTAACTGGTACACTCTGAGCTAAAGTAAGCTGTGCATCACCAGTTCCTGGAGGCATATCTATAACTAAAACATCTAATTCAGACCAAAGAATATCTCTTAAGAACTGCTCGATTGCTTTCATAATCATAGCACCACGCCACATAAGTGACTGACCCTCTTCCATAAGTGAACCCATAGACATCATCTCAATCCCATAAGCTTTAATAGGAAGAACTTTATTACCGTTAACTTCTGGTTTAATATCAGATACACCCATCATACGAGGGATATTTGGACCATAGATATCAGCATCTAAAAGACCAACCTTAAGTCCCTGTGCTGCAAGAGCAATAGCAATATTCACAGATGTAGTTGATTTACCAACTCCTCCCTTACCTGAACTTACCATTAAGAAGTTTTTAACTTGAGGTGCTATATTTTTGCCATGAGAAGAACTCTCTCTTGGCATTTGAGGTGCTTTTACATTACAAGCAATACTCTGAGCCCCTACAGCTTTTAATTCTGCGACAGCATCATCTTTTATCTGCTGTGCTACTTCTGGAGCACTTGATGTAATCTCTACATCAAAGCTAACATTACTTTCATTAATTATTATATTTTTTACAAATCCAAAAGTTACAATATCTTTGGTGAAACCTGGATATAAAACTTTTGAAAGTGCCGATTTTACAATTTCTTCTGTCATTCTTTTTCCTTATAAAATTTATTATATTTGACATCATATCTAAATAAGACAAATATTGTCTTATTTAAAGTTTAACTTTTTAAGCTAAAGCTTCAGCTGCTTCTTTTTCTTTAGCTTCTCTAGCAATTTTCTCAATTGCTTCTGGATTGTCCATAATATTTTGAGTGATTTTGTAAGAACAAAACTTTGGTCCACACATAGAACAAAACTCTGCTTCTTTAAATACATCTTGAGGAAGAGTTTCATCATGATATTCACGAGCTCTTTCACCATCAAGTGCTAACTCAAACTGTTTTTCCCAGTCAAAGCCATAACGAGCATCACTCATAGCATCATCAACATCTCTAGCACCTTTACGTCCACGAGCAATATCTGCGGCATGTGCAGCTATCTTATAAGCGATAATACCTTCACGTACATCATCAGCATTAGGAAGTCCTAAATGTTCTTTTGGTGTAACATAACAAAGCATAGAAGCTCCGTGCCATCCACCAACAGCTGCACCGATAGCAGAAGAGATATGATCATACCCAGCAGCAATATCAGTAACTAATGGCCCCAAAATATAAAAAGGTGCTTCATGGCAAAGCTCACGTTGAAGTTTCATATTTCTCTCAACTTGATTTAAAGGAACATGACCTGGACCTTCAATCATTACCTGAACATTTTTCTCCCAAGCACGTAATGTTAACTCACCTAAAACTTTAAGCTCACCAAGTTGTGCATCATCAGAAGCATCAGCTAAACAACCAGGACGAAGTGAATCACCTAATGAAAGTGAAACATCATACTTTGCACAAATATCTAAAATTTCATCATATGCTGTATAAAAAGGATTTTCTCTGTGATAGTGCATCATCCAAGCGGCCATTAAAGAACCACCACGAGAAACTATTCCCATTTTTCTTTTTGCAATCTTTGGCATAGTTTCAAGTAAAAAACCTGCATGAATTGTAAAGTAAGAAACACCTTGTTGTGCTTGACGCTCTAAAACCTCAAGCATTACTTCTATACTTAAGTCCTCTATCTTATTTCCAACATCATGAAGAATTTGATAAATAGGCACAGTTCCGATAGGAATCTTTGAAGCACCTATTACAGCACGACGAATCTCATCTAAATCACCACCAGTTGAAAGATCCATTGCAGTATCAGCTTTATAGTGCTGAGATACCTGCATCTTTTCAACTTCACCCTGAACATCAGAAGCGATAGCAGAAGATCCAATATTTGCATTGATTTTACAAGTTGATGCGATACCAATAGCCATTGGTTCTAATGAAGTATGATTTACATTTGCAGGAATTATTAATCTTCCTCTAGCTATTTCAGAGCGAACTAACTCAGGAGCCAAGTCTTCTACTTTTGCAACATGTTCCATCTCTTCAGTTATGATACCCTGTCTTGCATAGTACATTTGTGTACGACAAGTATCATCTTTTCTTTTTTCTACCCATGAAGATCTCATAATCTCTCCTAAATTTATACATTATTAATATAATAGATATTGGAAATATAATCAAATAAAGTTAATCTAATATTAAAATCAGATACTATCTTTTCAATGTAGCTTCACATCAGTAAAAGAAAGTACTACCTCCATAATTACTTTTCTTATTAACCTTGCTGTTCTTTTACTAAGAAACTCTATACAAGCACTATAAATAGTCACTTCGTTTTTACCAAATTCCATAGTTTCTCCATAATAATTAAATACGATTATATTTATAAAATATATATTAAAGGTTGTTCTATGAAAGTATTTTCTGAAGATGGATTGTGTTTTGTAGATATGGAACATGCATTAACAATAGAGGAAGTTGATACATTTCATAAAGAAATCTCTCCTTTACTTAATACAGATAAAGAGTTTATGGTTCACTGTATCGATTTAAAAGATATTGACTCATCAGGTTTACAAAGTTTAATCTCTTTGAAAAAATATCTTGAAAAAGAAAATATAGCATTTGAGATAACTGCTGGAAATAAATTCAAAGAATTTATCTCTTTTTACATGCTTGATGAATACTTTAAAGGAGATATAGTATGAATCCAGATTTTATTGATATGCTTGATGGTTATAAAGCTGAAAATGATGAACTTCTTCAAAAGATGGAAGATGCACTTATGGAAATTCAAGAGAATGGCATGGATGATGAAAATATAAATGCTGTCTTTCGTGCTGCTCACACAATAAAAGGTAGTTCCGGTATGTTCGGGATTGACTATATTGTAGAGTTTACACATATTGCAGAAAACCTACTTGATAAAATCAGAAATCACAAAATAAAAATTGATGATGAAATCATTCAGCTACTTTTATCTTGTAAAGATCAAATGCAAACACTTATAGACTTTGTCATGAATGATCCTGAAGGTGAACCTGATAAAGAGATACAAAATACCAGCCAAAAACTAATAAACGAGCTACAAGTTTATTTAGATGGTGGGAACACTACTAAAATAGATAAGGTTAAAAAAGAAATAGAAGTAATTCCAAGTAATAAAAATAAGTTTCAAGTAAAAGTCAATTTTGGTTCAGATACTTTTAATCATGGCTTTGACACTTATACATTTATAAACTATCTCCAAGAACTTGGTAAGATTAAAAATATTCAAACAGACACTGATTCTATTCCTTTATTTTCTGATTTAAACCCTTTAGAATGTTACATGTCATATATCATTGATTTACATAGTGATGAAGAGATAGCAACCATAGAAGCAGCTTTTGATTTTGTAAAAGATAGCTCTACTATTTTAATTACAAATCTATCAACTTCAGCAGAAGATGTAAAACCAGAAAAAGAATCTAAGATACTTGAAGAAAACATAAAAAAAGAAAAAGAGACTAAAGTAGATGATAAAGTTAAAAATAAAATACAAAAGACTAAAAAGAGTCCTTCTGCAGTTAAACAAACTAATTTTATTCGTATAGAAGCTAGCAAGGTTGATAATTTAATTAACCTAATTGGAGAGATGGTTATCTCAAATGCAAGTGTTATGCAAAAAGCAAGTGATTTTAAAGATTCAGAGCTTATAGAATCAGTATCAACCGTTACACGAATGCTTGAAGAGGTACGTGAAAATGCAATGCAGATACGTATGGTGCCAATTGGTGAAACCTTTAATAAGTTTAAAAGAATCGTACATGATACTGCAAATAAAGTTGGGAAAAAAGTTGACTTGGTAATAAATGGTGGTGATACAGAACTTGATAAAACAGTAATTGAAAAGATTGCAGACCCACTTGTACACCTTATAAGAAACTCTGTTGACCACGGTATAGAGACTCCTGAATCAAGAGAAGAGTTTAACAAAAGTAAAACAGGTGTTTTAGAGTTAAATGCTTATCATGATGCAGGTTCTATTGCTATAGAGATAGTAGATGATGGAAAAGGACTTGATGCAGATTTACTTCTACAAAAAGGTATAGAGAAAGGTCTAGTAAATGAGGGAGATGAACTCTCAGAAAAAGAAATTTTTGACCTTATTCTACAACCCGGTTTCTCAATGGCAAAACAAGTTAGCGATATCTCTGGTAGAGGTGTTGGTATGGATGTTGTAAAACGAAATATTAGTGAACTTCACGGAAGCATAGAGATAAGTAGTCAAAAATCTAAAGGAACTAAGATTACTATTAGACTACCTTTGACCTTAGCCATCATAGATGGATTTTTAACAAAAGTCGGAGATACGTATATAATCATTCCACTAGATATGTTAGTTGAATGTATAGAGTTAAATAAAAATACAAAAGCACAAATGCATAACAACAACTATATAAATCTAAGAGGTAGAGTACTTCCTCTTCTTAACATTGGTGACTACTTTAATATAGCAAAAAGCGATACAAGTAGAAGTAATGTCATAGTAATTCAATATGGAGGACAAAGAATGGGGATAATAGTCGATGAACTGCTAGGTGAACTTCAAACAGTCATCAAACCAATGGGAAGACTCTTTAAAGAGTTAAAGTATTTTAGTGGTTCTACTATCTTGGGTAGTGGTGAAGTAGCGTTGATTATGGATATTCCGATCATGCTTTCAATGATGGAATCTAAGCAAAAAGAGCTTGTAGCTTAAATAAAAGGAAAAACAGATGTTAAATAAAATGACGATTAAAGCAAAAATGGGTTTAAGTGTAGGCTTATTAGTTGCCTCTATTGTTACACTTGTAATTATGGGTATGGTATCTACAAGTATGGGGGAAGAAAGTCTGATTTCAATGGAACATATGAAGGATAAGATGATTCATAATCAGAAAATTGTGGCTGTTCATGAGACATACGCTGGTGACTTATCTCGTGCAGCACTAAGTGGAGGAACTTTTGAGAAGGGTAATGGAAGTCATAAAAATTGTATCCTTGGAAAATGGTATTATCCTTTTTTAGATACTCCTACATACAAAGAGCTTCCATCTGTATTAACTCAAAAGCTAGATCTTATGGCAAAAGACCATGAAATCATTCATGCTATTGGTAAAAATTATGCAAATAACTATACCTATATAAATAAAAACTTAAAAGAGATGCTTATGCAAGCAATAAATGATCATTTAAAATGGTCTAAAAAACTACTTGGTAATATCAATTCAGGTAAAGCTATATCAGTTCAAACAGATCACACGAAATGTAATTTTGGTAAATGGTACTATGACTTCAAACATTCTGAAGATTATTTAAAACTAAACTCCATACAACAACAGGAATTTGCTAAACTTGAAAAAGAACATGAGAAACTTCACACTAGTGTTAAAACACTTAAGAGAATAAAAGATAAAGGCAGAATAATTGCTTATTATAATGCAAATACAGATAAATACTTATCAAATGTTGTAGATGTACTTGAAAATAAAATTTCAAATATAAAAACTAAAGAACTTGCTAATTCTAAAATAGACAAAGCTGTTGTGCATGAGGTGCCAGAACTTCTAAAAACTGTAATATCATCACTTGAATCTTATGATAAAAACCTTGTTGGACATATGGAACACCTTGATGAAGATCATGTAGCAACAAATAATTTGATAAATATTATCTATACTATTATAGTTATTGTATCAGCAATGGTTATCGGATTAGTTGTAGTTATTGTTCGTAATCTTTTAAAAGATGTTAGTGAACTAGGTAGTGGAATAAACAGCTTTTTTAATTATCTAAACAAAGAGAGTGAGAATGTTGATGCAATCGTTAAAAATTCTGATGATGAGCTTGGTCAAATGGCTGAAGTAATCAATACAAATATCATAAAAACAAAAGAAAATATTGATGAAGAAAATGCTGCATTTGATGTTATAGCAAATAAACTTTCTCTATTATCTCAAGGTGATTTTAAAGAGGCAACTATAGATGCAGAATACAGTGGAAATTATGGACGAGCGAAAGATGCTATAAATAGTACTATAGTGAGTATAGAATCTATTACTACTGAAATTTCAAATGTCCTTAAAGGTTTAGATGAAGGAAAGCTCGATAGTGAAATTGCAATCGAATTCAAAGGTGGGTATGCCCCAATTAAAACTGCTATAAACTCTATGAGTCAAAATCTAAGTCATGTTATAGATACAATTGATGCATCATTGCAAAAACTAGCATCAGGTGATTTAGATGCTAAGGTTACAGCAGATTTGCCTGGTGACTATAACCAACTAAAAAAAGCTATAAATCAAACTATAGAAAAATTAAATAATATTATAGGTAATGTTAATGAGTCTGTACAACAAATGGCTTCAGCGTCGGATGAAGTAAGCTCTGCAGCCCAATCACTATCAACAGGGGCAACAGAACAAGCAAGTTCTCTTGAAGAAACAACTTCTGCGGTTGAAGAGATGGCAGGTGGTATCAGCCAAAATGCTGAAAATGCAAGGAAAACGAATGAAGTATCTACAAAAACTTCTTCTATGGCAAAAGAGGGAGGAGAAGCTGTTCAAAAAACAGTAGAAGCTATGCGTAATATTGCTGGTAAAATAGGAATAATTGAAGATATAGCATACCAGACTAACCTACTCGCACTAAATGCGGCTATAGAAGCTGCAAGAGCTGGTGAACATGGTAAAGGGTTCGCTGTTGTTGCTAGTGAAGTTCGTAAACTTGCAGAAAGAAGTCAAACTGCTGCACAAGAGATTAGCCAGATAACTACAGATAGTGTAGAGATTAGTGAAAAAGCGGGAACATTACTTGGTGAAATAGTTCCAAGTATAGAACAAACTTCTGAATTGATTGAAGAGATTTCAAGTGCATCGTCAGAACAAGATACAGGTATATCACAAATTAACTATGCGATGACTAATCTTGATCAAGTAACTCAACAAAATGCATCAGCAAGTGAAGAGTTAGCCAGTGCAAGTGAAGAGATGAGTTCACAAGCGGACCACTTAAAAGAATTAGTAAGTTTCTTTAAAGTAACTGGTGGGGCTAACACCTCTGCAGTAAAAACAGTACCTAAAACACCTAAGGTGGTTAAAGAACCAGTACCAGAACCAATAGAAAACGCGGAAAACAATAATAATTTTGTTCAGTTTTAAACACAAAGGGGGAAATTATGAGTATTGTCAATCAAGATAGCAGTGACAATCAGTTCTTAACTTTTTATGTATCAGATGAGATGTACGCTCTATCTGTTACATTTATTAAAGAAATTCTTGAGTACTCAATTGTTACAAAAGTACCATTAATGCAAAAATGTATCAGTGGGATTACAAATATTAGAGGTAGTGTCATACCAGTTATTGATTTGGGAATTCGTTTAGATATTACAAATCAACAAACTCTAAATAAACGAACATCAATTATAGTCATAGAAAAAGAGGATGAGATACAAAACTTTCAAGTTGGTCTTGTAGTAGATGAAGTGAATGAAGTGTATGACATTATCACTAAAGAACAAGAAGATGCCCCTGTTTTTGGCAGTAAAATTCGTAAAGAGTATATTGAGCATATTGGAAAAGTTGATGGTAAATTTATTCCTATTCTAAACTCTTCAGAACTTGTTAACATTGAAGAACTCTCTTTTGTTAATACAGCAAAGGATGCATAATGTCGCAAACTCAAACAGATACAGAAATTGATGAAATTATATCAATAGAGTTAGAGAACGATGAACTTGTCAGATTGGTTACAAGTAATGCAGATGTAGCGAGCCAGTATGTTATTTTTCAAAACTCTATTGATGAGTATTTTGCTATTAATGTTGCTAAGGTAGAAGAGCTAATTGAATATAAAATATTAGATATAACAGAAGCAACTGACCATTCAGGCGCTATGAAGGGAACTGCCAAAATTCGTGAACATTTTGTAAATATCATCTGTTTTGATACTTGGTTAGGTGTTAATCGCAAAGATGAATCAGTTTATGAGTTAGCAATTCTTTGTAACTATGCCGGTGTTAGACTTGCAATAATTGTAAAAAGTGTTTATGGAGTTATAAATATCGAACCATCAGAGATGTACGACGACTCAGATAAAGATAAAAAAATATCTTATCTTTGTGAAATAGTTGTAGATTCTAAAAAAATACTATGTAAAGTCTTTGATAGTGATCAGTTTTTAGCAGATGTAATACCAAGCAAATTCGCTAATGAGATTCAAAAAAGCGAAACACTTAGTATAGATGACAATGATATTCTTAATAAAGAGATTTTAATTGCTGAGGATAGTGTGTTGATCCAAAATGCTATTAAAAAATTAATGAATAAAATGCAACTCTCATATCAAGTATTTAACAATGCTAAAGAGCTTTTAGATGCTCTTGAAAATAAAAACATAGATAAAATTGGATTAATCATTACTGATTTAGAGATGCCTGTTATGGGTGGGCTTGAACTTTTAAAAGAGTGTTCAGAACATGACGATTTTAGTAAAGTCCCTATAGTTGTTAATACGAATATGGCTAACGCCAGTATAATCAATACAGCTGAAAAACTTGGAGCTAAAAAAGTAATCAAAAAATTAGATTTATTAACACTTAGAGAGGTGATACTTGAGTATTCTAGGAGATAACAATCCTGTTGTTCATGTAAAAATCACTAATAATGAATATATCAAGTTCCAAGAGATTATTTACAAAACAACAGGTATCGAGTTAAAAGAAAATAAACAAAACTTGATAGAGAGTCGATTGATGAAACGACTAAGAAAGCATGAACTAAATAGTTATAGTGATTACTACCAATTAGTAATCCAAGATAGCCGTGAATTACAGCTTATGATAAATCAAATAACAACAAATGAAACTAGCTTTTTTCGTGAAAATAAACATTTTGATTATCTTGTTCGTAAAATTTTACCACAAGCGAAGGAAAGACTAAACATTTGGAGTGCTGCTTCTTCTATAGGTGTTGAAGCATATACCATAGCTATGGTTGTGGATGAGACACTATCACTGAGACATCTACCATTTGAAATTTTAGCTAGTGATATAAATATAGATGTACTAGAACAAGCAAAAAAAGGAGTTTATGATATTAGATTTGCTAAAAATATACCTAATAACTATTTACGTCGCTACTGCTTAAAAGGTGTTGGAGAAATGCAAAATAAATTTTCAATTAATGAGTATTTAAAACAAAATTTATCATTCGCTCAAATTAATCTAACAAAACCAATAAGCTCACAAGTTGGAAAATTTGATATAATATTTCTTCGTAATGTACTTATTTATTTTGATATTAAAACAAAACAAGATGTTGTTAAATATGTACTACAACACTTAAAACCAAATGGTTACTTTTTCATTGGTCACTCTGAAACGCTATTTAACATAAGTGATGAAGTAGTTCAGGTTATGCCTACAGTTTATCAGAAGGTTTCCCAATAAAATAACCTTGTACATAATTAAATCCCAACTCTCTACTTTTATTTAATATCTCTTCATTTTCAACTTCAGTTAAAATACTTTTAATACCTACTTTATTTGTATAATCTAGTAAAAAAGATAATGCAAATTTCATATTCTCATCTACCAAAGATTTTTCTAAAAGTACTTGATTTATTTTTATATAATTAGGTTTTAAAACTGACAATAATTCTATATTTATATTGCCATCAGCAAATCCTTTCAATGCCATTTTATACCCTAATTTCTTTAGTTTAAGCAATGAATCTACTATTCTTCCTGAGGGCTTTAGCAGCTCATAATTTTCAATATTTAAAATCACTCTATTGTTCTCAATTTTGTACTGTTTATTCAAATATATAATATAATCACCAATTGCACTATTACTTAATTCTGAATTACCTAAATTGATATGAAAAGAAAATTCAGTAGATGATAACTGTTTGTAACTTTGATTAAAAATACTTTTAGATATATCATCTAAAATCCCAGCTTTTTTACTTAAATCAATAAAAAACTTAGGACGTATATATTTATCACCTTGTTTTATTCTAGAAAAAACTTCATAAGACATTGTCTTCATTGAATTTATATCTAATATTTTTTGATAAAATGGCACTATAGTTTCTTGATTTAAAGCGTCCAAAGTAAGACCTAGCCAACTTAAAGAATCATTTTTCTTTGTCTCTTCTAGACCAATATCCATTTTAACAACCAAATTACTATTTGCATCATTTTTTATATCATTTACTATACTATTCACATGAGTTAAATAGTTTTCACTATTATCAATATTGTTATTTATATTTTCAAAAATAATAACACCATAAGATAGAGTAATATAAATTTTTAAATTATTAAATTTTACAACCAAAGTATTATGAGAGTCTGAAAAAGCTTGCAAGGCCTCTAGTAATCTGTCTAAGTAACTTTTATTTATATTACATATAAGCACTTCTTTATGCAGTTGAAATATATTTTCATTTTCTATTCCAAAATTTGAAAGATGTTCTTTTACTACACTAACTATATAATCTTTTGTTTGGTTTCCAAATTGACTAACAATATCGTAAAATCTATCTATTACTACTATGAATAATGCTTTTTCATTATTATTTATAATCTTATCAAGCTTTTTATCTTTTGTGATTGATAACAAGTCTTTTTTCTCAAAATAAATTTGATGACATACTTTGTATAATAAAGCAAACAGTTTATCCATAACAACTGGTTTTAGTAATATTCCATCAACTTGAAAATCTATAGAGCTTCTTAAATTTTCATCAGTATTATGTGCAGTCATAATTATAGTATGCTGATTCGGATTTATATTTAATATCTCACTAATTAAACTTACGCCATCCATTTCTGGCATTGTTAAATCTGTAATAACAAGATCATATTTTTTTTTATCATATTCTTCTAATGCGATTTTACCATTTTGTACACTTACAACTTCTCTAAACAAAAGCTTAAAAATATTTTCGTACTGTTCTCTTGTAATCTGTTCATCTTCAACATATAATATAGATAGATTTGCTGTAACATTTTTTATTTTTTGATGGATATCTGACATTATGTTACTCCTTAAATATATTTAAACTTTTTATTAATAATAATATTTATTTTTTCCAGTTTTTTTAGCTTCAAGCATTTTAAAGTCTGCTCTGTTTAAAAGTGAGTTTACATCATCATCAGCTTTATAAAATGCTATACCAATACTTATAGTTAAATTAATATTTTTTACCCATGAATGTGATTTGACTTTTTCAAGTATTTTTTTAGCAAACTCTATAGTTGCATCTTGACTACTGTATCCGGTAATAATAACAAACTCATCACCACCCCATCTCCCAAATAAATCACTTTGACGTATATCATACTTAATAAGAGTTGATAACTCTACTAAAATTTCATCAGCTATTAGATGTCCATATTTATCATTTATATATTTAAAATCATCAATATCAAAAAATATTATACCTATTTGATGTCCGTATCTCTTTGCTAAATTAATAAGCTTTTGAAGTTCTAAAACAAGAAGTCTCTTATTTGCTATTTTTAGCATTGGGTCAGATTGTGCCTCTTTTAAAAGTTCTACTCTTTGTATTTCATAATGGCTTACATCTTGAAAAAGACCTATAATATGGTTTGTTCCACATGCCGAACTTTTCCATCTCTTAGCTAATACATGAATATAAATAGATTTGTTTCTAGAGTTTTTTATAACTATAATTTCATCAATCAACTCTTGTGTATATATTCGTTCTTCAAAAATTTTTAGAAATCTTGTCTTATCTTCTTCTTGTACGATTGATGAAAACATTTTATAATTTACATCAGTCTCATCCGATAAATTAAAAAGTTCTTTAGCTTCTTGTGAAAAATTAATTACATTATTTTTTAAATTTACATCCCAATACGATAAAAGTGCTATTTTTTCTGCTTCTTCTAAACAAGCTGTTGATTTTTCTAATTTAAATTTAATCATTAATAATTCATAAATATTATCAATTACTATAAACATTTTTTTTGCATCTACTGGTTTTTGTAAAAATTTATCTACTCCAGCATCTATCGCATTAATTAGTAAGTTTGAATCACTATATGCTGTCAAAAGGACAAATGGTATGGAAGAGTTAATGTTTTTAATTTCTCTACATAGTTCATTTCCATCCATATTAGGCATTTGAAAATCGCTAATTATAAAATTAATTTTATGTTTTTTAAATAACTCTAGTGCTTCTATACCATCTTTTGCAACATAAACCTGTTGAAATTTATGTTGAAATACTTCACTTAAACTAACTCTTGTTTTAAAATCATCTTCTACATATAACAATGTTAAATTTAACAATTCTGTTTTCATGGATACTCTTTAAATAGAATTTATCCATTATATTAGTAGAAAAGAATGAAGAAACTATGAGGTTTTTACTAATACAAACAGCTCAATAAACTTTATATACTAAAATTGTATAATCTCTATTAAATATTATTTGATGGAATACTAAAAATGAAAGAAAAAAAATATTTAAAAAAGTTGTCTTGATTTTTAGGGGCATTATACAATCAGTTTTAACGTGATTGATAGACATACCTTATTTACAATAAGATTTATAATTATAAATGCAGTCTATAGCCCTCTGCTCTAATACTCTCTATCATATCATTTGCAATACACTTACGAACCTCTTTTACATGGGAAGCTATTGTATTTATCTTAATAAAATCATTATCCCACACCTCACTCATAAGCATTTCATAAGTTACTGTAGAATTTTTATGTTTTATTAATGATTTTAAGATTTTTCTTTGAATTTTTGTTAGTTTATAAATCTTATTTTTTTTATATAACTGTTCATGTTCCATATCAAACAAAGTAGTTTCATCAAGTTGTACTTTAATATAATTATTACTATCTAAAAGCTGTTGAATTCTTAAATAAAGTTCTATTAAATCAAATGGCTTTTTTAGATAATCTGAGCATCCCAAATTGTAAGCTTTTTCAATACTATCTATATCTGTATATGCTGTCATAAAAATAGTTGGTATATCTTCGTCAACTCGTTTTATCCACTCTATTACTTCATACCCATCAGCACCTGGCACTTCTATATCTAAAATAGCGAGGTCTGCTTCAAAACTAGATTCCTTTAAAAGCTCAGCTCCATCTATATATGATTCGACTTCCATGCCTTTTAGTTCAAGAAACTCTTTAATATTATTATTAAGCAGATACTCATCTTCAAGAAGAAGTACTTTCATAATTAACCTTAAATAATCATTTTGAACTATTGTATCACTTTTAACCTTATTTAATTATTTTAGGTATTTCATATTTAAAAGAAGTGTGTTCATCTTTTGAGATAACTTCTGGTTTTATCTCATATGTATTACATATTGAAGCAACGATTTCTAGTCCTATTCCCATACCAATCTGCTCAAAGTCTTCTCTATAACCTTTGTTAAAAATTCTTTGAGGATTCTTAATTGTACTTCCTCTATTTTGTGATTTAAAGATAATATAATCATCTGTATTAGTAACTTCTATATAAATAGTTGAACCGATTTTTGCATATTTAATAGCATTAGATAAAGTATTATCAACTATACGTTGTAGATCTGTTTCTCTCATTTGTACTTTAGAATTATCTATACCTTTAAAATCTATAGTGATGTCTTTACTTTTTTTAAAGTAGTAAAAATAATCTACTCTATTTTGTATAAACAGGCTTAGGTCGATTGAAAGTACACTTGAATGTTCTTGACGAGAAGATAAAGAATAATACAAATCATCATAAACTACTTGAAGAGTTCTGGATGCTGTTATTATAGAATCTATATATTTATTACTACCATACTTTATATTTTGCATCTCAAGAGATGTATTTATTATCGCGAGAGGATTATATAATTCATGATATGATTTTCGTAGCAATTGCTTAAGTGATTTAAAAATCATCCCACGTTGAAGATGCAGTTTAATACGAGCAACTAACTCTTTTTGTATAAACGGTTTAGTAATATAATCATCAGCACCATAAGAAAAACCTTTTATTTTATCTTCAGCACCACAAAGAGCAGAGATAAAAATTATTGGTATATCTTTATATTTAGGATTATTTTTTAATGTTTTACAGACTTCATATCCATCTATATCTGGCATAATAATGTCAAGTAATATTAGATTAAAACTATGAGATTTTATACGTTCATATACTTCTTTAGCACTTATTGCCACAAATAATTCTAATTCAAGTGGCTTAAGCATATCAACAAGAATTGCTAGATTTTCAGTTTTATCATCAACAATCAATACTTTTGTAGTATCATTTTCGATTAAAACCATCATAAACCCTTTTAAAATTTTTATATAAAGTAAATCATATCATCTAATTATGAAGAAACAATGGATTTAATAATCGAATTAAAATCAACCTTATTCAGAGAGGAACTTAAAAACTTTTTTGACTCAGAATCTTCAAGTGTTAATATCAATCTTTCTAGTTCACTATATGCACCGTTACTAGCTAAACGAAGAAGTTCATTTTGTACTTCACTTGGTATTTTAGAATCTAGCTTATATGAATCATTAATAGCTTCTATTGAATTAGTAGTCTTATATCCAGCTAAAGCACCTATAATATGTTCCTTAGTAAATGGTTTAGGCAACCAACAATCAAAAAGGGACACTACACTTTTTGGCTGATTTTTAAGAGCGCTTATTGCTATAAAATAAGCTTCACTTCCCAATCTTTTCAACTCTTTTGTAGTAGTTGAACCATCTATACCGGGCATTATCATATCCATACAAACAATATCTGGTCTATATCCATCTTTAAAAAGTTTTAAAGCCTCTTCTCCACTCATAGCTGAACTTATATTACAAGAGAGAGTGTCAAAAATATTTTCCATGATATGAATATTTTCTACTATATCATCTACAATTAAAACATTTAAAGCAGAAAAAATCGTAAAATCAACTACATTTGTATTCTTATTGTCAATTTTTACAATTTGTTTCTCAACTGTAGTGTCTGTTAGAAGAGCATCTATTTTATAAGCAGCATCTTTTATTCTTTGAGCATGTTCAAATAATTTATTATTATTTGAGATATGTTCTGCGTTACTTATTATTTGATGTAAACAATTACCTATTTCATGCACGGTGTCTTTTTTCATTTGTATACTTTTTTTGACAAGAGTTGAAATATTATATCATATTGTTACAGATATAACTATAATTTTATACTATTATTCCCCTAATCATAAAAAAGATTCCAGCACTTATCATAGCGGCTGTAGGAACAGTTATAATCCATGCAGCAACTATCTTTTTAACGGCGTCTCTTTTTACATACTGAATCTTTTTAGCATTTTTAAAATCTTCTTTTTCATCTTTTAGTAATTCATGTAAACTTTCCATTCTTTTATATAAATCAACAATCTTTTCATAATCTTTTTTTGTCTTATTTTGCAAAGACTCTAAAGAGCTTAATTCTTTTTGTGAACTCTCATATAACTTTTTATTTGTTTTAAATTTTTCTCTTGTGTATTCTAAAAATTTAGATTCACTACCATCTAGATATTCTCTTAAAAAACCTACACCAAAAACACCACCTATCGCAATATGTGTAGAACTTACAGGAAGACCAAGTTGTGATGCGATAATCACTGTTATTGCTGCTGCCATTGCTATAGAAAATGCTCTCATTTGATCAAGCTCAGTTATCTCACTTCCTACAGTTCGAATAAGTTTTGGACCATAAAGAGCAAGTCCAACAACCAAACCAAAAGCACCTACTGCCATTACCCAGAATGGTATTTCAGCCTTAGCGGAAATTTCACCGCCTATTACTGCATCATTAATTGCAGCTAATGGTCCAATAGCATTTGCCACATCATTTGCACCATGAGCAAAACTAAGTAGTGCAGCTGAAAATATTAAAGGAATTGTAAATAAAGTATTTACGCTTACTCTACTGTTTTCAAGTTTCAAAGCTGTTTTTGTTATCTTAGATTTAATAAAAAAGTATGATGCTATACCAAAAGCTGTAGAGATACTAAATGCAGTTAGAAAATCAACTTTTACAATTTTTTTAATCCCTTTAAGTATTAGGTATGTACTAAATACAATAATCATAACAGATATTAAAATTGGCACTATCTTTTTAGCATTATTTATCATATCTTCTTTATATACTATATTTATTTTTATATAATACCGATTTTACGGTTGACATGCAACCGAAAATACCCCGGAAGGAAAAAAGAAAATGAATGGTCGATAATACCTCCTTCTTTAGTTACCAGATCTGCTTCAAGTAAAA
>Ga0209345_10000828_pt1 | contig 39736 bp, 39 predicted proteins | sample Cruoilmetagenom7_FD_187294 | JGI IMG/M metagenome (GOLD analysis project Ga0209345, IMG submission 187294) | Oil polluted marine microbial communities from Coal Oil Point, Santa Barbara, California, USA - Sample 7 (SPAdes) (version 2) | ecosystem: Environmental > Aquatic > Marine > Oil seeps ...
TTGCGAAATTTAAAATTGAACTTATTGGTTCAAAGCCTAAAATATCTATACGAAAAACTATCTCTAATAAAATAACACCGTCACAATTCAAGAAGGATAAGTAAAATGATTAAAAATAAAATTATTATTTATAGTTTTACTCAAATTGCTTCTAAAATAGCTCTTACATTAAGTGAAAAAAAATATAATGTCTTAATTATTGTGGATGATGAAAACTCGATATTAGAAGCTAAAAAATATGGATTTGAAGTGAAAAAACTCTCGCTCATGGAAGATGAAAATATTATTGAAGTGGGACTAGATAAAGATGATATTAAAGCTTTCTTTTGTTTAGGAGGAAATAAAAATACAAATTTATTTATTACACTAAGCGTAAGAAATTTAAATAAAGATATAAAAATAATCTCCTTATCTGCAACAAAAGAAGATAATAAAACACTTCTACTTGCTGGTGCAAATAAAACAATAAACCCTTATGAAATAGGTGCAATGAGAATATTTCGATCTCTTCATAAACCAATAATTTTAGATATATTAGATAATATTTTATTTAGTTCGTCAAATATAAAAATTGCAGAATTTACCATACAAAAAAACTCTATATTTGATGGGATTTATTTAGAAGATTTAAAAAGAGTTCACAAAAAAAATATTATTATATTAGGTATTCAAGATAAAGAACTAAGTGATAAATTTATCTTTTTTTCTACAGGAATTAATCATAAAATAGATGCTGGTGATACTATTGTTATGTTGGGCTTTGATCATGACTTAGTCGAATTTAAAAAACTTATCGCAGAAATTATATAAACTTTGCTATAATCTTTTTTATTACTTTAGTTAGGGCAGTGTATGACGCATTTTTACTTTTTTTTAAGACTTCTTAAAGAATCTTTTAGAGATTTGATACCAATTATATTGGTAATCTTATTTTTTCAATTAGCAATTTTACAAACTATTCCAGAGGATTGGATTCCAACAACAATGGGAATGGTTATAGTAGGTATTGGACTTGCTATATTTTTACAAGGTTTAGAGATAGGAATATTTCCTATAGGAGAGGGATTAGCAAGGGACTTTGCAAAAAGTGGTTCAACCATTTGGATTATGCTGTTTGCTTTTGCTATCGGCTTTGGTACTACTATTGCAGAACCAGCACTTGCTGTTATTGCAGATAAGGCAGCTGCAATTAGTAGCGGTAGGATTGATGCCAATACTTTACGATATGTAGTTGCATTATCTGTTGGTCTTGCAATTTTACTTGGTGTTTATAGGATTATTAAAGGTCATCCAATTCACTACTATATTATAGCTGGTTATATAGCAGTAGTAAGTGTAACATTTCTTGCACCAAAAGAGATTATTGGTCTTGCTTATGACCTAGGTGGTGTTACTACTTCTACAGTAACTGTTCCTTTAGTTGCAGCACTAGGAATTGGTTTAGCATCTACAATCAAAGGGAGAAACCCCATTATAGATGGGTTTGGGCTCATTGCATTTGCTTCACTAACACCTATGATATTTGTTCAGATTTATGGAATATTTGTATATAATTTTGTAGAGGCAACACAAGTTACTCAAGTTGTTATTGAAGCAAAAGTTTCACACACAGTAGCAATATCTGTAGAATCTGTGATTTTTGGTATTTTAGCAGTTGTTAGAGACGTATTACCTATTTTGGCGATTATATTCTTTTTTCAATATGGTATTTTAAAAAAATCTATTGAAAATTTAAAACTAGTTATCATTGGATTTTTACTTGTAATTTTAGGTTTGTATGCTTTTATATTAGGTTTGGAGATGGGGCTATTCGCTCTTGGAGAATCTATGGCATACCAACTTACTAGAGCTGGAAATGTATGGATTATCTACGCTTTTGCATTTGCTATTGGTTTTTCAACTACCATGGCAGAACCTGCACTTATGGCTATTGCAAAAAAAGCAAAAGAGATTAGCGATGGCAAAATAAATGATATGTCATTAAGACTCTTTGTAGCATCTGGTGTTGCTTTTGGTATAGCATTAGGAGCATTTAGAATAGTTGACGGTGGACATATCCATTACTACATAATTGTTGGTTATTTGATAGTTGTATTTTTAACTTTTGTAGCACCAAAACATATTATACCTATAGCGTATGATTCAGGTGGAGTTACAACTTCTACAGTAACTGTTCCACTTGTTGCAGCACTTGGAATTGGACTAGCTACAAATATTGATGGAAGAAATCCTTTAATTGATGGATTTGGACTTATTGCATTTGCTTCTTTATTTCCAATGATTACTGTTTTATCATATGGTATTATTATTGAAAAACTACATATAAAAGGTGATAACGAAATAGCGAAAGAGGATGAAAAATTAGTTTCATCAAAAATACATGGTAGTTTAGAAGGTGTTGATGACATGAGTCTTTCAACTATTAATCTTGATGCTACAGATTTAAGACACTCTATGCAACTTAATTTTTCTGCTATTGTTATTATTGTACCTCAAGGGAAAGAGGATGATGCACTTCATGCTGCGAAAGAAGCAGGTGCAAGTGGTGTTACAATCCTAAATGCAAGTGGTATGGGTCTTGCTGAACTAGATAACTTTTATAGACATAAACCAGAGGAGAATGATAAACTTCTTTTATTTATAGTGCCTAGTATGATTGTTGATAAAATCATTAGAGAAGTTATTACAAAACTTCATATTACAACAAGTGGTGATGGTATAGCATTTTGTGTACCTATTTCACATATGAAAGGTATCTCTATGAGACAAGAAGATCTTTTTGAAAAAGAGGTTGAAGAGATAATTAAAAAGAAGAAAAAGAGATAACTCTTTTTCTAACTTTTAGACTTTAAAAACTTATCTACAACAACACCTTCTCGTAATCCTTCATCAAATACAACAGAAAATTCTTTTTTTAATACAGTAAAAATAAGTTTAAAAATATCAATACCTGAACCTATATATTGTATTCTATTTGTTCCTGTTAAAGTTTCTGCTTCATTTAAAGGTATAGATTGTAAATAATTTTTATAATAATCCAAATCTTCTAAAAACACTTTTGTACCATTGATAATCTTTTTATCATAAGTTTTATAGTTTAAATTATGTTTAAGTGCAGCTATAGTTGTAGGGGTTCCAGCTGTTGCTACAAGCTGTAATTCTGATACATCAAAAGGTAAAGATTGAATATATTGTTTTATATTCTCTTTAAACTCTTCTAAAACAATATTTTTATTAGATGATTGAGTTAATGTCACAATTCCAACTTCAAAACTTTTGAAAATAGGATTATTCTCTTTCACAAAAATAATCTCTGTACTTCCTCCACCAATATCTACTAATATAATATTTTCACTATTAATATTTTGTTTTTTTAAACTGTATTGTAGTCCAAGAAGAGTCAGTCTAGCTTCTTCATCTCCACTAATTATCTTAAAAGAGACATTTGTTTGTTTTTTAATCTCTTCTATAATATATGAGGAATTTTTTGCTTGACGCATAGCTGAAGTTGTAACGGCAATAGCATCTTTTGGATTATAGTTTAGTTTCTTTATGCTATTTTTTATAGCATTTACAATTCTATTTAAAGCTTCAACTGAGATATTTTCAGTTTGTTTTAAACCATCTGCAGTTCCAACTGTAATTTCAAAATCTCCAATAGCTTCATCTTTGTCAAAATTATAGATTAAAACTCTAAAAGAGTTTGAACCCAAATCACAAGAGATTATAATATTAGAGAATTTCTGCACGACCATTTTTCATAACTACAGTATCTTCTATTCTTACGCCAAATTGTTCATTGAGATAAATTCCTGGTTCAATTGTAAACACCATATTATTTTCTATTATTACATCACTTCTACTATTTATATTTGGATATTCATGAATATCTAATCCTACACCATGTCCAGTGCTGTGAATAAAGTATCTTTCATATCCATATTTTTCTATAACATCACGAGTAAGCTTATCTATTTGACTCGCTTTCATTCCAACTTTTGCTTTACTAATAGCTGTTTGTTGTGCTTTTAAAACTATATCATAAACTTTTTGTTCTAATTTTGTTTTAAATTTTTGTGTTCTTTTGAAATTAATATTTTCATTTACACTTGAGGTACAAGTTCTATCACTACAATATCTTTTGTACTTCACCCCTGCATCTACTAAAAGTAAATCATCAGCTTTTAAAATTTTATTAGTAGGAAGAGCATGAGGTTTTGCACTATTTTCATTTATGGCAACTATTGGGTCAAAACTAAGTTCTAATTCTCCAACATTACTCATAAATTCTTTAGCTTTAAAAAAAAGATATTTTTCACTTTTTTCTAAACCTTCTTTTTGGATATATGAAGATAATCTTTTAAAACCATCTCTTCCTAAACTCATAGCTTTTTTAAGAAGTTTTATCTCATCATCTGTTTTGATAATTCTTTTTAGTTTTGAAAAATTTGGTTTTTCAATAAACTTAATATCTAAATTATTTTTCAAAGCATTAAAAGTAAGTAGTTTAAAATCATTTGGATCAAATGAAAGCTTTTTAATTTTAGATTTTTTGAGTATTTTACGAGTAGCTTTTACAAGATTATTTGTGATAATTACTTCACAATCTTTGGTAATTAGTTTTGCCTCTATCTCATATCGAGCATCAGTGATAAAATATTTATCACCACTGATATTTAAGAAAATAACATTATCACAACTATATTTACATTCAAAATAAACACTATTCTCATCTTGAAGTATATAGTTTTTCATAATTTATTTATTTTCTTCTTCTTTTTTTTCTTGAGCTGCTAATTTTGCATTTTGTGCTGCATTCATCTCATTGATTATTTGCATTAAAGCTATAAGACCCATATGGTATCCAAATGGTCCAAATCCTGTAATCACTCCCAAACTTGCAGTTGCAGTTACAGATTTTTGTCTAAATTCTTCTCTTTTGTAGATATTTGAAATATGTACTTCAACAACAGGTAAATTTACTGCACTAATAGCATCTGCAATTGCGATACTTGTATGTGAGTAAGCAGCTGGGTTAATAATAATACCATCAACAGTTCCTAAACACTCTTGAATCTTATCAACTATTTCACCCTCTAGGTTACTTTGAAAAAATTCTAACTCAACACCATTTTGGTCAGCACTTCCTTTCATTTGTTGATGAATTTGATCTAATGTCATTGGTCCATAGATGTTTTGTTCTCTAACACCAAGCATATTTAAATTTGGTCCTTGTATTACTGCTATTTTCATATTTTTATCCCTTTTAATTGTAAATTATAAATTTTTGGTATAATATCTAAAATATAATAAGAGGTTAATAATATAATGAAATTTTTTTACGCAGATTGGCTTGTAACTTGTGATGATGATTTTACTATCGTTAAGGATGGAGCTATTTGTTTCGATGAAAAAATTATTGATATTGGTACTTATGAAGAGCTTAAGGTTAAATATTCAGATAAAAATATTGAATATTTAGGTAAAAATTCAGTAGTAATGCCTGGATTTATTAATACCCATGTACATTTAGAGTTTAGTGCAAACAAAACAACTCTAAAATATGGAAACTTTGTTCAATGGCTTTTTTCAGTTATTAAAAAGCGTGAAGAACTTATTGAAAAAGCTGATAAAAAACTTATCGATAATGAACTAACAAAAATGATACAAAATGGAACTACAACTATTGGGGCTATAAGCTCTTATGGATTTGATATGAACTCTTGTATCCAATCACCTATAAATGTAGTTTATTTTACAGAAATTTTAGGTAGTAAACCAGATATGATAGATACTCTCTTTTTAGACTTTAAAGAGAAACTAAAATCTGCTGAGAAAAACAGTTCAAAAAAATTTATCCCTGCTATTGCTATACATTCACCCTACTCTACTCACCCATTTTTAATACGTGAAGTTTTAAAAATGGCAAGAGAAAAAGATATGGTAGTTTCTACCCACTTTCAAGAAAGTGCTGCTGAAAATGATTGGCTTAATTATAGTGAAGGTGAGTTTGGAGCTTTTTTTAAAGATATGTTGGACCAACATACCTCTTTAACAAAACCGAGTGATTTTTTATATCAATTTAAAGATATAAAACATTTAAGTTTTACACACTGTGTAGAAGCAAATGAGCAAGAGTTACAACAAATACATGATTTGGGTGCTTCAATTATACATTGTCCAAACTCTAATAGACTTTTAAATAATGCAACATTAAATTTAAGCTATATCAAAGATATCCCACTTGCTATGGGAACAGATGGCTTAAGCTCAAATCATACTTTAAATATGTTTGAAGAATTAAAAAATGCTGTTTTTATCCACACAAACTTTGAACCAAATCAACTGTCACAAAAACTTCTTCTTGCTGCAACTAATGGTGGTGCAATTGCACTTGGACTTCAAAAAGGTATTTTGAAAAAAGAATATGATGCTGATATTATTAGTTTTCAACTTCCTGATACGGTAGAAGATAAAGATGAGTTAGCAACAGCAATTATTCTTCATACAACACAAACTACACATACATTCATAGGAGGAGTTAATGAACTTCTTAAGTAAACTATTTTATCCAATAACGGCACCAATACAATTTATTCAAAATAACTTCAAAACTGTTTTTTTTCTAACTATTCTTTATTTTGTCGTAATAAATACTGATACAAAAAACTTAGAACAAGCAAACTTACAAATTATAGAACTCAATGGTCCAATAATGGTAGCTGATGATGTTTTAGAAAAAATAGAGATGGCTAAAAGTAATCCAACTGTAAAAGGTGTACTGTTTAAAGTTAATTCTCCAGGTGGAGCTGTTGCTCCCTCTATTGAAATTACACATGCTATTAAAGAGCTTAATAATTTAAAACCTGTTGTTGCATATGCTAGTGGAATTATGGCAAGTGGTAGTTACTATGCTGCTATATACTCAAGTGCTATTATAGCAAACCCTGGAAGTATGATAGGAAGCATTGGTGTTATTATGCAAAGTGTTGATGCAAGTGAACTTATGGCAAAAATAGGTATTAAATCACAAATTGTTAAAGTTGGAGAATACAAAGAATCAGGGACACCTACAAGACAATGGACAAAAAAAGAGAGAGCTGAATTAGAAAAAGTAAGTTTAAGCACTTATGATATGTTTGTAACAGATGTTGCAAATGCAAGAAAACTTCAAAAAAGTGATCATAAAAAATATGCAGATGCTCATATTTTCACAGCTATTCAAGCTAAAAATGTAGGTTTAATTGATAAAGTTGCTACAATAACTACAGCCAAAGAGTTGGTTGTAAAATTAAGTAAAGTTGAAAAACCAATTTGGGCAAAAGAGGATAAAATGGAAAAGTTTATGCAAAAAATAATTACTGGAACAATTTCTAATATATCAACAAATGTAAGTGGACTAATGGCTTTTTAAAAGGAGATACTGTGGCTAAAGAAGAGATAGATGAAATAATCATAACTAGTGAAGAGTTAAAAAAATTATTTAAAGAGAATATACTTCAAGACAGAAATGAGGGTTGGTTTTATAAAGATACCCAAATTGATATCATAGCCTTACACAGACAAGAAGCTAAACATATATATGATATAGCAAATGCGCCAAAATACAAAATTAAAAAAAAAGAGACTAGATATTAAAATGACAATTCAAGAAAAATTACAAAACAATATAAGATTAGAATATGAAGATGCTATTAAACTTTATGATATGGATTTATTAGAACTAGGAGATATAGCTTCAAAAATACGAGAAAAAAAATTTGGGAAAAAAACTTATTATAATGTAAATAGACATATAAACCCTACAAATATTTGTAAAGATGTGTGTCAGTTTTGTGCTTATAGTGCAAGTAGAAAAAATCCAAATCAATATACAATGACACATGATGAGATATTAAATACTGTAGATAATAGTGTAAAAAATGGTATCAAAGAGGTTCATATAGTTTCAGCTCACAATCCAAATACAGGACTTGAATGGTATCTAGAAGTTTTCAAAAAAATAAAAGAAAAACATCCTCAACTTCATGTCAAAGCACTTACCGCTGCAGAAATTAATTTTTTGAGTGAGGAGTATAATAAATCATATGAAGAGATTATTGACCTCATGATTGAGTATGGTGTAGATTCTATGCCAGGGGGTGGTGCTGAAATTTTTGATGAACAGGTACGAAAAAGAGTTTGTGGGGGAAAAGTAAGTTCTGATCAATGGATTCAAATACACAAACTTTGGCATCAAAAAGGACGAAAATCAAATGCAACAATGCTTTTTGGGCATATAGAGTCTAGAGAAAATAGAATAGATCATATGTTAAGATTAAGAGAGTTACAAGATATTACAAATGGATTTAACTCGTTTATACCACTTGTATATCAAAAAGAAAATAACTTTTTAAAAGTCACAGATTTTCCAACTGCACAAGAGATACTTAAAACGTTTGCAATAGCAAGAATAGTTCTTGATAATATCCCTAGTTTAAAAGCATATTGGGTAACTTCATCAGTCAAACTAGCACTTGTAGCACAAGAGTTTGGTGCTAATGATTTAGATGGAACAATAGAAAAAGAGTCTATTAATAGTGCAGCAGGAGCTGCAAGTGCAAATGGGATGAAACAAAGTGATTTTATAGAACTTATTAAAAATAGTGGCTTTGAGCCAATTGAACGAGATAGTTTGTATAACGAACTAAATTAAAAAAAGGGAAAAAATGTATACTAATAGATTTTCAAGGATAGGATTTATTTTAGCAGCAGCAGGAAGTGCTGTAGGGTTAGGAAATATATGGAAATTTCCATATATTACAGGTGAGAATGGTGGTGGAGTTTTTGTATTTGTTTATTTATTAACTGTTATATTAATTGGATTATCAATTTTTATTGCTGAAGTTTTAGTAGGAAGTAGTACAAATCAAGATTCTGTTAGTGCATTTGAAACTTTATCTCCAAAAGGGAAAAAATATTGGAAATATTCTGGTTTTACATTTCTCACTGGTATAATAATATTATCTTTTTATTCTATTGTAGTTGGTTGGATTTTAAACTATGTTGTTATTGCAATAACAAATCTACCCCAAAATACTACACAAGCAGAGACTGTATTTATGACTATGTTAAAAGATGATATATTTACTCAACTGTTTTATTATACTCTAGCTTTTTTAATCATTGCATATACGATTTCAAAAGGTGTAAAAAAAGGGATTGAAAAACTCAATAATTATCTAATGCCTACTTTAATTGTAATACTTGTTATTATGTTTTTTTATAGTATGTCACTTTCTGGATTTACAAAAGCTTTAGATTTTATGTTTTACCCAAATTTTGAAAAATTTCACACCAGTTCAGTTATTATAGCTGTAGGTCATGCATTTTTTACACTCTCTATTGGTATGGCTACGATTCTTTCTTATTCTGCTTCTTTAGATAGAAATATCAATATAGTAAAAGCTTCAATCACTATTGTTACTTTAGATACGGTTATTGCTATTGTTGCTGGAGTTATAATATTTTCTGTTGTATTTACTGCAGGTCAAGCCCCTAGTCAAGGTCCAGGTTTAGTATTTATTACACTTCCTGCTATTTTTTATGAGATGGGTGTTATTGGAAATATTATGGCTATTGCATTTTTCGTTGCCCTTGCTTTTGCAGCTATTACATCAGCAATATCAGTACTAGAGCCAACTGTTATGTATCTAGTAGAAAGAAAAAATATTTCAAGAAAAAAAGCAACTTATAGTATATCTTTTATCTTCTATCTTTTAGGAATTTTTGCACTTCTTTCAAATACAAATAGTTTTTCTGAGAGCTTAACATTTGGAAATAAAAATCTTTTTGATTGGTTTGATTTTATAACAGCTGCTATTTTAATGCCTCTTGGTGGTATTTTATTGGCAATATTTGTTGGATATGTTATAGATAAAGAACAAGTTAGGAAAAAACTTGTACCTCTTATGGGAGAAAAGTTTTTTAAATTATGGTTAATTCTTATTCGGTATGTAGCTCCAATATCTGTCCTATTGATAATGTTAAATGAAACAGGTATACTTAAGCTATAAATTATCAAAAGATAATTGTCACTAAACTGCAATATTCTTTTGGTAATATATTGCAAAAATCAAAAGGAGTGTTTTATGAAATTATATGGTATAAAAACTTGTCCAAGTGTGAAAAAAGCAAAAGAGTTCTTTGATAATAATGGTATAAACTACGAATATATAGATATAGATAAAGAGAAAATAACTCAAGATAAAGTAGAGTATTGGCTTCATTTTACTGAAGCAAAAAATCTCTTTAATCCTAGAAGTAAAGCATATAGAGATTTAAACCTCAAAGGGGCAAATCTTAATACAAAAACTAAAACTAAACTTTTATGGAAAAATAACTCTCTTCTAAAAAGACCACTTATAGAACATGGTCTCAATGGTGAGGAAAAATTTCATGTGGGATATGATATAAATGACTATAATGAAGTTTTTTTATCAAACTAATTATGATAAATTAATTCCAATTATTAAAGAAGCAGGTACTTATGATGGATATTATGAGATTAACTTAAAAGCATGAGATATTGCAGCTGGTATTATTATCCTTCAAGAAGCTGGTGGAGTTGTCACAAATTTAGAAAATAAAACATATTATATGTTTGGCAATGAACCCATGGTTAGATCAAATAGTTTTATTCATAACGAGCTATTTTCTTACCTAAGTTGAGTATTTTTAGCTAAATTATTATAGTCAATTTCAATTAAGTACAATTAACTTATAATCAACTTTTATAAAGGAATTTACATGGAATACAATCAATTAAATGAAGAAGAAAAAAGAGTAATTCTTAAGAAAGGAACTGAACAAGCTTTTACTGGAGAATATTGGGACAATCACAAAGATGGAACTTACACTTGTAAACAATGTAATACTCCCCTATTCTCTTCAAATGCAAAGTTTGACAGTGGCACTGGCTGGCCTAGTTTTGATGATATAATTGAATCTAATGTAAAAGAATTACCAGATGCAGATGGTAGAAGAATTGAAATAATCTGTGCAAATTGTGGTGGGCACTTGGGTCATGTATTTAAAGGGGAAAGACTCACACAAAAATCAACAAGATACTGTGTAAATTCTGTATCATTAAATTTTAATTCAGAGGCTTAGTCTTTTAGACTAGCCCTAATCTCTAAAAATTTATCTAAATTTTCTAAAAAAAGATCAATAAGAACTGGATCAAAATGTTCCCCTCGCTCCTCTTTAAAAAGTTTCAATATTTTATCAAGTTCCCATGCTTTTTTATAACATCTATCACTTCCTAAGGCATCAAATACATCTGCAATAGCTGTTATACGACCATAAATATGGATATTTTTACCACTTAAACCACGAGGATACCCTTTTCCATTATATTTTTCATGATGTTCTCCTGCAACCGTTGCAGCTACTTTGAGTATATCTCTATTTGAATGTTTTAACATCTCATATCCAAGCTGTGCATGTGTTTGCATCACTTCCCACTCTAATGCATCTAATTTTCCTGGTTTTTTTAAAATATTATCTGGTATTCCTACTTTTCCTATGTCATGCATTGGGCTTGCTTGTTTTAAAAGTTCAGCTTCTTTTTCTTCCATACCGTATAATAAGCCCAGAAGCTTAGAGTATTCAGCAACTCTTTTTACATGGTTTCCTGTCTCTTTACTTCTGGTTTCACCAATTTCACCCATTTTGTATATAATCTCTTTTTGGGTATCTTCAAGCTCTTGATGAAGATTAATAATCTCACTAATATCATGCATTAAATGCAAATGTTCAATAACTTTATTTTTTAAAGAGACCATAGGATATATCAAAGTATCAAGAAAATACAACTCCCCATTTTTAGAAACATTTGTAAATACTATTGATACTATCTCTTTATTTTTCATTTTTTGCAGTATAGTCTTACATTCATTTGTTTTTAAATGTTTTTCATGGTGAAGTTTTTCACAGTTTTTACCTACAAGTTCTTCTTTAGTATAACCACTGAGTTTGCAAAACTTATCGTTTGCATAGATTATATTGTTCTTTGTATCTGTTTTTAAAACAGCAGTTGAGCTATTAATTGCTTCCTCATATTGAACAGTGTAATTTATATTTTCTTTTAAAGATTTACTTGTATCATCAAGTTGATTTTTTAATATCTCTTTATATTTTTCTAATTCTGTAATATCGTGTCTAATTGCTACAAACTCAGCAATTTCCCCATCAATATTTAATATAGGAATAATAGTCGCATCAACTGTATATTGCTCACCATTTTTAGTTTTATTTGTTATTGTTCCGTGCCATATTTTTTTTGAAAGTATTGTTTTCCACATATCTCTAAAAAGAACTTTTGATGTGTTTTTGTCTCGTACTATATTGTGTTGTTTTCCAATAAGTTCCTCAAGGTTATATCCAGATATTTTTACAAAGGCTTCGTTAGCATATGTTATTTTTCCTTTGCTATCAGTTTTTGAAACTAAAGTTGTTTTATCTATAGCCTCTTGTAATTGTTCTATCAAATTTGTTTTTTGTTTATTTGAAAAATAAAAATTTACTAAAATTAAGATAATAACAAAAACAATAAACAACTTTAACAACTGCCCAATAAAAAGTATATAAATAAAATCATCTTCAAGCATTGATATAATATATCCTATGTTATTTTGTTTTGTATCCAATAAAGATAAAAAGACAATTACTTGACTTGGTTTATTTTTGAGTTCTACTGCCTCTACAAAATTTTTATTTTTCTGGAGTTTTGCAACGGCAGATGTGTTTAATTTTTCTATAATCTCTTGATTAAATACTTTTTTTTCATTAATCGAATTTGCCATATAATAATTTTTGTCAAACATACACCTATGAAAATACTTTTCAATATGCTTTTGTGTGATAACACCTTCTATTTCACTTTCTTTTAAAATCATAGTAAATTTAGCACCAAGTGTTTCTCTCATTTGTTCAATTACTGATTTTACACTAATTGAGTATTCTACACTCCCTACATATTTATTATTGAAAAATATAGGATAAACATAACTAAATCCCGCAAAATATTTCCCAATTTCAAAACCATATACTTTTTTTTGTGTTGCAATAACTTTTTTTATACTATTTCTAAAAAGTAAACTGTCTCCATATTTTTCTTTTTTATGAAATCGTAAAAAACTATCCCCATTTGCAAGATGAAAATGAAATTGTAATATTCCTTGTTTTTTTAAATACATATATTTAGAATAAAGCATTTTATAGAGTTTTTGACGATTTTTACCAATATCTTTTCCATTGTTAACATCATGTAAAATCATTTGAATATCTTTGTTGTTCAGCATATCCTCAGATAAAATATCTACAACTCTTTGGTTTACTATAATTTTATCTTGATATTGAATATTTAAATTAACTATTTTTTCATTGTGAAATATTTTCTCTCTATATCTAAATTCAAAAAATAACACACTTGCTACTACAAAAAAAGGTATCACTATCATCAAAAATTTTTTCAAAATGCTCTCTCTTCTAAATTCATATTAAATCTTTCTTATATTTTATTTACTTTTTAATGAACACAACTAAAAAGACTTTGTTCTACTCTATCTCTACCATTATTTTTTGCTATATATAATGCTTTATCAACTTTTTCAAATAAAGTTAACTTATCCTCATACTCTTCAAACTGTGCTACACCAAAACTTGCCGTCATATATTCAATATCTGAAAACTTATTCTCTTTAACTATTTTTCGTAATTTTTGAGCAAATTGCATTGCACCCTCAATACTTGTATCAGGTAAAAGTATAATGAACTCTTCTCCACCCCATCTTGAAAAAATATCACTTGTTTTGATATTTTTTGTTATTAGATTTGATAACTCTTTTAATGTTACGTCACCTGCTTGATGTCCATAAGTATCATTAATATTTTTAAAATGGTCTATATCAAATAATATAATACTTAAGTTGTGATTGTAATGTTTTGCTTTATTTATCTCATAAGAAAATATCTCTTCAAATTTTGCTCTATTATATAATCCTGTTAATTCATCTTTTGTAGCTTTTTCTTCTAACGAAGATGTTACAGAATAAAGCTCATCAACTTTATTTCTCATAACTTTATTTATATTTTGTAATTGCTCTTTTGTTTTTTCAAAGTCAGTAATATCATGTCGTACAGCAATAAATTCTATAATATCTCCATCAACATCAAGAATTGGAATAACTGTAGAATCAACTACATAAGAGCTACCATCTTTAGCCATATTTGTTACAACTCCATGCCATGCTTTTTTAGATTTTACCGTATCCCATAACTCTTTAAAAACTTCCCTATCCATACTTGGGTGTCTAATAATATTGTGAGCCTTGCCAATAAGTTCCTCTTTTTTATAACCACTTATTTTACAAAACTTATCATTTACATAAGTGATTATCCCTTTTGGATTTGTTTTCGAAACTATATTACTTATATCTACTGCTTTTTTATATTCTGCTAAAAGATTACTTTGTTCTATTTCTTGTGAATTATTTTTATCTTCTAAATTATTATACGTATCTGTTAGTTCATTTGAAATGTTAATAGTAATTGTTTCTAACTCTGTTTGGATATTGTAAGACAAACTGCCGTCTTTATAAATAGAATCTTCAATTGCAGATTTTAAACGTAATATTAGAGTAAATAATTCACTTGTTGTTACATTATATTTATTCAATAAATTTAAAAAATCCATTCTCGCTTGACATTCTGAAATAGTAAAATTCCACTGATAGATACTAATAAAACAATCACAAAATCCATAAAAAATGTTCATATTCTTTTCAATTATTGGCATTGAATGTTTATGAATAATGTTTTTTACCTCATTTCTATCAAGCCAATTGGTTATTATATCATTTCTATGAACTCTTAAAAAATATGCGAACTCTTTTAAATTAATTATCTTTGTCATCTCATCCCCTTTTATTCTTTGATTATATAACTATTTGTATAAAAATTTACTATAATATATCAATATATCTTGATATATTAAATTATATATGATATAATTTAAAATCTAAACAAAGGAATATAATGAAAAAAATAATTTTTGTCTTGTTATCATTGAGTTTATCTTTGATTGCAAACACTTACGAGCTTAAAGCACTTACAATTACAAAAGATATTCACTGTGTTATAGGGGATATTCATGCACCAAATAAAAACAATAAAGGTTTTGTTTCTAATATGTGTTATGTTGATATTGGAAATAGTATTGTTGTACTAGACGCTGGACCAACTTATAAGTTTGCAAAAGAGTTTTATACTCTAATAACAAATCAATATAAAAATAAAGCAATATCTCATGTAATCCTCACTAATTTTCATGACGATAGGGTTCAAGGAGCTTCTTTTTTTAAAGAATTGGGAGCAAAAATAGTTGGGTATAAAAATATCAATCAAGATATAAAAGAAAATAGTACAAAATTTGATAGAATGAAAAATATTTTATCTCAAAAAGAGTATAAAGGAACAAAAGTTATTTTAGCAGATACTCTAGTAGAGGATGGTTTTACAATAAAAGGAACTACAAAAACTCTTACTATAATAAAACCAAGTGCTATATCTGAAGAAAAAAGTGATATTGCTGTATATAGTAAAGATGATAGCTTTATATTTGCAGGAAATATAGTATTTAATGGACGACTTTTAAACTATAGAAAAGCTTCTAATGTTGATGGCTGGATAGAAGCCATAGAAAATTTGGCAAAATTAAATGCAAAATATTTTTTAGGTGGTCATGGGAAAGAGTATGATAAAGACTCCTATAAAGCAAGCTTAGAATATTTAAAAATAATGAAAGAAGATGTATCAAAGGCGTATGAAGAAGAGATTGAAAGTGCTGATGTTACAAAACATGTAAATACACAAAAATTTAATTATTTGAATCATTTTGAACAATTAAATTATACTAATATTCAAAACTACTATTACCAATTAGAATGGGGTGAATAAATGTTTACTGCTGTTGCAATATTTTTAATAACTTTATTATTTGTCATTTGGCAACCAAAAAACTTACAAATAGGGACAACAGCAATTATTGGAGCTATTACAGCTTTATTATTTGGTGTTGTCTCTTTCAATGATGTATTGACAGTTACAAATATAGTTTGGGATGCAACATTAGCTTTTATTGGTATCATTATTTTATCAATGGTACTTGATGAGATAGGATTTTTTGAATGGTGTGCAATAAAAATGGCAAAACTATCTCATGGCAATGGTCATTTAATGTTTGTCTATGCTTTGATTTTAGGAAGTTTTGTATCTGCTTTATTTGCAAATGATGGTGCGGCACTTATTTTAACTCCAATACTTTTAGCAAAAATGAGAATCTTACAACTTAATTTTAAAACTATAATAGCATTTTTACTTGCAGGTGGATTTATAAGTGATAGTGCTTCATTGCCTTTTGTATTTTCAAATCTTACAAATATAGTTACAGCAAACTATTTTAATATAGGTTTTATAGAATATCTATCAAATATGTTTATACCTTATATTGTAAGTACAATAATCTCCATAATTGTATTGTGGATTATTTTACGAAAAGATATTCCTAAAAAGGTGGACATAACACTTTTAAAAAATCCTGATGATGTTTTAAAAAATAAGGCACTTTTTAAATTTAGCTGGTTCTTTTTGGCTCTACTTTTAGTTGGATATTTTATAGGAGATATTTACCATCTTCCTGTAAGTGTATTTGCACTTGGTGGTGGTCTTTTATTTTTAGCAATTGCAAGTTATACAAAATCTGCTCGTGCATGGCTAACTATCAAAACTGCACCATGGCAGGTTGTGTGGTTTAGTATTGGACTTTATATCGTAGTTTATGGTCTTAAAAATGCTGGACTTACAGAATATTTAGCAACTATTTTAGAAAATTTATCTACACAAGGTGATTTTATAGCTGTTGTAGGAACTGGATTTATAGCTGCTTTTTTAAGTGCTTTTATGAACAATATGCCAACTATAATGATTATGGATATTTCATTGGCAAATATAGGAAATGAGGCGATGATCTATGCAAATATCATTGGATGTAATCTAGGACCAAAAATGACACCATTTGGTAGCTTAGCTACGCTATTATGGTTGCATGTATTAGCACAAAAAGGTGTCAAAATAAGTTTTAAAGAATATAGCAAGTTTGGGCTAATAGTAACACCGCCTGTGTTATTTATAGTTTTACTAACATTAATCTAACAAAAAGGAAAACAAAATGGCAAAAAAAGTATTAGTATTATGTACAGGAAATAGTTGTAGAAGTATTATAGCTGAAGCACTTATAAATGCAAAACTTGATGGAGTATTTGCAAAAAGTAGTGGTGTAAAAGCCAGTGGAAAAGTAAATCCAAATGCAAAAAAACTTTTAGAAGAAAAAGATATTTGGAAAGATGAATATCATAGTAAAACACTTGATACAGTTATAGATGAAGATTTTGATTTGGTAATCACTGTATGTGATCATGCAAATGAAACATGCCCAATATTTCCAAGACCAGTTGCAAAAATTCATATAGGATTTGAAGACCCAGATGGAAAAGGGCTTGAAGCTTTTAGAGAAATTTATAGAGAAATTGAAACTATTTTACTTCCAAAAGTAAAAAAAGTGCTTGGAATTTAAAATGAAAATAGAAATTTTAGGAACGGGGTGTTCTAAATGTAAAGCACTAGAAACAAATACAAAAGTAGCTTTAACAAAAATTGGTGGATTTCACGATATCAAAAAAGTGGAAGATATTATGGAAATTATGAAATATAATGTTGTAAGTACTCCAGCTCTTGTAGTAGATGGTGTTGTTAAAATTACTGGGAAACTTTTAACTGTAGATGAAGTTGTAGAGATACTTCAAACAAAATAACTTAACCAACATAAAATCAACATTTTGATACAATCGCGATATTTTATAAATTATTTATCTCAAGGAATTAAATGTATACAAATGTTAAAAAAGAGTGGTTTGGAAATATAAGAGGAGATGTTCTCTCAGGGCTAGTCGTTGCTCTTGCACTTATCCCAGAGGCTATTGCTTTTTCTATTATAGCTGGTGTTGATCCTAAAGTTGGTTTATATGCATCTTTTTCTATGGCTGTTGTTATAGCTTTTGTAGGTGGGAGACCTGCTATGATAAGTGCTGCAACTGGAGCTATGGCTTTAGTGATGGTATCCCTTATCAAAGACTATGGTCTTCAATATCTTCTTGCAGCTACTATTTTAACAGGTATTATACAAATGTTTCTAGCTTATATTGGTATTACAAAACTTATGAGTTTTGTTGCTAGGGCTGTTGTTGTAGGATTTGTTAATGCTTTAGCTATTTTAATTTTTATGGCACAACTTCCTGAACTTACTAATGTAACTTGGCATGTATATGCGTTAACTATTGTTGGACTTGGTATCATATATTTATTTCCATATGTTCCAAAAATTGGAAAAATTTTACCATCACCACTTGTAACCATTGTACTTTTAACAATTTTTGTTATGTTTATGGGTTGGGATGTTAGAAATGTAGGAGATATGGGACAACTTCCTGATACACTTCCTATCTTTTTACTTCCAGATATCCCTTTTAATTTAGAAACTCTAAAAATAATTTTTCCATACTCTTTTGCTTTAGCAATAGTTGGATTACTTGAATCATTTATGACAACAACTATCATTGACGAACTCACAGATACAAAAGGTGATAAAAATAGAGAAGCAAAAGGACAAGGAATAGCAAATATTGCAACAGGTTGTCTTGGTGGTATGGCTGGATGTGCCATGATTGGTCAATCAATTATCAATGTAAAATCAGGTGGAAGAGGAAGACTTTCTACTTTTATTGCCGGTTTTTTTCTACTTATTATGGTAGTGTTTTTAAGTGATATAATTTCTATTATTCCTATGGCTGCATTAGTTGCAGTTATGATTATGGTATCTATTGGTACTTTTGATTGGGGAAGTATAAAAAATCTTAAAACTTTGCCACTCTCAACTAATATTGTGATGCTTTCAACAGTAGCAGTTACTGTTGGAACACATAACTTAGCTCTTGGAGTTGTTACAGGAGTTCTTTTAGCTTCACTCTTCTTTGCAAATAAAATCAGTCACTTTATGTATTGTGAAACTTCATACAACGAAGACAATACAATTAAAACGTATAATTTTGTAGGGCAAGTGTTTTTTAATAGTAGTGATAAATTTTACGAAACATTTGATTTTAAAGAAGTATTAGATAAGGTAATTATCGATGTTAGTCGTGCTCACTTTTGGGATGTATCTGCTGTATATTCTCTCGATAAAGCAGTTATAAAACTAAGACGTGAGGGTACAAGTGTAGAGGTTATTGGGAAAAATGAGGCAAGTTCTACTATTATAGATAGATTTGGTGTTTCAGATAAACCTGATGAGATTGAAAAAGTTATGGGAGGTCACTAATTATGAGTGGTTTTGTACTTTGTTGTGTAGATGGAGAAAACTTTAATGAGGCGGTATGTGATTATGGAGTATTTGTATCAAATAGTTCTAATATACCACTAAGGTTTTTAAATATTGTAGAACATAATAATAATTCAAAAGAGTTGGACCTTTCAGGAAGTATTGCACTTGGTGCAAAAGATGACTTACTAGAAAAACTCTCACATGAAGAGGAAGAGTTTAGTAAAGAGACTATTAAAAAATCAAGAGAACTTTTAAAAGACCTAGAAAATAGAGCAAAACAAACAATTCAAACAGATGTAAGTATCTCTTTAATTCATGGAGAGGTAGTACCTAGTTTAATTGAACTTAAAAATGATATAAAAATCGCTATATTGGGTCTTAGCAGTAATCAACAAGCAAAAATTGGTAATAATGTAAATGAGATAATAAGGGAGATTCATAAGCCTGTTCTACTTGTCAATAAAGAGTTTACAAAACCTAAAAAAATACTTATTGCCTACAATGGTTCCAATGAATCAAAAGAGATTTTAAAAATAGTGGCATCTAATCCTTTATTTGGAGATGTTCAAAGAACTATTGTTAATAGTAATAAAGATGAAACTATCAGTAAAAAACTTTTAGAAGAAGCAAAAGAGATATTTGCATCACAAAATATTAGTGTAGAAACACACTCATTGCAAACAGACAAAAAACAAATTATAAACTATTTTGATGAAAACAACTTTGATATTTTAGTTATGGGAGCATATAGTCACTCACGATTAAAAGAGTTTGTTTTTGGAAGTTTTACATCATATTTATTAGAAAATATCAGTAAACCAATTTTACTTTTTAGATAATAAGTAGGTAATTATTTTGAAATTGTACATAATAGTTTTTTTTACACTTACTAATTTTTTATATGGTTCAATACTAAACTATGAACTTTATAAAAAAGAAAATTCAGGTGGCAATACTCTTTTAGTAATTGGTGGAATTCATGGTGATGAGCCAGGCGGTTATTTTGCACCTGCTGTTTTAGTACAAAACTATACTATAACCAAAGGTTCACTTTGGGTTGTTCCAAATTTAAACTTTGATAGTATTGTAAGAAATAGACGTGGTGTTTATGGAGATATGAATCGAAAATTCCATACTATAAATAAAAATGACAAAGACTACAACACTATAGAAAATATCAAAAAAACTATGCTTAATGATAATGTAGATTTAATTTTAAACCTTCATGACGGAAGAGGATTTTATAGACATAAATGGGAAAGTTCTATTTTTAATCCTAGTGCTTGGGGACAAGCATTCATAATTGATCAAACAAAAATACATAAAGATATAAAGTTTTCAAATCTAGATGAGATAGCAAAAAAGGTAAGTGAAGATTTAAACACAGGGCTTGTAGAAAATCATCACTCTTTTAATATTAGAAATACTAAAACAAAAGAAAAAGATGAGCAAATGCAACTCTCTTTAACTTATTTTGCTATTTCAAATTACAAACCTGCATTTGCTGTTGAAACAAGTAAAAATATTACAGATTTAGTCAAAAAAGTAAAGTATCAATTAAAAGCTATTGAAAGTTTTATGGGAATCATGGGAATAGAATTTGAAAGAAATTTTGATATAGATAATCTAAATGAGCTTCAAAATATTCTTAACAAATTTCAAAAGGTTACCATAAACAATAGAATTACTCTTGATTTAGAAAATATAAAATCTACAAACTACTATTTTCCTCTTTTAAAGCAAAACAACGATTTCAAATTTGAACATCCTTTAGGTGCAATTGTAAAATATAAAGGTAATTATAATTTTATGATAGGAAATATAAGAGTAGGAACTATCATTCCTCAATACTTTAAATACAGTAGTTTAAACAAAGATATCATAATATCTATTGATGGAAAAGAAAAAAAAGTAAAATTTGGAGAGATACTAGAAGTAGATAAAAACTTTAAAATTAAAGCTTCTGAAGATTTTAGAGTAAATATTATAGGTTTTAGTAAAAATAATATAGATAATGAAAACAATATTCTTATTACTAAAAATGATATAATACAAAGATTTTCTGTTGATAAACAACAAACAAGTTTTAGAGTTGAGTTTTACGACGAAGAGAATAAATTTTGTGGTATGGTTATAATAAAATTTAAATAAAGAGACACTATGGAAATATTTTTAAAAACAATTAGCAGCTTAAATGATCAAACAAGAATAAAGATACTTAATTTTATAAATATTAATGGTGAAGTATGTGTTTGCGATATAGAAAACTCTTTTAATATGATTCAATCACGAATATCACGACATTTAAAAATACTCAAAGAGGCTGGATTTTTAAAAGTGGATAGAAAAGGGAGATGGGCGTATTACAGTATCAGAAAACCACTTGATCATTTTCGCCAATCTATACTTAAAGAGATAAGTTATTTAAATATTGATATACCTGTTTTAGAAAAAAAATGTAATTCTTAAATTAACCTAAAATTAAGTCTACTTTTACCATAATATATAGGATATTTTACTAGGAGATTATTATCGAAGAAAAATTTATTTATATAAAAAATTATATTTATTTATCAAGAAGAAATAAATTAGAATTTTTTAAACTTACAGGAAAGTTTAAAAATTTTCGTATATCAAATCAAAAAATTATTTTAAGTGATAATTCTTTGCTTATTGAATTTACAGAAAATACTGATATAGATTCCGCAAAAAAATCAATTGATGAGTTTTTCCAAAAAAAATCAATTTCAAATGTAGAAACAAGAATATTGAAACAACTTCTTTTAGATAACACACAAATTAAAATGATTTTTCAAAATAACGAACAAAAAAACTTAAAACTTGTTCTTTAAGTTTCCTCTTTTTTAAATAATTTTAATGCTTCATTAAAATTAAATCTTTCTATTAACTTTTTAATTTGTAAAAATTGTTTTGTATCTTCATCATTTAACTTATATCTATTTAAAATATCTATCACCTCATAACATTTTTTTGGTTTTTTTGTAGAGATTACTTGCTGTAGGTTTTCAAATAATTTATTCTTTTCCACCTCATCAATCTCTAGTTTTATTTTATTTTCTTGAGTTTCTTGAATATATTCTAATGCCTTTAACTCTTCTAAAGTTATAGATAACTGTTGATTAAACTGTTCGATTAAAGTATGATCTTCTTTATTTTTTATATTTTTAACTATCTCGTAAAGCTTTGTAGCACCAATATTTGCACTTAAGCCTTTTAATGTATGAACAGTTCTTGCAAACTTTTCTTCATTTAAATCCATTAAATTTAATTTGTTGTAATTATTATAAAAACTCAATAATATTTTAAGATAAAGTTTTTTATTTTGATTCACTAAAGAAAGACCATGTTGTGTATCTATACTACTTAAGAAAGGGATAATAAGGATCTCATCATCTTTTGATGCAGTTGATGTCAGCTCTTTTTTTAAACCATACTTTAAAATAAATCTATAAAGAGATTCAATTTCAATAGGTTTGCTTAAGTGTTCATTCATTTGTGCATTTTTACTATTTTGAATATCTTGAAACATTGCATTTGCACTTAATGCAATAATAGGTATCGTTTGATTTTGTTTTCTGATTATTTTTGTAGCTTCATACCCATCCATAACTGGCATATGAATATCCATCAAAATTATATCAAAATCATCTGGAGCATTTTGAAAAATATCTACTGCCATTTTTCCATCATAAGCATTCACTATTTTTATTGAATCAAATTCAAGAAGTCCTTCTAGTAAAAATCTATTTGTTTCATTGTCTTCTACTAATAATATTTTAATATTATCTAATTGGTGCATCTGATGTTGTAATTGACTAAGAGAATGCAATGGTGTGTCTATATTAGCTTTTAGTCCTCTTTCCAATGGTATTTCAAATATAAACTCACTCCCTTTTCCAAAACTACTATGAATTTTTATCTCTCCTCCCATCATTTCAACAAGCTGTTTAGAGATTGCTAACCCTAATCCAGTACCACCATATTGTCTTGTTGTACTTATATCTGCTTGTGAAAAGGACTGAAATAATATTTGTTGTTGTTCTTTAGTAATCCCTATACCACTATCTAAAATTCTAAAATTCACTTTTCCATTAGTTTGGTGTTCTATATAAACTTTTATTCCACCTACATGAGTAAACTTTATTGCATTGTTTACAAGATTGACCAAAACTTGTCCAAGTCTTATTGGATCTCCTAGGTAAATACTATTTTTTTCATTATAGATTATCTCATAACTAATATCCTTTTCATTTGCTTTTAATTCTGTAATATTACGTAAATTTGTTATAACATTTTTCATATCAAAATTAATATGTTCAACCTCTAATTTCCCTGCTTCAATTTTAGAAAAATCTAATATATCATTAATTATGTAAAGGAGGTTTTTTGCTGATATGTCTATTTTGTTTATATATTCTTTTTGTTTTTGCATATCTTCTGTTTGCAATGCTAAATGAGTCATACCTAAAATACCACTCATTGGTGTTCTTATCTCATGACTCATATTTGCTAAAAAATTTGATTTAAATTGTGTTGCTTCTTCTGCTTTTGTTTTTTGTTTTTGTAACTCTCTTACTGTTTTTTGTAGTTTTAATTTAGTAATCTGAAGATTTTGGTTTGTTTTTGTCATCTGTTTTGATTTAACAGCAAGTTTTGCATGCGATTGTATCATAGAACCTTGTGTTGCTTTTTGATCTGTTGTATCTACAAGTATAGAATATTTAACATCTCTACCATCAGGCCAACTTATAATCTCATCATAAGATTTTACCCATCTATCATCCATCTCATCAAAAAATTCACAAGTATGTTTCTCTTTTTTTATTAATTTATTGCCTCTTTTTTGTTGTAAATTAAGAATACTACACCAACTGCAAATTTCATTTTGTCCATATATTCTTTCCCAACAATATGTTTCTTGAGGAGCATACATATTCTCTCTTACAATTTTATTCGCATAAACAATTTCGTAAGTTTCCACATCAACTGCATATGCTCCAAAAGGAATAACATCTAAAAGTGCTTCAAATAATTTATTTCCTAACATCTTATATCCCTAATTTATAATCTAAATTTCAAGTTATTTCGTCCACTTCTTTTTGCTTCATACAATTTTTTATCTGCAAAATCTAGCACTTCATCTATTGTTTGATTTTCTTGTTTTAAACTTAATCCAATAGATACTGTTAATTTTATAGTTTTATTCTCACTTACAATTCTAAGATTTTCCACATCTTTTCTCATTTTTTCAAATTTTTCTATTATTTGTTTTTCATCTTCATGTATGCTTAATAAAGCAAACTCTTCTCCACTAATCCTAGCAAAGATATCTTCTTTTTCTAAATTTGATATAATTAATTTTGTAAATTCTTTTAAAGCAGTATCTCCTACTTGATGTCCATAACTATCGTTTATATTTTTAAATTTATCAAGGTCAAACATAGCTACATATATTTTATTATTACATTGTAACTTTTGTTCCCATATTTTTTTTGTTAATGCAAAAAAATTACCTCTATTATTAACTCCCGTTAAAAAATCTTTTGTTGCCATATATTCTAATTTTTCATTGGCTTCTTTAAGTTTTTTTGATTGCATTGCAAGCTTTGTATGTGTTTTTATCATATTCGCTTGAATCTCTTTTTGTTCAGTAATATCAACGGCAATTGAATACTTTACTGTTCTCCCATCTGGCCAATATACCAATTCATCGTAAGTTTGAAGCCATTTATCTGTCGCTTCATCAAAAAAGTTTGTTACAAGTTTTTCACTTTTATATATAGCTTTTCTTTGTTTAAGTTCTGGAATTGTGCACCAACTACAAACCTCTTCTTGTCCAAAAACTTTTTTCCAACAAAAATTCTCTCTTGGTGCATACAAACTCTCTCCCATCTGTTTATTTGCATATACCACCTCATATGTCTCTATATCTACAGCATATGCAGCAAAAGGTATCACATCTAATAAGGCTTCAAAAAGTTTGTTTTCTTCCATTGTTTAACCTTTAAATCTCATCTTCCAAAATATCCAAATCATCATCTTCCTCATCTACTGCATACTCAATAAATACCTCTCCAATTGAAGAAGCTAATTTATCTTCTGTAATTGGCTTTAACATATATCCAACAGCACCTGCTTGTATTGATTTAATAACCATATCTTCTTGTCCATGAGATGTTACCATTATAATTTTTGCATCAGCATTATCTTTAATTATATTTTTAACAGCTGTAATCCCATCCATATCTGGCATTGTAATATCCATAGTAACTAAATCTGGCTTTACTTTATTGTATCCATCTATCGCTTCTTGACCATTAGTTACACTTAATACAACATCATGTCCTAATTTTTCTAATAAATTTGTGATTTTTTTTCTGATAATTAATGAATCATCTACAACCAAAACTTTTAACATTTTTTCATCCTTTTTTTTCTTATCTAATTGAATCTTCTGAACCAACTGCACTAATACTAAGTGAGCCATAGTCAGTTGTAATATTTGCACTTACAATTTTAGAATTTTTATATTTTTTTATATTTGAAGCATCATTTATGGTAATTGGTGGGGTTATTGTTACACCTTTCCCTCTATTTGGGAAAGTTGGAAGGGCAAGCCCTATAATAGTATTGATTGTTTCACCAGAAACACTATCTATAACTTCTGCTGATTCATCTTTAGACACCTCTTCTCCATCCATAAATAGAGTTACTAAATGATTTAACAAACTAGTATCATAACTAATGATTATCATTAAATTCAAATTTCCACCAGTTCCTATCATAGAGGTATAATCTTTTAAACTCAATGTGTCAGGATTAAGTTCATTTATCGTTATATCATCAATTGTTATTCCCATATCTTCAGACAAAAAAAGTTTTGATTGAAGTATTAATGCATCTAATATCATACATATTCCTTTTATAAAGTTATGAAAGAGGTACTATTATCTCAAAAGTAGTACCAATATCTTTTTGTGAAGTAATATTTATCACACCATTTAATTTATCAACTTCATGCTTTACAGCACTCATACCAACTCCTCGTCCAGAAATTTCTGATAACACCTCTTTTGTTGTAATATCATCATTAAAAATATATTGATAAATATCTTCTTCTGATAATTTTTCAATATTTATATCTTTTTTCCTTAATCTATTTTTTAATTTTTCTATATCAATCCCTGCTCCATCATCAGAAATTATTATCTTTAAATTTTCATCTTCAATTAAAAAGTTACATGCAATTGTACCTAACTCATCTTTATTTCTTTCTAGTCTCACTTCTGGATTCTCAATTCCGTGGTCTATTGAATTTCTAAAAATATGCACCAATGATTTTACAAAAGCTTTATATTTCTCTTGCAAAGTAAAATTACTATCTCCTATTATATGAAAATCATAAATTTCTTTTTCAAGTCTAATTGCCAATTGTTTTGTTGAATTTGCAAATTGGTGTAATACTGTCATAAGTTTTGTGTTTGATAAATTTTGCACTTGACACAATAATTCATAACATTCAGGTGTAGTCTCTTTTAATTTTCCTAAAACATTCTCAATTTTTTCTTGTATTTGAACAATATCTAAATAATCAATTTTAATAAAATTATCTGATTCTAAAAACTCTTCTCCTAAAATCTCTTTAATAATATTTATACTTTCATTTAAACTTTTATGAAAAGAACTATTATCTAAAAGTTCTAATATTTGTTCATTTGTACTTGTTGTTCTTTTTTGTAAAATAGATATATCACTTTCTAATTTATGTAAAAAAACTACTATATTTTGTATATAAAGTTGTGAAAATCCACCTTTAAAAGTATGTATTATTCTATATATATTACTAATATTATGTAATGGTGTTTTATCCATAACTATAAATCTTGAATAGTTACTAATAAATTCTGTATACTCTTTTTTAAGATCAAAAAACATCTCTGATTCACTTACAATAGCAACGATCATTTTTAATGTTTCTTGTTCTTTTTTTACTTTATTTTCAAGTTTTTTTTGTGAAGTTATATTTGTTAAAACTAACATAAAATAACTCTCTTCTAAAACTTTATATTCAATTCTTATAGCTTTTTTATTTAAAAGTATAATCTGTGGTAATAATGATATTAAAGCTTTTCTTTTTATATCATTTTGCTCTTTTAGTAATAATAGTAATGTACTTTTAAAAAATTCTTTTTTAGTCTCTTTTTCAAATAATAGTTCATCAATATTACAAGAAGCTATCTCTTGTTTGAAAATTTTAATACACTCTTTTGAGTATTGATCATCAATTTTAAAATTTGTATCAAATGTTAAAAATCCTTGCCCAGCATTATCAAGCAGTATAGATACTTTGTTTTTATTCTTTTGAATAGTTTTATTTAATTGAGATAACTTTCTATTCCAGTAATAAAAGCCAATAAATAAAACTAGAATTGCTCCTATTATTTCTAGTAAAAGTGTATAATCAATACCTTCTTCTACATACATTGAATCTGGATATATTAACTCTTTTAGATCAACTGTAGATTTTGAAATATCTAATAAGTTATATGTTTGAACAATTTGACTTATAATTGCTGGCTTAAATTTTCCATATTCATTTGCACCAAAATGGCTTAGTTTTTTTAACTCATTACCTTCAAAAATCAAATGCTCTATTGATTTATTTTGAGTATTGTATTTTTGTTGTATTATTTTTGCACTCTCTTCAATATTATTAAAAGTATACTCCCAACCTTTTTTAGTTGCTTGATAAAAATCATTAACTAACTGTGGATCTTTTTTAGCTAATTTCTTAGATGTGAAAAGAATATTATCATAAAAATCAAACCCATAATCTGACGGATCAAATACTGTATACTCTTGTTTTTTTTCTATCATATAAAAGGGTTCATTGGAGATATATGCAGTTATCGCATCCGTTTTACCATCAATTAAATCTTGAGCATTAAAACTATGTTTTTGAGATATAAAATCTTTATTTGATATATTATTCACTTTAAACATTGCATTCAATGAAGCCATTGTTACTTGATTTGGAGTAACCATAATTTGTTTACCTTTTAAGTCTGCGACAGTTTTCAAATCATCTCTTTTTTTTGCTAACAATACAAATGGAGAAGTTTGTAATATAGGCATCAATAAATAAACATCTAAACCTTGAATTTTATCTAAAATTAAAGCTGAACTATCAACCCCAAAATCACTTTTTCCCTCACTTACATCTTGAGCAATATTTGTTCCAAATTCATACTCTTTAACAACAACATCAATCCCAATATCTTTATAGTAGCCTTTCTCTTTTGCCATATAAAATCCAGCAAATTCAAATTGGTGTTTCCATAATAACTGTACTGATACTTTTTTTTCTATTCCTTGTGCATATAAAACACATAAACAGCTTATTAAAATAATATTTTTAATTAACATTTTTATCCCTATTGTGGTATAACAAACTCAAAAGTTGTACCTATGTTACAACTAATAGTTCCTTTTTCATCTTTATTATTTTCATTTTTAATAATATTTTTTCTTTTAGAGCAAAAGCTCCAACACTTGTATTAACAATAGGTCCAATCCATTTAAATAAATCTTCTCTAGACGCTGTTCTTGTAGTTGAGAATACCATCGTATTATTACTCTTTGAAGCTATAGAATATGCTCTAGACCAATTTGTAAGAACAACATCATCAATTGTTTGTTTTGAATTAAGTTGTTTTAGTACCGCACTTAGTTCTGTTAACTTACCCTCTTCTATCATGTTGTAAGGTGGATAAGTTTCAGTGAGCATTGAAATACTTTCAGCTGCACTACCATATAAACAACTTGCAATAAATACACTACATAATATATTCTTAAAATTCATAACTTATCCTAATAATTAATCTTTAATGATTATAGCAAAACAAAGTCTCATTTATGTCTTAAAATTTCAATTTTATTGTTTACAATTTTATAAAATACTTTTCAAATAAAGCCTTTATTTTATCAAAAAACTACTTTATATTAAACCATCTTTCAAAGTACCAAATTATAGTTATATAAGTTAAAAAACTATACAATAAACTTAAACTTACAAGTAAGGGGTTGCAATGATTAAACTGTTGTTCATAACTATTTTAGTAATATTTTTTACAGGTTGTGAAAATAAGACAGCAAGATCAGATATAACTCAAAAATACCTAAATGAAACCATTACAATTATTACCCCCAATTTAGGAAAACAGATTAGCGGTCCTATATTAAAAGAGGCAAAACAGTTTGCTCAAGAAACTGGTGCAACCATTAGAGTTGTAACTCCAAGCTGGGCAGATACAATTCCTAAAATAAAAGAATCTATAATTGATGATAAAATCAACTATGATATTTTCGTAACAATGACTAGTTGGAGTGGTTTTTTATTCTCAAATAACACAATAGAGCCTATTCCTCAATGGGCAAAGGACAAACTAGACTGGAAAGATATTTTACCAATTTATAAAAAAAATATTTTATCTTGGAATGGTGTAGACTATGCTTATCCTTATGATGGAGATTGTGTTAATCTTTATTATAGAAAAGATATTTTTTCTAATGAACAATATAAAGAAAAATTTCAAAGAGAGTATGGATATGAACTTCTTCCACCAAAAACATGGAATCAATATAAAGATATAGCAAAATTTTTTACTGGTTGGGATTGGGATAATGATGGAAAAGTAGAATATGGGATAGCAGAAAGTAGACTCAAAGGATATGGAACCATTTTACAATTTTTTACACAAGCTGCTGCATATACAAAGTATCCTAATGATAAAGCATACTATTTTGATAGTGATACAATGAAACCTCGCATCAACAATCCAGGGTTTGTAAAGGCGTTAGAAGAGTATATTGAATTGATGCAATATGCACCTCATGAGATATATAAATTTTCCCCTAGAGATGTAAGAGTTAACTTTATTGGGGGAGAAGTTGCTATGTGTGTAGATTGGGCAAACACAGGAACTATGGCTCAAAATGCAAAAGAATCAATAGTAAAAAATCTAGTTGGATACTCTCAACTACCAGGGCTTGAAAAAGCTTATAATTCTCAAACAAAAAAATGGGATACTTTATTTAATTCCCCCTCTTCCATTAGTGGTAATTGGGTACTACTCGTAAATAAAAATTCAAAACATAAACAACTTGCAATTGATTTTGCTGCACACATGAGCTCTAAAAAGATAACATCAGATTTAGTAACAAGAGGGGATAGTGGAGTGAATCCTTCAAGATATTCACATTTTGAAAATAATTTTGATTTATGGGATAAGCATGGTTTTTCTAAAGAATCAGCAAAAAAATATTTAGCAACTCTACAACAAGCTCTTAACAACACTAATGTTATGACTGATTTAAGAATTGAAGATTCAGAAAAATATTATAATGTAGTAAGTTTGTATATTGATAAAGCAATAAAAAAAGAATTAACCCCAAAACAAGCTTTAGATAAAGCTGCTAAAGAGTGGGATATAATTACAAATTCAATTGGCAGAGAAAAACAAAGTAAACTTTATAAGACATCAATTAATGAATAAATTACTTATTCGTAACCTTACACTTTATAGCTTCTTTATATTATTAATCTCTATTGTAATAAGTTTTATTATTATGTTCTATTATCTTAGTGAGATTAAAACTTTAGATAGTAGATTGCAAAAAGTATCTACAGCACATAATAATTTTTTAAAATTAAAACTCAATACCGAAAGGCTTCTTACAACTGTAGAATTAGAACCCACAAAAAAAACTTGGAAAAATACAATTGAAACTTTTAATAAAGCTTTTGAACTTCTTCCTCTAAATCAAAAACAAAAAGTTGATGAACTTTGGTATGCTAGTAAGAAAGAGATTATTACAATTAAAGAGTTATTAAATAAAGAGCTTGTATCTCCTGTTAACTTGCAGGCTAAACCTATACTTATTAAACAAGGTGAACTTTTTGCAAATGGTGATAGTAGTTTATTGTATTTTACTTTGCAAGAACTAACAAAGAAAATAGAATATCTTATTCAATATGAAAATTTTATTCTCGATGAATTTGATAAAATGGAAAAAATAGATATTAACCATATTCGTAAAAATACTACTCAAACAATATATCATGCGATCTTTTTCCCTCTCATAATATTAGTTATTGCCTTATTTTTAATGATTTATACTACACGAAAAGCAACAATAATAGAAAAGAATTTATTAGATACAAAAGAGATACTTGAATCCACTATCCTACAAGAAAAAGATACTAGACTTTTAATAAATAATATTATTAACTCTATAGAAGTTGCTATATTTTGGAAAGATATAAATGGTATTTATATGGGTGCGAATAACTATTTTTTACATGCTATTGGATTAAAATCATCTGATAGTATTTTAGGAAAAAGTGATTTTGATATGCCGTGGGCACAAAAAGAAGCACAAAATTATATTGATGATGATAATAGGATTCTAAAAACTGGGAAACCAAGATTAAACTTTGAAGAGACACAAACAACACCTAATGGTGATACAATTTATCTTTTAACTTCAAAGCTACCTCTAACAAATACAAAAGGGGATCAAATAGGAATATTAGCTTCCTATTTAGATATAACAGAACAAAAAAAATCTACTTTAGAATTAGTGCATAAAGATAAACTACTAGCACAACAATCAAAAATGGCAGCTATGGGGGAGATGCTTGAAAATATTGCACATCAGTGGAGACAACCCTTATCAGTAATTTCAACTGCTTCTTCTGGACTTAAGATGCAAAAACAATTCAGTACTATTAGTGATGACTCACTTTACAAAACATTAGATACTATTACACACACAGCAGAACACTTATCTCAAACAATCAATGACTTCAGGGACTATTTTAATCCAAATAAGGAAGTTGCTAAATTTGATTTAAAAACTATAATTGAAAAAACTCTTTATTTCGTGCAATCAAAACTTAAAAATAGAAACATAACAATTATTAAACAATTTGATAATATTGAACTCTTTGGTTTAGAAAATGAATTAGTACAAGTAATTATCAATATACTCAATAACGCAAGAGATGCATTTGAATATATTGAGAGTGATGAAGAAAAATTAATTTTAATTAATACTTTAATAGATGAAAAACAAGATTATGTTTATATAACTATACAAGATAATGCTGGAGGGATTCAAAAAGATATTATAAATAGAATCTTTGAACCTTATTTTACAACAAAGTATAAAAGCCAAGGAACAGGAATCGGTTTGTATATGGCACAAGAGATGATAGAAAAACATATGAATGGAGAACTTAATGTAAAAAATAAAATCTTCAATTATGAAAATAAATCATATAAGGGGGCTTTATTTACTATTAAAATACCATTTAAAATGACAAAAGATAAGTAAAAAGTCTTAAATTTCTACTCTATCTAAAAACTATATTTTACTTGTAGCCATGTAAATTTATCGATAAGTTTAGAACCAAACTCACTACTATTTTTACCATAGTTTTTTCCTACTGAAAAATCTATAGAAAGGTTTTTTATTTTAGTGTAAATTAACCCTAAATTATTTTGATGAGATTTATCATCTAAATTATAGGAATTTTTATAATATATACTAAAATAAAGTATATCTAGTGGTTCTTTTTGTGTGAATTTATTTATGAAGTATCTATTATCCCAAAAACTTTGTGTTTTAGATAACTCATCATTTTGATAAAAATATTCACTCAAAATAGTTAAATCAAAATCAGTTAGATATTTCAACCCCAATAAATATGAATACAATCCATCATCACTTTTAGCATACTCTCCATGTATCTCAAAATTTGTTTGTAAATTAGTAGAAAAATCTACTCCAAATTTATTTACCAATTTATCATTATATAAATAGGCAAAATCTATATCAATATCTTTATACAAAAGATATGTTTTGAAAGCTATTGTATTTGAGTTTTGATTGTAAAAATCTTCATTGAAATCAGAAGTTGTTTTTAAATATACAGCATCAAATGTTATATTTTGCAAATCATTTTGAAAAGTTTTATTATATTTATAATTAACTTGTGTATATCCTTCTTTATTTGTTTCTGGATTTATTGGGTCTTTTTTTCTATCTACAAAAGCAATAGGATTAAAAAAATATCCCTTTCCCCAAGTTGCAGTTTTTTTTCCTAAGTTAAGTTGATGATTTTCATTATATTTATAGTTTATAAAAAGTTGATTTGCTGTGTAAGTATCTTCTTCAACAGAATCAATATTTTCATAATTTGCCGCTAGTTCAGTTTGAAATATAAATTTATCATAAAAATATTTATACTTAAAAAAAGCCTCACCAAAATAACTATTCATATTCGATTTGTCTTTTGATGGAAAACTTGATGATGCTTTATTTAAGTTTTGATATTTATGTTCCCCTTTTATATAACCATTGTATTCATATGTTTTTATATCTAGTTTTTCAAGCTCTTTAAAATCAAAACTATAATCATCAGCAAACATAAAACTAGAATATAGGCAAGTAACTAAAAAATATTTTTGCATTAACTATCTTCGCAAATCTGCTACTTTCCCTAAATTATCCAAAGTAAAAGCCTCATCACTAAAAATTTTAGGTGTAATTTTTCCATACACCATTATTGATTTATACCCTTTATAAAGTGGCGAACTTGTTTCTATAACTGCAGGTCGTACAATTTCATTACCAAAATCTTTTAAATCTTTATAATATAATGTTTTGATAAGCATATCCGTTGAACTATAACACTGTATCTCTTTTGGAGTTGTAGTTGCTTTATCAACACTCATAATTAACTTATCATAAGCTATTGTATCATTTTTGGCTTTTACAGTTAAAGTTATCTCATCATTTTTTTCCTCTTGGGATACAATATCATATTCTGTTGAGAAATCAAGTCGCATTATATCACTATTATTAAAAACTCCCCCAACGATACTTTGCATAGAAGTTACACGTATTGCTTTTCCAACTTCTGGAAGAAATAACCACATATTCTCACCAAGTCTTAATGTACTTCGCCCTTTTTCAGACTCTGGTTCTAAAAATAGTGATACCATCTTATCGCTATCTTTTTTTGCCTGATACAATAAAAACTCTTTTTTCGTTCCATCTGGTTCTATATTGATAAGTTTTTTGTAAATTTCACTACTTCTAGGGGCTAACTTCTTGTCTATTTGCATCAATAGATTATCTGCAAAGATAAAAGTTGTGAAACAAATAATAAGAAATAATTTTAACATTATCTATTGCCACCTTTACCACCAGAACCACTACCGAAGCCTCTTGAACCTTTATACATACCTCCAACTCCAGTACCGTTTTGAACTCTTTGTTGTACTTTGTTCATATTTTTATTTTGTATTCCTTGAGCATTTCTTCTTTGATATTTTGCTTGTTCTTCTGGTGTAAGATATTTTAACTTTTCTTGAAATGAATTTCTAAAAGATTCCCTTTGCTCAACAGGAACAGTTCCTCTTAAATTTGAAAGTTCATCTAAGCTCATACTATCGTAATCGACTGCAAAAAGTGAAGCAGCTAAGGTTGTCATCATAATTAATTTTTTCATGGAAAATCCTTTCTTTTAATTTGTTCTCAAAGCCTCAACTGGATCCAGTCTAGAAGCTTTCAACGCTGGACTAATTGAAGCTATCAAAGAGATAGCTACAACAATTACACTTATAATTATAACATCTTTTAAAGCTAAAATAGGTTCCAGTATCAAATTACTTTCCCGTCCAAAACTATAAGTTATTTGCATCATATCAAGACCTTGAACTATTAGCATAGATAAAATAGCTCCCAACATAGCCCCTAAAATTCCAAGCAATAATCCCTCCATTAAAAAAAGTTTTACTATTGTTTTTGGTGGTGTCCCCATAGCTGCAATTGTACCTATCTCTTTAATTCTTTCATAAACACTCATAATCATAACATTCAATATAGAGATTAACACTATAGATATAAGTATAATTTGTATAGAGATATTCATAATATCTAACATTTTGATAATATTATAAAATGGACTTAACTGTTCCCAAGAATGTATCTCAAATGCTAGTTTTTCTTTTTGATTAAGTTTCTTTAAAATTGGACTTAATTCTAACATTGCATCTTTTAACATATTTACATCTTTTAGTCGTATTACAATTTCACTAACTTCCACACCTTTCATTCGAAGTACTTTTTTGGCATCTTCTATATGAATATAACCATCTCTTCCACCAGGACCTGAAATTCTTTCCACTTCTCCTACTACTTTAAGGTTTATACCATTGACACTTCCACTTTTATTATTTGCAACAAGGACTACAGTATCACCTATTTTTACATCCATCCCTTTAGTTATAATATCTGGCACTATTATTTCGCCCTTATTTAATATACCATTAAAATTAACTAACCTATCTTTAAGTGATGGAAGTGTCGCAAACTCTTTATCTGGGTCAATAGCATTGAGTCGAATATTTGTTGTACTAACAAAATTTGAAAACATACCACCAAATTTTATTCTGTATGAATAACTTTGTATATACTGACTTTCATTTAAAAACTGTTCTAAATACTCTAATGCTTTTGCATTGAGATTTTTATCTAGAGGGAGATTTTCTACACTTGCAACAAATCCTTTTTTGTGTATTTGAATATGTCCCATAGATGAATCTGTAATTTGCCCTATCATATAGTTTTTAAAACTACCAGAAAGTGCTGTATATACAAGTACAAAAACAACCCCTAGTGTTATTAAACTAGCAGTTAAAAGTGTACGACGATGATTTCTCAAAAGATTTCTATAGGCTATTTTAAATATGTTTTTCATTGTTGTACCCCATTATTTGTATAAATATCTTCAACAATATTTCCATCAACTAAGGTAATGAGTCTATCTACATTTGAAACTATTTTCTCATCATGTGTTGCAAATACAAAAGTAGTATTATGTTCTTTTTGTATTTTTTTCATTAATTCTATAATCATATGAGCTGTTGTACTATCAAGATTTGCTGTGGGTTCATCTGCAAATACTATTTTAGGATTTGTTACTAAGGCTCTTGCAATTGCAACACGTTGCATCTGCCCACCTGATATTTTGTCAGGTGTTTTATCTTTTTGTTCATACATACCAACTTCATGCAACAATTTTTCGATTCGTACTTTTCGTTCATGTTCTGGAAGATTTTGTATCATAATAAGTGGATATTCTATATTTTCATATACAGTTAAAACAGGAATAAGATTAAAACTTTGAAAAATAAAGCCTATATGTTCACCTCGAAAATTTGCTTGTTGTGTTTTATTCAATATTGCAATATCTTGACCATTGATAATTAAACTTCCAGAAGTTGGAGTATCAAGACAACCAAGCATATTTAAAACAGTAGATTTACCACTACCACTAGGTCCAATCAGCGATATAAATTCACCTTCATTTATATCCAATGAAAAGTCGTGTATAACAGTTAAAGTTAATTCCCCTACTTTGTAAGTTTTATTGAGATTTTTAGCACTTATCATATCAATTCCTATTTTTAGTTTATTATTGTAACTAACAACTATTAACAAATAATAAATTTTAATTAAGTATAACTTTTTTATAATAGTATCATATTTATACAAGGTTTTATTATGAATTTGCAATCAGCATATTTTGCAGGTGGATGTTTTTGGGGAGTTGAGTATTATTTTGAAAAACTTGAAGGTGTAAAAGCAGCAATAAGTGGCTATATGGGTGGACATATTAACAATCCTAGTTACAAAGAAGTTTGTAGTGGACGCACTGGTCATTTAGAAGTGGTAAGAATAGATTATGATTCGGATATTGTAACTTTTGAAGAGTTGACTGAACTCTTTTTTGAGATTCATGATCCTACTCAAAAAAATGGACAAGGACCAGATATAGGAAATCAATACTTTAGTGCTATTTTTTATAATAATCAAGAAGAGAAAGATATTGCACAAGCACTTATAGAGATTCTAAAAAATAAAGGATACGATATATCCACACAATTAATTTCTGCACTCAATACTCCATTTTTTGAAGCAGAAGAGTATCATCAAGATTATTACTTCAAACATAACAAACAACCTTATTGTCATAAATATATCAAAAGGTTTTGAATTAACAACAAAATAATTATTTTATTTTAAGGCTATTAGCGTTAGACTATTCACGTAAATTATATAGATTATACAACCAAGGAATACAATGAATATACTAATAGTTGATGATAGCAAAACTATTCTCAATAGATTAAAAAGTGGAATAGAAAATGAGTTAGGACTAAATGTTTACACAGCAACTTCAATGAAAGAGTGTGCAGATTTAATTCTTAAACACAAAGGCGACTTTACTTTGGCATTACTTGATTATAATCTTCCAGATGCTCAAAATGGTGAAATAATATCTTTTATAAATAAATTTAAAATTCCATCAATTCTTCTTACTGGTTCTCAACTAGAGAAAAAAAATGATATATTTAAACATGAAAATCTTATAGATTATGTTCTAAAAAATGGAAGTTATGCAATTGATTATACAATTGCAGTTGTAAAAAGGTTTATTTTAAATGCAAAAATTGAAATTTTAATTATTGATGATTCAAAAACATTTGCAACTAAAATGGAATCACTTTGTAAAAGATATAATCTCAATACAACTATAAACTATAGTGCAATAGATGCACTAGAAACAATCAAACAAAGACCTAATATTAAAGTTATTTTAGTAGATTATATGATGCCTAAAATGGATGGGCTACAATTTACTATGGAACTTAGAAAATCTTATAAAAAGGATGAAGTAGCTATTATTGCACTTTCTGGAACTAGTGAAAAAGAGATTGTTGCAAATTTTTTAAAATATGGAGCAAATGATTTTCTTTATAAAGACTTTACAAATGAAGAATTCATTGCACGAGTAAATAACAATATAGAAGTGATAGAACTCTTTGATTATACACAAGATAAATCAAAAAAAGATCCTTTAACAGGACTTTTTAATAAAAGATATCTTCTTGATATAGGGCGAGACATTTACGAAAGAGCAAAAACTAAAAAAACTCTTTTAGCTACAATAATGATAGAGATAAATCAATTTAATGTATTATGTGACTCATATGGACATGAAATCGGTGATGAAGCTTTATTACATCTAGCAAAGATACTTAATCAAAACCTTAATAAAGATTCTATTATATCAAGATTTGGTGCTGAACAATTTTGTGTATTATTTAAAAACAGACCGTATGCAGAAGTGATACAAACATTTGAAGAGATACAAAATATCATTAAAAATTCACCCTTAAAACTAGAAGATTCTATTCACAATATTTCTGTATGTATTGCTGGGAATATAAATTTTGCAGAATCTTTAGAAAACATGATAGATTTAGCAGATGAAACACTCTGTGATCTTAAACATAAAAAAATAGATAAAGTAACAATTAACAGTTAACTTTTGATAGAATAACCAATAAAGAAAAAGGACAATATATGTTTAAAAATATTTCTACAAAAAATAAAATATTAATCAATATGATTTTAGCACAAATTGGTTTTGCAGTAATCACAACAGTTGCAATACTATCTGAATCAAAAATTACTGCTTTAATAATAGTAAATATAATTTTTGCTATTATACTTTTTTATACAAATTATGCAGCAATGGTTAGAATTGTTGGGGGAATTGATAGATTTAAAAAGTATATGGATGATATTATGGACTTTGCTTTTATGAAAGTAAACAGAATCAATAAAGCCCAATATATGAAAGATGATGAAATTGGTATAATTCTAACTGAATTAAATAGTTACGTTGATCAATTTGATACTATGAGAAAAGAAGATATGAAAGTACTAGGAGAAATAGTTATTACCTTAGATAAAATGTCTCAAGGTATATTTCAATGTAGAATTCATTCGAAATCGCATAACTTTATGATTGAAGCATTAAGAGAAACACTAAACCACACTCTGAATATATCTGAAATAAATATGAAAGAATTAAAAAATAATCTTGAGCATTATGCAAATAATGATTTTACAAGTACCATTACAATTGATCCAAAAATTAAAGGGGATATGCTTTCTGTTATGCAAAGTGTGAATACTCTAGGAAACTCACTTTCAAATAGTGCAAAACAAAACCTCTCAAATGGACAACACCTCAAATCAAACTCTTCAACAATGACAGAGAGTGTAAATAACTTAGCAAATAAAGCAAACCAA